>Ga0068859_100003001_pt1 | contig 17114 bp, 13 predicted proteins | sample KBSSwiS22_FD_66585 | JGI IMG/M metagenome (GOLD analysis project Ga0068859, IMG submission 66585) | Switchgrass rhizosphere microbial communities from Kellogg Biological Station, Michigan, USA - KBS Switchgrass S2-2 | ecosystem: Host-associated > Plants > Roots > Rhizosphere > Soil ...
GGGCGAAGCCGAAGCCGCCGCGCAGGCCTTCCGGACGATGGCCGACGCCGACGGCGACGGGCGGGTCACGACCCAGGAGTATCGCGCCGCGCGAGCCTTCATTCTCGCCCGTTATTGACCGTCAGCCGGCGACCAGTCGGTAGCCAATTCCCGGCTCGTTGATGATCAGCTCCGGTCGCGCTGGGGAGCGCTCGAGCTTCTGCCGGAGCGAGCGGATCGCGACCCTCAGATACTCGGTCTGGTTCTGCTGGGCCGGCCCCCACGCCGTGCGCAGCAGGTGCTCGTGGGTCAGCACGCGCCCTGGCTGCCTGGCGAGCTCGGCGAGCACGGCATATTCCTTGGGCGTCAGATGGACGGGCTTGCCGTCCTTCGACACCGCGCGCTGGAACAGGTCGATGGTCACGCGGTCGGCCTGAACCGGCTGCTGGTCCGATCCAGGGCTGAGGTCGACGAGATTGGCGACGTAACGCTCCAGCTTCTGCGCTTCGGCGGCGATGGCCGAAAGCAGGGCCTTGTCGCCGAGGCCGCCGCGGCGCAGCTCGCGCACCGATCCGGCGATGGCCCTGATCGGCGGTTCGAGATCCTCGCCGATCAGCGACAGCAAGGCCGAGCGGACCCGGTCGCGCTCGCGCGTCGCAGCATGGTCGCGCGCCTGCTGGTCGAGCCGGGCGCGCTCGAGAGCGAGGGCGAGTTGGTCGAGCAGGTTGACCAGCAGGGGCAAGGCCGCCTCTTCGACCGGCGGAGCGCCGTCGTCGCGGGCCAGGCCGACGGCGCCGAGGATGGCGCCGTCCGCGCGGACCGCATGGAATACCCATTCGGCAGGCTGGGCCCGGTTGGTCCCGCGCCCGGCCGGCTCGCCCGACTCGAGGGTCAGGGCGGCCGCGGCGAGATCGCTCGGAGTCAGCCGGTTCCCCTCCGGCACTCCGGCGACGAGATGCGGCGTCGGTTCGCCCTTCACCAGCAAGGCATTGCAATCGAACAGCCGGTTCAGTTCGCCGCAGGCGATCTGCGCCAGCTCGCGCTCGGTGCCCGATGACAGCAGCCGGCGGGCGAAGCCGGCGATAGTCGCGTTGCGCTGCGCATGGGCCGCGGCGAGCCGTGCCTGGCCGCGGATTCCGGCGGCGAGGCGGCTGGTGACCAAGGCGACGAGCAGCAGCACGGCGACCGTCACCACATCGGTCACCCGATCCATCCGCAGCGTGTGGACCGGCGCGGTGAAGAAGAAATTGTAGGCGAGCGCCGCGCCGATCCCGGCGACCAGCCCGGGCCCGATGCCCCACAGCGCCGCGGCAGCGAGGACGGCGGGCAGATAGATCATGTCGACCGGCGCCGTGCCCCAGCGCGGCGCGATCCACAGGCCGATGAGCGTCGACATCGCGACCAGCGCGAGCGCGCCGGCATAGGCTTCGATGCCGGCCGCGACTGAGCGGCGGGGGAATGAAGTCTCCGTCATGCGCCGCTACCTGTGCCCGGATGGTCGTTTCGTCGAGACCCGCAAGTCCGTTTTTAACAATGCGGCAAGGTAGTCTCTCGGGAATTCACATAGAATCTTTATGCGGTCGGCCCCCAAATCGCGGCGATGGCCACCGCACTCTCGACCGCCGCGTTCGACGCGGACAATTCGCCCGCCCATCATGGGCCCAAGGACCGGCTGCCGACGCTGATGCTCGGCGCGATCGGCGTCGTCTACGGCGACATCGGCACATCGCCGCTGTACACGATGAAGGAGAGCTTCCTCGGGCCGCATCCGATGGCGGTCGATCGGTTGCATATTTTCGGCGTGATCAGCCTGATCTTCTGGTCGCTGATGCTGATCGTCACGGTCAAATATGTGTTCGTTGCCATGCGCGCCGACAACAAGGGCGAGGGCGGCTCGTTCGCCCTGCTGTCACTGATCGCGCGCAATCTCGCCGGCAAGAAATGGACCGCAAGCCTGGTGATGATGGGCGTGCTCGCGACGTGCCTGTTCTACGGCGACGCCATGATCACGCCGGCGATCTCGGTCTTGTCCGCGGTCGAGGGGCTGACCGTGGTCGAGGCGCAGCTGCAGCCGCTCGTCATTCCGATCTCGATCGGCATCCTGGTCGGCCTGTTCCTGGTTCAGTCGCGCGGCACGGCCAAGGTTGGAGTGGTCTTCGGGCCCGTCGTTCTCGTCTATCTCGCCGCGCTTGCGGCGCTCGGGATCTCGAACATTCTGGTCCACCCGGAGATCCTCGGCGCGCTCAGTCCGCACTGGGCAATCAGCTTCTTCCTGTACAACCCCAAGCTCGCCTTCCTCGCGATGGGCTCGGTCTTCCTTGCGGTCACCGGCGCCGAGACGCTTTATGCGGACATGGGCCACTTTGGCCGCAAGGCGATCGGCTTCTCCTGGCTCGGCCTCGTCTATCCTTGCCTCATCCTCAACTACATGGGCCAGGGCTCGCTGCTGCTTGGCCATCCCGAAGCGGCGATCAATCCTTTCTACCTGATGGCACCGGAAAGCGCGCGGCTGCCGTTGGTCTTTCTTGCGACTGCGGCAACGATCATCGCCAGCCAGGCGGTGATCTCCGGCGCCTTCTCGGTCACCCACCAGGCCATCCAGCTCGGCTTCCTCCCGCGCCTGCGAACCGAGCACACCAGCGAAAAGGCTGCCGGGCAGATCTACATCCCGGCGGTCAATTGGGGATTGCTGGCGATGGTCATCATCCTCGTGCTCGGCTTCCGCGAATCCGGGCGCCTCGCCTCCGCTTATGGCATTGCCGTCACCGGGACGATGTTGATCACCACCATCATGCTCGGCTTCCTGGTGTTCCAGGTGTGGCGCTGGAACCGGTTCGTCGCGACCGGCGTCATCGGGCTGTTCCTGATCGTGGACGGCACCTACTTCGCGTCGAACATCACGAAAATCCCGGACGGCGGCTGGTTCCCGCTGCTGGTCGCGGCGATCAGCTTCACCGTGCTCACCACCTGGTCGACCGGTCGGCGGATCATGCGCGAGCGGCTTGAGGACAATGCCATCCCGCTGCCGGTGTTCATCAAGTCTGCGGCGAAATCGGTTCACCGGGTCAGGGGCACGTCGGTGTTCCTGTCGACCTCGGCCGACGTCGTGCCCGCCGCGCTGCTCCATAACCTCAAGCACAACCAGGTGCTGCACGAGCGCGTCCTCATCCTGCACGCGAAGATCGAGGAAGTGCCCCATGTGTCACCAGAGAAGCGCGTCGAGGTCCATCCGGCAGGCGACGGCTTCTTCCGCGTGATCCTGCATTATGGGTTCATGGAGGAGGTCGACATCCCGCGCGACCTCGCCGGCATTCAGGCGTGCGGCGAGCCGTTCAACATGATGAGCACCAGCTTCTTCCTCGGTCGGCAGAAGCTGATCGCGACCAAGGGACGCGGCGGAATGGCGCTGTGGCGCGAGCGGCTGTTCGCGTGGATGCTCAAGAGCTCGGAAAGCGCGATGGAGTTCTTCAAGCTCCCGACCAACCGCGTGGTAGAGCTCGGCAGCCAGCTGCAGATATGAGCCCGGCGGCCGTGGCCCTGCTGGCAGCGCAGAGCCTGACCGTCTGCGCCGACCGACCCGGCAAGGCCAGCCAGACGTGCATCGTCCCGGCCGGCCATGTCCAGCTCGAGGTCGGCCTCGCCGACTGGACCCTGGCAAAGGGCGGGCGCGAGCGCGATACCACCCTCACCCTCGGCCAGTTCGCACTCAAATACGGATTGACCGACCGATCCCATGTCGAACTCGACGTCACGCCGTGGGTGCGGGTGACGAGCCGCTCGAGCTCGGTGCACGATCGCAAGTCGGGCTTCGGCGACGTCCAGCTGGTCTACAAGCAGTTGCTGACCCCGCCCGACGCAAGGGTGCAGGTCGCCGTCTCGCCGTTCGTCAAGGCGCCGACCGCACGGCGCCCGATCGGCAACCGCAAATGGGAGGGCGGGCTCGTCGTTCCGATCCAATATGCGCTGCCCAAATCGACGCTGACCCTGTCGCTGACCCCGGAGGTCGATTGGGCGGCCGACGGCGATGGGCGCGGTCATCACGCGCTCGCGGCGAGCGTCGTCAATCTCGGCTGGCAAGCGACTCCCCAGCTCAACCTGTCGGCCGAGCTGTGGGGGCAGTGGAATCTCGACCCGGCCGGCACCGAGCGCCAGGTTTCGGCCGACATCGCCGCGTCCTGGCTCGCGACCAGCCGGGTGCAGCTCGATATCGGCGCGAACTTCGGCCTGAACCGGGCAACGCCCGACGCCGACCTCTATCTCGGCGTGTCCCGGCTGTTCTGACCAAGCCCAAAAGAAAGAGGAGTGCGGGGACGGGCCTGCACTCCTCCGGGAAGGTAATGGTAGTGACGTCGGCCTAGCAAAGGGCGAGCCCGACGCGAAGATATCGAAAGTTAGTGTTACGGCCGTGCATCGGTTATTCAGGGCGCGTGGGTGGAGGGCTTCAACTTTATTCGGGGCGGGTGATCGCGCTCGGGCGGCTGATGCTCGCGACGCTGTTCATGGTCGCTCTGATGATCGACGTCAGCCAGCCGGTCCAGGCCCCGACCGAGACCTACGAGCTGCTCCTCCTCTATCAATTGTTCGCCGCGGTCATCGCGCTCGCGACGTGGAACAACTGGTGGCTCGACGCCAAGCTCGCCGGCCCGGCGCACGCTGTCGACATCGCCCTGTTCACGGTGCTGGTGTTCGTCACCGAGGGCTATACCAGCCCGTTCTTCGTCTTCTTCGTCTTCCTCCTTCTGTCCGCCGCCATCCGCTGGGGCTGGAAGGAGACGACTCTGACCGCGATCCTGGTCGCGATTCTCTATCTCGTCGCCGGCAATCTCGCGGCCTCGTCCGACACCCGCTTCCAGCTTTATCGGTTCATCGTCCGCGCCGGGCATTTGGTAATCCTGTCGCTGATCCTGATCTGGTTCGGAATTCATCAGTGGCGCACGCGCGGCCCGTCCGCAGCGGAAGAATTGCTCGCAGAGCCCCTGCCCGACCGCTCTCCGATCGAATCCGGCCTGTCGGCGGCGATGGACGCGTTAGGCGCACGGCACGGGGCATTCATCTGGCTCGAGGACGGAGGAGCGGCGAAATGCTTCGCCCGGAAGGACGGAGTGACCACCAGTTGCGACGTCTGCTCGCAGCTCCTGGTGGCCCCGGTGCCGTTCATTTACGATTTTCCCAAGAACCGAAGCCTGACCCGGGATGCTGAACGCAACCTCGTCGGCGGCACGCCGAGGGATGAAATCGATACCGGCCTGCGCACGGCACTCGATCTGGGCAAAGGCCTGGCGGTGCCGGTGCGGACCGGCGCCGGGGAGGGCCAAGTCTTCCTGGAAGGCATGCCGAGCCTGTCGATCGATCATCTCGACATCGGCGCGCAGCTCGCGGCCGATCTTGCCGCGCACATCCAGCGCCACGCGTTGATGATGGCGGCGGCGGACAGCGCCGAGGCGCGCTCGCGCATCGTCCTGGCGCGCGACCTTCACGACAGCGTCGTGCAGTTCCTGGCCGGCGCCGCCTTCCGCCTCGAGGCGATGAAGCGGTCCGAAGCATCGGGGCGGAAGCTCGAGCCGGAGCTCAACGAGTTGAAGCAGCTGATGATGCAGGAGCAAGGCGAGCTGCGGGCATTCATCACCGCGCTCCGCAGCGGCACCCAGGTGCCGTTCGCCGATGTCGTCCGCGACCTGCAGGCGCTGGCCGGCCGGCTGGCGCGGCAATGGGACATCGAATGCGAGGTGCTGGCCGCGCCGGCCGACATGATGGTCCCGACCGACCTCCACCTCGACGCGCATCAGCTGGTGCGCGAAGCGGTGGCCAACGCCGTTCGCCACGCCGGGGCCAAGTCGATGCGGATCGGCGTCGCTTCCTCGCGCCGCGAGGTCCGGCTCGACCTCGTCAATGACGGCAAGGCTTTCCCGCAAGCCGGCGGGGGGTTCCATCCGCCGCAGTCGCTCAAGGAACGGGTCGAGCGAGCCAATGGCGCGATCGAGGTATCGCGCGGCATGGACGTGACGAAGGTGTCGATTTCGCTGCCGATCGCGGGACGGGCGGCATGACCCGGATCCTGCTGGCCGACGACCATCCGATGATCCGCACGGCGATCGACGTGCTGCTGCGCGACACCCGCTACGAGCTCGCCGGAACCGCCGCCAACGGTCAGGAAGCGCTCGCCGAAGTGAGCCGGCTCGAGCCCGACATCCTGCTGCTCGACCTCGAAATGCCGCGGACCGGCGGGATGGACGTCATCCGCCGGCTGCGCGCCGGCAACTCGGCGCTGCGCATCATCATCCTCACCGCCGCGATCGACGATTCCTCGCTGATGGAGGCGCGGACCCTGCGCGTGCAGGGGATGGTGCTCAAGAATTCCGATCCTGCCTACCTGCTGGAATGCCTCGACCGGGTCCGGTCGGGCGGCAGCTGGGTCGATCCCGAGCTCGAGACCCGGGCCCGGGAGCTTGAGGAGGCCTTCGGCGGGACCGCGCGGCCGGCGCTGGCCCCGCGCGAACGCGAGCTGATCCGCTACGTTCGCCAGGGCCTGCGCAACCGCGAAATCGCGAAGGAGCTCGGGGTCACCGAAGGCACGGTCAAAGTCTACCTTCACGCCATCTTCGAAAAGCTCGGCGTCAAGAACCGCACCGAGCTTGCGATCCGGGCCGACGAGCTCCTCACCGAAAGCTATTTGCGCAACTGAAGCGCCAAGCTCACAGCGCGTACGGAATCTCCTCGTTCTCGCAGCGCGGCCCGACGCGGATGAACGTCCCGCGCTCCACCTCGTGCTGGAAGAACGCCGGGCAATTTCGGTTCTCGATTGTCCAGCTGTCCACACCGGGCTTCCATTCGCGCGGGCTCGGACGGGGCTCGTACCGAGTGTCGATCTCGGACTCGCCGGACAGCCGATAGTCACTGGCGCGCAGCGTGGTGTCGGACAGGATCAAAGCCAACAGCATGACGGTCATCTTGGATTCTCCTAGTGAGCGTGGCCGGCCGCGACCGCATGCTTGGGACGCGGGGCGAGCCAGACGATGGACGCGGCGGCGGCGAAGACGATCGCGGCCGTTACAAAGGTGGAGCCGGTGGCGAGCGCGGTGGCCTGGCCGTCGACGAGGTTGCTGACGACCTGGCGCGACTGTTCGAGCGTGTAGCCGTGGGCCTGCAGCGACTGCATGGTCTGCGCGGCGCCGTTGAGCACGCCGGACAGTTCGGCGCGCTTGGCCTGGGCGCCGTCGTACCACATCGTGGTGGCGATGGCCGTGCCGACCGCGCCCGACATGGTACGCAGGAAGTTCATCACGCCGGCGGCCGAGGCGACCTCGTCTTCCTTGACCGCGCCCAGAGCGAGGGTCGTCAACGGGACGAAGAAGAAGGGCATGCCCGCGCCCTGGATTAGCTGCGGCAGGGCGAGCGTCCAGAAGTCGGCGCCGCTGGTCCACCAGAAGACGCGGATCAGCGACGTCCCGCCGAGCCACAGGATGCCGAACGACACCAGCAACCGCTCATCGATCTTGGTGGTGAGCTTGGCGACGACCGGGGCCATCATCACCGCGGCGACGCCGTTGAACGCGGTCGCGTAGCCGGCCCAGGTCGCCGTGTAGCCGAGCGCGCCCTGCAGCCACTGCGGGATGACGACCAAGCTGGCGAAAAAGGTGCCGTAGGCGAACACCAGCGCCGTGACGCTGACGGTGAAGCCGCGATGGCGGAACACCTTGAGGTCGACGATCGGCTTGCGCTCAAGCAGCTCCCATGCGGTGAAGAAGCTGAACCCGGCCGCGGCGATGACCGCCAGCGTCACGATGTACGAACTGCCGAACCAATCGTGCTCGCGCCCAAGGTCGAGCATCAGCTGGAGCGCACCGACCCACAGGATCAGGAGCATCAGGCCGATGGTGTCGATCGGCGCCTTTTCGACCCTGGTCTCGGCCTTGCGCAGCAGCAGGAAAGCGCCGGCAGAGCAGATGACCGCGATCGGGATGTTGATGAAGAAGATCCAGTGCCAGCCCCAATTGTCGCTGATGGTGCCGCCGAGGATCGGGCCGAGGATCGGGGCGACGATGGTGGTCATCGCCCAGATGCCGGTCGCCTGCGCATGCTTTTCCTTGGGGAAGATGCTCAGCAGCAGCGTCTGGCTGATCGGCATCAGCGGACCGCCGCACAGCCCCTGGCCGATGCGGAAGGCGACCAGCGAGCCGAGCGACCAGGACATGCCGCAGAGCATCGAGAAAATGCCGAAGCCGGCCATGCCAAAGGCGAACACCTTCACCGTGCCGAAGCGCTTGGTCAGCCAGCCGGTCAGCGGCACGCAGATCGCCTCGGCGACGGCGTAGGAGGTGATCACCCACGTCCCCTCGCTCGACGAGATGCCGAGCCCGCCGGCGATGTGCGCGACCGAGACGTTGGCGATGGTCGTATCGAGCACCACCATGAAGTTGGTGCCGGCGAGGACCAGGCACGCCAGAATGAGCGCGGTCTTGCCCATCGCGGGCGGGGCGGAAGCTTCGGCGCTCATCACCGGTCGCCCGACACGTCGATCTTGGCCTCCATCGACAGGCCGACGCGCAACGGGTGAGCGCGCAGCTCGCGCGGGTCGAGCTGGACCCGGACGGGCAAGCGCTGGACCACCTTGATCCAGTTGCCGGTCGCATTCTGCGCCGGGATCAGGGCGAAGGCCGAGCCCGTGCCGCCGGAGAAGCCGGCGACGCGACCGTGATAGACCACGTCGTCGCCGTAGAGGTCGGAGATCAGCTCGACGTTCTGGCCCGGGCGGACCTTGGCCAGCTGCCCTTCCTTGAAGTTGGCGTCGACGTAAACGCTTCCGGTCGGGACGATGGTCATCACCGGCGAGCCGGCGGAGATCCGCTGCCCGACCTGGACCTGGCGGTTGGTGACGACGCCGTCGATCGGAGCGCGGATCACGGTCCGCTCGAGATCGAGGCGGGCCTGGTCGACCCTGGCCTTGGCCGCCGCGACCTCGGGGCTGGTGTCGATCGTCGAGCCGGCGATCAGCGCCTGGTTCGCGGCGAGATTTTCGCGCGCGGCGCTGGTCGTGGCCGACGCGGTGGCGACGGCGGCGCGGGCCAGAGCCAGGTTCGCCTGCGCCGTGGCATAGGCGTTCTTCGCGTTGGTCAGCTCCTCGCCCGAGACCGCGCCGGAACCGGCGAGTTCCGAGCGGCGGCCAAGATCGATCCGGGCCTTGCCGAAGCTCGCTTCGGCCGACGCGAGCTGGGCGCGCGCCTGGCCGATGTCCGCGTCGCGGGCAGCAACCTGCGCCGCGAGCGAGCCGCTATTGGCCGCGGTCTGCGAAAACTGGCGGCGAGCCTTGGCGTAATCGGCTTCGGCGCGAGCGAGTGCGAGGCGCGCGTCGCTGTCGTCGAGCCGCAGCAGGATCTGGCCCTTGCGCACGACCTGCGTGTTGACGACCGGCGCGTCGATGACGGCGGCCGACACCAGCGGAGTGACCTGCGCCGAGTCCGCCTGGACGTAGGCGTTGTCGGTCGACACGTGACTGGTGTCGTGGAGCAGGTACCAGCCGCCACCGATCACGACCTTGGCCGCCGCGAGCGCCAGGAGCACCTTCACGCGCTTCTTCTTCTTCGCCGCATCGACGATGGGTTTGGCGTCCTCGACGACGACCGGCTGATGCGCACTGCCGTCGTGGAGCTCGATTGGATCTCGTTCAGCCATGATGTTGATTCCCTGTTGCTTGAAGTGGTTCAGGCAGCGTTGAAGCCGCCGCCGAGGGCGCGGATCAGCTGCACGTCGAGGGTGAAGGCGCGGGTCTCGAGGGCCGAAACCTGGAGGCGCGCCGAGACGACGCCCTCCTCCGCGCTGAGCACGTCGAGGTAGGTCGACAGGCCGTGCTCGTAGCGCTGCCGGGCGAGGCGATGAGCCTCTTCGAAATCGGCCAGCGCGCTGCGCGACTGGACGAGCTGTGAAGCGAGCGACTTCTGGCTCGTCACGGCATCGGCAGTCTCGCGCAGCGCCTTAATGACGGAAGCATCGTAGAGGGCAACGGCTTCGTCATATTGACCGCGGCGACCGCGGTACTGGCCTTGGAGCGCGCCGCCGTGGAAGAGGGGGAGGCTTACCGCGGGGCTGACGCTACCAAAGGTGGATCCGCCCGAGAACAGGCTGCCGAGCCCGAAGGACGACAGGCCGATCAGGCCGGAAAGGCTGATGTTCGGATAGAAAGCGGCCTTCGCTTCCTTGATCCGGTGGGCGGCCGCCTCGACCCGCGCGCGATAGGCGGCGATGTCGGGACGGCGGCCGATGAGGTCGATCGAGGCATCGGCGGGAACGCCCTGCCCCCGGAGCGCGCCGATCCGCGGCCGCTCCATGGTCAGCGCGCGGTCCGGGCCGGCGCCGACCAAAGCGGCGAGCGCGTTCCGGGTGAGTGCGATCGACTCGTCGGTCGATTCGAGGTCGGCGCGGGCCCCGGCGACGCGGGCGGTCGCCTGCTTGAGCTCGGCCTGGGTGTCGAGGCCGGCGTCGACCCGCTGGCCGACCAGCTTCGCGGTCTGGACCCGGAGATCGAGCGCCGATTCGAGGCTGTCGCGCTGGGCATAGAGCGAGGCGAGGTCGGCGTAGGTCGCGGCGACGCCGGTGGTCAGCGCGAGCCGGGCCTCGTCGAGCTCGAACTTCGCGGCGTCGGCGTCGGAGTTGGACGCGCGGGCCGCGGCGCGATTTTTGCCCCACAGGTCTAGGTCGAGCGAGAAGCTCAAGCCGACCGAGCCGCTGTCGTTCCACCCGTTGGGGATCGCGGCGGCAGGCATCGCCTGGTTCTGGCTCTGCTTGGCAAGCTCGGGCTGGGCGAAGGCGTCGATCGTCGGCTTGAGCGCCGCGCTGGCGCGCTGGGCGAAGCCTTCGGCGGTGCGCATCCGAGCGGCCGCAGCCTGCAGGTCGGGCGAGCCGGCCAGCGCCTCGTCGATCAGCCGGTTGAGCTGGGTGTCGCCATAGCGGTTCCACCAGCCGTCGGCCGGCCACTCGGACCGTGCGCTCGCCAGCGAAGCCGACGACGCATAGTCGCTCGCGGCGTGCATCTCGGGCTTGGCACCGAGATTGGGAATCGATGCGCACGCCCCCGTCAAAAGCACAGGAAGGAGCAGCGCCGCGCGGCCCAGCCGCGCAGTCGGAAAGCGATGCATTGAAAACCCCTGTTTCGTTTCTTAACTGTACGGTACGGTTTAGTTCCGATTCGCGAGCTTGTCAACGCAAAAATAAACTGTAATGTACGGTTATAAAATCAAAGGAGTTAGCGCGCGTGGTGCGAGTCAGAACCGAAGAAAAGCGTCGCGAGATCGTCCGAATCGCGTCGGACCTGTTCCACGACAACGGCTATGAGCGGACGTCGATGTCGATGATCTCCGAGGCGGTCGGCGGCTCGAAGGCTACCCTCTACGGCTATTTCAGCTCCAAGGAGCAGCTGCTCGCGGCGACCCTGGTGTACGATGTCACTGAGGAAGCCGACCGGCTGATGAACGAGTTCCTGGCCGAACAGGATTTGCGCGGTGGGCTGATCAAGCTCGGCGCCGCTTATTTGATGCGCCGATTGTCATCGGGTCCGATCGCGAACGTGCGGATGGTCTCGACCCAGCCCGCCGGATCGGACATCGGCAAGCATTTCTACGAAACCGTGCTGCGCCCCGCCTGGCAGCGGCTCGCCGACCGGTTCGAACTGATGATGGACGAAGGAATCCTGAAACGCGCGGACCCGTGGGTGACCGCAATGCACTGGAAGGGTCTCAACGAGTGGGACTTCTTCGAGAAGCGACTGCTCGGCGCGATGCCTGGACCACCGGACAACGTGGCCGAGGTCGCGGAACTCGCTGCGGACGCCTTTCTCGAGATTTACGGAACGAACGGGAAGAAGGCCGGTAAGCGCGAGACGCCCAAGGGGCCGCTCAAGCGCAAGGCGTCATAAGCCCCGCTTATCAAGCCCTTGCATCCTTTCGTTGTTCGTCCGGCCGGCGGCGGCGTAGGGCGCCGCGCCAAGCCGGATAGGCAACGAAGGATTCCAATTGATGATCAAAGGCGCTGACTGGACGCCCGAGCTGGGCGTGATCGGCACCGGGCAAATGGGCTCGCGGCTGGCGGCGATGTTCGCTCTGGCCGGCCGCAAGGTGGTGCTCGGCTCGCGCGATTCGACCCGCGCCGCGGCGATCGTCGAGGAGCTCGGCATCCCGACCCTGCGCGCCGGGTGCAACGGCGAGGCGCTGGATGCGCCGGTGGTCCTGCCCGCGGTGTTCATCCGCGACGGGCTGTTCGACCTGCTCGACCGCCATTGCCGCCGACTCGCCGGCAAGCTGCTGATCGACATCAGCAACCCGTTCAACGAGGATTACAGCGACTTCCTGACGCCGTGGGACACGAGCGGCGCCGAGGAACTGCAACGGCAATTCCCGCAAGCCCGGGTGGTCGGCGCGTTCAAGAATGTTTTTTCGGAAGTGTTCGACCACCCGCAGTTCGGCGAGAGTTTGAGCGACGTGCTGATCACCGGCGACGATGCGCAAGCCAAGGCGCGGTTCCTCGAGCTCGCCCACGGGACGCCGTTCCGCTACCTCGACGCCGGTCCCCTGATTCACAGCCGCACCGTTGAGCGGCTGACCTTCATCACCAGCAGGCTCGGCCGCCAGCTGAATTCCTATCCGCGGATGAACTGGCGGCTGCTGACCCAGCCCGGGGAACTGGCCGCTTAGCCGGCCATCCGCTTGGCGCCGAGGCCGACCACCATCTGGTTGGCGCGCTCGTAGGACAGCGGCTTGCCGAACAGATAGCCCTGGATGGTATCGCAGCCGAGGTCGCGCATGCGCTCGAAATCCTCGGCGGTCTCGACCCCTTCCGCGGTGATCGACATGCGGAAGCTCTTGGCGAGCTGCACGATCGACTGGATGATGGCGACATTCTCGGGGCGCGAGCCCGCTTCGCGGACGAAGCTGCCGTCGATCTTGAGCTTGTGGAACACGGCCTTGTTCAAATAGCCGATCGACGAATAGCCGGTGCCGAAATCGTCGAGCGCGATGCCGACGCCGAGCGCGCGCAGGCGCTTCAGCACGTCGAGCGTCGAGCCGTTGTCGCCGAGGAACACGCCCTCGGTCACCTCAAGCTCGATCCGGTTGCCCGGCAGCTTGTGGCGGGCAAGCGCCTCGCTAACGACGTTGGGCAGGTTGGGCAGGCCGATCTGCTTGGGGCTGATATTGAGCGCGACGGTGATCGGCTCGGGCCAGGACGCGGCGGCGCGGCACGCCTGATCGATCACCCATTCGCCGATCGCCGCCATCAGCCCCGCCTCTTCCGCGACCGGGATGAAGACGTTCGGTGGGACGAAGCCGCGCTGCGGGTGGTTCCAGCGGATCAGCGCCTCGAACCCGACCAGCTTTTGGGTCTTGGCGTTGACCAGCGGCTGAAAGGCGAGGTGGAATTGCTGCGTGGCGATCGCCGACCGGAGGTCGCTTTCGAGGCGGACCCGGTCCTCCTGCTCCGACTGGAGCTCGGACGAGAAATAGCGCGCGCAACCGCGCCCGGCGTCCTTCGCCTGATAAAGGGCGAGGTCGGCCTTGAGGATGAGGTCGTCGACCGTCGCGCCGTCGATCGGACCGAAGGCGCAGCCGATCGAGACGCCGATGCGGATTTCGGTCTGGTCGATCATGTACGGCTCTTTGATCGAGACGATAATCCGGTCGGCGAGCTGCTCGACCTTCTTGCGGCTCTGCGCGTCGGTGACGACGATGGCGAACTCGTCGCCGCCCATGCGGCCGACGTGGCCGGATTCGCCGACTTCGTCGACCAGCCGCTTGGCCACTGCGCGCAACACGGCGTCGCCCTTGGGGTGGCCGAAGGTGTCGTTGACCGGCTTGAAGCCGTCGAGGTCGAGGAACATGATTGCGCACGGCACATTGCCGGTGGTCGCCGAGCGCAGCGCCTCGCCGAGCAGCTGGCGGACCCGGCCGCGGTTGGGCAGGCCCGACAGGACGTCGACGTTGGCGAGGTGGGTCAGGCGCTCCTGGGTCTGGCGGATTTCGGTGATGTCGGAGCCGACTCCGCGGAAGCCTTCGAAGCGGCCGGCGGTGTCGACGATCGGGTCGCCGGCGATCGACACCCAGCGCGGGCCGCGGGCGGTGCTGAGCTCCATCTCGAGCGAGTTGAACGACTGCTTTTCGAGCAGGACCTTGCCGAGCTCGGCATGGCCGCCGAGCAGCGCGGGAAGCGAATGGCCGAGCAGCTGGCCGGCCGGCTTGCCGAGCAGGGCGCTCATCCGCGAGCTGATGTAGGTCACGCGGTTCTCGCCGTCGACCGCCCACAGCCAGCCGACGCCGCGCTGCTCATATTCCTGGAGCAACAGACTGGCGCTCTCGCTGGCGCTGCCGACGTCGGCATTGGTCTTGAGCTGGTGGAACGCCCAGCGCGCGACGGTCAACACGCCGAAGATCGCAACCCCGAGCGTGAAGATGATCGACAGCTGATGTTGGAACGGAACGGAGTGCCGACCGATCAGCAGCGAGCCGCCGACACCGAACGTGAAAGCGATCATCCAGGCGGTGGCGCAGGCGGGAACGACGACCAGGCCGAGCGCGCCGACCCCAAGGCCGGCCATGATCGAAGCGCAAATCACCTGCGAGCCCGGATCAAGCGACGGGAAGGAATAGAGCGGCAAGCTGAGCCAGGCTGCGGCACGGATCGCGACTTCACCGACGAGCAGCCAGAGCGGCACCCGGCGGCCGGAGCGCCCGACGCAGGTGATCGACTGATGGCGGGCGAGTTGCATTGCCCCGAGATTGATCGCGCCGACGCCGGCGACCCACGGCATCAGCAGCTCGGAGCCGACTGCGCCCCACAGGCTGGCGGCCATCATTACGGCGGCGACGATATTGGCGGCGGCGAAGAAAGGCGCGAGCTGGGCGCGCGAAATCAGCTGAACGTCGCGCAGCGGCGAGCTTTCAGCTTCGGCCTCCCGGCTCGTGAGGCCCGCCGATTCACCGCCCGGAAGCCGGGCCGAAATCAAGCGCTTATAACGATCTGGTGCCTCGTACATCCACTCGCCGCTCCACGTCTGCGGGACGGAGTAGACAAAGAGCGTTTAAGGCCGGTTAAGGCCGTTCTTTTCCGCTGGCTGCGGAAGCTCCCTCCACAAGGCCCAATTTGTCGAGGTCGCGGGTCACCAGCGGGTGATAGAGCGGCCGCGCTTCGCCATAGATCCGCGCGGCGATCGGCCGCCCCCATTGCGCATCCTTGGCGAGCGCCTGGATCAACGGGCGGACGAATCTACCGCGGCCCTGGCTGGTCAGGAATTGCTCAAGTGAAGGGAGCGCCGGATCGTACCGGTTGCCGACCGCCAGATCGAGCCACGCGAAGCGCACCTCCATATTGGATATGCCATTGAGATTGAAAGCAGATTGCAGCGTATCGAGGCGCGGTTTGGACATCTTGCGCGGCAGCCGGCCGAGGAAGCGGAGGCGCTCCTCGGTGTTCCAGCCGGACCAGGCCTGGGGCGACGCGGAGCCCCGGGCGAAAGCGGCGGCCGCTTTGTCCTGGTCGGCGAAGATCCCCGCGGGCGGTCGCACCATGTTCGGCGGGACCCCCGGCTGATACACCCAGCGGTCAAGCATCAGCTTGTTTTCCAATGACTTGTCGCCCTTGATCAGATTCTGGCGAAGGTCGGCGAGGAACATTGCGGACGTGACCGGTTGGAAGCTGTGACGGTCGAACCAGCCCTTGAGCCAGGCGTCGAAGCGATCGCGGCCGACGGTGGCCTCGATCGTACGCAGGAAAGCCGCGCCCTTCTCATAGGCGATATCGCTCAAGCCTTCGTCGGGATGCCGGCCCTTGAGGTCGAGGTGGAGGCGCGTATCGGCCCCGCCCGGCCCGCCATTCTCGGCTATCGCCTTGGTCATCGCATCGACGCTTAGCGCGCGATGCTCATCGCCCGCCTTCTTGCCGTACAGCTCCTCGACGATCCGGCTCTCGGCATAGGTCGTCATGCCCTCGTTGAGCCAGAAGTCGTTCCACGTCGCATTGGTCGCGAGATTGCCCGACCAGCTGTGGGCGAGCTCGTGCGCGACCAGGCTGACGAGGCTCTTGTCGCCGGCGATGAAGGTCGGCGTCAGAAAGGTCATATTGGGGTTTTCCATGCCGCCGAAGGGGAAGGACGGCGGCAGGACGAGCACGTCGTAGCGGCCCCAGCGATAGGGGCCGTAGAGCTTCTCCGCCGCGGCGACCATTTTCTCGGTGTCCGACAACTCGCGCGCGGCGGCGTCGATGGTCGCCGGTTCGGCCCACACGCCGGTCCGCGGGCCGAGCGACTTGAACGCCAGATCGCCGACCGCGATCGCGATCATGTAGGGCGCGACGCTGTGCGGCATCTTGAAGCTGAACACGCTCTCGCCGCCCTGGGTGATCGGCTCGGCCGAGCGCGGCGCGCTCATCACCGCGGTCATCCCGGCGGGAACGTGGATCGTCGCTTCCCAGCTTTGGCGGATTCCGGGCGAATCCTGGGTCGGGATCCAGCTCCGGTTCTCGATCGATTCGCCCTGGCTGAACAGGAACGGCGCCTTCTTGCCCGCGGTCTGCTGGGGCGCCAGCCACAGCAGGGCCCCGGCCTCGGGCGCGCTCTTGTAGCGGACGACGACCCGCCGGGTGTCGGGCTTCAGCGCAATCGCCAGCGGAGCGCCGAGGTTCGCGTCCGGCGCGCCGATCTGCCACTGCAGCGGATCCTTGGCGGCGTCGGTGACGCTCTCGATCTCGAGACCGTTGTCGTCGAGGATGATCTGCTTCGCGTCCGGCGTGCGTTCGATGTCCAGCATCGCGATTCCGCCGATGCGCTTGCTGTCGAAGTCCACGTTCAGGTCGAGGGCGACGTGGGTCACGCGCGCTTCCAGGGGCTTGGCGAAGCTATGGACGTCGACCGCGTCGGGAGTCGCCAGGATTGGAGCGATCGCAGCTTCGGCCGCATTGCCGTCGGGTGCCGACTGCCTGTCGCCGGCCTTGCAGCCGGACAGCAGCACAAGCGCGCCGAACAGCGGCGCAGCGATCGAAATCAGCTTCATCGGGATCCTTTGGAGAACGCGATTCGGGTAAGGGGAACGCCTTTTGACGGCTCCGGTGCCGCGATCAAGCGTGCAGCCGTAATGACTTCGTGACCAGAGCGCCCTTGGGCT
>Ga0068859_100003004_pt1 | contig 17108 bp, 11 predicted proteins | sample KBSSwiS22_FD_66585 | JGI IMG/M metagenome (GOLD analysis project Ga0068859, IMG submission 66585) | Switchgrass rhizosphere microbial communities from Kellogg Biological Station, Michigan, USA - KBS Switchgrass S2-2 | ecosystem: Host-associated > Plants > Roots > Rhizosphere > Soil ...
AATGGGCCGCAATCCCTTCAAAATTTTATTATATTGATTTTACAAATGGGTACGACATTTTTACCCGTAAGCAGATGAACGAAGGCTCTGCATCTTTAAAAACATTTCCTGTTTATAAATTCGCTCCCGGTATTGTTGAGCAATCAAAGCAGGACAAACCACTTTGGATAAGGGTAACCTGGAACTGGATGTTAGCAGATGAACGCACCCGCCACATGCACGAATCCATCATCAACAATTTTAATTTTCAATACCTGTATGATTTTTTTTACGACCCCGAAAAAATAAAAGGCAAAGCTTACCAGCCTATGCATTCTCCCTATACAAAAGAAGCAGTAGTGATAACAGAAAAATCAGCAACAGCAAAAAAAGCTGCAGCAGACAACAGTATTCATTTTTTTGAAGATTTCTCCTCTAATGCCATTGGTCAAAAACCCGCCGGATGGTATTCCGGAACAAATTCCCAGGGCAGTTACAGTAAAATTGTTTCCGTACCTGATGAAGAAGGAAAATGGCTGGAAATAAAAGGTCACAACGGTTTAGTTCCCAATAATCTTAAAAAACCTTTACCACAAAATTTTACGCTCTCTTATGATGTACTTGTACCAAAAGATTTTACATGGGGTGGCAAAGGTTTGGAAATGTTTATTGCCAAAGAAAAAACAACAGGCAATATGGATTATTTTCTCCGTTGCAAAATAAAACCCGGCTCTGGTGGAAGAGAAGGCGCAGCAGAACTGGAAACAAAACTACCAACCCCTTATACAAACGGAACAAAATATTATGAGCTACCCGGTTTTTCAAATGATAAAAAGTTAAACCGCATCTCTGTAATGATAAAAAAGAAAGCCGAAACGCTCGAACTGTATATTGATAAAAGATTAATTGCAGCATTCACTAATTCCATACCTGCCGATATTCAATTTAATGCCTTGTCATTTTCGCATGGCAGGAGCGATAGCGAAACAGAAAAATATTTCATCGGCAATATTAAGATCACTAAAGAGTAAAATCCTTGTTTTACAGGATAGTAAACATGCTGTAACAAAAATATTTTTACTGTTGAAAATTTCATCTCATGAAAAAAATAATATTGTTCTGTGTTGCTCAACTGTTCTCCGTAATGTTGTTTGCACAGAAAGAAGCTTTCGACATTGTTACTTATACTCCTCCTGCAGGATGGCAAAAAGATGTAAAAGAAAATGTAACCACTTATACCATTGTTGATAAAAAAACAAGCCAGTGGTGCCAGGTTGGCATTATAAAAAGCACTGTCAGCAAAGGCAGCATCGACGCCGATTTTAACAGCGAATGGCAGGAGCTGATCGTAAAGAGCTACAATGTTACCGATGCACCGCAGGTAAATGAAGTACAGGAAGCAGATGGCTGGAAAATAAAAGCTGGTGGCGGAAAATTTATTTTCAATAATGCCAATGCTATGGCGATGCTTACTACCATGAGCGGTTACGACCGTTGCGTTAGTATTGTATCCACTACCAACAGCCAGGATTACATTAAGGATATTGAAGCATTGCTGGCTTCCGTTGACCTGGTAAAACCTCAAACCACAGAGCAACCGCAGGGTGATATCACCGACACTAAAACTTTAATTGGTGTATGGGGAGCAAACGCCAGCGATAATTCCAGTTACCGTATGAAGAATGGTATAATGAATTACATCAAACGTCAGTACTACTTCAACACTGATGGCACTTATAATTTTGTGAGTAAAACTTTTGATCCGCTGATGGATAAGATTTTATTGGCCAAAGAAAGCGGTACTTTTCAAATGAGTGGTAACAACGTTATTATCACACCCAAAAAAAGTGTACTGGAAGCATGGAGCAAAAAAGATGGCGCCGACAAATGGGGCAAATTGTTAAGTACACAAAATATACCATTGGAAAAAACAAGCTACCAGTTTACCAAACATTATTTTTCCGGGATACAAATATGGGCGCTGGTGTTGCAGGCTGATAAAGCAACTAACAGAGACGGACCCTTTAGTAACAATACCAGCTTTAGTAATGCCTGGTATTATAATCCCATTTCGGCTAACAATCTTATAATTGAGTTGCCCGATGGACAAAAATTAGCAACAGAAGAAATAAAAAAAAATCCCGAAAAGCAAATAACAGATAACGCTAGTAACGGCTTCCATTACACTACAACAAATTTTGTTGATGGCTGGACAGCTACAGAACAAGCCGACTGGGTGGAAGTAACAAAGGGTAATATTAAAGTGTTATTGCATTATCCTAAAGAAGGAACGATCATTGCTTCCGATCCGGAACCTCATATCAGCAATGCATGGAATATACTCGTTGCCCCACGTTATAATAATCTGAAAAATTACAAAACCGCATACATCAGCACTTACGACAGGCCCTATATTGGCATGGGTTATGCCACAGAAAATGCTACAGGCAAAGAAGTATTTGTTGTGCTCTTCCGTCAGGGGCAAACCGGTTGGATCGAATGTATATGTCCTGATAAGAATTCTTTTATCCAATACTATAAATTTGATCCTGAAACTATACAATGGGATAGCGAATTATCCTTGTTAACTCCGCTGGCCAATATGGCTACTTACAACAGGTTTGCTGTAGATGCAGCTGACTTAAGAGGTAAATGGACAAGCGACTTTACAGGAATACAACAGCTTTACAGCGTATATACGGGACAGTATGCAGGCATGAACATCCACCAGTCTAATGAAGAATTTAATTTCTCTTCGGGCAATGCTTATAACTGGAAATTGCTTGTAGTAAATGGTATGGCGGGTAACGCAAAATTTAACCAGGTAAAATCGGCTGGTAATTTTACAGTACCCAATAGCTGGCAAATACATTTTTCCATGATAGAAAACAAAGCCCGTACTTACCATGCTTTTTTCTCCTGTATAAAAGGCGCAAGAATTTTAAACCTGCTGGATGCAGGATATCCGGGATCAGGTATCTATACAAAATATGGAATAGCTAAATAAATCTTTCATCAAAAAAAAACCATGCGTAAAATTATTTTAGTACTGTTGCTGGCACCATTGTTCTCCTTTTCACAAAATACCAGCATCTTCATTAAGTTAACTGATGCCACAGGGCAACTAATAAAAGGTGAATCGGTAATGAAGGGTTTTGAAAAAAATATACAAGCCACATCAACAAGCTCCGCAGGAAAAAACAATTCACAATTTAATTTTACCATGACGGTAAGCGGTGCATCTGCAGATCTAAAAAAAGCAATGGCCAACGGTCAGTTATTGCCAACTGGCGAAGTGGTGGCAGTAATACCAAATGGTGGAGGAGCACCTGCCGTAACCTACACCATTAAAATGGAGCAGGTAAAAGTATTATCCTGTACAGAAAGTATGGGCTGCAATGCGGTAATGAATACCACAGTATCGTTGCAGGCTACACGAATTGGCTGGACGTATTATACACCTAATCCAAGAGGTGGCGCATCAACAGTATCCAGGAAATTCGGCTGGGATGTTTCCACCAATTCTGAGTGGACAAATTTTTAAACAGTATGGTGATTAGTTAAATTCCCCAACAGGTTTTTTATACAGATTATCAATATTTTATAACCGGAGTATGGTCATCAGCTAAAATCAAAATACCATTAGCCCTGCTTCCTTATTTATTTCGTATTTTTAAGCCGTCAAAGCATTTTCAAAATTGTATGGCTGATAAATCCACTGATAATTCGTTACTAAAAAGCTATATTCCTGATACCAGTTTGTATGATGAAATACTGGCTGCAGATAAAACCCTGTTGCCCGACTGGCAAATATTTCTTTCTTCATTACTGAAAGCCGGGCCGCAGGAAATTGAAGACCGTAACAATGATATGCTGCGGCTTTTAAAGGAAAATGGTGTTGCGTATAATATTTACAACGATCCATCCGGGCAAAGCCGCCCCTGGGAATTAGATCCCATTCCGCAAATAATACCGTCTAAAGAATGGGAAACCATTAATGCAGGATTGATACAAAGAGCAGAACTTTTCAATCTTATTTTAAAAGATATTTACGGACCTCAAACATTAATTAAAGAAGGCATTATACCACAGGAATTAATTTACCTGCATCCCGGGTTTTTACGGGCTTGTGTAAACATTCAGTTGCCGGGTACGCATCATCTTATTTTATATGCAGCGGACATGGCCCGTGGCAGCGATGGCCGCACCTGGATCATCAGCAACCGTACACAGGCTCCTTCCGGTTCCGGCTATGCGCTGGAAAACCGCCATGCCATGAGCACCGTGCTGCCGGAATTTTTCAATAATTTATCGGTAAAAAGATTATCGCCTTATTTTGATGCACTGCAAAAAGCATTAATTGCCATTGCGCCGCATAACAATGATAATCCAAGAATTGTTATCCTTACACCCGGCCCCGAAAATGAAACTTATTTTGAGCACTCCTACCTTGCTGCCTATCTTGGTTTAACCCTGGTACAAGGCAGCGACCTTATTGTAAAAGATAATTCGGTATGGCTGAAAACCATCGACGGTTTAGAAAAAATTGACGTCATACTGCGACGGTTAGACGATAATTATTGCGACCCTCTGGAATTGAAAAGCGATTCCCTGCTGGGCGTGCCTGGTTTATTACAGGTGGTGAGAAAAGGCAATGTGGCTATTGCCAATCCGCTTGGCAGCAGCATTGTGGAAAATCCGGGACTGGTACCTTTTCTGCCAGCCATTGCAATGCATTTTTGGGATAAAGAACTGATCATGCCTTCTATTGCTACCTGGTGGTGCGGACAACCAAAGGAGATGCAATACGTGATCGACAATATCCAAACATTAGTGATAAGAAGAATTTTCCGTAATGAAGCTGGTACACGTGCTACTGTCGATGGCGCTTCTCTTACACCAGAAAAAGCGGCGGTATTAATTGCACAGATCAAAGCCCATCCGCATTTATATACCGGCCAGGAAAAAATAAATTTTTCTTCCACACCTTCATGGGTGGATGGCACAATAAAACCTTGCCACTCTTTATTCAGAAGTTTTTTGGTAAGCCATAACAACAGTTATATTGCTATGCCGGGCGGACTTACCCGTACCAGTGCTGCAGAAGATAATTTTCTCATCTCCAACCAGCTTGGTGGTATTAGTAAAGATACCTGGGTGATTGCTTCCGGTGATGAACAGGAACAACCGGTAATGTTGCAGTTAAAAACCGAAGCGTTGTCTTATGCACCGCAAAAGCGTTCCTTACCCAGTCATACTGCTGAAAATCTTTTTTGGGTGGGCCGCTATACGGAAAGAGTTATTTACAATGCTCGTCTACAGCGTACCGTTATGCAGTGGATGGTGAAAAACACAAGACCATTAAATACAGAAAACAGTACCACCGAGCAATTGTTGTTGCAAATTTTAACCGGCTGTACTTATACTTTTCCCGGATTTTTTTCTGCTGATGAAGATGAAGAACGCAGCGCCAGCTTAAATGATCCATGGACGGAACTGACCGATGTTTTATACAATGAAAAAAGAAATGGCAGTCTCAGTTATAACATTTCGCTTTTAAAAAATGCAGTATACAGTGTACGTAATTTTTGGGCAATGGATACCTGGCGTGTCTTGCGGCAGATGGAAGAAGACTGGGATAAGGCGAAACAAAAACATGCCGCCGATCACCTAAAAATGATCAGCACCATTGATAAATTAAATACGCAGATGTTTGCCTTTTTAGGTATGAACCGGGAAAGTGTACGCAGGGAACAAGGCTGGAATATTTTAGACCTGGGCAGAAAAATTGAACAAGCACTATATATCATCACACTTTTAAAAAACAGTTTTATACAAAAGCAGGAGGAACAAACCGAATATGATATTTTGGAATCTGTAATGCTTGCCACACAAAGTTTAATTACTTACCGTTATACTTATCGTGATCATTTACAATTACCATTAGTACTGGAATTGCTGATGCTGGATATGAACTACCCCAAATCATTAGCTTATTTAGTGGATAAGATAAAAGGTTATATCAGTGAACTGCCAAAGAATGGTAGTGATGCAACTTTAAGCGAACAGGAACGCTTGATTCTGGAAGCCGATACCATGCTGAAATTAGTGGATGGTAATACGTTATCACAATGGGATAAGGCCAGCAAGGAATATAATGCCTTGCACGAGTTCCTTGATAAATTATACGCTTTGCTTATCAACACTTCTTTACTCGTATCCAAAACTTATTTTACGCATAGCCAGGCACACAAACAATTATTCACCACCAATTTATTATAAGCTGCATTGCTGTATTCCATTACACATACCACCACCTACCATTACCACGAACAGGTGAGCCTGTGCCATAATATCGCCATGCTTAGCCCACGCAATACAGCTACACAAACCTGCAGGTCCAGCAACATCATTATTTCACCTTTGCCCGAAGTGCTGGACAGTCACACCGATTTTTTTGGCAACAAAGCCATTTACTTTGTGGTGGAGCAGGAACATAATACCCTATCCGTTACCGTTACCTCGTTGGTTGAAAAAAAGGCAGTGCCGCCAGCTTCGCCTGCCAGCAACATCGGTTGGGAGGCAGTAAGAGATTTGCTCCAAACCTCTGCTGGTGAATATTGGGAAGAAAAACAATTTATTGCAACCACGGCAATGACAATGCCTACAGATGCTATCTGCAATTACGCTGCGCTCTCTTTTACACCCGGCCAATCTTTATTTAAAGCCGTGTATCATTTAATGCAACGCATCTACACCGATTTTGAATTTACGCCAGGCTTTACTACTATCTCCACGCCTTTATCCACCGTAATGAAAGAAAGAAAAGGTGTGTGCCAGGATTTTGCACACCTCGGCATTTCCTGTCTGCATGCCATGAGCCTGCCTGCTAAATACATTAGCGGGTACATAGAAACGTTAGCTCCGGAAGGCAAAGAAAAACTCACCGGCGTGGATGCTTCTCATGCCTGGTTCTCCGTATTCATCCCCGGTATGGGTTGGATAGATTTTGACCCTACCAATAATAAGATCCCCGACGAACAATACATTACCGTTGGCTGGGGAAGGGATTATTTCGACATCGTTCCGCTGAAGGGTGTTATTATGAGTAGTAGTGCTCATGAGATGGTGGTGGCGGTGGATGTGAGAAGAGTTGCAGGAGTTTAAAGTTGAAAGTACAAAGTTGGTGCCTCGCATTGTTTTATAAGACATTTTTTTTCTTCTTATTGCAAAGCAAATACTGCTTGAAACATTAGCTAGGGCTATGTGATATTTGTATCAATAATGAAATAGTTTGAATTTTCTTCAATTTTGAGTCTCACCATAATACTAAATATTTTGGTAAAAGTAAGTAGTTTTTTTAAAGAGGCGAATTTAAAAATTCACCTAAAATTTGGTAGCCATATATGTATATTATAATTTATCCTAACTTACGGTTTACCCAAATTCTACCTTTGTATGCATAATGGATTAATTAAAAGAAAACAGTTTAGTAATGCTGAATTTTTTTTTACTCAAAAATTATTGGAATTATTTAATTATGCAACCTTAGATACCTATAGAGTAAAATATAATAATCCTAAAACCATTATTGAAGAATTTTGTCAAGTTTTAACTGATTGGCATAAAAATAAAATCAAAGACTTTAAAACGGTAACGTCCGTTAGCGATGAACTTTCGAGATTGATCAAAAAAGACAAAAATCTAAAATTCATTAGAATTAGTAAGAATTCTTTTTTGCAAATCTGTATAACTTCAAAAGAAGAAAATTATATGCAAGCGTATTACGCTTCAAAAGTTTTGTTATCAGAAAATGTAAATTATATTGAAGGACTATATTTAGATATTTTAAGAATTATTAACGAATTAAATTCATCTGTCCAATTTGAATTAGATAAATTAGAAGACCTTAATGATTTGATAGGATATTTAGCCTCTGAATTACATGGAAATGGGTACTCTAAAGCATATCTTTTTCATATTTCCTGGTCACTTTTTGGGAAATTCACTAACCATACCTTTGTGGAGAGCTTTGAAATGCTAAAAACAATAACGCTAAACAAAAAAATGGAAGCCTTTAAAGTTTATTTGAGGGTCAAATTTTCAAATACTGAACCACAGATTTTAAAACTAAAAATTTTTGAATTTCTAAATGAGGAAGAAATAAAATTATTGCATGATAAATCTAAAGACTTTAGAAAGTTCTACAATGATAGAAGAAAAGACTTCCCGGATACATTGTGTTTTGACGTAAAATCTTTAGATTATTATAATGCTACCAAATTGGCAAAAGCTAAAGTTTCTGAAATTCTTGATATTTATAAAATAGGTTATTCTAACAGAAGTTTAAGAATATTTACACAAGCTTTATTAGTAAGTGAAAGTAATCCTGATAAATTTGAACTACAAGGAACATTTTATCAAATAGAAGGAAAGGTGGAAAAAAGCGAAGAATTGTATGAAAAATTCCTAACAAGGTATTTAAGTGTAAGAGGGAATGATAAAATAGCCCTTGAAACGAAAGAGAAAATAAAATCTGCAATTAGATATTTTAGACTGGGAACAGAAGCGGTAGAACTTGAGCAAAAATTCATAAATTATTGGATAGGAATTGAGTATTTGTTTTCGAGTTATGATGCGCAGACTTCAACCTTTGTTAGGTTTAAAACATATTTTAGTCGTCTTCATAGCTTAACTTACTTAAAACGTAATTTAATAGAATTTCACAGTGATATAAAAAGAATAAATTTTGAAAGTAATATAATAAATTTTAATGAAGACTTGCAATATTTACTAGACCCAAATACATTTAAAAGTATAGCAGAGAATGGAGCAGAAAGCCAGCCGTTGCTGAGTTTTCGAGCAAATGCATTTTATTCAATAATGACAGAAGATAAAAAATTTAAAAAATACATTCAAGACCATATTGAAAATATAGAAGCACATCTGATTAGGATTTATAGGATACGAAATGAAATCGTACATGAAGCTGCTATTAAACCCAATATTGAAAATTTAACTTCTAATCTAAGGTATTATTTAATCTATACAATTAGTATGTTGCTCGATTTCTTTTCGACTCCTTCCACCGAAATTAGTATTGACGATTTAATTAGTATTGATGATTTTTTTATTTATAAAACACTTGAATATTCCAATTTTTTAAATAGCAAAAACAATCAAAAAGATATGTTCAACAATACTTATGTTGAAAATATAGTCTACTAAAAAGTAAATCTAAAATTGTTATATAACATGACATAAAATCTAAAGTCACATATTTAAATACTATAAATAAAAAAAGCCTTTACAATATCATGTTATAGACGTTTTTTTGTTAAGCTAAATGGGGAGCAAGAACATTTTTCTTATTTACAATTAAAGCTTAACACCTCTTTTCAGCCTATTGAAAGCTGTATCTTTCTTAATCATTTCATTCCTCCATGCCTGGGTTCCTGTCTCCACGAACCATCTTCGAATTAAATAAACTTGCTATTATTTTTAAAAGCCTCTTGCATCATTAATGTAACTCTTCACACACTTTGTTACCTTTCGGTTCGTGAGGACACGAACCGAGGCAGGGGCATTATTTAACTCCCTTTCAACTTAAAGGGTCCTCATAACCCCTCCAAACATCGCATACCCCTCAACGTATAAAACACATTTATAATGTCAATGCATTTATTTTTCGCACTACATACTAATAGAAAAATATCTACGTTTTTGTAGTACCTAATAAACCTGGCATCTACAATGAAAAACCTTTTCCTATCAGCAGTTTTTAGTGCACTATGTTGTGTTGGATTTGCTCAAACTCAAAAAACAAATAATACGAAAAGAATTCCCAATGATAGCACCACAAAAATTCCATTAAAACAAGAAAAAGTATGGCCGGTCAATGATGGCCGTTCAAAAAATCCAACCATTGTCATTGTAAATCCTCCTGCTACAGTTATTACCCGAAAGAAATTATAATTGGGATATCTTTTCAATCAATGACCTCTTATTTCCATTCGCATGCTTTCCAGACACTCGTTGTCTTCTGCTCAATATTGTGTTACCATGTGTCTTTACATATTGGCAACACGAAAATGTATTTTTTATAATATTGTATCATTAGTTCTATTTTTACATCCCATACCATTATTCCTTCCTGCTGATAAGACTTGCATTATATTACCTAATTAGTTAACTTTGCAATGGAAGATTTTAATGGGCAGATACGCAGTATCAAAATTTACGGGGAAGATTTTTGGATATTCTATAATAAGCAAACCAAAAAAGTTCAGGCACGAATTATGTGGACAATTCGGATCATTCGTGATATTCCCTTTGTTCCTGAAAAGTATCTGAAGCATATGACAGGTACAGAAGGAATTTATGAGATCCGTATAAGTTCAGGCACAAATATCTTCCGAATATTCTGCTTTTTTGACGAGGGGAAATTGGTAATTGTTTTAAATGGTTTTCAAAAGAAAAGTCAAAAGACACCGGCTGAAGAAATTGAAAAAGCTAAAAGACTTCAAAAGAAATATTATGAAAGCAAAACAAAATAAATTAGTTGACCTGGAAGATTTTATTGACACCCGGTACGGTAAGCGTGGAGCAAAAAAAAGGGAAACTTTTGAATCGGGTTACGAAGCTTTTAAATTGGGCATTATGCTTCAGGAAATGCGCAAGAAGCAAAACATGACGCAGGAGCAACTTGCCGAAAAGTGTGGCACAACAAAAACTTATATCTCCCGTATAGAAAATAATGCCAGTGATATCCGTTTATCTACCCTTATGCGGATTGTGCATGATGGTTTTGGCAAACACCTGAAATTATCGGTTGACATGTGATCTCCACTAATCATCACACCCCCTTTCCCAATCTCAGATCAAGCGTACACGGAAACTCATTATTAATTTCCGGTGCCGGTGCATCATATACAAAACTACCCCGGTTATTTTCTACATAATGCTCCACCACGGAACTAAGCGTTCTTACAAAACGTGTCTCCTGCGTATGCGCTGTATTTCCAAAGCGGCTGATGCGGCGTGATTCTGCTTCATAACTATTGATGGGGAATGTATCATAACTTCTGCCGCCGGGGTGCGATACATAGTAAGTACAACCGCCAATAGAGCGGCCATTCCAGGTATCCACAATATCAAAAGTGAGCGGTGTATCTACTCCAATGGTGGGATGCAATGCGCTGGGTGGCTGCCAGGCCCTGTAACGGATGCCGCAAACATATTCGCCTTTTACACCAGTAGCGGTCAGGGGTACACGAATACCACTGCACAAAAGAATGTACCTGTCGCTGGTGATGCCTTTTATTTTTACCTGTACCCTTTCCAGTGAAGAATCAACAAAACGTGCAGTACCGGAACTGCTCATCTCTTCACCCAGCACATGCCAGGGTTCTATGCCCATACGCAATTCCATCTTTATATCTTTTATTGTTATGGAACCATAGTGCGGAAAACGGAATTCGAAGAAAGGATTGAACCAGCTGATATCAAATGCATAACCTGATTGGTTCAGGTACTCTACCACATCGGCAAGATCCTGCTGCACATAATGCGGCAGCAAATATTTATCATAAAGACTGGTGCCCCATCTTACCAGTTTATGCTTGTAAGGTTTTTTCCAAAAAGCGGCTATTAGTGCCCGTATGAGCAGCATTTGTAAAAGGCTCATTTGTTTATGCGGCGGCATATCAAAAGCACGGAATTCTAAAATGCCCAGCCTGCCAGAGGATGAATCGGGAGAATATAATTTATCGATACAAAATTCGGAGCGGTGTGTGTTGCCAGTAATATCGGTTAGTAAATGCCGGAATATCCTGTCGGTAACCCAGAAGGGAATATACCCTTTCTCCGGTACCTGGCTGAATGCAATTTCCATTTCATACAGGCGATCTTCCAATCCTTCGTCTATACGTGGTGCCTGGCTGGTAGGCCCGATGAAGGAGCCCGAAAACAAATAAGATAAACCGGGGTGGTGCTGCCAGAAAGTGATCAAACTACGCAACACATCCGGGCGGCGCAATAAAGGGCTGTTACCGGGTGTGGCGCCACCAATGGTAATATGGTTGCCACCACCGGTACCGGTATGACGGCCATCCAGCATAAATTTTTCTGTGCCTAACCTCGACAATCTTGCCTGTTCATATAAAGTGGTGATATTTTCATTCAGTTCCTTCCAGTTTTTTGCAGGATGAATATTTACTTCTATCACACCAGGATCAGGAGAAACCACCAATCTTTCCATACGGGTATCACGTGGTGGCTCGTAACCTTCAATACGTACCTGCACATTTAGTTTTGCAGCAGTTGATTCTATTGATGCTACTAAATCTAAATAATGTTCCAGGTAATCCATCGGCGGCAGAAACACATAAATATTGCCTTCCCTTGTTTCCACGCTTAAAGCTGTTTTTACAGTAGCTACTTCAAAAGCAATTTCCCGTTCTGGCTCTTCGTTTGCTTTTTCTTTTGCCAGCTTCTTTTTTTCTGCTTCGCTCACAGGCTTTGCCAGTATTTGCGGTCTTATTTGCTGCCTTGGTTCTTCATGAATGGTGATGGATCCGTAGCGTGCGCTGATGGTTTCATGAAAATGATCGAGTGCAGGCAGTTCTTCAAATAAACTCCGCTCCACTTTCTGCGGCATTTTGGCTTTGGAAACCACCGGCAGTGATTCTAACGGTAACCGTAACCCGATTGGTGAATTACCCGGTATTAAAAAAAGATGCTCCCGGTTAAATACCCATTTGCAGCTTAACCACTGGCTGTTCCAGTAATTCCATTGCAGGGGTAAAATATATCCTACAGGGTCGCCTAATCCCTGGTTGAGTAATTGTGCCAGTGTGCGTCTTTCAAAAGGGTCACGCAGGTTGGTTTTCAGCGGATCAACATTTACAGGGTTCTTGCCTTCTGTCCATAAAAAATAAAATACATCTTCATAAGCCGCACTAACGTTGGCAGGGCTTACGGCAAGGCATTTAGCCAGTTCTGCCGCAAATCTTCCGGCATCTCTTTGCGTGTATTGCTTATCGTTATTTTCATGTGCTATCAGTTTTATGTCTTTCCAAACCGGGTAACCATCTTTACGCCAGAACAGTCCGTATTGCCAGCGGGGTAAGGGTTCGCCGGGATACCATTTACCCTGTCCATAATGGATCAATCCATTGGGGCCAAATTTTTCTCTTAACCTGAAGATGAGGTCGTGCGACAATATTCTTTTTTCTTTTCCATCTGCAGCCGTATTCCATTGTGCGGATTCCATATCATCAATAGAAACAAAAGTGGGTTCGCCGCCCATGGTCATGCGTACATCACCGGCTTCAAGGTCTTTATCTACCTGTTCTGCCACTGCATTTATTTCCAGCCATTGTTGTTCGGTATAAGGTTTGGTAACACGGGGGTCTTCATAAATTCGGGTTACCGTATTTTCAAATTCAAAAGTTACTTCACATTTATCTGTTGCACCAACTACAGGTGCGGCACTGGCATAATCGGGTGTGCATGCCAGTGGTATATGCCCTTCGCCTGCAAATAAACCTGACGTGGCATCCAGGCCTATCCATCCTGCACCAGGTATGTACACTTCCACCCATGCATGCAGGTCGGTAAAATCATTTTCAGGGCCTGATGGTCCGTCGAGTGATTTTTCATCTGCGGTTAGCTGTACCAGGTAGCCTGATACAAAGCGTGAAGCTAATCCCAGGTGACGCAATATTTGAACAAATAACCAGGCAGTGTCCCTGCAGGAACCCAATGCTTTTTCCAATGTTTCTTCGCAGGTTTGCACGCCCACTTCCATGCGTATGGAGTAGTTGATATCTTTATTTAGTTTTTGGTTGAGGTACACTAAAAAATCGTTGATCGTTTTTTTACTTTTATCGATGCTCTGCAACCATTGCATCAATCGTGGGCCTCTTTCTTTTATCTCCAGGTAAGGAATAAGTTCTTTGGGTAATTGCCCCTGGTATTGAAACGGAAAATTTTCTGCATACTCTTCTACAAAAAAATCAAAAGGATTGATGCTTACCAGGTTGGCAATTACTTCCACTTCAACTTTTAATTGTGTGGTCTTGTCGGGAAAAACTACCCTTGCCTGGTAATTACCAAAAGGATCTTGCTGCCAGTTAATAAAATGATCTTTGGGGGTTATTTGCAAAGAATAGGTTTCAATTGCTGTACGTGAATGCGCCGCTGGCCTTAACCTGAAGATGTGAGGAGAAACTGCGACAGGTCTGTCGTAACTGTAAACCGTTTTATGCCTGATTGCTACCCGTATTGCCATAATAAATTCGTTTATTAATGTTATGCAATACAATCGTTTTTTAAATATAGCATTCAATTGGTGGATTGAAAAATTTTATTTGGGGTGGGTTGCCCGCAGATGTCGCTGATGTCGCAGAGAGGTTACACGACCACGGACGACAGACCACCGACCACTGGCGTTTGCTGGCCGTTGTCTGTTGTCCATCGTCTGTCGTCCATCTTGTATTTTCCGCGGCATCAGCGACATCTGCGGGCCCATTTCTTACTAACTTTGCCACAATGATTGAAAAAAAATTAGAACGAAAAGAAAACAAAGCCACCACTTTTAATTTTTCGCTTAGTCCGTTGCGCATTGTGTTTATGGGCACGCCGGAGTTTGCGGTGGCCAGCTTGGATGCATTAGTAAAAGCTGGATACAATATTGTTGGTGTGGTTACTGCACCGGATAAGCCTGGTGGCCGTGGCATGCAATTGCAGCAAAGCGCCGTTAAAAAATATGCGGTGGAGCATAACTTAAATGTGCTGCAACCTGAAAAATTAAAGAATCCGGAATTCCTGGAAGCATTACAATCGCTGCATGCTGATCTGCAAATTGTAGTCGCATTCAGAATGTTGCCTGAAGTGGTATGGAATATGCCGCCGATGGGTTCAGTGAATTTGCATGGTAGTTTATTACCACAATATCGTGGTGCGGCACCTATCAACTGGGCAGTTATCAATGGTGAAAAAGAAACCGGTGTAACTACCTTTAAACTAAAACATGAAATAGATACCGGCGATATTTTATTGCAGGAGAGTTTTCCTATTGGAGAGAATGATACCGCTGGTGATGTGCATGATACGATGAAAGAAATTGGCGCTGCGGTGCTGGTAAAAACGGTGGCTGGTTTAGCAGCAGGAACGTTGAAAGAACGACCACAAACGTCAATCGTGAGGCGTGAGTCGTCAGTGGTGAGTAGTGAATCAGCAGGCTCCACTCACGACTCACCACTCACGACTCACGAATTAAAGCATGCACCAAAAATTTTTACCGAGACCTGCAGGATAGATTTTACTAAAACCGTGGATGAAGTGCATAATTTAATCCGTGGCCTCTCTCCTTTTCCCGGGGCATTTACTATGCTGAATGATAAAACTTTGAAAATTTATAAGAGTGAAAAGATGTTTGATATAATGCGTCATGACGGTTCTCAACCGTCTGACGCATTATATCAAACAGATGGCAAAACATTTTTAAAATTTGCCTGCACCGATGGCTATATTTCAGTTAAAGAATTACAACTGGAAGGGAAGAAGAAAATGCTGGTGGAAGATTTCTTAAGAGGTTATCGTTTTTGATTAGTATTATGGGTCAGGCGGTTCCCAACCGTCACGACCCATAATACTATGCGCCAGACGGTTTAGAACCGTCTGACGCATAATAATCTTGTTATTTTATTCTCAGTTTTTCCAGCAATGCTTTGCTTAAGGCCGCTTTTGGAATTACCAGGCTGATGGTATTGATGCCAAAATAAGTTTCAGATACATTGATGTAGCCGTGTAATGGCCCCACATCACCCCATGAATTTTTCACCAGGAAAAAAGTGTTGCCGGTTTTGGATTTTTCCAATCCCACAATATGCATCAGGTGATCATCCTGGGTGGTAAGGTTCTCAAATAATTCCTGGCGCCTTGCTGCATCTAATTTACCTTCTTTTACAGTGCCGTTTATAATATCATTTTTCGATTTCAGGCCGTCTGGCAAATTACTCATATCAACCGCAGCACCAACCCGTTGCTGAAAACCACTATTACTTACGTCAGCATCCCACAATACAGAGTATCCTTTAGTTAAGGCATCTTTGGTAGCCGCTATCATTTCATTCAATGGCAGGTTGTAATAAGTTCCGTTACTAAAATTATCCGGCACTTCTATAATAAATGGCTCGTAATAATTGTGGTGTGTAAATGAAGTTACGAACACATAATCGTTTGCATTGAATTTCAGCACCTCTTCTGCAAATGTTTTTGGCGTATATTCTTTTCCGTTATAAGTAAATTTTTCAGGAGGAACGCCAATAGCGCTGTCCAGTATTTTTTTATACCCGGTCATCCAGCCTGCAGGTAATGGGGTGATCTTTAAAATACTATCCAGGTACAGCTTCAGGTCTGCAGATAATTTTACATGGTTGTGTTGTTTTTCCCCGGGTTTTAAACCGCTGTAAATTGATTCCGGCATCGCACCATAAGTAGCAATGGCTCTTATCAGGTCATGGCCCAGTCCGCCTTCACCAAATTGAGCATGCCCCTGGCGTAAAACATAATTTTTTGCTTTTTCAAAATACACATTCCGCACAGTATACATTTCACTCAGGTCAAATTCTCCCAGGCTATTTTTCAGGCACTGGCTTTCAATCATTGAAGTGGAAGAAAAGCACCAGCAGGTTCCCGTCATAGCCTGGTTTTTTACCGGGGTGGCTGGTATTCTTTTTTCAATGATAAAGCTATCAGAGACATTTCTTCTCGGGTCGCTTTCCTTTAATTTGTCTGCAGCTTCTTTTGCTTTAAGCGCTGGTGCGTTGGGATTTGATACCTGACCGTCTGTTTGTGCCTGGCACAACATAAAAACGCCGGCACTTACGGCCAACAGGAACACTTTCTTCATAAAATTTATTTTGAATAGTTAATGGTACAATCTAATTTATTATCAGTAATCCCTAATGCGTCGGCTGCAGCATTACTAAGGCGGATAATAAGTCCGTTATTTTGTTTGATGTCGGTGATAAGGTCTAACACTTTCGCATACACTACTTTACCGGTGGCATTATTGGTTATTTTTAAAATAGTGCCGGCCGGGGCATTGTTATACAGGCAAT
>Ga0068859_100003005_pt1 | contig 17101 bp, 18 predicted proteins | sample KBSSwiS22_FD_66585 | JGI IMG/M metagenome (GOLD analysis project Ga0068859, IMG submission 66585) | Switchgrass rhizosphere microbial communities from Kellogg Biological Station, Michigan, USA - KBS Switchgrass S2-2 | ecosystem: Host-associated > Plants > Roots > Rhizosphere > Soil ...
GGACGACCTGGGCGATCCCACGTGGCATGACCTCAGCGGCAGCATCACGCAGGTCGGCAGCCAGGGACGAGTCGTCGATCTGACCCCCGCCACCGGCCAGCGCTGGTACCGCATCCGGCTCAACTAACGACTCAACGCCCCAACATGAGCAACCAGATGAAACCAACAGCGCATCGCCAAGCCGCCGGCTTTACCGTCGTTGAATTGATGGTGGTCCTGGGCACGCTCGGCCTTCTTTCGGTGGTCCTCCTGCCTGCCCTGGCGAACGCCAAACGGCGATCATTGACCGACGTCTGCCTGGCCAATCAAAGGCAATTCGGCCAGGCCTGGAACATGTTCAACGAAGATCACGGTGATTATATGGTCAGCGCCGGCACCCAGTACAGCACCAGCGATAGCCTGTTTTCCTGGCGCGTGGATCCCGCCTCGTTTAGCCCTCTCCCGACCGTTCCCGCCGGCCAATCAGCGGTCAAACTCTATGACGAAGCCGGCTTCAAGGCGGGCGGCCTCTATCCCTACATCAAAAACACCGACGTCATCCATTGTCCGGCCGACAACCGTTACCTGTTCGGGGGCGCTGCCTGGTGTACTTATGCCATGGTCGACAACATGAATGGGGCGGCCACCATTTTCGGCACCGATTATCGCCTGCACAAGGCGTCCCAGATCAAACAGCCCGGCGCCCGCATGATCCTGACCGAAGAAAACGACCCGCGCGCAGAATCGGTCAACGGTTTCACCATTTATGAAAACTTCGGCACCTGGCTCCCGTTTCATCCGCTGAGCACGTTCAGCGGCGACGCCCCCAGCCCTTCCGTCACCCCGAAATTTTCACTCATGGCCGGCGGCGGTTCAACCGGGTGGTGGGACGGGCCGGCGGTGTTCCATCCGAGCAGCGGGACGTTCAGCTTTTGCGACGGTCATGCTGAACTTCACCAATGGCGGAACCAAAACACCCTGGCTTTCGCCTCCTCGACGTCGGCGAACAAATCTTCCGGGCCTTATTCCTATACCTCCGTCCAGTACGCCGGCGAGGCGGCCGACCTGTCCTGGCTCTACAGCCACATCGCCACGTCGCTGTGGCCGTGATCGGCCTGGCCCTGGTTCGATCAAACGGTCGAAACCGGACGCTCGCTTTCCCGTCCGCAGAAAAAAAACTTGCCCGCCCTGTCCTTTCAGCGCAATTTGGCCCGCAGAAAGATCAAAGGAAAATTTTATGGGACGCATCTACAATAACATCGTTGAAACCGTCGGCCGCACGCCGCTCGTCAAATTGAACAAGGTCACCGCCGGCCTGCCGGCCACCGTCCTTCTCAAATGCGAATTTTTTAACCCCCTCTCCAGCGTCAAAGACCGCATCGGCATGGCGATGATCGAGGATGCCGAAAAGAAGGGCACCCTCAAAAAGGACACCGTCATCATCGAACCCACCAGCGGCAACACCGGCATCGCCCTCGCCTTCGTCGCCGCCGCCAAAGGTTATAAACTCATCCTGACCATGCCCGAGACGATGTCGCTCGAACGCCGCACGCTGCTCGCCATGCTCGGCGCCAAACTCGTCCTGACCCCGGGCGCCGAAGGCATGAAAGGCGCCATCGCCCGCGCCGAAGCCCTCGCCAAGGAAACGCCCAATTCCTGGATCCCGCAGCAATTCAACAACCCGTCCAATCCCGAGATCCATCGCAAGACCACCGCGGTCGAGCTGTGGGACGACACCGACGGCGAGATCGATATCCTCGTCGCCGCCGTCGGCACCGGCGGGACCATCAGCGGTTGCGTCGAAGTCATCAAACCGAAAAAAGCATCCTTCCAGGCCATCGCCGTCGAGCCCAAGGATTCCCCGGTCATCTCGCAGACCCTCGCCGGCCAGCCGGTCAAACCCGGTCCGCACAAGATCCAGGGCACCGGCGCCGGGTTCGTCCCGCAGAACCTTCACCTCAAGGACGAGAAGGGAAATTCTCTCATCACCGAATGCGTCCAGGTCTCGAATGACGATGCCTTCGCCATGGCCCGCCGCCTCGCGAAAGAAGAAGGCATCCTCGCCGGCATCTCCACCGGTGCCAACGTCGTCGCCGCCATCGAAGTGGCCAAACGTCCCGAGAACAAAGGCAAGCTCATCGTCACCATCGCCCCCTCCACCGGCGAACGTTACCTGAGCACGCCGCTGGCCGCCGAAGCGCGCGCCGAAGTCGGGGGCTGAGATATTCCCGCAGGCCCGGCGGAAAACCGGGCCTGCGTTTTCCAAAACTAAGTCAAAATAGTTGTTGCGCTTTGCCCGGTTTACGCGTAGTTAATCGTTGTCGAAGGTTTTAAGCGTTCCGTAGAAACGGAACCTTTCCCAAGTTCGAAATTCAAGATTGTTTCGGGGCATTCCGGCCTTCGCACACACACTCAAACTATGAGCAGTTCAGAAAATAACGGCGATAAATCGTCGAATTACGGTTCCGGCTATCTGGAGATCTCCGAAAAAGGCTTCGGCTTTTTGCGGACCGCCCAGAATCATTATCATCCCAAGCCGACCGATATCTTCGTCACCCCGGACACCATCCGCCGCAGCTTTTTGCGCGAAGGCAGCTTTATCGAAGGCCCCACCCAGCCGCCCCACCGCGGCACCAGCCCGCAGCTCAAGGTCGTCGAAAAAGTCAACGACATGGCGTTCGAGGAATATGTCAAAGCGGTCCGCTTTGAGAACCTCACCACCATCGATCCCATCGAAAAATTCAGGCTCGAGACCGCCCCCGACCTCGTCGAGACCCGGGTCATCGACCTCGTCACCCCGATCGGCAAAGGCACCCGCGGCCTCATCGTCGCCCCGCCCCGCACCGGCAAGACCACCATCCTCAAACAGATCTGCAACGCCGTCACCGAGAACCATCCCGAAGTCTTCGCGCTCGTCCTGCTGATCGACGAACGGCCCGAAGAAGTCACCGACTTCCAGCGCTCCGTCAAAGCCGAAGTCGTCGCCTCGTCGAACGATATGGACCTCGAGACCCACGTCCGGCTCTCGCGCTTCACCATCGAACGCTGCCGTCGCATGGTCGAGTCCGGCAAGGACGTCTTCGTCCTGATGGATTCGCTCACCCGCATCGCCCGCGCCTACAACAGCGTCCACGGCGGTTCCGGCCGCACGATGACCGGCGGCGTCGATGCCCGCGCCCTCGAGATCCCGCGCAAGATGTTCGCCTCCGCCCGCAAGATCGAGAACGGCGGCTCGCTGACGATCCTCGCCACGGCGCTGGTCGACACCGGCTCACGCATGGATGAACTGATTTTCCAGGAATTCAAAGGCACCGGCAACATGGAGCTCATCCTGGACCGCAAACTGTCCGACCGCCGCTTGTATCCGGCCATCGACATCCCCAAATCCGGCACGCGCAAAGAAGAAAAATTGTTCCCGCCCAAGCAGATCGAAGCCATCCGCAAGCTGCGCCGCACCATGGTGGACCTCAATCCGATCGAAGCCATGGAAACGCTCACCGCCGCGCTCAAGAAGCAAAAAACCAACGACGAGTTGCTCGCCAAGTTGGAAAAGGGATCGTAAGGCGTTGAACTGTTAAAGCGTTGAAGCGTTTGATAAACTTCTGACGCCTTTGACGCTTCAACCATGCAACGCTCCAACGCTTCAACGAACCTACACTCTCGTCCGCCGCTCGAGCGGATGTTGCGCATCCATCAGGCGCTCCAGTCCGGCAGCCTGCCCAATGCCAGCAAACTGGCGGCGGAACTCGAGGTCAGCACCAAGTCCATCCACCGCGACATCGAATTCATGCGCGATCGGCTCAACCTGCCGATCGAATACGACGGCTCCCGCCATGGATTCCATTACACCTCCGAAGTCAGCGCCTTCCCGACCATGCAGATCACCGAAGGCGAACTCTTCGCCCTCGTCGTCGCCGAAAAAGCGCTGCAACAATATCGCGGCACCCATTTTGAAAAACCGCTGCTCAGCGCCATCCGCAAGATGGAACAGGCCCTCCCCGACACCATCTCCCTCAACCTCGCCGACATCGAGCAGACCATCTCCTTCCGCACCCGCGCCGAGCCGATCCTGGATCTGAAAACGTTTGACGTCCTCGCCAAAGCCGTCGCCCGGCGCCAACAGCTCGAATTGCATTATCGCAAACCCGGCCAGCCCAGGGCCGAAGCCCGCGTGGTCGATCCCTACCACCTCGCCAACATCAATGGCGAATGGTTCCTGTTCGCCTACGACCACGCCCGCAAGGATATCCGCACCTTCGTCCCGGCGCGCATCCAGTCCGCGACCGCGACCGGGAAAGAATTCGAGCGCCCGCAGAAATTCTCCCTGGAAAAGCGCCTCCGCGACAGCTTCGGCGTCCATTCCGGCGAAGGCGAATATGACGTGGTCATCCGATTCGACGCCCGTGCCGCGGATTACGTCCGCGAAAAGAAATGGCACGAATCCCAGCAGCTCCGCGAACTCAAGGACGGTGGCGTGGAATTGTCATTGAAACTCTCGAGCCTGATGGAGATCGAGCGCTGGATTTTGAGCTGGGCGGGCGACGCCACTGTCGTTAAACCGCGTCAATTGAAAGAAATGATCCGCGAATCGGCGAAGAAATTATTGCGCGGATGACGTTTACCGCAACCGGCCAGGCCCGCAAAACATCGATTCATCGCAAGGGAAGAACACCGAACTCCTTTATCCCTCGTTCCGAACCAATCGTCATGGCGAAGGCGATATCGGGCATGTCCGGCTCCTTGAAGCCAAACCAGATGCCGTACGTTTTTCCAGGGATCAATCTCTGTTGGTCCAGGTCCTGCATCGTCAATTGTCTCGTGTAAGGGAATTGCGCTTTGAGCCAGGGATATCTGGAAAAGCCGCCCTGGTCGAAATATTGGAATCCCGGCGACCTTCCCGTTTCGGGGATGATGTACCAATTCAGGGTGCTGGTGCTGAAATCCTTATTGGCCTTGGTTTTCGCAAGGATATACATCCATTTAAAATCGCCATCGATCCATTCAGGCACGGTGAATTTGAAACCGCAATAGTAGGCCCCGTCGTATTCAAACCGGTTCTCTTTCACCGGTAAAATCTGGATGGCAGCCTCCGAGTTCGTGCCCTTGCGAAACGGCATGGGCACAAATTTTGAGAAATTGTGCTGCAGAAACTCGACCCGCTTTTCCACCTGCTCCTCGTCATTCGCAGCCGTCTCCTGACCGGCTGCAGAAAACACCGCGCTACACCAACCTAAAGCGATCACGAAGATCAAACTCAGCTTTTTCATATTCATGCCCTGTGATCAAAGTTTAAAATTCTTCGACTGCGACAAAAACTTTTTAGGGTTTTGCAGAACCACTTTTTCCACCGTTGCTTCGAGATGCCCGCGGCGCCTCATCTCCAGCGCCGTCTTCGGGACGGCCAGCGGATCGCTCACACCCCAGTCGCACGCGCTGTTCAGCCATAACCGTTCGTTGCCGTACGTCTCCAGGATATCGACCGCCCGCGCCGGGCTGCATTTTGTCTCGGGATAAAGCGTCATCCCTGCCCACATCCCGGCATCCAGGACCATCTCCACCGTGTGCTCCTCAACATGGTCGATGATCACCCGCTCCGGCTTGATGCGTTTGTCGTTCTTCAAGGCGTCCAGGATCAGGCGGGTGCCTTTCCATTTGTCTTCGAGATGCGGCGTATGGACCAGGATCAATTGGTCATGCTTCGCCGCCAGGTCCACCTGCATCTCGAACACGCGCAGTTCGTTCTTCGAATTCTTGTTCAACCCGATCTCGCCGATGCCGAGCACGTTCGGCCGATTGAGAAATTTTGGGACCAGGGCGATCACCTCTTCCGCCAGCTTCACATCCTCGGCTTCCTTGGAATTGATGCAGAGCCAGCAGAAATGTTTGAGCCCGAATTTCGCCGCCCGCTTCGGCTCGTGCTCGGTCAGTTGGGAAAAATAATCATGAAATCCCTGGACGGCGCTGCGGTCGAATCCCGCCCAAAACGCCGGCTCGCACACGGCCTGGCAGCCGGCCAGCGCCATGCGCTCGTAATCGTCCGTGACCCGGCTGACCATGTGAGCGTGGGGTTCGATGTAGTTCATGAGAAGTAAGAGGGGTGAAGGTCGAAGGGCGAATTATTTCGGATAAGCACCGACCGCCCCTTTGCCCGGGGCCTTATCGATCGGCGCCGTGGTTGGATCGCTGAAAGCCAGTTGCACGTTTTTCGCCCTGCCCTTTTTGTTTCCGGTCAATTCGCCCAGCGCGGCGCGGAACGCCTCCGCCCGGAAATCTCCATCGCCCTCCGCACGCTCGAGGCGGTCCAGAAACGCCGCCAGCTCGATCAGTTTATGCCGCGCGTCGAGGAAATACAGGTCCAGCACTTGTTGTCGGGTCATATAGACTTACGGTTTGAAAATGGCGATTTATGACTTTGGATACCTCAATTGTACACGACCCGCCCCGTCGTCAACCGGTAAATCGGTTGATCCATTCTAAAATCTGCTCCGCCGACCGTTTCGGCGCTGTCCCGAGGACGTTATGGTCGGCCTGCCGCAACACCCGGTAATCCCGCAGCGCCGTGCAGTTCGTCCTCAGCCACTTCCGCACGAACGGCCACGGGACGATCGGGTCCAGGAAGCCCGTCAACGCAAAGACCGGCACGCCGGTCCGCGACGCGATCGGGCACGGATCGTTTTCCGCGATCAGGTGCAGCCGATGTTGCGCCGCCTTCAGGTCTTCCGGCGTCCGGCGTTTGGCGAATTCATCCAGGGTCACCATCGTCTCCGGCGCATGGCGGTATCGGTACCGGGCAAACCGGCCGTAGGCAAAGATCATCCAGGTGATCGCCCGCAACGAGATCCGGCCCGCCAGCTTTTCCGCCAGGCGCACCGCCCACCGCATGGCGTGTTTCACAAACCCGCCCGCCAGGACCACGGCATCCACGGAAAATTTCCTTCGCCCGACGATCGCCCACAATACCTGCGACCCGAACGACTCACCCAGCAGCCAGCCGTGCGTGACGCCGTGTTCGTGCAAGGCCGATTCGATCGCCGCCGCGTAGTCCTCCAGCGACCACGTCAACGTGCGGGGATAGGTCATCTCGACGAAGCACACTTTGCCGGCGACCGCTTCGCGAAAACTCGTGACGAGGGTCCAATCGCCGTGCAACCCGGGAAGATAGATCAACGTCGGCAACGCCCGGTCGCCGTAGATGCGGAGCTGAAGCGTCTCGTCCGTCATTTCAACCATTGTCCGCATCCAGCCGGCGAAAGCGATGCTTTTTGATCTGCTGGTTCACGTAGCGGCCGACGGAATCCGCGTGTTTCAGCCGCCGATATTCCGCCGGCGAGACGTCCAGGTATTCGTACCGGCCGCCGTCGGGAAACTCCAGGTCCAGCGTCCGCCGCTGCTGATGATAGCGCAGCCGATGGACGCAGGAAGATTCCACGCGTTCCCACTGCTCCGACCTCCTTTTCATGAGACAATTTCCCCCTCGATCGGCGCGGTGCAACCGGTTTTTCGTTGACGGCGGCGACCGGCCGCGAAAGCCTGAGGTCGTGACCGTTTTCAGGCATCCCGGCCAGCGGCCGTTCCGTGCGTTCACGCTGATCGAATTGCTCGTGGTGATCGCCATCCTCGCCATCCTGGCAGCGCTGTTGCTGCCGGCGTTGTCCCGGGCGAAGAAGAAGGCCCGCGACATCAATTGCCTTTCGAACCTGAAACAATTCGGCGTCGCGATCCATCTTTATCTCTCGGACAGCCAGGACGCCTTCCCCTGGTCCGGCAACGGCTGGTGGGTGATGCCCCTGCGTGATTACTCGAAACTGATGAACCCTTATCTGAGCACCAACAGCCGCTCCGTCTACCGTTGTCCGTCCGATACCGGCCTCGGTTTCAATTACCAGGCCGCCTCCGATGACTGGGCCGGCATGGGAACGGGGACAACGACGAACGACCTGGGCGTCGTCTGCTCCTATTATTACTACTTCGCGTTCTATGGAAATGTCGATGCGCCGCCGCCGACCGTTTCCGCGACGCCGCATAAAGCGTCGGAGGTGACCCATCCGTCGCAACGGATCATCCAGACCTGTTATGCGAGCAAGAAGCCGGGCGAAATTTTCACGTTCGACAATTTCCCGCCGTTCCCGGACGACAATGGCGCCCACAGCCCTGACGGCGTGAACATCCTGCTCGTCGACGGTCATTCCCAATTCGTGAGATACACCGATTGCAATCCCAGGACCGGCACCGCGGTGGGGCCGGACACGCTGAACTACGACTGGTCGCCGCTCAGCGACCCGAACATCCCGTAAGATCAAAGTTTCCCGAAGAATTCCTGCGCCGCGCAGCAGGTCGCCGCGCTCAATTCATCGAGCGAACAACTTTTCACCTGCGCCACCATCGCCGCGATCTCCTTCACGTAGGCCGGTTCGCAGCGTTTCCCCCGATACGGCACCGGCGCCAGGTAAGGACAATCCGTCTCCAGCATGAATTTGCCCATCGGCGCGGCGGCGACCGCGTCGCGGACGTTCTGGCCGTTCTTGAACGTGACGATGCCGGTGAAACTGACCAGCGAACCGATCGCCAGCACGGTGTTCATCCGGTCGACGTTCTCGGCGAAGCAATGGAACACGCCGCGCACCTTGCCGGCGAACGGTTTGAGCTGCGCGAGCGTGTCATCGAACGCGTCCCGCTGGTGGATCACGCAGTTCAACCCGAATTCCTGCGCCACCTCGAGGTGTTGCTGGAAGATCGCCGCCTGCTTCTCCTTGTATCGGACGGCGTCCCGCGGCCCGGACTCCTTGTTCTCGCTCGGCAAATGATGGTAATCCAGGCCGGTCTCGCCCAGGGCGACGACCTTGGGATGCCGCGCCAGGTCGCGCAGCAGGTCGCGGACATCCGGCGGCGCTTCGTGGGCGTTCGAGGGATGCCAGCCGATCACCGCGAACACCTGGGGGATCTTCTCGGCAAGCTGCACCGCCCGGCGGCTGCTGTCCAGGTCCGTGCCGATCGAGATGATCTTCTGGATGCCCGCCGCGCGGGCGCGTTCGATCACTTCCGCCAGGTCGTTGGCGTAATCCGGGTAGTCCAGGTGGGCGTGGGTGTCAAAAAATGTGGCCATGAGTCCCTCGTTTCCTTTAATCCGCCGTCGGTGCGTATTTCTGCATGCCCTGCACGCATCGGGTGATCTGGTCTTTGTCTCCCAACACGACCGCCAGGTCCAACAAGCGTTTCATGATGTCGAATTTGGCCGGGTAATCCGGATTCTCGTCGATGACCTTCCAGAGCGTTTCATAGGTCTCTTTCTTTTTGCCCGCCGCCTCGAACCGGCCGGCGACCAGGAACCGGAGCCGGATGCGTTGCTGCGGCGACGGGTTCAATGCCAAAGCGTCCTGATAGAACTGCAAGGCGGACTCCGGCTTGCCCTGCTGCGCGCAGAGGTCGGCCAATTTCTCGGTCAGCACGGCGCTGTTCGTCCGCACCGGCAGGTTCTCGAGCGATTCGACCAATTGGGACGCCGGGACACCGCGCAAGGCGGTCGCGTTGACCAGGCGCAGGAACGACCATTCGATCAGCTGATTGGTGTGCGCGGCCAGTTCGGCGTGCAGCTGCTCCGGCAATTTTCCGAATGGACGATACAACGGGTCGCCGATGACGGTGTTCTGCCAGGAAAGGCCGAGTTGCGAAGTCCAGGCCGCCTCGGCGAACGTGTATTGGCCGACCGCCCAGCGTTCCAGGAACACCGTGATGTTGGGAGTGAATATCACGTAGGGCTCCTCGACGCTGCCCATCGTGCAGGCCGCGCCTTTCGCCAGCAACGGCCCCACCCAGCGATTGGTCGGGCTGCGGACCGTCACCGCGCTGAACGAATGCAGATGATACGCGAAGGCGCCCGGCATGAATTCCACCTTCGGCCGCTTGAACGGACCGGAAACGTTCTCCTCATACCAGCCGGCGTACAACGCGATCTGGCTCATCGGGAATTTGGAATCGAACGTCGCCGGCTGGTCGTCCACCACCGTCTCGAAGCCGAGCCCCCGCGAGATCTGCGCCGCCCCCAGGATGAACTGGTCGCCGATGAAATAATTCGATTCGGCCGGCTTGAATCCCCGTCCGTCAAAATAGGCGCGCCCCCAGAGACCGTCCCGCTCCGCCTGCAACGCCTTGTCCACCAGCCCGCGCGCGATCTCCGGACTCGGACCATCCAGCCGCGATACCAGCAGGATGCCGTTGGTCGGATGCAAAAATCCCCGGTTCGTGGTCGCGTAGGTCCAGTTCTGCAGCGGGCCGGTGATCGGCAGGTCCATCCCGATCAAGGGCAACAACGTCAATTCTGAATCCACCGCGGCGGAATTGCGCCGAAGCGCTTCCAGCACCCCCGCCGGCACCCCTTCGCGCCAATTCGGATCATGCGCGATCCGCAGGGGAACGCCGTAACAAAGGACGGCATAACGGATCTTTGAGGCGACGACCCGGCGCACCACCTGCTGCGGCCGGCCATTGGTTCCCGCCAGCGTCGTTTTCCCGAATTCCCACAATCCGTCCGTCTCCAGCTTTTTCGCGAGCGGCAGTTGCAATGAATCCCGGAACACCTCCCGCGACATCTCTTCGCCGGTCGGCAGATTGAAACCATAGACCTGGCCGGAGGGAACGTTCCGCATCGCCGCATAATGGTCCGCGACCGCTTTCGATTCCGGCATCTTTTTGTTGTAGATGACGACGACCTCTTCCCCGCCCGCCCTCGCCGGCGACGGCATCAAGGTGAACAACAGCAGGAATGGGATTAAATGATGTTTCATCGATGTGACCTTAGACCGTCCAGCCTCCTAAAATGTTTCATCGCCCGGCGACGATTTTCAACCCGTCATACGCCAGGGTCACGCCCGCCGGCAGTTCCGCCTGTGCCTTATCATGGTCGTAATCGTGCGTCAAATGCGTAAAATAGGTCTGCGACGCGTTGATCCGCCGCGCGGTCGTCAGCGCCTCGTCCAGGCTCATGTGCGTCGGATGCGGTTTGGGCCGCAACGCATCCAGCACCACGATCTCGACGCCGCGCACCCGCTCCAGCACCGGTTCCGGCACCTCCTTGCAATCGCTCAGGTACGCCAGCCGCTTTTTCCCGTCCTGGATGAACAGGTAACCGAACGTCGTCATCGCCCCGTGCGGCAACGGCAAGGGGACGAGTTCCAGGTCGCCCAGCGTGAACGGGCCGTCGACGATGTGCGGTTCCGGACGGAAATACCCCTTCCAGATCGGCCGGCCGTCAAAGGCATAGATGAACACGCGGGAGATCGCTTCCATCGTCTCCTTGTTCGCGTAGACCGGCAACGGCCCGTCCCGCAGATCGCAGAACCGGCGGCAATCGTCCAGGCCCATGATATGGTCCGCATGCGCGTGCGTCAGGACCACCGCGTCCAGCCACGAGATCTTTTCACGCAGGCACTGGATGCGGAATTCCGGCGTGGTATCGACGACGAATTTCACCTGGTCGGTGGCGACGTAAATGGAAGGCCGGGTGCGCCAATTCTTCGGGTTGGCCAGGAATTCCGGGGGATATTCCTTGGCGATGACGGGCACGCCCTGTGAAGTGCCGCTGCCCAGAAATGTGAATTCAAACGACATGCGATTTTCTTTTTGCGGAACGGCTGCATAACCGTTCAAATGTGCCGGACAAATCTAGCATGTTGACGACGTTGCGCATCAAAAACCTCGCCCTGGTGACCGATCTCACCCTGGAGTTGCTGCCCGGATGCAACGTCATCACCGGCGAGACCGGCGCCGGCAAATCCATCATCATCGGCGCCCTCACCCTCGTCCTCGGCCAGCGCGCCGACCGCACGCTCATCCGCAGCGGCGAAGACAGCTGCTCCGTCGAAGCCGTCTTCGACACCGCCAAACTCCGCGCGCCGCTCAAATCTTTCCTGGAGGAAAACGGCTTGGAACCCTGCGACGACCATCAACTCGTCCTGAAGCGCACGTTCACCGCCGCCGGCGCCAATCGCCAGTTCATCAACGGTTCGCCCACGACGCTGAACGTCCTGGCTGCCATCGGCGAATGGCTCGTCGACATGCACGGCCCCCACGATCATCAGTCCCTGCTTCATCCCGCCAAACAACTGCTCATCCTCGACGCCTTTGGCAAACTGGAGAAAGACCGGGAAGCGTTCGGTGATTTGACCCGGCGCCGGGCCGTCCTCGACAACGAAAAAGCGGCGCTGGTCGTCGATGAAAAGACTTACGCGCAGCAATTGGACCTGCTCCGTTTCCAGGTCAACGAGATCTCCGCCGCGCGGCTGCAACCCGATGAGGAAAAATCCGTCGAAGAGGAATTTAATCGCGCCAGCAATGCCGCGAAGTTGCTGCAATTAAGCCAGGCGGCCCTCGATGCCCTGGGCGAAAGCGAGCATTCCCTGCTCAACCAGGCCGGCGTCATCGGCCGCACCTTGCAGGAACTCCAACGCACCGACCCCGGCGCCGCGCCCCTGGTCGAACTCCATTCCCAGGCCGTCGGCTCGCTGCGGGAATTGCAGGGCGAATTGACCCGGTACGCCGAAAAAGTGGACGTCGACCCCGCCCGCCTGGCTGAGCTGGAAAAACGGCTCGACCTGGTCCATTCGCTCAAACGCAAATACGGCGCCACGCTGGCGGAGGTGATCGCGTTCGGCGACGAGGCGAAAGCCCGGTTGCAATCGCTTGAAAGCCGCGACACCGAGCTGGCCCGGATCAACGCCGCCCTCCAAAAACTCGATGCCGAGATCGCCAAAGCCGGGCAGGCGCTGTCCGCCAAACGCAAAAAGATCATCCCCCAACTGGCAAAGGCCGCCAGCAAACAGCTCGAAGACCTGGGATTCAAACAGAGCCGGTTTGACGTGATGCTGGCCCCGACGGAACCGTCATCCACGGGCGTCGATGTTGCGGAATTCCAATTCGCTCCCAACCCAGGCGAACCGGCCAAGCCGTTGCGGGCGATCGCGTCGTCCGGCGAGATGGCGCGCGTGATGCTGGCGCTCAAGACCGTCCTCGCCGCCGAGGACGAGATCCCGGTGCTGGTCTTCGACGAAGTCGACGCCAACATCGGCGGCGAAACCGCCAACGTCGTCGGCGAAAAGATGAAACAGATCGCCGCCCAACGGCAGGTGCTGTGCATCACCCACCTGCCGCAGGTCGCGGCGCCGGCGGACGCGCATTATGTCGTGACCAAGCAGGTCAAGGCCGGGCGCACCGTCTCCGGCATAGAATTGCTGGGCAAAAAAGAGCGCGTCACGGAGCTGTCCAGGATGTTGGGCGGCCAAGGCGATGCGGCCAGGAAACATGCCGAGGCGTTGTTGAAGTGAACCCGCGGGTCATCGTGCCCCGACGATTCATTTTTTATCCGCGGACAACGTGTTGGTGATCAAGCCGGCCACCTTACCGCCGAGCACTTCATAACCGGCGTCGGTGAAATGCACGTTGTTGGCCTGCTGCAGTTCTTTTTGGCGCGGCAGGACCTCGTTGTAAAGATCGTCGATCGCGACATTGCGCCGGCGCATCACGTCGTCGGCGACATGGTTCAACCGATCACAAAGGGCGGCCGTGAAATTCTCCGCGTTGGTCCCGTCCGGTGCCGGGGTCGTGCGCGCCCAGACCAGTTTGGCGCCGGTCTTTTGCAGGCGGTCGACAATCTGTTCGAGGTTGGTGCGATACAAGTCTTCGCTCCTGGCCCGGTCGTGGATCCCGAAATTGAAATGGATGAGGTCCCAATGCCCGTCCCCCAGCCAGAGGTCCATCTTTTGCAGGCCGCGCTCTGTGGACCCGCAATTTTCCGGCGCGCGATGCACGTTGACGCGGCCGGCGAGCGCATGCCGGACCGGTAGGGTGTAGCCGCGTGAAATGGAGTCGCCGACCAACAGGACTCGCGGAAGACCGGGCACATCGTCGACATGATCCCAGGCCGTTTCCTGGCCGGCCAGCTTGGCGCGGATATACGGAGGATAATAGAAACCGCCGAGATTTTCTTCCAATCGCTTTTCCCAGGCAGCCATGGCGGGCGGCATCGCCTTCTTCCGTTCGTTGTTCGCCGCCCGCTCGGCGTCGGTGAGGCCGTTCTTCGGTTTTGCCGCCGCCGCGATGGCCTGTTTCGCGTTGGTCGGTTCGCCGGCCATGGCGTTCGTGCCTTCCGCCCAGGCCGGCCGGACCGCCAGGAACAACAAAAGGAAAACCGATGATCGCCGGATGTCCATGGCCCGAGAATGGGGTCAAAGCGCCCGGCCGTCAACGTCCCGGGAGTAAACAGCGCTTGATTTCCATCCGACGCTAGCGCAATTTGGTTTTTCGAAGATTTAAACAAGAGAGAAGAGAGAAAGGAAAATTATGGCACACGAATTACCGTCACTCCCCTACCCGTCTGAAGCTTTGGAACCGCATATCGACAAGGCGACGATGGAGATCCATCACGGCCGGCATCACAAGGCTTACGTGGACAATCTCAACAAGGCCATCGCCGGCAATGCCGCCCTGGAAGGCAAATCGCTCGAAGCGCTCATCGGCGACCTCGCGTCCGTCCCGGACAACATCCGCGGACCGGTGCGCAACAACGGTGGCGGCCATTGGAACCATTCGTTCTTCTGGAAACTGCTCGCCCCGAAAGCGGGCGGCGCGCCCACCGGCAAGCTCAGCGACGCCATCAAATCGGCCTTCGGCGGCTTCGATGCGTTCAAGGAAAAATTCGAGGCCGCCGGCCTGGGCCGCTTCGGCAGCGGCTGGGTCTGGCTCGTCGCCAACGGCGGCAAATTGGAGATCGTCTCCACCGCCAACCAGGACAACCCGCTTATGGGCAAAGCCATCTCCGGCGTGGAAGGCAAACCGGTCCTGGGCATCGACGTCTGGGAACACGCGTATTACCTGAAATACCAGAACAAACGCGCCGACTACCTCAAGGCGGTCTGGAACGTCATCGACTGGAACGTGGTCGCGAAGAACTTTTAAACGCGGCGTTCGGAACGCGGAATCATTCAAACATAAAACGCGCTGGTGAAATATCCGGCGCGTTTTTTTGTCCATGACGGGACCTGCCGGAAGATCAAACGGCTTCAGGACGGGTTAAAACCGTTACTCCGGCAATTTTTCCGCCACTGCATCCGGCTTGGGTTCGACCTGGTTGTTTTTGCCAAGGACGATGACGTGCGGTTTCCAGGCCTTGGCTTCCGCTTCGGTGAAGATCCCGAAATTCATGATCGTCAGCAGGTCGCCCTTCTTGCCCAGGTGCGCCACCGCCCCGTTCATGATGATCTCGCCGGCGCCGGGTTTGCCACGGATGACGTAGGTCTCCCAACGATTGCCGTTGGCCATGTTGCCGCACAGGATCTTTTCGTATTCGCGCAGGCCGACCTTGTCCATCAGGTCGCCCGAAATGGTCAGGCTGCCTTCGTAATTGACGTTGCCGCCGGTGACCGTCGCGCGGTGGATCTTCGATTTGAGCAAAACGACTTGCATGAGCCCTTGAGTATAATGCGGATCGCGGCTACTTCAACTTGAGAAAATTCTTGAGGATCGTCCGGCCGCTCTCCGTCAGGATGCTTTCCGGATGGAACTGCACGCCCCAGATCGGCAGCGTCTTGTGCTTCACCCCCATGACCTCGCCCTCGTCGGTCTCGGCTGTGATCTCCAGCTCGGGTGGCAGCGTGTCCCGCTTGATCACCAGCGAATGATACCGCGTCGCCGCGAACGGGTTTGGCATCCCCGCGAACAGGTCCTTGCCGTTGTGTTTGATCGGCGACGTCTTGCCATGCATCATCCGATGGTTCACCACCACGTCCGCGCCGAACGTGTGCCCGATGCACTGGTGCCCCAGGCAGACGCCGAAGATCGGGATGCCTTCCTTCGAGAACGTGCGGATGACTTCGTTGGACAGCCCGGATTCGCGCGGCGAACAGGGTCCCGGCGAGACGAGGATCCGTTCCGGCTTGAGCGCCCGGATCTCGTCGATCGAGATCTCATCGTTCCGCTTCACCACCATCTCCGCCCCCAGCTCGCCCAGGTATTGGACCAGGTTGTAAGTGAACGAATCGTAGTTGTCGATGACCAGCACCATGTCCGATGAGCCTAACACAAAAAGAAGATTTGGAAATTTCAAAATGAACCCGCGGCCTGTGCTACGTTGCGGGATGCGGAGGCAGAACATCCTCATCCTCGGCGGCGGTATCGCCGGCCTGGCCGCGGCCGGCGAACTGGCGCGAGGCGGACGCCACGTCACCCTGCTCGAAGCCGGCCATCGCCTCGGCGGCCGCATCCTCACGGCTGGATCCGGCGCCGCTCCCGTCGAACTCGGCGCGGAATTCATCCATGGCGGCAACCAGGAATTTTGGCGAATCCTCAAAGTTTCGGGCTTGAAGACCACCCGCGTGCCGAACCGGTTCCATCGATGGGAAAACGGCCGGCTCCGCAGGACCGACCTGTGGAATGAGGTCGAAAAAGTGATGGCGCAGATCGACCCGCAGAAGCCGGACCAGTCCTTCGCCCGTTTTCTGGAAGGAAAGAAATTCTCCGCCGCGACCAAACGGTTGGCGATGGATTTTGTCGAAGGTTTCGACGCCGCCGACCCCCGCAAGATCGGCGTCCGCGGGCTCGCGGCCGGCGGCGAAGAGGAACCCGACGATCCGGGCGCGCACCAATTCCGCATCCGACGCGGTTATTCAGCCCTTATTGATTTTCTCGAACGCCAGGCGCGCCGACATGGCGTCACGATCAAACGGGATTGTGCCGCAAACACCATCGCGTGGAAGACGGGCCGTGTCCAGGTCGGCGCCGTCGACCAGGGACGGAAGCGTTCTTTCGAAGCGCACGCGGCGGTCGTCACCCTGCCGCTTGGGGTCTTGAAAGCCGGCCGCGTCCGATTTCAACCCGCCTTGCCCGAAAAGGAAGAGGCCATCGCCCGGTTGGAATTCGGCAACGTCATCAAAGTTGTCCTGCGGTTCAAAAAGGTATTCTGGCGGGAGCGCAACTTCGGATTCGTCGTCACCGCCGATGAAAGCATCCCCACCTGGTGGTCCGACGACCGTGGCATCCTGTTGACGGGCTGGGCCGGCGGACCGAAAGCCGATCGCATCTCCCAATGGCCGCGAACCAGGCTGAAAACGATCGCGCTCCAGATCCTTTCCCGGAT
>Ga0068859_100003007_pt1 | contig 17097 bp, 11 predicted proteins | sample KBSSwiS22_FD_66585 | JGI IMG/M metagenome (GOLD analysis project Ga0068859, IMG submission 66585) | Switchgrass rhizosphere microbial communities from Kellogg Biological Station, Michigan, USA - KBS Switchgrass S2-2 | ecosystem: Host-associated > Plants > Roots > Rhizosphere > Soil ...
CTGTAGCATATGATGGCAATGGATTGTTTGAGTTGTTGATGATGTTGACTGGGATCATTTGCATGAGCGCAAAGGTACTAATGTGAAGAGAACGAAAATGAGAAAGTTTATTTAAAAATATATAGTTAAAGCGGTTACACGTGCCTCATACTTTTCTAAGCAATATTGTGGCATAGGCAATCAACCCTTCTTCCCTGCCAACAAAACCCATTTTTTCAGTGGTAGTGGCTTTTATAGAAACATCTTCAACGGTTACCTGAAGTATGGAAGCAATTACTTCCTGCATTTGCGCAACATAGGATTTTATTTTGGGTGCCTGTAAACAAAGTGTGGTATCAACGTTCACAATTTCATATCCCCTGTTTTTTATGAGGCCATAACTTTTTTCCAGCAATATTTTACTGTCTATATTTTTATACGCAGCATCGGTATCAGGAAAATGAACACCAATATCACCAAGACATAATGCACCAAGCATTGCATCGCAAATTGCATGCAGTAAGACATCTGCATCGCTATGACCCAATGCGCCCTTAGTATGTGGTATTTTTATTCCTCCAATAAAAAGATCTCTTCCGGGTACTAACTGATGAAAATCTACGCCTGAGCCAATTCTGTAAGACATTAAAGATGGTTTTGTACAAATATCCGCAATTTATTTTGAAGCGGTTAAAAACTAAAAAAGCGCCCCTTTTTAAGAGGGCGCTTTTTAAAAGAGTTATAACTTAATCTTATTTATCAAAATCAAACACCACACCAAAACGGTAAGTGTTAGATAATGGATTACGGTTAGTACCACTTCCTGATGGGAAGATATAAGAGAAGTTCAATCCAAAGATGTTATATTTTAAACCAGCACCTACAGAAAGGTATTTACGGTTTCCTTTAGAAGGATTTTCGTAGAAATAACCAGCTCTGAAAGCAAATTGGTTGTTATACCAGTATTCGAAACCAAGAGAGGCATTAACTTCCTGAATTTCTTCAGAGATACCACCCGGAGCATCGCCAAATGATTTGAACCAGCTGCTAACAACACCCTGAGAGTGATATTTTGCCAAACCAGCTGAAGAAGTATCATTAGTTGGAGTTGGAACCATTAATTTATTCAGGTCCAAAGCAAAAGTGATCTTGTTATCTTCATCAAAAACTTTAGTGTATGCACCACCAATACCAAAATTAGCAGGTAAAAAATCTTTTTGAGTAGCGTCAGTTGTGTAAGAAATTTTTCCACCAAGGTTACTTAAAGTTACACCCCAGCTAAATCCTTCTCCGTTTGCTTTTGCACCATTGTGGTAAAGATGGATATCACCTGCCACAGTAGAAGCTTTTTTATAAGAAGCAGTACCTACAGTACCTGCTAAATCAGAATTGATATACCTTAAAGCAATACCTATACCGAGTTTATCAGATAATTTCCTTGAATAACCTGCATCAAATGCAAATTCTTTTGGACGATAAGTTTGCAGATCAGTACCATTTTGATCAGTAAACTGGATGCTACCCAAGCTGAAATACCTTAGAGAAGCAGAGATTGCCTGCTGGTCATCTAATTTATAATAACCGTTTAAAGCTGCAATATAAACATCATTAATACCCAGATCCCTCAACCATGGAGTATAAGATAGGCCAAACCCTGCTTTATTGGTGTTAAAAGGTACTTTGGCGATATTGCCGAATGAAGAATTAGGATCGGCAGAAGTTGCAATTGTTGCATCACCCATACCTGCGCCCCTGATATCAGGAGAAATACGTAAAAACGGAACTGCCGACGTTACGACATTAATTTTGTTGCTACTCTGGGCATTAGACACATTGATTGCTCCTCCCAGTAAAACAACTAAAGTAGTTAGTTTTAAAGTTACTCTTTTCATGCGTTTTGTTTTGTCTTGGTTAGGTAGAACTTACCTCAATAAGCGTTTAGTTTAATGGTTGTTGTATTGTAAAAATAGTAGTTTTCTTGAAACGAACAACTAATTTATAAAATCTTGTTAAAAAAAATTATAAAAACTCAGCAATTCGAAGGTAACGACTTTTTTTTAAGTGGCAAAGCCATTGGTTTTGTTAGGAATATGCCTGGTTTTTATTAGAGCTAATGCTTTAAAGGCATTAATTTTTCAATAAGCAAACGGGATATGCCATCAATTATTGTTTTCCTGTACTAAAATTCAATTGTTGTACCTAAAAACATTATTGATATAGTATCGCTCAAAAGCAATTTCGGAAATAAATTTAACCCGGAACATTTTTTTGCCATGAAATTTTAAAACTGTGTAAAGTTTACCTCATAATTACTGCTGGTTCAATCAATTGGTATCAATGAGACAACGGTCTTTTGGTATTTGTTGCATCACGATAATTTTTTTATGAAAGAAATTTAAACAGCCAAAAAATCTATTTCATATTTTTTGGCTGTTTAAACACAATAAATTTCCAGGCGGATTGTTATGTTAGGAGAATTTAAGAAAAACCGTACAATTTCAGATTTTTCATCATGCAAAAAATTAATGCAGGATATGTCTATGTCACTGAAAGTATTTATATTCGCAGCCAGACACCCCCACATACAATAAAAAAGAAAACCTTTCGTTAAACAATTTGATAAACGAACGAACATGTTAAAACTATTTTCAAGTAAAAATCTCCTGATTCTTGTTGCTGCAGCAATTTCTTTAAGCGCTTGTAAAAACGGCGGCTTATTTAAAAAGAAAAGTTCCAAGTCTTCTGTAACGGGCTGGAATTATGATGACAAGAACATGGGTAATTTCCATGTTGCAAAAGTAAAGTACCCCAAAGCTGGTCCGGGCCTTGTATTTGTACAGGGTGGATCTTTTGTAATGGGTGCTAAAGATGAAGATGTAATGGGAGACTGGAACAATGTACCACGTCGTATTACTGTTCCTTCATTTTTTATAGATGAGACTGAAGTAGCCAATGTGCATTACAGGGAGTATCTGTACTGGCTTGAAAATACTTTTGCCGGTGATACTAATATCATGAGAAAAGCACTTCCCGATACACTGGTATGGCGTGAAGAGCTGGCTTATAACGAGCCCTATGTTGAATATTATTTCAGGTATCCATCTTATAACTATTATCCTGTAGTAGGTGTTAACTGGCAGCAGGCACACGACTTTTGTATCTGGAGAACAGACAGGGTAAATGAACTGAAACTTATCGATAAGGGCTACCTGAAAAAAGACGCAGCCAAAAAAGAAATGAAAGGTGCTGGTGCGGATGCGTTTAACACAGAAACTTACCTGATGGCTCCGGATATGATCCAGAACCGCAGCAAGCCTAAAAAATCTGATCTAAAAGATGTTAATAATAAACCAAGAGGTATTGTACGCATGGATGATGGTATCTTAAATATGGGTTATCGTCTGCCTACTGAAGCGGAATGGGAATATGCAGCGTATGGTATTTATGCACAAAACCCTTCTCCACGTAAAAAAGAAGGAAAAAATGGTGAAGAATTGCTGAGCAATCAACAAATATATTCCTGGAGCAATAACCCTAATGGTTTAAGGGATAACCGCCGCGGAAGCTGGCAGGGTAAATTCTTAGCTAACTTTAAGCGTGGTAGTGGTGATAACATGGGTGTTGCGGGTGGTTTGAATGACAGGGCTGCTATTACCGGCCCGGTAAAATCTTTCTATCCTAATGCATTTGGCTTATATAATATGAGTGGTAACGTTAGCGAATGGGTAGGTGATGTATACAGGCCATTAACTCCTGAAGACGGACAGGATTTCAACTACTATCGTGGTAATAAATTCCAAAAATACTATAAGAACTCAGGTGGTGAATATGCTAAAGACAGCGTAGGTACTACAGAAGTAAACCGTTTAAAGAAAGTTGATATTTCTGATGATGAAGTAAAAACCCGTGCAAACTATCAAAAGAATAATGTTATCAACTATTTGGATGGTGACTCTGCAAGTGGTGCATATTATGGTTATGGCGTATCATCTTTAATTAATGATCAGTCAAGAGTAATTAAAGGTGGTAGCTGGAACGACAGGCCTTATTGGTTATCACCAGGTGCCCGCCGCTTTATGCAGGAAGACCAGGCTGCTAGCACAGTTGGTTTCCGTTGCGCTCAAACCTATCTTGGTCCGCCAGAAGGTCCTGGCTTTAAAGATGGTAATATCTTTGGTAGCCGCAAACAGAATTCAAGAAAAAAGAAAAAGTAATCTTTAATAAATAATTAGAAACCTCCTGACACTTTTCAGGAGGTTTTTTTATTGTGGCCTAAGCCCCTAACCCTTAAACGGGAACTGCAGTTTATAAAATCGATCTGGCATTCATTATTTGAAGTGCTTCATTGCAAACATTTTCTTTTATTATCTGCTTCTATAGTATTTTTGAAATATGCAAATTGAAAACCTATACAACATCTTTTTACAGTTTCCCTTTGTACAAACTGATACCAGGAAATTAAAGACCAACGATTTATATTTTGCTTTAAAAGGCCCCAATTTTAATGGTAATCTTTTTGCGCAAAAGGCTTTAGATAACGGTGCCGCATACGCTATTGTTGATGAAACTACAGATGCTGCAAGCGAAAGGATAATTAAAGTGGGTGACGTTTTAACTACCCTGCAGCTGCTGGCAAAACACCACCGGCAACAATTTACCATACCCTTTATTGCAGTTACCGGCAGCAATGGAAAAACCACCACAAAAGAGTTATTGCACGAAGTTTTAAATTCCACTTATAAAACTTATACAACGGAAGGCAACCTTAATAATCATATCGGTATTCCCTTAACCATTTTAAAAATAAAAGCTGATGCTGAAATGGCTTTAATTGAAATGGGTGCCAATCATCAAAAAGAAATTGAAGACTATTGCAAATTTACTTTGCCCACGCATGGCCTGATCACCAATGTTGGCAAAGCACACCTGGAAGGTTTTGGCGGAGAAGAAGGTGTGAGAAAAGGCAAAGGAGAATTATTTGATTTTTTAAGAACTACTAACGGCACTGCTTTTATCATGAATGACTATACGTACTTGCAGGAAATGAGTAAAGGCATTGCGATTGTTAAAACTTACGGTACTACAAATGCAGAAATTACCGGCACCATAAAAAACAGTACCGGGTTTTTAGAAGTGGCTATTACTAAAGGTGCTGCCATTGATACCATTGCAACACAATTAGTAGGAGAATATAATTTACCGAATGTTTTAGCAGCAGTAGCAGTAGGAAAATATTTTAATGTGGCTGATGAAAAAATAAAATCGGCGCTGGAAAATTATACTCCATCTAACAGCCGTTCTCAATTGATTGAGAGAGATGGTAACAAGATCATTCTGGATGCTTACAACGCCAACCCCACCAGTATGAAAGCCGCCATAGAAAATTTTGCAAAAATGAAAGGTGATGAAAAAGTATTGTTGTTAGGTGGTATGATGGAATTAGGCAATGAAAGTTTACAAGAGCATCAATCGATAATTAATGTGATTGGCAATTATAAATGGAAAGCGGTTGTTTTAGTAGGTGGCGAATATCATAAACTGCAACACCCCTACATAAATTTTAACAACAGCCTGCAAGCGAAGGATTGGTTCCATCAACAACACTTTAAACATGCACAGTTTTTAATTAAGGGTAGCAGGAGTATGCAAATGGAAAAGGTGCTGGAATGATCTGTTGAAAAACAATTTCCTTTTTTATGTATTTGTTCATTCCTTCATTATACTTACCCTGCAACACAAATTATTACACTTTAAATACAACACAAGCCAGGTAAATCCCTTGAAGACCTTGTGATTTTGTTTTTGCAAACGGAGACAAAAAGATTATGCTGATAAGCAGGAACCTTTAACAGCAACTGGTAAATTGTAAAGAATAATAAGATTGTCCAGCATATTCATAAAAAATTCCATTCCCATAAATAATTTAAAGCTCAATTTAGCAGTGTATTCAAGCAAACTAAATACCCAGTTTAGTAACGATTGCAGAACATTAAGCTTGCAGAATTGGGGTCACCTATTCCTATCAAATTAACGAACAAACGTCAGATGTTCTTTACAACCAATTGCAACAAATTTTTTGCTGCGATGGGTTGCACAGGCAGATGATATTATTATTGGAGCCAAATCAGTTACAATGTTAACAGGCCGGCATCAATAGTTGCGGATAAACACATCAGTTATAGCTTTAAACGGGCACAAACGATTGTGTGTTCGCCGGGATTATTTAAATAAACTTTTTTTCAAATATTCTAATAACCAAAAACAAGCGATTTCTATTATGAAAAAAAATCTACTGATTGCAGCTATGCTGTTAACGTACGGTTTTGCACAGGCGCAAACTCCGATAGTTGTTGACCCCAATGCCAGGCAACAAACTATGAAAGGCTTTGGTGTTTCACTATGCTGGTGGGCCAATCTAATGGGCAACTGGGGCGATCCCACTATCACAGATATATGCACATCACTTACCGATCCCAATGAATTAAACCTGAATTTGTTCCGCTTTAATATTGGTGGTGGCGATGATCCTGCACATCATCACATGCGCACTGACGGCGGTAATATGCCAGGCTACAAACCAACACGGGCAGGCAGTTATGATTGGACGGCAGATGCCAACCAACGAACCGTTTTAAAAAAATTATATGCCCTTAAACCTGGCGCTATCTACGAAGCGTTTTCAAATGCACCGCCATACTGGATGTCAAATAATGGCTGTTCTGCCGGCAATGGTGGTTCAGATAACCTGAAAAGCACAGACTTTGGTACGTTTTCCGACTATCTTACCGAAGTAGTAAAGCATTATCATGATGTGGAAGGCGTTACATTCTCTAAGTTAGAACCGTTTAATGAGTGTTTTTCAACCTGGTGGACATCGGGTGGTAACCAGGAAGGCTGCTATTTTTCACAAGCAAGCCAGAATTCACTTATCAATAGTGTGTACAGCTCCCTGAGTTCAAAAGGAATGTCGTACTGCAAGTTAACCGCTATGGATGGCAACAGCATTGATGAAACATTAAGTGGATTGAACGGCTATGTTTCTGCAGGCATTACCAGCAAATTAGACTTTATATCCACCCATAGTTATGTAGGCTCACAACGTACTGCATTGTATAACGCTGCAACCGCACAGGGAAAAGAAGTTTGGCAAACAGAAAGTATCCATGTATTGTTTAAGTTCTGATGTTGTTTTGCCATCCAGTTCCTTAAGATAAAAACTGTTTGTTCCATTAACATTAACTGCATAAGCATTTGTGTATGCCGTATCACGTTTATACCTGATTGTGCCAAGGTCTAGTACCGAAAGCCCTATTTTAAACTTGTAGTTATTCCTGTTACGCATATACGCTTCTTCGCCCGATGGCCTGTATTCATATACCAATCCCAGGTCGGCTCCAACACCTGAACCATTAAATTTAAATTTAAAGTCCTGCGCCTTATCATTACCGATCCCGGTGCTGGTACCTATCGAAACAGACCCTGTGGTGTTGGTTAAATAATCGTCCTGATTAGCATCTTTATTTAATGTCCCGGAAATTTTATTTACATTGATATAACTGTTGGCATATCCTGCCAGGTATTTTAGGGTAAGGCCGCCTTTTAAAAAGTTTTTGTCTTTCTTAAACAATACCTGGGCTATTGACGCTCCAATTTCTCCCCACCCATTTATTGCAATGGTTTGGTTAGAAGCTGAGTTTATTGAAAAGGGATATACATTGTTATTGGTGAACTTATTTATACCGTTGATGAGGTTGCCGTCAATATCAGTGATATTCACCAGTGTTCTTGCCCGGGTAGTTATGGCAAAAGAAGTATTCTTGCTGGTATTGAACATGAAAGACGGGCCTAAAATATCCAGGTTGCCCATTGCTTTCAGATTTTTAGTGCTGTTGCCAAAAAGCAGGCTGTCTGCATTGCTGCCCACAGCGTCACCAATAGTTTTTAATTTAAATTTTGCATTGCTGTTGCCCAGCCCTGCATTTATACCAAACAGGTTAATATCCCAACGGTAACGGCTGTCTGCAATACTTGCCGGGTTAAAAAACACACCATTCACGCCAGTGTAGTTGCCACTCCTGTAACCTGGGTACTGCAATTGCGCTTTAGCAACTGCAGTGGTGATCAATAATGATCCTAATAATATCTTTTTCATCTTTTTGTTTGTGTAAGAAAATTTGAAATAAAAATTGAACTGTTTTTAGTTATTTTTTTAAAGTGGTTGTGGACTCGAAATAATTTGCGCCATATACTTGCTTAGAGTACAGCACAAAAGAATTATCTGTGAGCGTTTTGATTTCAGCACTGTCAGTATCAATTTTAATATACTTATCACTTAGCACAGTATAAGAGGCTGTATCCCTGGATGTGCCGTTCTGAGAATATACCTTACCATCACTTCTGAAATCAACGTAGTCAGTTGAAACCCCGGTATATGTATTTGCGTATAAAACTCCGTTATAGTACTCATTATTTACCTCGGTAACCAGCGCCCATTTGCCTTCTATCTTTTCCTGTGTTGTTTTTTCATGGTCTTTTTTACATGCTGTAAATGCAATTGTCCCTGTCATAAGAATCAAAATTGTTTTTTTCATTTGTTTTTATTTTTACTTGTTATTAAATACATTATAATATCACCACTTTCATGGTGGCTGTGCCTTTGGGTGTTTCCAATAACAGTACATAAGTACCTGCAATCACCGATACATTAAAAGGCAGTACATAACTATCCGAACCGGATTGATAGGAAAGACTGCTTACCTGGTTGGTTAATACATTTATTAGTTTTAGTTGAATAGCAGCTTTATCCTGCAAGGTTACCCTTACTGTAAAAGTTCCGTTATTAGGATTGGGGGCAACTGTAAATACTTTAATAAACGGATTCCTTGTTGTACCAATACTGTTAAGACCAGTGCGGTTGGAAACAATTACTTTTTTTGTTTGCTCTGCATAGCACATACCACGGTAAGTAATAAATTTGAGATAGTAAGCGCCTGTATCAGCGATATTGAAGGTTGCAAAATTTGCAGTTTGTTCTGTAATATTTGCCTGGGCAGGGAATACCCATTGTACACTATCAGCTGGTGGATTAGTCGTATTTACCACCACTATCTGTTCGTTTACAAAAGCCTGCGTAGGTAATGCAAATTCATTACTGATGGCTGTGCCCGAAGCCATCAGTGTAACGGTATCTTTACTATTGCAGCCATTGGCATCAGTAACGCTGGCATAATAAGTACCCGCCTGTGTAAGCACTACTTTGGGTTGGTTACTGGTAAACCCTGTTGTGCTGCTCCATTGATAAATGATACCTGTTGTATTGGGAATTGTAATATCATACCCGATACTTTGGTTTGCACACAAATACCTGTCTGCTCCTAAGGAAAGCGGCAATGGCGCCGGATTAAGTAAAGTATCTTTTTGTACAATGCTGCAACCATTGGCATCTGTAATGGTAACCTGGTAATTGCCGCTGCATAAATTAGCTGCTACATTATTTACAGAAGATGAACCAATCCATTGGTAAGTGAATGGTGCAGTACCACCAGTAAGGTTAGCCGTTAATTGGCCATCGCAACTATTAAAACAAACAGGTTGTTTTTTAGTGATCGTTAATACCATTGCATTGGGCTGTGCTATCACTACATTTTGCTGTGTCTGGCAATGGTGATAATCTTTTATAAATACCAGGTAAGTACCTGCAACCAAATTGTTTATTGTTGCTGTTGAGTCTCCGGTGTTCCATGAGTAGGAATATGGTGGCGTTCCACCTGATGGATACGCCGTTGCGCTGCCATTGGGTAAACCTGCACAGGTAACATTTACATGCGTAATGCCTACGGTGAGCAATGTGGGTTCGGGTAAAAAGAAAGTGCTGTCTTGTGCCAGTACAATACCATTAGCATCTTTTATATTTACTGCATACCAACCCGTTGTAAGGCCTGTTGCAATACTATCTGTTTGTGAGGATAATACAATATATGCACCACTTGCATTTTGCATTTTCCAGGTATAAATATATGGGTTACCCGAAGTGAATTTTACACCTCCTTCGCCATGTGCTACCAGGCTGCCGTTGTTATCACCTTTACAAAGTATACTGTCCTGAATTTCAATTTTTACTTTTAAGGGCAATGGTTGTCTTACAATAAACGTATCTATATCAGTACAACCTCCTGTTGCGGTAGCGCTGCTGTAATTGTTATCGTTAGTGTTTAAAATATAAGTACCATCAGGCAGGTTTGCTAATTTAATGTCATAACCTGTACCCGTTACAGTAGTTGTAATCCCGGTGTTTATTGGCGTTCCCGCTAATGTTGTCCACTGAAAATTATAGGAGCCATCAGGCCTGGGTGTACCGCCTGTTATTTCCACTTCAATACTGCCATCTGATAAACCAAAAGCTGTTGGGTTTATAAGTGCTACCAGGTTATTTTGTAAAGGGCTGGATGGTTGCGTGATTACAATAGTTTGCGTAATAATTGTACCACCTGCTGCTGTTTTTGCATAGCATTGGTTGCCATCTCTTATTTGTAAAAGCCAGGTGTTTGCCGTTAATCCTGTAATGGTATGCTGGTTGGCTGCAGAAAAATTATACCATACAGAATCGGGTTGCCCACTGCGCTTTATCATGTACTGGTAATTGCCCATGCCGCCTGTTGCATTAATGGTAATCGTTCCATCGTTGCCGTTATAGCACCATACGTTTACATGAGTAGTCGTAAATGCTACAGGTATTGGCGCAACCACATCAAACAAACTGCTTTGTTTAATATTAGACTGGCTAACAATGGTTGTGCCTGTGTTATCTACATAAGTATATTTTCCCTGGTACACTAAATAATATTGTGCCGGTTGCAGGTTATCCGGGAAGGTATAAGCATGTGCTGCATCTAAACTGTCGTTGGTAATTTGCCTGAAATAGATCAACCCCGGATGGGTGCTGTCTTTCAAACTCAGTATCAGAGATTCGCCTGTTACTAAAGCCCTGTCAAACGTAAATTTTACTTTTCCATCATTCGTATCAAAACAGCGTGGTGGTGTAGCTGTTATATTGGTGATATTGGGCGGTGATTTTTTAATTACATAAGTAATAACATTAGAATTAGAAACCACATTATCATTTGAACAAGCGCTAAGCCGTACGTGGATATTTTTTTCTATGGAATCATTGACATTAAAGCCTGACCCGGCTAGTAATTCGGTGGCAGTAAGACTCATAAATTCTACTCCCTGGTATTGAGCCTGGAAAGAATGCCAATTAATGAGGTCCCATGAAAATTCCCAATTATAAACAGATTGCGGAAAGCCGTGAGCGGTCATAATAATATCAATAGAATCATCAGTAGGAAAGGCGTTATCCAGCGGTTGAACCAAGATATTACCGAATATTGGAGTAACTTTTGAAAAAAATGTAGTGGGCATGGGAATGCTCATGACATGAGGGATTTCAGGACATAAATAAGTACTATCATTATACTCAACATAATCTGTATGGCCGTCCGTGTATCCTACATCATAGGTTGTACGCACAATTTTGGGCGTTTTGACCGAGTATATGGGCGGGTTTAAGGTCCAGCCAGATACACAACACGTTTGGCTATCAAAATATTTATAATATAATTGTACAGTAGAGTTATCGTCATAAATCAGGGTAATGGTTAATTTTGAGAAAGAAATACCAGGGGATATCGAACAAGTTAAATTATTCAACTCTATTTTATAACGGGCTTGTCCCCAAACAGATAAAGAGAAGAACAGAGATAATAATAGTAAGTATTTTTTCATTTTTTATAATTTTAATATTCAACTTTTACTTCCTTCCATCCACTCATTCTTCCATCTTTAAGTGTAGCCCTTACAGCATAGTGATACACATTATTTACCGCCAATTCTTTATCCTCAATGCTGCTGGTTTGTTTGGCATCCAGCACCTGCCAGGTAGTAAAGGGTCCTTTATTCAAAGCCCTGTATACGGTGTATTCCACCACATCCTTATTATCGAAAGCCCAGCTTATGGTTATGGTTTTTGTTTCTTTTAAAAGTTCAGCTTTAAGATTTTTTACCGCAGGTATTTTAGTAGTGTTGTTAACCTGTACCGTTAGTGGTGGTGCCGGTGCCGATTCATTATTACTTTTATCAACAGCTATTAAAGTGTAAGCAACAGTTTCGCCATTCTTGACACTATCATCTTTATAGCTGTTGTCCGTTGTGCCTTCAAACTCTTTTATCAGCTGCCAATCCTTCTCATTGATGGACTTACGGTATAGCTTATGTGTTGTCACATCTTCTGAGTTACTGTTTATCCAGTTCAGGTTTACTTTGCCATCATCTGTAACTGTATAATCTTTGAATACTGGTGTTGTTGGCGGTATCTTATCAGGCTTTACCAATTCTACAAAAGAAGAGGGTTTGGATTGGTTCATGCGCTGGTCTAAAGCAATCACTGCATAATACACTTTTGAATTAAGTGTTTTTAAACTTATCTTTTCTGAAAAGATGCTTTTAGTGTATAGATCGCCGTTGAGTACCGCAGCTTCCTCAGTTTTAAGGTTACTTTTTAAAATGGTGTATCCTAACAAATCAGTTTCAGTATTTGCTTTCCACTTTAATGTTACATTGCCCAGGGTATCAATGCTTGCAGTTAAACCAGTCGGGATCGCAGGTGGTGTGCTATCCACAGGTTGCACCAGGTACGGGAAGGAACTGCGTTTGTTACCATTTTTATCTACAGCAGTAATGGTAAAATAATTGGTAGGTAATAATTTAGAAAAAGTGATATTTCTTTGTGCCGGTTCAATTTTTGCAATTACGGTTTTAAATGTTCTTTCACTGGCATCTGGTGATTGGTTCAGTTCAAAATGATCAACCTGTTTGGCACCTTCGGCTGCAAATTCCCATTCTATTTTTGCGGTGCTGTCATTTAAAATATCTGCATTTTTAATATTGGGTACGTAAGCCAATACCTGCCTGCCTTCTCCATTTACAGCTTCCGATGCCGGTCCTGTTTCTCCGAATGAAGTCAACCCTTTTACCCGGTAATAATATTTTTTGTCATTGCTTTCTAACGTGTCGGTGTAAAACATTCTTGACGGCGTGTAATCTTCCTTTTCATTAAGATTAGCCACGGGCAGGTCGGATAGTTTGGAAAAACTCACACCATCGGCGGAACGCTCAATGTAATAAGTAGTATAAACATCTTTCAATAGTTTATAGTTCCAGCTTAACATTACTGATTTGTCACCGTATACACCATACAGATCTTTGGGCTGCGGCAATGGTTCATAATCGGCTACCCCGATGTATACGCCTGATGTATCAATTTTTTGTTTTTCTTTTGGAACAGCGGTGTAGATACGATACCAATATTTTTCACCTTTTTGAACAGTGCTATCAATTAATCCCCAGCCCGCCATTTGTGCGGCTTCAAAATTTCTGTCGGCTGCTAATAGAGAAAAAGTAAAACGCTGGTTGAGTTCATCACTTTGATTAACAATTTTTGCCAGCTTACTATCGCCGCCGCTTATCTGGAAATTTTCTCCAAATAAACCTTGCGCTACAATTGCGGCATCATCGTTTTGTTGGATGATGGTTGCCCACTCTGGTTGAGGTTTGGGTTTTAAAGGTGTAGCAGAAAGTGTTTTTTTCTCTTTGGTAGTATTGATCTTGCCGTTCTTTAATATGGTATAGCGTTCAATGATATAGCCATATTTATTAGCCAGTTTCCATGCTGCAGGTTCGTTTACAGCCCAACGTAACAATACCCGGTCTTTTTGGGCTCGGGCCTTAATCATTACTGCTGGTATTGCAATTGTATGCTTTTTTAACTGCGTATAGGCGCATAGAGGAGCTATAATAAATACAACCAGCACAAAGCTGTAGAACTTCAGTCTCATAAGGTAGATATTTGAGTGTGTTCACATACGTTCGTGATCTTCGGAAAACCTAATGACGAAAAAATTGGCTAAAGGGTTGTTTGCAGATAGAAAATAACATGACTTTTACCTATAATGGGCTCTTACTGCTGAAAAGGAACACATTCAAAGTGAGCAATTAAAAAAGAACCGGAAACCAAAACACAGCAACCTGAAGAGGCTGAAGAATATAAGGAGGGCCTTGAACTGAAAAGGTTATGCCTTTGGGATTGTATTACTTTACTGGCAGGCAATACAACCACAAATAAAAAAGGGACAAAACATCCAAATGATGTTTTGTCCCTGAAGCGGAGACGGCGAGATTCGAACTCGCGATACAGTTTCCCGTATACACACTTTCCAGGCGTGCTCCTTCAACCACTCGGACACGTCTCCTTTTTTACGGACGGCAAAAATACAGTATCAGGCTTTATAAGCCGAATATTTTTTCGGCATTGGCGGTTGTTATTGCTGCTACCTCGGCTACAGGTACATTCTTTACCAGGGCCAGTTTTTCAACCACATACTTTAAATAACTGCTTTCATTTCTTTTACCCCTGAATGGTACCGGCGTTAAGTAAGGTGCATCGGTTTCCAGCACCAAATGTTCCAGGTCAATCTTATCAATAACTTCAGTAAGGCCTGAATTTTTATACGTGATAACGCCACCAATACCTAAGTAAAACCCCAGCTCAATAATTGCTGCAGCATCAGCAGCATTACCACTAAAGCAATGGAAAATTCCTGTTAATCCCCTGCCTGCATATTCTTTAACTACGGCAATGGTTTCTGCCATGGCATTACGGGTATGGATTACAATGGGTAATTGGTATTGCAGCGCCCATTCAATCTGTGTTCGAAATGCCTGGTATTGCTGCGTGGTAAACGTTTTATCCCAGTAAAAATCAAGCCCTATCTCCCCTACTGCAGCAAATTTTCTTTTTGCCAGCCATCCCTCTACCTGCTGCAATTCAGCTGCATAATTCTCTTTTACATAACAGGGATGCAATCCCATCATGGCAATACATTTCCCGGGGTATTTTTCTTCTAGGTCAATCATTTGCTGGTGGGTGCTGCTATCTATTGCAGGCAGATAAAATTTGTCTACTCCTTCTTGTTGCGCTCTTTCAATTACATTATCAATGTCAGTTGCAAACTCTTCCGAGTAAAGATGGCAATGTGTATCTGTTAGTGTCATTACATTATTTGAGCTGCAAAAATCATTAAAAAAATTTTACCCTGCCCGAAGAGTTTTGATGTTGTGGTAAAAAGCAATCTGCAATTGTTGTTTAGCCATTGAAAAAAAATATGTGCTCCAGGTTTTTAAGGATTACTATATACATATAATGTGGCCAATGCCCTGAAAGCCTTACCAGGCAAAGAAAAGAGCGGTAAGGCGGGTACTACGATCATCTGGTAAAACCGGTTGTACATTCAAAATGTTAATAATATCAAAAAAAATATTGCTTTTTTAAAAACAAGGTTGTACATTTATCCTAGTTTTCATAGGGTACGGATTAAAAACGGGCCAGGGTTTCTACCCAGGCCCAATTTTTTTTAAGCGTAGTCCCACTAAGTAGTAGCCCCATTTTTGTTCGGAAAAAGCACTATTTCACCTCAATTTTTTTAAACGCATAGCCCAGTGCAGCAAAGTGTTCCAGTAGTTTTGGCAAAGCATAACTCATCCTGTCATTCGCCTTTTCACTGTCGTGAAAAACAATAATACAACCGGGATAAACCGCTTTTTTTATCTGCTGAAAACATTTTTCTGGACTGCGTGTTGCAATCCAGTCGCCGGCTAAAACAGACCACATAACGGTTTGAAGTGTACTATTTTCAGTTTGCAATTTACGAAGCTGCGATCTTTTTATTCTACCATACGGTGGCCTGAATAAATTGCTGCTGATATATTTTCCTGCTGCGGCAATATCGTCCAAATATGCGTCATCACTGGTTTTCCAGCCATTGATATGATGCATGGTATGGTTACCAATGGCATGGCCTTCATCAATTACCTGCTGGTATATTTGCGGGTATTTGTTAACGTTATCGCCAATACAAAAGAAGGTTGCTTTGGCATTGTACTTTTTTAATTCATTTAAAACAAAAGGCGTTATGGTGGGATGCGGCCCATCATCAAAACTAATGTAGATCTCTTTTTCCTTTGTCTTTACATCCCATATACAACCCGGAAAGAACCTGCGCAGCCACCAGGGTGTACTGACAAAAAAGAGGTCTTTCTTAAAAAATTTCGCCTTGGATTCTCTCCAGAAATGAGGTGCTATCATAATACTAAAAATCTAAGCAAATCTACAGCGTAAAAGCTTGAAAATCCAGTGTATTTTGCGTTATAGTCAAAGTTCTACACAATATTCCGTACCCGCCGTCGTTACCATTATAGAAAAAGCCAGTTAAAATCCGCAGATCCAATATAATAGTCCGCTGGCTGTACTAAAATAATGCCTATGAAACCAAATAGACTCTTCACTGCGATTGTAATTTTTACATTTTCAGCCAGCTTATTTTCCTGCAAAAAAGAGAGTGCACAGGTTGCCGTTGAGGATACCACTTCGGAAACAACATTTGAATTGAGTGGCGACCAGGCCATTGCGGATAATTTAACCGAAGATGCCAATAATGTATTTATGGAAGCTGCAGCAGACAAGAACCTGCTTGGCAATAACTTTGCTCCTCAACCCGTGCAAACCGCCAATATTCTATCCTGTGCTGCAGTTAGTGTAACCCCTGCTACAGGTTTTCCCAAAACGATTGTTATTGATTTTGGAGCAGGCACCTGCGTTTCGGCAAGCGGCGTTTTTCACAAAGGAAAAATTAATATTGTACTTACCGATTCTGTTAGAAAACCAGGAAGCAAGGCCGTGATGACGTTTGTAAACTATTACGTAAATACTTTTAAAAATGAAGGTACCGTTACATGGACCAATACCAGCATACCGAGTACACGCAGCTGGCAAAGAAAAGTAGAGAACGGAAGAGTTACGGCGCCTAACGGCATGTACTGGATGCATAGTGGCATAAGAGATATTGTACAAATTGCAGGCACCAATACACCCGGCACGTTATTAGACGATATCTTTTTAGTAACCGGCAACCACACCATAACCAATGCCACCGGCCAAACAAGAGATTGCTTTATAACAGAAGCTTTGCAAAAGAAAACCAGTTGCGATAATATCAGCGCCGGAAA
>Ga0068859_100003012_pt1 | contig 17078 bp, 13 predicted proteins | sample KBSSwiS22_FD_66585 | JGI IMG/M metagenome (GOLD analysis project Ga0068859, IMG submission 66585) | Switchgrass rhizosphere microbial communities from Kellogg Biological Station, Michigan, USA - KBS Switchgrass S2-2 | ecosystem: Host-associated > Plants > Roots > Rhizosphere > Soil ...
GGCCAGGCTGTACGTGCTGTTCTTCATCAACCTCGACCGCCGCCACGTCTGGCTCGCCGGCGTCACCGCCCAGCCGACCACAGCATGGGTCACCCAGCAAGCCCGCAATTTCACCTACCAGCTCGGCGAGGGCGGACCGTACAAGTTCCTGATCCGAGACCGGGACACCAAGTTCGTCGCCGGCTTCGACGAGGTCTTCGCCGACGAGGGCATCCGGATCCTCAGGACACCAGTTCAGGGTCCGCGCGCCAACGCCTTCGCCGAACGCTGGGTACGAACCGTCCGCCAGGCCGTGCCCACGCACCTGGTACGGCTGCTCAAGCACCCGAGCACTGGCGTCGACCTGTCCAGCCTGAAGGCGGTCATCCACGCCGCAGCGCCCTGTCCGGTCGAGGTCAAACGGGCGGTCCTCGACTGGCTGGGACCGATCGTCCACGGATACTACTCCGGCAGCGAGGGCCGGTGGCTTCAGGATCCGGCGATGGAAGCGACGGGCTTCCGCGCCGTGCGTCGCGGTGGCGAGCGTCCGGAATGAGCGCTGTCGCTACAGGACCGACCTTCGGATGATCTCGACCGTGCGGGCCAGATGGGGCTCGGATCGGTCCGCGCGGTGGGCGACGGCGAGATCGACGGTCGCCGCGGGTTGGATCAGGGGCCGGTAGACGACGTGGTCGAGGGGGAGCGCGGTGACGGGTTCGGGGACGATGGCCGCCCCGAGCCCGCCGGCGACGAGCGTGACGAGAGTCGAGGTCTCAGCGACCTCGTGCCGGATCCGCGGCTCGACCCTGGCGTCACGCAGCGCGCGCAGGACGACGTCGTACATCGCGGAGCGGCGGTCTGCGGAGTGCACGATCAGGTCGACTCCGGCGAGGTCGGCGGCCCGTACCTGTGCGCGGCCGGCCAGGTGATGGTCGGCGGGGAGGGCGACTACGAGCCGGTCGCTGCGCAGTGGTAGCACCTTTATCGAGAGGTCCGCGACCGGCGGCCGCAGCAGCGCGACGTCGATGGCGCCTGTGCGCAGCGCCGACGCCTGGTCGGGGGCGAGCATCTCGCCGCGGAAGGAGAAGTCAACGCCGGGCAGCTCCGCCGACAGCTGCCGGGAGAGCGCGGGCAGCAGGCTGTACGTCGCCGAGCCCACACAGCCGATGGTGAGATGTCCGACCACGCCGGCGGCGACCCTGCGGGCGAGATGCGCGGCGGCGTCGACCTCGGCCAGGATCGCGCGGGCGCGCTCCAGGTAGGCGTGGCCGGCCGCCGTCAGGTCGACGCGCCTGGTGGTGCGACGCAGGAGCTCCACGCCGAGGTCCGCCTCGAGCTGCCGGACAGCCTGCGACAGCGGCGGCTGCGCCATGTGCAGGCGATCGGCGGCGCGGCCGAAGTGGCGCTCCTCGGCGACGGCGACGAAGTAGCGAAGGTGACGTAGATCCATATCTCGGGCGACTCAATCGGCGGTGAAATCGATACTTCACATATCACCTGGAGGGGCTAGCGTCGAGCGCGTGACTGCTTGTCTCTGTGCCGCGGCTTGCCTCTGTGCCAAGACGTGGACGTTGTTCGGCAGTTCCAACGGCGCCCCGGCCGGTGCCCGTGCCGACGGCCCGCCGGCCGCCACGATCGGGCTCGGCGCCGGCCGGGGCGCCGTCGTACTGCTGAACGCCGACATCGCGGAGGTGGCGGCGTGAGCCGTGCCCGGTTGCTGGAGACGTGCGACGAGGCCGTCGCGGGCGTCGAGGACGGCGCGACCGTCCTGGTCGGCGGCTTCGGGATGGCCGGGATGCCGTTCGACCTGATCGACGCGCTGATCCGGCAGGGTGCCAAGGATCTGACGGTTGTGTCCAACAACGCGGGCAACGGCGACGTCGGCCTTGCCGCGCTGCTGGCGGCGGGCCGGGTGCGCAAGGTGCTGTGCTCGTTCCCGCGCCAGGCGGATTCCTACGTCTTCGACGCGCTCTACCGCGCGGGGAGGATCGAGCTCGAGGTCGTCCCGCAGGGCAACCTGGCCGAGCGGATGCGCGCGGCGGGTGCCGGCATCGGGGCGTTCTTCTGCCCGACCGCCGTCGGCACGCAGCTGGCGGAGGGCAAGGAGGAGCGCGAGATCGGCGGCCGGAGGTACGTGCTGGAGTATCCGATCAAGGGCGACTACGCTCTCATCTCCGGTCACACCGCCGACGCGGTGGGCAACCTGGTCTACCGCAAGACGGCCCGTAACTTCGGCCCCGTCATGGCCACCGCGGCGACCACGACGATCGTGCAGGTGAGCGACGTGGTGCCAGTCGGCACGCTCGACCCCGAGGCGGTCGTCACCCCGTCGATCTATGTCGACCGGATCGTCCAGGTCAAGGCCCGCCATTACACGGTCCAGGGGGCGCGATGACCAACAGCCGACGCACGTCCGCCTCACCGGGCGTCGTGGTCGAGCACCTCGACTGCGGCCCGCTCACCATGGACGAGCTCGCCGCCCACATCGCGCGCGACATCCCGGCTGGCGCGTTCGTGAACCTCGGGATCGGCCTGCCCACCAAGGTCGCCGACCACCTGCCCAGGACGGCGGGCGTGATCCTCCATACGGAGAACGGCATGCTCGGCATGGGTCCGGCCGCCCGCGGCGAGGCGATCGATCCGGACCTCACCAACGCGGGCAAGGTCCCGGTCACCGAACTTCCCGGGGCGGCGTACTTCCACCAGGCCGACTCGTTCGCGATGATGCGCGGCGGCCACCTCGACGTCTGCGTGCTGGGCGCCTATCAGGTCTCGGAGCACGGGGACCTGGCCAACTGGCACACCGGTGAGCCCGGCGCGATTCCCGCCGTCGGCGGCGCGATGGATCTCGCCATCGGCGCCAAGGACGTCTACGTGATGATGTCGCTCTTCACCCGCGCAGGTGAGCCCAAACTGGTGCCCTCCTGCGCATACCCGCTCACGGGCGTCGGATGCGTCAGCAGGATCTACACGGACCATGCGGTGATAGAGGTGGGCTCCGCGGGCGCGCGGATCATCGAGACCTGGGGTCTCTGCGCGAGCGCGCTCGCGGAGAGGCTCGGCGTGAACCTGACGTGCGGCTAGTGGACCGGCGCGGCCCAGGGGATGGCCTGTGCCGCCGCGCCCGCGAAGGCATTGCGACCCGGCATTTCCGGTTCTGCCCCTTTGTGTCGATCCTGCGACCCAGCGCGGACGTGGCACGGCCCGGGCCGCGGTTCCACCGGTTCTGCCGGCCCGCCGCGGGTAGACCGATCTCGTCGCCGTGCAGCTAAAGCCTTGTCGCAAGGCAAACGTTCAAAGACTGCCGTGGAATTCACCGAGAGTCTGGTTGACGACCTCCAGGTAGGCGTCCTGGTCACGGGCGCCCGCAGCGGGATAGTCAGGTACGTCAACGCCACGGCCTGTGAGATCGTGGGCCGCAGGCCGGAGTCGGTCGTCGGCCGCCCCTGGCGTTTCCTGCTTCCCCAGTCGGACTATGACCTGTTCGCCGTCTACGAGCGCAGCGTCCTCCAGTGCTGGCGCCCCGGCGACCCCGGTGGGCGGCCTCGCCCGTTTCGGATGAGATTCGCCCGGCCGGACGGTGAGATCGTGCATGCCCGGGTCGTGGCCGCGCTCACTCACGCGTTCGCCGGGCTCTTGGGAGATGACGAGCCTCACCTGGTGTACCGGCTGGAGGAAGTGACCGACCGGGAGAAGATCGCGTATTACCTTGGGCTGGTCCTGGACAACAGCCTGGTATCAGTCGGGCTGGTCGACCGCTCCGGCCGCGTCGTCTACTGCACGGGCGGTCGTACCGCTGAGGAGACGATGGACATCCTCGAGGCCGAGCAGCGGCCCGTCTTCGAAGTGTTCGCGGAATACCAGGAAACGCTGTCGATGCTGGAGCCCGCCTTCCGGGGTGAGGCCAGCTCGAAGGTCGTGCAGGGGTACGGGCGCTACTTCGACTTCCACGTCGTTCCGATCACCGATGCGGCTGGCAGGGTCCGGCTCGCCGCCGCGATCAGCACCGACGTGACGGAGCGGGAACGAGCCCATGCGGGGCAGGCCCGGCTCGCGGCCTTGGCGGAGCAGGCTCTCGTCACGCTCGAACCGGTCGGGCTGTGGCAGCTCGCGACAACGGTGCTTGCCGACCAGCTCGGCGCCGCGGCGGCACTGTACGAGCCGACACTCTGCGAGCCGGACGTGGTGGCCCCGGCGGACGGCCTGAGGCTTTCCGCCAGCGTCGGCTCGCCACTGCCCGAGGCCATCGCCGGCGGCGTGCTGTCCACCGTGTTCCAGACGGGCTGTGCGACCGTCCAGCCCGTGGAGTCGCCGGGGGGATGGCGGACGCTGGCCGCGCCCGTCGGTCGACCCGGAACCTGCGCCGCCGTGGTCGCGGTCCACCGCCGGGCGGCGGACGCGGAGCCGTTCACCGCGCGGGACGCGGACTTCCTCGGCGCGGTCGCGAGCGTGCTGGGATCGGCGGCGGCCCGGTTTGCCGCCGAGCGGGAGCTGCGCCGTCGGTCGACGCACGACGCCCTCACCGACCTGCCCAACCGGTCCTGGCTGCTCGACCGGCTGGCGCTCTCCCTCGAACAGCACCGCACAGGCCTGATCTTCATCGATCTCGACGGCTTCAAGACTGTCAACGACACGTACGGCCACCAGGCCGGCGACCAGCTGCTGCGCAAGGTCGCTCACAGGCTGCGTGCGGCGGTGCGGCCCGACGACCTGGTCGCCCGGCTGGCCGGAGACGAGTTCGCCGTGCTCTGCGAGCGGGTCGACTCGCCCGAGGCCGTCGAACGGCTCGCGCAGCGGCTCCTCGTGGCGATCGAGGAGCCGGTGGCGCTGGCGGAGGCACCCGTCCGCATCTCGGCGAGTGCCGGGATGGCGCTTTCCTGCGCTGACCTCGTCGACCCTGACCGCCTGCTCAATGCCTCCGACATCGCCATGTACGCGGCAAAGCGCGCCGGGCCCGGACGATGCGTCGCCTATGAGTCCTGGATGCACCTCTGACGCCTCACGATTCGGACCGCACGCCGGCATACCTCGGACGGCTAGATCGAAGCGGGCGGCGGGATACCGTCGCCACGGTTCGATCCGCTCCCGAGGGCTGGCCGAGCGGTGGAGGGCCCGCCTCGTCGCGGACTCGCGGTGGGCGTCTACTCGGAGTACGACGTGGTCTCGTGCCGTGCTGGCTCGAGCCGGACGACAATGCCCTTCGATGTCGGGGTCTGGCTGATGTCGGCGACGCTGTCGAGTGGGACCAGGACGTTCGTCTCGGGATAGTAGGCGGCGGCACAGCCGGGAGCCGCTGGGTAGGCGACGCGGCACCTCCGCCTCTCGCCCAGCAGTATTGGAATGGCCCGCTCCGTTGGCGGGAGGAGACTTGCTAGCCGTCTGGCCTTCACGTGGGTGGCCGAGGCCCGTTCCGCGATCGGATGAAGGCTTGTTGAGCGGGGGCCGAGACCCGGTTGGCTGCCGTTCGGCCCCTCGGGCCGGCGCTGGCCTGGCCTGGAAGGTCGTTGCCACCGTCCGGGGACGCTGGTTTCCGTCACGCCGGGTAAGGATCGCGGCCTTGGCCGCGAGCTCGGCGCGCTCAGCGGCCGGATCGGAGCCCCAGGTGATCCCGCCGCCGACGCCGTACACCGCGTCGCCGGTCGCCCGGTCGATGACGGCCGTGCGGATCGCGACGCTGAACCGGGCGCGGAAGGGACCCCCGGGGGGCGCGATCAGGCCGATGGCACCGCAGTACACGCCTCGTGCACCGGGCTCGAGCTCCCGGATGAGACGCATCGTCCGCTGCTTCGGCGCGCCCGTGACCGACCCGCACGGAAACAACGCCCGGAACACGTCCGTCAGCCCGACGTCGTCCCGGGCGCGCGCGGTGATCTCCGAGGTCAGCTGCCAGACCGTCGGGTAGCGCTCCAGCGTGAAGAGATCGCGAACCGTCACGCTGCCCACCTGCGCCACCTGGGACAGGTCGTTGCGCAGCAGGTCGACGATCATGAGGTTCTCGGCCTGTTCCTTCGCGCTGAGACGCAGCCCGCGGGCCCGCGCCCGGTCCTCGCCGGCGTTCCGCCCGCGCGCCGCGGTGCCCTTCATCGGCCGGGTTCGCAGGCGGTCACCGCACCACTCGAAGAAGAGCTCGGGGCTGGCGCTGACGACCACGTGGCGTCCCAGGTCCAGGTAGGCACTGTAGGCGCCCTGCTGCGCGAGCGCGAGCCGCGCGTACAGCGCGGTGGGGTCGCCGACGTCGCGCGTACGCAGGCGATCAGTGAGATTGCACTGGTAGGTCAGGCCCGCGGCGATGTGCTCCCGGACCGCGGCCACGGCCCGGGTGTACTCATCGTCGGACCAGTGCGGCGTCCAGCTGTTCGTGGAGCGGCTGCCAGAGGCGCGCCGAATCGGGGGCACCTCCTCCGGGGGGGCGCACAGGCCGAACCACGCCGGCGGCGGATCGTCCTCGGACAACCGCGCTACTGACAGTGAGGGATCAAGCCCTGCGGCGGCCTCATAGGCGACATAGCCGAACGCCCAGCTGCCCGCCGCGGTGGCCTGCTCGACCTCGGCCAGGACGGTCGGGACGTCCTCGATCCGAGCGGCGACGTGGACACGGCGCGGTGCGGGGAAGCGCATCGCCGTGCCGGTCCGCAGGTCGTCGAAGCGGGCCCAGGGGCCGGTCGCGTCACTCGTCCGCATCCCGAAGTGGCCTCCAATCGGCGGCGTCGCTAGCGGCGGGACGCCGCGCAATCCCCGGCAGGCATGGGCGTTCAGACGACGGCCCCACTCGTTCCGGCCGCGGTCGCCTCGGCCGGCGCCGGCCCACCCCTGCCGGCCGAGGTGGTCAGTCCGTCCGTCCGTATGTCTGTCTTCTTCTCAGACTAGAACCTATCTGATAGCTTGCCAGCCCTGTGCTGGAAACCAAGCCGAGGGGCGGAACCACGATGGGCAAGTTACGTAGCGCGACCGCAGTGATTTCGGCGGCCGGAGCTCTCACGCTCGCCGCCTGTGGCAGCAGTGGAAACTCGGGGTCGCAGTCCACCGGCACGGGCGACCCGATCAAGATCATGGCCTTCGGGAGCCTCTCCCAGCCGCCGTTCGCGGTTCCGGAGATCAAGGCCGGGGCGCAGGCGGCGGTGAACCGCATCAACAGCGAGGGCGGTATTGCCGGCCGCCAGGTCACCCTGGTCACGTGTGACGACAAGGGCAATCCGAACGGTGCGGCCGCCTGCGGCCGTCAGGCCGTCACGGAGCACGTCGCGGCGGTCGTCGGTGCGTTCACGTTCTTTGGGGACTCGATCGTCCCGCTGCTCGACAAGGCCAACATCCCGTACATCCTGCCGGTGGCGAACAGCCCGTCGGAGAACACGGACCGGGTCTCGTTCCCGCTGTTCACCGGGGCGACGGCCGAGGTCAGCGCCTATGCCGCGGCGACCCACGATGGGTGCACCAAGGCCGCCGTCCTGACGAGCGACGTGGCTCCGGCGCACGCGCTGTTCACCGCCTATCAGGAGCCGGTCTCGAAGAAGGTCGGGGTCGCCACGGTCCCGGTCTACATGCCCGCGACCGCGACCGACATCGGGCCGTACATCGCCCAGGCCCGCGCGGCCGGCGCCAAATGCTTCTCCTTCGGGACGAGCGCGCAGCTGACGAGCGCGGGGCTGCGGTCGCTCGCCCAGTCGGGCGCCCACGTGCTGAGCGTGAGTAACGCGCTCGCGCTGCCCGAGTCGGTGCTGGGCCAGATCTCGTCCGAGGCCGAGGGCTTCCTCGCGGTGAGCAACTTCTACTACCCGTCGAGTGGCAAGCCCGCTGCCGTCCAGCTCGCGAAGGACATGGCTGCTGTCGACAAGTCCGCCGCGGTCGACGACGCGTCGATCAACGCCTACGCGGGCGTCATGGTGTTCCAGCAGGCCGCGAAGAACCTCCACGACGTGATCGGCGCGACCGTGCTCGGCGGGCTCCAGGGCCTGAAGACGCTGGACGTCGGCCTGTTCCCGCCGGTTGACATGACCACCCTCGGGTACATCAGAACCCTGCCTCGGGTGCCGAGTAGCCAGTTCATCGTCTATGTCGCTCACAACGGCAAGTACGTGCCGTCCTCCCAGCCGAACGTGGACCTGTCCAAGCTCCTGGCAGGACTGTGACGGCCGTAGTGGTCACTGACATCCTGCGTTTCGCGGTCATCGGCGGGGCAGCCGGGGGACTGTACGCGATCCTGGCGCTCGGGCTCGTCGTCGTCTTCCGGTCCTCGCGGGTGGTGAACTTCGGTCACGCCGCGATCGGCGTGACCGCCGCCTACGTGTTCAACGACCTGCGTGCGGATCTTCCGACGCCGGTGGCAGTAGTGGTCGCGGTGGCCCTCGGTGTCGCCCTGGGCCTCGTGGTCGACCTCGTGCTGATGCGACCGTTGCGGCAGGCAAGCCCGCTGACCAAGGCCATCGGCGCGATCGGTGTCCTGGTCACCCTCCAGGCGGTGCTGAACCTGCACTACGGGGACAATCCGCGCATTGTCAGCCCGATCCTCCCCACCAATACGGTCGATCTGGGCGGCATGTCCGTCGGCGTTGACCGGCTCATCGTGCTGGGCATCTCGATGCTTCTCGCAGCGGGCCTGTACACGGTGTACCGGCGGACCCGGTTCGGGCTCGCGACGTCCGCCCTGTCCGAGAACCAGCGGTCGCTGGCGGCGCTGGGCTGGTCGGCGTCCCGGACCGGGATGGCCAACTGGGCCGTCGCCGGCGGCCTCGCCGCGCTGGCCGGCATCCTGATCGCGCCTATCACCGGGCTCACGCCGACGCTCTCCCTGACCCTGCTGATGCCGGCCCTGGCCGCGGCCCTGCTGGGGAACCTGGCCTCGTTCCCACTCACGCTGCTCGGCGGCCTGGCCGTCGGCGTCGCGCAGTCGGAGGCGAGCAGGTTCGCGCACGTCCAGGGGCTGCAGGACGCGATCCCGTTCATCGGGATCATGATCGTGCTCACCTTTCAGGGAACGTCCCTTCCGACCCGCGGCCACCTGGCCGAGAAGCTCCCGGCCGTCGGCTCGGGCCGCATCCCGTGGCTGCCGCTCGCGGTCTTCACGGGCCTGGGCGTGTACCTGGCGCAGTGGGGGCTCCCGGACTCCTGGGTGGCCGCGCTGACCACCACGCTGATCGCGGCGATCGTGCTGCTGTCGGTCGTGGTGGTAACCGGCTACACCGGGCAGCTGTCGTTGGCCGCGTTCGCGATGGCCGGCGTCGGCGCGCTGGTCGCGGCGCGCCTGGTGTCGGACCTCGGGTGGCCCTTCCTGCTCGCCCTGGTCGTGGCGAGCGTGGCGGCCGGCCTTGTCGGCCTGCTGGTCGGGCTGCCCGCGGTCCGTACCCGTGGCATCAGTCTCGCGATCGTGACGCTCGGCCTCGCGGTGGCGGTCCAGTCCATGGTGCTCGACAACGCGAGGTTCTCGGACGGCATCAACGGCATCCCGGTCAGCCCGCCGAAGATCTTCGGCATCACGTTCGACGGGCTGTTCTTCCCCCGGCGATACGCGCTGCTCGCGCTGGTCGCGCTGGTGCTGACCGGCCTCGGAGTGCTGAACCTGCGGCGCTCCGCCATGGGGCGGCGGATGGTCGCGGTCCGCGCGAACGAGCGGGCCGCGGCGTCGCTGGGAATCGGTGTCCCGAGCGTGAAGCTGTACGCGTTCGTCCTGTCCGGGATGATCGCCTCGGTCGGTGGGGTGCTGCTCGCGTTCACGAACTCCATCGTGGTCGTGAGCAACCCCGGGAGCGCGTACGGGCCGTTCAACTCCCTCAACGCCACAGCCCAGGCCACGGTCGGGGGGATCGGCTTCGCCGGCGGCGCGGTGGCCGGCACCATGGCGCAGGTCGGCGGGCTAGGCGACAAGATCCTCGACCTGTTCGGTCACGGCGACTGGCTCGCGGTGATCGGCGGCCTCCTGCTCGTCATCACCGTAGTGACCGCGCCGGACGGCGTCGTCGCCCAGGTGCGCCGGACGGTCGCGCCGTTGTCCGCTCGGTTCCCGCGACGACGGCGGGACCAGGGGCGCCCACCGCGGGCGGCCGCGCCGACGGTCGAGCCGGTCACACCCGCCCGACTCGTCGTCGCGGACCTGACGGTCGCGTTCGGCGGCCTCCAGGTGCTCGACAAGGTGAACCTCGAGCTGACCGCCGGGCGTGTGCTCGGCGTGCTCGGGCCGAACGGCGCCGGCAAGTCGACGCTCGTCGACGCGATCACCGGCTACACCCGGCCCCGGTCCGGCTCCGTTCGCCTCGACGAGCGGGAGATCGTGGGCCTGACCCCCGCGGCGCGCAGCCACCTCGGCGTGACCCGCTCGTTCCAGTCGCTCGAGCTCTTCGAGGACCTGAGCGTGCTGGACAACCTGCTGGTCGCGGCCGAGCGGCCTTCGTGGCTGCGCGCTTGCACAGCGGTGGTCGCTCCGGGCCGCCCGCGGCTGAGCCCCGCCGCCGAGACCGCCGCGGCCGAGCTGGGGCTCGACCGGTGCCTGGAGGAGTCGCCGGCGGCCCTGTCCTACGGCGACCGGCGGCTGCTCGCGATCGCCAGGGCGCTCGCGACCCGGCCGCGGGTGCTGCTCCTCGACGAGCCGGCGGCGGGGCTGGGGGAGCAGGAACGCCAGGAGCTGCGCCGGCTCATCCGCAAGATCGCCGACCAGTGGGGCGTCGCCGTGCTCCTCATCGAGCACGACGTCGACCTTGTCCTCGACGTCGCGGACGAGGTCCTCGCGCTCGACTTCGGGAAGACGATCGCCGCCGGCACGCCGGAGGAGATCCGCCGGCACCCGGCGGTCGTCGAGGCGTATCTCGGCGCCGCCCACCCGGACACCGAGGCCCCGAGCGAGGGACCACAACGGCTCGGCGTACCCGGGCGGCCCGAGCCCGGTCAGCGCGAGCGCGAGCGGGCGGATGGCGAGAACCAGTACCGATCAGCGGACGGCCGGGTGACGACATGACGAGTCCGATCGAGACTCCGACGGTGCCGGGCGGCGCGACGGCGACCGCGGCTCCGGCGCTGCGCGCCGCCGGCCTGAGCGTTGGCTACCACCAGGTCCCCGTGGTACACGATCTCGACCTGGAGGTGCGTCCGGGCGAGATGGTGGCGCTCTTCGGACCGAACGGCGCGGGGAAGACCACCACCCTGCTCGCGCTCGCCGGCGAGGTCGCCATCCTGTCCGGCACCGTCGAGTACTTCGGGACGCCGGAGCGCCGCCCACTGCACCTGCGGGCCCAGGACGGTCTCGGGCTGCTCACCGAGGACCGCGCCGTGTTCATGACCCTCACGGCCCGGGACAACCTGCGGCTGGGACGCGGCACCGTCGAGTCAGCCCTCGGCTACTTCCCGGAGCTCGAGGCCCACCTGGACCGGCGCACCAGCCTGCTCTCGGGCGGCCAGCAGCAGATGCTGGCACTCGGCCGGATCCTCGCCGGCAGGCCGCGGATCGTGCTCGCCGACGAGCTCTCCCTCGGCCTCGCCCCGATGGTCGTCCAACGGCTGCTCAGGGCACTGCGTGCCGCCGCGGACGAGGGCGCCGCGGTCCTGCTCGTCGAGCAGCACGTCAGGCTGGCGCTGCACCACGTCGACCGCGCCTACGTCCTCACCAGAGGCCGTATCGCGCTGACCGCGCCGGCCGAACAACTCCGCGACCACCCCGACCACGTCACCGACCTCTACCTCACCTAGGCCCTCCAACTGCCTGGGCCCTCTGCCTGATCTGGGCCCTAGACACCACCGAGGCGCGGTCCGCTTGACCCGGCCCGCGATATATCGCGTGTCCAGAACGCGGCGCGCCGGACGAGATCCGCTTTCTCGTCCGGCGCGCCGTGTCGTTGTGCCAGGTTGTCGGTGCCCGGTGCCCGGTGCCCGGTGCCCGGTCAACCGCTGGTGCGGGTCCGCCGGTCGGGCTGGACGGCCGAGGTCTCGCGCGCACTGGCCATGACGGTGGCGGCGTGCCGGACATGGTCCACGGCTGCCTGCCGGGCGGTTTCCGGGGTGCCCTCGACCATCTCACGAGCGATCGTCTGGAACTCCCGCAGAGACGCCTGCGCCCTGCCCGGCACGGTCAGCGTGTGTGCCCGGAGCTGCGTGACGAGGACCTGGACGGTCTGGACGGTCCGGTCGAGAAAGGGATTCCGCGCGCCCTCGAACAGGCACCGGTAGAACTCCTCCTGCGCCTTCAGGATGCTCCGGCTGTCCGACGCCTGCTGGACCGCGACGGCGAGGTTCGACGTCGCGGTCTGGAGCCGGGCGCGATCGTCGTCGGTGGCCCGCTCGTGGAAGAGCCGGGCGGCGAGTCCCTCGAGCTCGGCCCGGACCTCATAGACCTGGGCGGCCTCCGGCGGGCTGAGGACCTTGATGTAGATGCCCTTGCCGTTGTGTGACTCCAGGAGCCCCTCGGCCTCAAGCTGCCGCAGCGCCTCGCGCACGCTCGACCTGCTGGCCTCCGTCATCTCGCACAGCTCGCGCTCGACCAGGAGCTGGCCCGGAGTGAACTCCAGGTTCACGATCGCGCGCCGGATGGCCGAGGCCACCTGCTCCCGCAGGGGCGGGTGACGCGTGACGGCCATACCCTGCATCGCGTGCCTCACCGTCGACGGTGGTATCTGTCTGCCTAGCATACAGCTGACAGCTGAGGCGGCCGGCGACCGTCGTCCTGGCGCTCGCCGGCCACCGGAGCGGCGACCACTCTGGAAGAGCCGCCGGTCGTACCCACTCTTATGCGAGGCCGCCGGCCTTCGGCGCGACGGTGTTCGCGCGCTCCTGGATCCAGCGCGCTATCTCGGTGTGGTCAGCCTGCGCGGGGAGCCCCTCGACGGCCTTGGCCCAGAGCTGGACCACCTGCTCGCCGAGATCGGTCGGCATCCCGAGCTCGTCGGCGAGCCGCGCCGCGATCTTCGCGTCCTTCAGCATGAGCCGGGCCGCGAAGCCGGAGTCGTATCGCCCGGTGAGAATGAACTTCGGCCACTTGGCCTCGCTGGAACCGCTCCGACCACTCGAGCCGTTGAGCACCCGCAGGGTCGTCTCGGGTGCGATCCCGAACTGTTCTCCGATGGTGACCGCCTCGCTGGTCATCCACAAATGCGTCGCGGAGATCAGGTTGTTCAGGGCCTTGACAGCGTGGCCGGCTCCGAGCGGGCCGACGTGGATCACCGCGCCGAGACGCGAGAGCAGCGGGGTGAACCGGGCCACTAGCTCGTCGGGGCCGCCGGCCATGACCGTCAGCGTTCCTGCCTCGGCGCCGCTCACGCCGCCGGACACCGGCGCGTCGATGAACCGGACACCGTCACCGGCCAGGGCCTCCGCGACCAGCCGCGTCTGCATCGGTTCCGACGAGCCCATGTCGATGACGGTGGACCCGGGGCGCGGCAGGCCCGCGGCGCGCAGCCGCGAGACCACGTCGTGGACGACGGTGGAATCCGGCAGGAGCAGAATGACGACGTCCGCGGTCGCCGCGGCCGCCACGGCGTCGGGATGCCCGAACCCCCCCTGAGCCTGGAACCGGGCCAACGCCTCGACACCGACGTCGTAGCCGTGCACGGCGTGGCCCGCGGCGATCAGCCGGCCGGCCATCGGGTTGCCCATGTTGCCAAGGCCGATGACGGCGACCTCGCGGGGGTCAGTCATTCTTGTCCAGCTCCGCAAAGACGCGCTCCGCGACGCGGAACGACTCGAGCGCGGCCGGTACGCCGACATAGATCGCCGTCTGCAGGAGAACTTCCTGGATCTCCTGCCTGGTCACACCGTTGGTGAGCGCGCCCCGGATATGCACGCCCAACTCGTGGTTGCGCCCGAGCGCCGTGAGCATGCCGAGGTTGAGGATGCTCCGGATCTTCGGAGCGAGACCCTCTCTGCTCCAGACGGCTCCCCAGCAGTACTCCGTCACGAGTTCCTGCACGGGACGCGAGAAGTCCGACGTCTGGGCCAGCGAGCGCTCGACATGGGCGGCGCCGAGCACTGACTTGCGCATGGCGAGGCCGGCCTCGAACATCGGCGACCGCCCGTTCTCCGGAGGCATGGGTCCACCTTTCTCGTCACTGCGGAAGGGTTCGCGTGCGTCCTACGCCGAGCTGACGACCCGTCGACATCAGTTCCGAGAAATCGAAAACGTCCAGGACAACCGGTCGCGGCCGGCCGCGCTCCGGGTCTCGATCGATGGCCTCCGCCGACGCGTTCGTGGTGCCCGTACACGTTGGGACGTCTGACTGTATCCTATCTGATACCTGCTAGGACGCAAGGTTGCGCCGACATTACCTGGCTCCCGTCCATGACCTTTGAGTCACCGTCCGAGACGGCAGTCGGCGGGAGCCAGGTAGGCGCCTGCCTCCGCCGCCAGGTAGAAGGAGCCGGTGACGACGATCGGGCTGTCGGGCCGCGCGAGGGCGAGCGCCTGGTCCATCGCCCTGCCCACGCCGCTGGCCGGGACAGCGACCAGGGCATGGCCGGCGGCGAGCTCCGCGAGCAGGCGCGCCGGCACCGGTGCCGCCGGTGGCCGGCCGAGGCCGCCGGCGCCGTACTCGGTCGCCACGACCACGGCTCCCGCCGGGAGGGCCCGCAACGACTCTGAGACCGCCTTGTCGCCCTTGAACGCGACCACCCACACGGGGTCGCGGCCCGGCAGCGCCCGCGTGAGCGTCGCCGCGAGAGCGGCGAGCTTCAGCGGGTTGTGCGCGCCGTCCAGGATCACGTCGTGCCCCTGGTATCGGCGGCGCTCGAACCGCCCGGGCAGGTGGACGCCGCTCAGGGCGGCCCTGGTCCGGCCGCCGTCGAGGGACCAGCCGTCCCGGCAGGCCAGCCGCGCGCCTGCGGCCACGGCCAGCGCCGCGTTGACCCGCTGGTGTGCGCCGGGCAGCGCCAGCCCCAGGGTGGCGGGCAGCGCCCGTGCCTCGTCGTCGGGCGCGAGGACGTCGAGCGCGCAGGAACGACGAGCCGCCACCCGCGCGATGGCTGTCGCGACCTCCGTGCCGGCCCCGAGTACGACGGCCTGACCGCCGCGCGGCAGGATGCCCGCCTTCTGTGCGGCGATGTCGGACAGCGTCGGGCCGAGCAGGTCGACGTGATCCAGCCCGATCGCGCTCAGCACCGCGAGCTTGTCGGGCCGGCGGATCGTGTTGGTGGCGTCCAGCAGGCCGCCGATCCCGGTCTCGATCACCGCGTAGTCGACGGTCCGGTCGCGGAACAGACTGAATGCGGTCGCGGTCGCCGTCTCGAAGAACGACGGTGGCTCCGACAGGTACCTGGCCGCCTCGCGGGTCGCCTGGAGCGCGGCGCCCACCTCCGGCGCCGGGGCCGGTCGGCCCCCGAGCTGGAACCTCTCGAGGATCGAGTGGACATGGGGGGAGGTGTAGGTTCCCACCCGGAACCCGTGCGCGACGAGGATCGCGGAGATGAAGGCGCTGACCGAGCCCTTGCCCGCGGTGCCGGCGACATGGACGGCGCGGTACTCCTCCTGCGGCTCGCCCAGCCGTGCCAGCAGCGCCCGGGTCACGGCCAGGCCACCGGCGGAACGGACGGATCCAGCGCTCGCCGCCGGGACGTTGACCAGCAGATAGCGCTCGATCTCGTCCTGGGTCGCGAGCGTACCCGCCTCGGTCATGCGTCCGTGCGGGGAGGAGCGCCGGCCCACGCCCGCACCAGCAGCGCGCGCAGCCCGGCGCCGTCGACCGGGGTCGGGTTGGCGTAGGGCGCGGCGAGGACGACGTCGACCACCCGGTCGATGTCCTCCTCGCGCATGCCCAGCTCCCGCAGCGCGCGCGGCGCTCCCGTCACGGCGATGAGGTCGTGTAGCGCGGTCCAGGGCTCAGCGGCTTCGAGCGCCTCGCGCAGTGCGGCTACCGCGCCCGGAGCGCCGGCGGCGTTGAACGCGAGCACGTGCGGCAGGACGACCGTGTGGGTCTGCGCGTGCGGCAGCCCGAGGGTTCCCCCCAGGACGTGGCACAGCTTGTGGTGCAGGCCCATCATCGTGCTGTCGAGACACATGCCACTGAGCCAGGCGCCGTAGAGCACCTTTCCGGCGGCGTCCGGCCGGCCTTCGGCGAGACCTGGAAGCGCCGTGCAGACAGTCCGGACCGCCTCCTTGGCGAGCAGATCGGCCACGGGAGTCCGGTCGGGGGCGTAGAGGGCCTCCACCGCGTGCGCCACGGCATTGAACGCGCTCGGCACGGCTGTCCGCGCGGGCAGCGTCGCGACCAGGTCAGGGTCGTAGATCACCGTTCGGGGCGCCACGATGACGTCCTTCCCGGTCGTCTTCACGCCCTCGTCCGTCACCCCCCACACCCGGGTCATCTCGGACCCGGAGAACGTCGTCGGTACCGCGAGCACCGGAATCCGCATGCGCAGGGCGAGTGCCTTCGCGAGGCCAATCGCGGACCCGCCGCCCACGGCGACCGCCCCGTCGACGCCAGCCTCGACGGCCCGGGTGTGGACCTCGTCGATCTGCTCCCTCGGTGTGTGGATGAGGGGGTTGTCGATCCGCAGGGCGCTCCGTGCGCCGAGCAGGGCCTCGGCGGCCCCGGCGTACCGGGCGCTGCCGATGAGCGCCACCCGCCGCGGGCCCAGGTGGTCCAGCTCGCCGGCGAGCTGGCGCGACGTCCCGGCTCCGAACACCACCTGGACAGCGCGCTGGTCATGGACGAACGAGAGTTCGGCTGGCAGGTTCACGCCGGGCCCAGCCGGATCTCGACGTGCGCGTGGCGGAAGGGAACTGCCAGCCCGAACCGGTCGGCGAGATCGGCATCCTCGACCAGCGGGAAGTCCGTCACCAGGCTGTCCTTGACGCCGAACACCGCGTCGGAGTCCAGGTAGGGCGATCCCTCGACGAACACGTGGGTGGTCAGGGTCGCGTGGCCGGCGGCACTGGCGATGAAGTGGATGTGCGCGGGCCGGTAGGGGTGGCGCCCGGTCGCGGCGAGCAGCGTGCCGACCGGCCCGTCGAACGGGATCGGGTAGGGAGCCGGCAGGATCGTGCGGAAGGCGAACCGGCCGTGCGCGTCGCAGGTGAACAGGCCGCGAAGGTTGCCCACGGGCACGGACTCCGGCTTCTGCACGTCGTAGAAGCCCTGGTCGTCGGCCTGCCAGACGTCGACCGTCGCGCCGCCGAGCTCCGCGCCGTCGAC
>Ga0068859_100003014_pt1 | contig 17075 bp, 20 predicted proteins | sample KBSSwiS22_FD_66585 | JGI IMG/M metagenome (GOLD analysis project Ga0068859, IMG submission 66585) | Switchgrass rhizosphere microbial communities from Kellogg Biological Station, Michigan, USA - KBS Switchgrass S2-2 | ecosystem: Host-associated > Plants > Roots > Rhizosphere > Soil ...
GTCGGCGCGGCGTACGTGATGGCTCCGACGACAGTGCTCTGCGCAGGAGCCACGATCATGAAGCGCGTATTCGTCGAGTCGTAGCGCGCGACGTAATACGAGTCGACGAGAATGTCGCCACTCGACAACGCTGTACCATCCCAACGCACGAGCGATACTGCCGCGATGGAATCCACTTGCAGCGTGCTGGCGCCGCTGTTCTGGTGCGTTGCCTTGAACACTACTTCGTCGCCATTAGCGTTGGCGAGTCGAGTGTTCGGCATCGTCACGACGTACGCGTTGCCGCTACCAGACTCTACGCCGAGCGTCGACTTGCCGAGAGGGATAGACGCTGGCGTCGTCGGCAGCAGGTCGAATGCGTCTTCGAGCAGGTCGAACTGATTGTTGACTGCCTGCGCTCGCACCTTCGTGCCGGGAATGAACCGGGGGCTAAAGACATAGTAACTGTTGCTCACCGCTGCAGCCTCCGCGCGTCATAGTGGATCGTGATCCCTTGGAGCACAAACGGACGCGCTGCCGCCGACTCGTTGTAGATCAAGAAGCCGATGTTTTCGCCAGTGCCGCTTAGCTCAGCGCGTGCAGTGGCGATGTTCTGGCCGTCCCAATAGAAAGTGTCCCAGTCGTCAGTGTCGAAGAAGCCGCCACCTGCGAAGATGTCGATGACTGGTACGTCGCTCGCAGTTAACGACGACACGTCGCTGTCGCTCTCCAGACTTCCGTACGTGAGATCCGATACGAACTGCAACGTCAGCGGCTTGCTGCTGCTGATTTCCAGATCGGCGCGGCGGAAGCGTTTGCGCATGGCCGGCGAGCCCACATGATTGAATGGCAGCCGGATGTAGCTCGGAACGGCTTCGCCGTCGAAGGACGTACCGATGCGATCCTGATACACGTAGCCGTCGTCGCTCGCGAAGTACGAAGTCTCTGCACCGAGTTCATCCTCTGTGTTCCAGATCTTCAGCACTGGAATGAGGTATTGCGCGTAGCCGAACTGCGACGCCAGCGTGTTCTTCGAGGTGACCTTTGCGGAGTTCTCGTCGCCGAGTCCTGGCACGTACATGATGATCACGCTGTTGTCGTCGAAGTACGCCCGGTACTGGTTCGAGCTGCGCACGATCGTGGAAGTGGTCAGTCGCTGCCGTAACGTCTGCACGATTGGCTGCACGAGCTGCGAGATGGTCGAGCCCACGAACGAACCGAAGACCTGCGTGCGGGCCAAGCTCGTGATGCCGAGATCGCCCAACGAGTACACGGTGTCGAGCTTCTGCGAGCCGTAGAGCTTGCCGCCCATCTTCTCGCCCAGCAGCCGCAGCTCCCAGTCAGTGACGCCTGTGCCGAAGAGGCCGTGCGTCTGTCGCTGCGTCGTGATCGCGAGCACGCCGCCAGTGGTGCTGAACAGTCCCGTAACTTCTTCGCCTACGCCGAAGTCAGCCGCGCCGAGAAACCCGTTGAACACGAGCGGCTCGCCCACGACGCTTTGCACGAAGCGTCCGCCGGGCATTGCCAGGAACAAGTAGTTGAGGTGCTCTTCTATCAGGAACGGCGTGTTGAATGCTGGTTGATCAGCTGCCGCCGTGAGCGGAAACAGAATCGGAGACACGATGTTGTCTTCGTCGATCTCGAAAGCAGGACCAACTCCGTTAACGCCGTACGTGCGGTACGTATCAGATCCGCCGAAGAAGTTCTGGTTGATGAACTGATAGTGACCGCCGCTAGGAAAACTAAACGTCGTCTGTGCGCTCGCGGCGACGGCGAACTTCGTGGCTGCGATACGCAGATTTTCGCTGTTCTGGAACGTACCCGTGACGCCGACTAGCACGATGTACCCTGCCGCGTCATTGCCTGCCGTGGTACCGGAATGCGTTACTATTCGATGCACGGTGCCAGTGGCGCTGCTTGTCTGCCCGTTGATGGTGTCGCCTTCCGCGGGAAGCGCATGCGCGGTTCCGCCACCGCCACCACTGAAGAAGATGTACTTCGCCATCGTGATGCCGTTCTGTGTCCATCCGGAAGTACTCGCCAGATACAGAAGCCCGCGACCGCCAGAATCTGTGTTGTCTCTAATGGCGTACACGTTGGTGTCGCGCTGCCACACGCCGTTCACGTCACCGAAGCCCGGCACCTTCTGGATATCGTCGCGGTATTCGTCCTGCGCGTTGAGACGCCACGCGTCCTCGGTGTCCGCATCTGGCGCCTCATTGAGCGTCGGCACACTGGTGATCGTGCGCGAACCGCCGCCCGTGAGCGTCTCACCGTTCTGGAACGTACCGATGACTTTCGTCACCGCCACTGCGAGATTTGTGGAGTCTACGCCCACGACGATGCCGGTGGCTCCAGACGTTCCGCCCGTGACGGTGGTGGTTCCTTCGACGAGCCCCGTGGTGCTGCTGACATCGAAGCCGATGAATGTGGCGTCACTTGGCTTCGAGCGCCCATCGAAACGCTCATATCCGTCGATGCGCCGGTACCCGCCGTTGTACCACGGCTCGTAGTTCACCATCGCCAACGCCCGGCCAGGATCAATACTCAGCGCCGGGCTGACGACATCCAAGCCGCCGCCCAGCGGAAAGTACTTGGTGCGCGTTGTGCCGAAGTTACTCGGCATTACTGCGCGATCACTTCGATGTGCTTGCCCTTGCCTACGCGGTATCGCGACTTGCCGCCATTCGGCAGCTCACTGTTTTCCAGGCGCGCAAGGTAATCGTCATACAGTTCTTTGCCCTGCGTCTTAGCTTCCACAGCACCTTCATAGTTGCCGTAGTACATCAGCGCCTTGCCGATGATGACCTGCTGAAATTTCGCAGGAATGGACGACTCTTGATCATCGGCGTTCAAGGCGGTGTTGTCGAATTCAGTACGAATGGGCTCGCGATAAAAGTCGGCCGTGACGGTGTCTGCCGCGTTCGGAGTGCCTTCGAAACGCAGCGAGTTGTCTGGCATGACGGTGACACGCCACGGCGTGCTCGACGTCGTGTCGAGGATCTCATCCTTGATCTCGTCGTACTCTACGGCCACGAGCGGAGACGCGAAGGTGTCGCTGACACGCTGAAGTTTGAACGTGTCGAGATCCCACATGCCCGAGCCGATGGCGTTCGGGGTTGTCGGCGCAGACAGCGTATTGGTTCCCGATGTCAGCGCTTGGCTGTACTCGCAACGCAGGAATTTCCAGTTCTCCCAGAGATCCTGCACCGCGAGATTTGCCTTCTTGATCCAACCGACGAGGCGCGCTGCCTCGCCCGTGACGCTCGCTACCGTAGTCGGCGCGCGCCCGGCGGCTCCGCTTTCGCGGTGTAGTTCCTGAACTAGCTCAAGGAAAGTCATGCACTACGCCGCGTTGGCTTCTGCGGCTCGCGCGCGGGCGTTTTCCTTCTCGATGTCAGTCAGAAGAGACTTGCGCGGTGCATCGTGGCCGGGCACGTTGTGCCACAGCCCCTTGCTCTTCAGCTCGCCGCGTGCCTCATCGGCCATCTCCATGAGCGACTTTTTCTTCGACGGCGGCTCGGCGAAGTACCACTGCGCCATTGGCGCTTCACGCACCATGCGCTTGGCGCGGTCATAGAAGTCCTTGCCTTGGATGTATGCAACTCCGGGCTCGCCGCTGACGATCGCATACGGGATGGCCTCGTCGATCATCAGGACTTCATCGGCCGGCGGTGTTCCCGGGGGAACACTGGCGACCGCAGATTCTGGATCACCTCCTTCGTCATCCGGCGGCGGCGGCACGATGCCGCTCTCACTGGCAATCTTCTGCATCAGCGCATCTTCGTGCCGCTCGGTAGCCTTCTGCGCTGGAGTCTTCTTCAAGCCCAGCGTTCTCCTGTCGTTGCTCATGCTCAGTACGCTCCCACTGGACGGATCGGACCGCCTTCCCACTCGCCATGGTCGGGCATGTTCGCCGGGCTGCGCCCGCCGATCTGGTTGACACCAATGCTGAGGCTGCGCGGCCGCAAAACCTGCGTGCGCTCGGTGTTCTCGAATTTGGTATCGATGCGGGCACAGCCCGCGGTGCCTTCCTGCAGGTCGGCTTTCGTACGGAAGCGCTGTTCAGTGCAGCCTCCCGTGAATTCCTCCATGTCGTAGTCTTCACCAGGGAAACTTGCCATGCGCTTCTCCTCTTCGTCAGATAGAGCCCGCGGCATTGCGCCGCGGGCCCGTTGCTTCGTCGCCGTTCCCTTGTTTACAGGACGGAGAAGCTCTTGCCCTTCTCGGAGACGGTATACGCGTCATCCTGCGTGGGCTTGCGGCGCTCGGTGGCGTTGCCGGTGAGCGAGTCGACCTTGTAGTCGTACGACGGTTCGCTATCGTCTACGTTCATGCTCGCTCGCTTCGACAGGCCAAATTCGACGCCCGCGGACTCGGTGCGCATCGAGCCCTGTCCGTACGACAGGGTTTTCTTTGCGCCCGGCTCGTCGTCTCCGCCGGGCTTGCCGGCGGAAAACGAACCATTACGACCAGAATCAGATGCCATTGCTCAGGTGCCTCCTTAGGTGATCGGCCGGCTGTCCCACACGATGATGCGCTGCTGCGCCAGCTCATCGTGCACGAGGCCGAAGCCGAGTTCCGCGTACCACGCAATGCCGCGGCTGCGGCCGTAGTCCGTCGGGATCTTGCCGCGGATTTCCTCCGGAATGGCTACGGCCTCGACAACCGTGTCACTGCCGAAGAAGAAGCCGCGATCCGAAACCGCGAAGCGCGCGGCCGCGATGTTCGTCTGCTCGACGAACCGGATGCCCTCGAACCGGCCCTTCTCGCCGTTGATCACGACGTGCCAGCCTTCCGGCGTGTACTTGTGGATGTCTTCCAGGTCGTCCTTGAACGTGCGCAGGGCGCGCGGACGGAAGATCGACATGTAGTTGTTGCCGTCGAAGGTCGGAACGTTGCGCTCCGCCAGCTCGTCGGCAATCTTCTTCACGTGATCGCTCGTCAGCTCGTTGGTGTGCGCGCCGGCCGGGATGCCGTTGGTCGTCAGCGTGTAGGCCACCGCGCTGGTCGATGTCGCACGCAGAAGCGAGCGATTGAACTGCGCGTACGGCACTCGATCGAGCGCCTTGCGCGCGTCGTTCTTGAGCACCTTGTGGATGATCTCGGTCACCGGCTGCTCCGACAGATCGTCGAGCTTCTTGGTGAACGGCACGCTGTTGCCGTATTCCGTGATCGTGAGAGTGGACTGACTGATGTTGAACTGCGTCTCCGGCATCGTGCTCGACTCCGCCAGCTCGCCGCCTGCAGTGTCCACGTCCGAATACTTGTTCCAGTTGAACTTGTCGCCAATGCCGAGACCGAAGGCTTCCTTCGCGTCGCAGAACTGACGAAACCGAATCATGGGCTGCAGCGCGGTGCGCAGCTTGCGACTCAGATTGGGCGACCACATGTACCCGCCGAGGGTGTTGGTCTGCCAGACTTGACCGGTCATTTGATGTGTTTCCTCCGTTGTTCGCTACGCGGCCTATCCCTGCCCGCGCTGTCTGCGCATCTCGGCAACGATGCTGGCCGGGGTTTCCACCACGGATTCCTGCTTCGCTGCCTGCTGGCGCTGTGAGCGCTGAGCGGGCAATGGCCGCAAACCTGCTTTGCGGTCCCTGCGTTCGTCGGCAAGGTTCGATTTGAGCGGCGCCGGATCCGCTGCGGGTTTCATTCCCAGCGACTCCATCCACTCGCGCGTCTGCCTGCCAGCTTCCAGCATGACCTGCTCGGGGCTCCATTCGGGGTGCTCCGTGGCGATCGCATCCGTCATGCCGTCGGCTACTCGTTCGAGCTTCGGGTCCTTCGCAATCTCGGGGTACTCGCTCTGGAACTTGGTCAGTCCCACCACGAGGCTCTGAGCGTGCGACGTTTCCTTCAGCGTCTGCTTCGTAGCCTGGACCGCGACGGCTCTGATGGTGTCTTCGTTGATCGAGGGCGATGCCGCCTGTCGAACCTTCACGATGACGCCCTTCAGCTTCGCTGCGGCCACTTTGGGATCGTCGGTCAGCAAGCTGTCGACGACGCCCTGGACCTCGCTGTCGAGATCCTTGTCGTCAGTGGCCGGCGGAGGACCGGATGACTGACGTTGCAGCTTGGCGTTGATCTCCGCCTCTTTGGCGGCGAGCGCGGTGGCGCGCACGTCAAGCTGCTTGCGAAGCTCCGCGGCACTCTGCAGCCGGACCTCGGCTGCAGTGCCCTTCTGGAGCTGCGCGATTGCGGTATCGAGCGGCGTGAGCTGCTCTTTACCATCCACCTTCAACCTCAAATGCGCCTTGCCGGCGTGGAACACCACCTCCGGGGGCAGGGTCGACGCGGCGTCGTCCTCGGCGCCGTCGTCGCCCTCGGCCTCTGTCGGTGCCGCAGAAGCGTCCTGCTTCTTTGGTCCTGCGGCCGATGCTTTGGAGCCCGGATTAGCGCCGACCTCCGCAGCATTCTTCACATTCGCCCGGCGCTCCGCTTCGGCCTGTGCCGCTGCTGGATCACCCGTGGAGAACGCATAATCGATGTCCTGCTGGACGCCCGCGTTGCGCTTCGCGTCGATCTGCTCGAAGAGCTTCTCGCGCGCGCTCAGGCGATCTTCAGCACTACCGCTGCGATCCTCCGCGCCGCCCTCTGCGGTATCAAGGTCTGCGTCTTCGTTCTGTGATGTGGCGCCATTTTTGGTAGCCATGTTTACTTCTCCTCATTCCGATAATCAGACAACTCCTGGAAGGCGACTTCTCCATCCTGTATCGCCTCGACGATCCACCGCAGAAACGACCGGGCCACCCCGGCTTTATCCTGTAACTTCAATAGCTTACGCCGGCCCCACCACGTGCGCGGATTGCAGTCCAGCGCATCAACCTGAGCCTGCTCGATCTCCCGCTGGGCCCGACCCTGCAGATACCTGCCGACTTCCGACTCCAAAAACTCTCGCGCTTTTGTACCAATGCTGGCACGCGCGAATAGTTCTCGTTCTTTTTCGTCAACAAAATCAACCATCTGCCACCCCTTCGTCTCTGTAGTTTTTACGCACCCAATGGAAAGAGCGGAACACCTCTACGTCGTGCGGCTTGAGCGCGCCGGGGAAGAACACGATCCGGCAATTCGTCGGCAGCGCCTTCTTGGCTACCTGCCGCGCGTCGCGGCGCGCCTCGCGCTCGGCGTCCTCGCGGCGGCGCTCCCTGCGCCGCTGCTCGCGCTCCTGGCGCCGATTTTCGCGCTCCTTGTCGCCGGTGTACCCCAGTTGCCTGAACGCCCACACGCCATCGCGCTCGTCGTTCCATGTCGGCTGCCCGATCCCGAGGATGTGCGCCACCACGGCCTGATCGGTGCCCACGAGGCCTTTGTCCAAGGCTGCCTTCGGCGTGCGTGCCGGGTCGAACTTGTCGTACACCTGTCGGCGCGCGCCCGCGGTCATGAGCGTCATCGAACCGTTGTACGGAGCCCAGAAGAACCCTGAGTCCCAGAACACAGCGTCTTCTTTTCGATCCCACAGCGGCGTGAGATCGCCCGTGATCACGCAGTCTAGATCGACGTGCACGAAACGCGGCGAGATGACGTCGGCCATCTCTGGCTTGAACATCTGCAGTCGACGGTAGCACGTGCTGTGACCGGGCCCGAGCTGCGGGTGATCGAGGTGCGAGAACTCGTTCGGCAGCTTCAGAGTGCGAACCGCTCCGTCGATGCCTTTGGGATCATCAGTGACGCACACCAGTTCATAAGGTTTGCGGTAGTGGCGATCCACCATCGACAGAAGGGTATTGACCTGATCAGCACCGAATTGGACTTTGGATCCCTTCGGCGCACCCCACAGCCACGTAACGACCCGGAGTTTTTCTTTCGGGACAGTTCGACCAGAAGCCGTCGGTGCATCCGTGGGTAGCTCCAGGGCACGAAGCGTTCTGCGGATCCAGCCCACCGCCAGAAGATCTTCCGCCTTGTCGTCGCCGTGAAAAAACACAATCTTTGCATCAGGCGGTAGCGGCTTACCCTTGAGGTGGCAGCGATACGAGTACACGCCATCGACTTTTCCGAACTTGAGATCCTTGGGCGTGAGGTTCTGCGAGATCCAGGCTTGGTCGCTACCAATGTGCCCAGTGGTGTTCTGGAACCCTTCTTCCGGATGCACTTTGCTGCCATCGAACTTCTCCCACAGGTGAGTGCGCGTACCGAGCTTGTGCGTGACGAGGCTGCCATTGCAGAGACTCACTTCGCCATCGACGTACCAAATCTTGAAGTCTGCCTTATCGCGCAGGATGTGATCGATGTTGCCGAGAATCAGCGCGTCGAGATCCATCCAGACGATGCGATCACTGAATAGTTCTTTCGCGCTCTCCGAGAACATCTTCAGCCGAGCAAAGCAGTTCGGGCGTTTGATCGTGCCGTAGTGAGGCGCCGGGTTATCCCACAGCGGAATGACGTGCACGTCTTCGCGAATACCTGCCGGGTCATCCGTGACGCATACGAATCGATACGGCACCGTGACGTTGCGCTTGATCATCTCGGCGAGCCGGTTAACGTGCTCCGCCGTGTAGACGTTGCGGAAGTCGTTCTTCGGCTTCCACTTGAAGGTGACGATGTCGATCACAGGAGCCGCTCGAACGGAGTGCGGATGGGATTGATGCTACGCATGTCGCCTTTACCTCTCTTCTTGTTGAACGCCTCGCGGTACTTCTTCGACCACTCGTCGCGATCCAGATCCGTCGTGTCGGCGTCGAGAATCTCAGTCGGCGGCACGTTGCGGTTGCGCCGGCCGAAGCCGAGCGTCATAACGTCTTCGAGATATTCGCCGGGCACCACGCCCTGAAGCTGCCGCGCGAATTCGCCGTCGCCGCCATACCCGCCGCCGCCGACCGGAATCAAATCGCAGTCGTAGCCGTTCAAGTACTGAAACACCCGCTTCGTCAGCAGGAACGTGTTGGGGTGAATCTTGTGCTCGGTGAAATCCGGCGCAAAAGTGCGATTGACGCGATAATGCCTACCTGCGTCGAGCTTCTTCGACAGCATCGTGTATGCGGCTTCCGCAGTGAGCACGATGTCGATGTCGCTGAGGAAAAGCCACGGGTTCGTGATTTCCTTGCGCGGCTCTGCGTTGAACGCGCCGAGATTGCGCGCTTGATGCTGATTCCATGGAATGCGCTCTTTGAACCGGAATAGCTTCTTCCGGTGTTTCAGCTTCTTGAAGATCGGCAGCGCTGGGTGCTTCTGGCTGCAGTCGTCAACGAGAACGAATTCCATATTGTATGTGAGATCGCCGCTGTACCGCTCCCACACAGACACCTGATGCTCTAGCATCTCCGGATTCTCGAAGTACGGGTATATCAATGAACACGGCGCAATGCCTTCACCTTCAGCCACTGGTGATCTCCTTCATGAAGTGCTTCCACCCGATCTCGGGGAAGTTGTTGAGCTTCGATCTGTTGTTGACGTTCTTCACTTGGATCTGCGCGGCAGCGAATTGCTGTGCCCACGGCGCCCATTCCTGGCTCCACTGCCGCAGCTTGCCGTCGCTGCTACCGCCGCCCTCGTTCCATGCGTACGGTGAGTACCAGTGCTTCTCTCCCTTCGGACCGTTCTGCATATCGAACCCGAGGAGGTAGATGCGCGGCGCGCCCTGCTTGAACGCAAGGTTCACTGCGCACGCGCCGCTGTTGTCGCCGAACAGCTCGCCCGGCTTCAGCGACATGCCAAGCTCCATCGCGTTGTTGTTCCTGAACGGAATGCCGGTGCGCGGCTCCGGGATCTTCTTGCAGATCCCGGTGCGGAAGTGCACGGGCACGTTCATGAACTCCAGCGTCTCTGCGCGGTGTTCCAGCCACAGCCGGTCCATCGTCAGTCCGACGTGAACGCGCGCATGGATGGCCGCATCGTTCACGCCGATGACGAGCCCGTGCGGCCGCAGATCCTCTGTCGTGATGGGAAATTGAGTCAGCGACCAGCCGCCGCCAATGACGATGACGTTCTTATGCACGGATCCAGAACTCCACGGTGAGCTTCTTCGGCGTCGAAGACTGCAGCCCGAACCACAGATGCACTGGAAAGCACCTGTTCAATTTATCCAGCCACCATTGCGCTGGCTGCACGGTCAGATGCGCATTGCGGCCATCCGGCAATGTGCGCAGCGCAGGAATGGTGTCGATCACGAAATACGCTGCCTTGCCCGCCCGCTTCGCAATTGCATCAAGCACCTCGTCTACGTGCTCGGGTTCGACGTGCTCCATCACGTCAGTGCACGTGACGATGTCGAACACGGCGTTTGGAAGCACTGCCTTCTTCGGCCTGCCGGGGTCGTAGTCCGTGCATTTCACCGGCGAGCCGTAGTTCTTGAGTGCCTTACTCAGCTTGCTGCGACCGCAGCCGAAGTCGAGCAACGTATTCGCGTCGATGTGTCTGATGAGTTTCAGCACCGCTTCGAGGTGGTGTCCGCCGTCGTTGCCCCACTTCAGATTTGTATCGCGATGCATCTCTTCGAGCTGCTTGCGGTACTGCTTACTCAGCATGCTTACTCCTGAACGCGAGGCGTTCCCACTTTGATGCCGCTGCGAGTGTTTGTGCGGGGCCGAATGACTGCTCCAGCTGAAGCCGCCACTCGGGATGCGACTTGCGCACGTCGACGATGAGCGTGCCGCCTGGAACCAACGCCTTCACGACGCGTGGCAGGTAGACGTTTACTCCGATGTGGAACGGCCATGCCTGCGTACTGATGATGAGATCGAACTGCTGCCGCAGTTCGTCCTGCGGCTCGTAGAAGCTTTGATGCCGCACGCCGTTCAGCCGCAGGAAGTTCTGCGTCCGCGTGGCGTTGTTGAACGGCTGCGCGTGCTTGTCGACGTACGCCAGCGTGTTTTTACCGTCGAGCACTGCCACATGAGTCTCGCCGCCGTAGTGCTCGCAGAGCCGTGCGCCAATGCCAGAGAGCCCGCCACCGATGTCAAGTAGACTGCCGCACGTCTGCGGCAGCACCGGCAGCATGCTCTGATACACGCGCTCTATGCGCCTGTCGTACTCTTCCAGCCACGCTTCGCGCGCCGGCAGAAGGTACGCGATGTCGCCAGCTTGTATGTCTAAATAGTCCGTGTGGTACGGCACCTCGATGTTGAAGTGCTTCACAGCCGGATCACCTTGGCCGTGTTCGCTTGCTCCAGCAAAGTTCTCTGCGCGCCGCGCAGTACTTTGTCGTGCGTTTCGTCATCTACGTCCGTGATGATGCAGTCGAGCCGCTCCAGCTCCATCGCGTCAATGGTGGTCTGCATCACTGACGCAGGGCCGTTGACGTCGAGCTTCCACTGCCCTGCTTTCTTGCCCGGCTGCATGCGCGTCGTTCCGACGACATCGCCCACTGCCTCCTTGTAGAAGGCCACGTTCGTCACGCCGAGTTTCGGCAGGTTGCGCCGGAGCGCACCGAACATTCCGAAGTCTGGCTCGAATGCGAATATGCGCTCGAAGCACATGGCTGCTCGCTGAAGCGCTGGTCCTGGCCCCGCGCCAACGAATACGCAAGTGCCCTGCGGCTTCTTGGTCTGGTACCGAAGCGCGTTGTCGACTCGCGCCATGCGCTCATGCTCGCGCACCATCGTGTCATGCGGATTCGTGTCGACGCGTGGCCACCAGAGCCCGCCGACTTCCGGCCGCTGATCGACTTCGCCATGCGCCTTGATCTGCGCCTTCGTGACTTCGACCTTCGGCAGCACCGTCACCGGCGCGATGGAGATGTCGGTGTGCTCCTGCTGGGCGTGTCTCCAAAATAATCCAATGTGGCCCAAGTCAACCGCCTGCATTCCGCGCAGCGACAGCCGGTGTGCGAGGCATGTTGCTGTGGGTCCTGCGCAGAGTATGACCGCCCGTACCCCTGTCGCAAGCACCCGTCGCTCGATGTCATCGATCTGTGCAAAGGCATCTTCATAGCTCACGATCACAGAGTGAACACGAGCAGCCCCGGTCTTCCGGAGGAAGTCCGGATAAAGTGAGCGGTACCCTCCCCATACGAGCGCGACTTCCTTGTCCTTCCACAAACTCTGCACCTTGTCGAAGTACTCGGCGGTAGCGATCCAGGGTGCGCTGTCCGGTCTCGTGATGAATGCGGAGTGGTAGGTCGCCCTCGGTCTCAAGAACGGCTCGAAGCGTGGGAGATAGTGCACCCATGATTTTTGTTTCTCCGGTGGCATGCGCTTGTCGACGTAGGGTATGCCGACGAGGCAATTTGGATTTTGGGCCAGGATGACTTTGCGTAGTTCTTCGGCGAGCCCCGGCGTCATCAACTGAGGCACGCACTTCTTCCCTTCAAGGTTGTTCAGCTCGCCGTCGCCGTAACGAGCAATGGACTTACCGCTAAGGATGGCGTCGAGCGTTGCTTCTTCTCCGACGACTTTCATCGTGGTCTCCTTTTGAACAGATGGTCCGTGTGCGCCTTGCATTCGAATTCGTAGCCGAGTCGGTTCAGCACCTTCGGCGTGATGTCTTTGTACGGCGGGTTGATCTCGACCACGATCGTCGGCGAGCAGCGCGCAATGGTCTGCGTGGCTCCTTCGAGTGCGGCACCCTCGCCGCCTTCGAGATCGAGATAGATGAGATCGACGTCGCGCAACTCCAGTGCGTCGATTGTCGTGGCGACGACGCACGTTTCCGATGGCGAATTGCGCACTCCGGACCGACCGTGCGGCGCCCATGTAAACGCCGTTTCAGTAAGCGGTTGATCTGGTTTCAGCGCGGCTATGAGTGCTCGCTGGTGCAGTTCGATGTTGCCGAGCCCTTCCGTGTTTTTTCGCACACAGTACGCCAGTTCGTCAACCGGCTCGAACGTGATGACGCGATCGAACAGCGACGCCAGCTTCTTCGGCCACAGCCCAATGTATCCGCCGGCCTGCACGACAGTGCGCGCCTTCTTGCAGCGCTTCGTTGCCCACTCGCAGTCCTTTACGCGCGCGTTCTTGACGTAGTGCGCTGCGCCGTCGCCCTCGCTGTCCGGCCACCACACGCCTGCGTCTTCGTAGAATCTGATCATCGCCATGCCTCCCTGACCCACGGGATCGTTGTGGCAAGCTCGTGGAGTCTCGGCTTGCCGTGAAAGATGACGACGCTGGCGTTACCTGGATCTTCGAGGTGCGTCCACTTCGCCGGCACCGAGGGCTCGGGGCCGGGGCCGTAGTACGGCACGACGACGCCGGGGCATACGTCCTGCCATAGTGCTGGCGGCGTGCCGGCCTGCATGAGTGCACGTTCGGTCCACGCCTGATCGCCCTTGCTGTCCTGAAGCGCGCGGCTGAGCGGCTTGCCCGCATCGATCCATGCATTCCAGATTTCTTCGGTTGCGCCAGTGACAGTCCACGCCATCAGCGAGCTGTTGCAGCGATGCGGATAGATGCCGTCGCGCGCCATGATGAACGGCGCGTCCGCGGCGAACAGCGCATCGAGCGGACCGCGCACGAGGATGTCGAGATCGAAGTACAGCACGCGCTCGCCGCGCGAAAACGTGCCCGGCTTGAACAGCGCAAGCTTGTTCCAGTAGCCGGTCACGCCTTTGCCCGGCGGCGTGATGCGGCTGGCGCCGTAGACGTCAAGTTGACTGTCTGTAAGCCACCAAAAATGAAAGTTGTCGGGTGCGTGCAACCGCACTGCGTCGCGCAGCTTGGCGACGTAGTCCAGCGAGTACTTCGTGCCTGTGCAAACACAGACGATGTTCATGGGCGCCCTCACGGGTGGTCCTCTCCTGTTTTGTGGCCGCGACTCAGTAGTGGCGCGCGGCCGGGTGCCTTTTTGCGTGGCTCTTCGGAGCGAACTGCCCCTTGGCCTTGCGTTGTACGTTCAGCGCGATGGCGACGGCTTGCTTCTGAGGCTTGCCCGCCGCCATCTCGCGCTTAATATTTTCGCCGACAGCGGCCTTCTTGGCGCTCTCGATCAGCGGCATGGCTACTTCTTCGCGTCCTTGCCGTAGATGCGCGACGCCATGTCTTCATACGTGGCGTTGCGCTCAGGCGTTGCCGGCTTCACGTACGGCGGTTTTGCCTTCGGCTTCGGACCGTTCTCGATGTCTTTGACGATGTCGTCGACCTTGCGGCCGCGGCTGCCAATGGTTGCGGGGTCACTCATGGTTTACTCCTTTTGAGAAGTCGGGCGATGATCGCAGCCAGGAAAGCTACGAGATCGCCAAGCCGAAAGGGATGGACGGTTTGCGGGGATCGGTCTTGTACGTGTACGTCGCAGAATCCAGCGACTCGACGTTCGTGCCGTTCACGACCGCGACTGCGCGCATCTTGATCAGATACGTCGCAACCTTGGTCTGATCGATCGGCGCCAGCAGCGGATCGCTGAGATCCAGCGAATAGCTGCCGCCGGCATTCAGCGACGCCGGATATGAAATGCCCGGAAGCGCGTTGACGAAGATCGTGAAGCCTTTGAAGTCGGCGCCCGCGATCACGCTGCCGTCATCGAACTTGCCGTTGTGACTCCAGTTCAGTTTCATTTCGGAGGTGCTCCTTTGCTCGGGGGTTTGCCCGCAGACTGCGGGGGCTTGTCGCGCTGTTCGGTGCGCTTCAGGTTGTGCTCGCTGATCTTCAGCGACGCATCGAGCGCCTTGGCATCTCGCTGCGTCTTCATCTTGCCCTTCTCGATACCGAGCTTGACGTACATCTGCTCCAGGGTGAGCTTCTCTTTCAGGGCCAGCTCAGCATACGCGATCTCGCGTTTGAGTCCCAGTTCGGCAGCCTCTTTTTCGTGGCGCTTGTTATTGTCCTCTTCGCGGATCTTCAGTTCCTGCATCTTCACGGCGATCTCCGGCGGCGGCGGATCCTCTGGCAGTTTCTTAGCCTGCTCGTCGTCGACATAGAACCTCGTCGAGTCCTTGTACCCGAGTGCACCCATGATCTCATCAGCGAGCGCGCTCGCCTTGAGTCGCTTTGCCATTCCCGGCAGGCTGTTGATGTTGCCTATGCCCATGAGCAGTCGCTGCAGACGCGCCATCGGATCGGTGTTACCGAGCCCGACGTTAACGTCCACGACGAGATCCTGCATCAGCAGCTCGTCGGTCGCGTGGTCGATGCCGAATTTCTTGAAGAGATCCGACTTCTTGACGGCGAGTGCCACGACGGTCTCGTCGCTCTCGTACATCTGCTCCAGACGCACGATCTGCTTGAGCACAGGGCCGAGCCACGTCTCGAAGAAGAGCGTAATGCCCCAATCCTGCACGGCGCCGGCCGACGTCGCGACGCGGTCCATGCCGCCTTTCGTCTCGCTCAGGTTGCGGTTGTTCATCACCGACGCCTGCGAGAATCCACCCAACAGCTCGTCGAACTCGGTTGCGAGCCGGTCGTGCTCCTGATAGCTCGAACCCGTGATGTCTGGCGTACTGACGACTTCGACGTCCTTCTCCGGATCGTTCACCATTACGGCGCCGCCCGACACGTTGCGCATCAGCGCGTCGATGTCGATCTGCGATCCGCGACGGACGAAGTACCGCTTGTTCAGCACCAGCTTCACGTTGTCGAGACGCTGGTTCGCGATGTCATTGATTTCCTGCTGCACCGGCGCGCCCTGCTCGACGTCGCCAGCCGGGTAGTTGCGGTGCGCCTCCAGGCTCGACATGCCGACGACAAACGGTCGGTCGCCGTGCTTGAGGTGCGGGTACATCCGCTGCAGCGGAACCGGATCCGTCAGCACAAGCTCAGTGCCCAGCGTCCACCATGCAAGGTCGACGCCACCTTCTTTGACGATGTTCAGGTGCGCCCACACGGTCGTGAACGCGTTGCCGCTGTTAAGGTCCGCGGGATCCGTGCGCTCATACCCTTCGCGCGCCCGGCGCGTGCGGTTGTCAGAGAGCTGTCGGCGCGAAGCCAGGATTTGCTGCAGCTCGTACTTCTTCCACTTCGGCTGTCCCGTGCGCGTGTCTTCATACTCCGCGTTCATGCGCGCCAATACGGCGCCAGCTGCCATGGGCCGCAGCCATTGCAGATACGGACTCGTAGCCGCTGGGTTACGCCAATCGCACATCGGATCGAAACGGAAATTCTCCGGCTCGATGAGATCGACGCACAGTGTGTCCTTGGTGACAGTGGTTTCTTCGCGGCCGAGTTGAATCTGCGCGCCGGTCTCTTCGTCCACGCGCACGTTGCCCGCCTCGTCCTTGTCCATGAGCGGCGCGCCGTCATCGTCGAACTCGGGCACTACCTGCTTCATCTCCTCGTACTCCCAGTACTGGTGCGAGATACAGACGCCGTACACCTTGGTGTCCTGATACGCGCCGATAACAGTCAGCATCCAGGAGATGTTCGATGTGTCGAGCCGGTATTCGACGATGCTCTTCGTGATCTGCGCGCAGACTACGTGGTCGATGTTCGACGGGTCGCGCGGCTGGATGTCGACGAACTCCTTCGTCGAGAACACCGCGGCCGCGGCGGAGGCTTCTGACGCCTTCACGCTGGCGCGAGTCTTCGGACGGAACGTGCGCGAGCGCTTCCAGTCCTTGCGGTCGTATGCAGTGCCCGGAGCGTGCTGATTGCGGAAGTGCCGCAGGTTGCGCTCCCACTGGTTCGTCACGTTCATGTTCAGGTAGTCAGTCGACTGCGTATAGATCTCGCGAGCTTTCTGCAAAGCCCACTGCTCCATTGTCGACATGCTGCCTTCGTTCGTGGCTGCGCTCGTCGGGCTGCCGCCGGTGCCGCCGATTGGCGGACGCGCGTTGTCGCCGCTCATCCCCGGCGGCAGATCTGCCGCCGTGCGCGAAAACCCTGTTGGGTAGTGATCCATCAGTATTTCTCCGGTGCCGCGTCGACGGCAATGACGTTGTCTCTGACATCCCGCCGGAGCGTCTCTAACGTATCCGGATCGAATAGCTTGGAGCGCGACACGTTGTGCCGCTCCAGAATCTCACCCGCTGCCTTCGCGCAGCGCTGCTGCAGGTCGTGAATCGTGTACTGCCCCAGGTGTATGTGGTACCCCTTCGTCTTCGAGAGGCTCGGGCACAGGAGCACGAGCACGCCGTGGGTCACATCAACTTCGACGCCCCACTGCCGGCCGGGGTAGCTCTTCACGAGGTGCTCGCCGATCTGCTTGGCGACGTACATCTCCAGCTTCGCCTTGCGCTCGTCGAAGTCCTCGTGCTGGTAGATCTGGTTGCAGTCATCCTTGATCTCGCGACC
>Ga0068859_100003020_pt1 | contig 17060 bp, 12 predicted proteins | sample KBSSwiS22_FD_66585 | JGI IMG/M metagenome (GOLD analysis project Ga0068859, IMG submission 66585) | Switchgrass rhizosphere microbial communities from Kellogg Biological Station, Michigan, USA - KBS Switchgrass S2-2 | ecosystem: Host-associated > Plants > Roots > Rhizosphere > Soil ...
CCACCCCGCTGGATCTTCGCCAAATCTTTGATTTGCCCGTGACCCTGCGCGTCGATAACCGCTTGATCGGCCAGCGCGATTGCCTTCCCTTCGTCGCCGTGAGCGTCCATTTGTTTCTCGTACATACCGAGCCAGGTGGGGACGTCCGCGACCATCTGCATCTTGCTGATCAGATAATAAAAAGATTCCTTGACCGGCTCGAGCACGCCGCTCGAATCGCTAGCCACCCGGTTGCGAATCTCGTTGATCTCGCGGTTAAAGGTCTGGTTGCGCAGCTTCATCATCGGCGACTTTTCATAGATGAAGTTCGTTGAGGCTTCCATGTGCGCGGCGTCGCCGATCCAGCGACCCATACCCTTGGCGACCCACTTCGGCCCGATTCGTACCATCGACTGCGTAAGACCGATCGGCTGCAGCAACGAGGTCATCACGGACCAGCCGAGCCCCGCGACCGTCGCGCCTGTGCGCAGGTAGTTGGATCCGCGCTCGAACGCGGTCTGCGCCGGCACCTCGCCGGCCGCGACGTCCTTGAGAACATCGCGCATTACACCCAGCACCTCGGGACCGTAATGCTCGCGAATCGCCCCGTCGATCGCCCCGGCTCGCAACAAGCGGTTCGCGTCAATCAGATACTCGTGATATGCCAGGTCGTGAATGACTTGATTGACGTGCTCGAAGATAACGCCGAGATCTTTGCGCATCGGACGATCGACGGACTCGACACGCTCCTTCAGGTGACCTCGGCGCGTAGTCGCGCGGGTGTACATCCCCTGCATTGTCTGCCGCACGATTTCAGCCTCGCTGTCTGCCTCGGCGCGGGTCGACCGGATCGGGTCATATTTGATCGGGTAGTAGCCGCCCTTGAACTCGCCGTGCTTGGTGATGACCGTGGAGGGTTCAACGCGCTCAGGTGTGTTGCCCGTGATACGCCGCTCCTTTTCGGCGATCTCAGGCCAGTACGAACCGATGTGATCCCACACGGATTGTACGAACTGCCAGTCCTCTTTGGTCAGTGTGTCGAGGATCGCGGAAGCTTGCCGCGGTGTCCATTTGTCACCCTCGAGGACGCGGCGCCGGTTGGTCTCGTTACCCCAATTGAGCGCGACCGACAGACGACCCTCCCGAGAAAGGCTAGCGTTGATCGCCGGGATGAACATCTTCTGATGCAGCCTACCGCCCTTGCGCATCGGCTCGAAGATGTCACTGAGCTTCTGCGTCGCATCGGCACGGCGAACGGCCTCGAAGTCACCAGCCTTGTTCAGCGGCCGAATGAACAGATCCCACAGCGGACCTCCGTCCTTGAAGCCATCCATCTGCCGAATGAGGCTCGCGAACTTGCGGTGCATCGCAAAAAATTCCTTAACGCCGTGTTTGATCCGCGAGCTGAAAGTATTGTGTTCGAGCTCCTCGGGAATCGACTGCTTGCCGTTCGCGTGGATCGTCGCGGCAGCATCGTCGACGGCAGCCGCGAATTCGCGCTGATCCTGCGCCGTCAGTAGCTTCTTCTTGAGCCGTCCCAGGTGCTCGATGTTCCGCACGGCGTCTACCAACCCGCGGAACTGCTCGACGGTCATATCCTTATACGACTGTTTGAACGCTTCGTTGCGCATCTCCGGGGCGATATCCGGCGTGAACCCCATGTCTTCCTGCTTCTCGATCCACTCGGCTAGCGACTTGCGTTTGTCGATATCTTTGAGCGATTGCCCCGTGCGCAGGTCGAACCGCTCAAGCATGGCGTCGATCTGGTCGGTGTAATCTGGGTCGAGGTTCTTGCGCGTGCCGGGAGAGTCGAACTTCTTGAGGTAGTCGACGCCCTTCTTCACCTCATCGATCGCAGCGTGCGCGGCCTTGGATGCGTGACCGTTGATCAGCTGATTACGCTTTTCCATGACAGCAGCACTGAAGTCGCCCTTTTTGAGAGCCTTCTCAGCCGCCTGGCCCGCGCGCGTCTCGGCTGCATCGAACTGCGCAGGCTTTACATCGCGGACCCGCTTGCGCCCGATGGTCGTCGCCGCAAACTCCTTGGCCGCTTTCGCCAGGATGTTGACCGAGCCGCCCGCCGGTGTCTTCTGCTTGGCATTCATCGCGCGTTGCAGTGCGCGCAACTCGGTTGCTACGAATCGCGAGCGGCCCTCGTTGTGCACAGCTTGATCGGCGGCCCGCGCCATCGCCACCGGGTCGGTCAGATCACCATAGCGCTCCAACATGCGTTGATCCGTGCCAGCGTCGATGACATCCTTCATCGGCTCGGTTTCGAGCAACTTGCGCACTAGCTCGTCGCCTGAACTGAATCCGAACAGCTCGGCCACGCGATCGGGCGCGAGACCTTCGTGGGCCGTGACGTGCCCGTACTTGCCGGTGTCGAGATAGCGCCAGGGGGCGTTGGCTTCCTCGCCGTACATCTCTTTCAGATCCGGCAAGCTGAGCTTCGTGCCTTTGAGTCCCGCTTCCTCCGACACGCGCCGTTGCGCATTGGTCGGGTGCTCAAGCTCCAATTCGCCCTTGGTCAAGAATCGGATCGCGCGATAGATGGGCTCAGCTTTAACTTCCTCGGCGACCTCGGCGCGCGTGGCCTTGCGTTTCTCCTCAGCGTCCGCCTGCAGCTCTTTCAGTGCCTTGCTGCGCGCGTTGCTGAGCCAGCGCATGTCACGCAGGCTGCGTTTCTCCAATTCCTGCTTGGCGTCGTCCGTCGCCTCTGTGCCAAGTTCCTGATATCCCCGCCATTCCGCCTCGGTCATCCCCGCCTGTTCTCGATTCCGGAATAAGGGACGGTATGCGCGCATCGCCTCTGCCGTCTGGATCTGCTGATCGCTCGCGAGCATGCGGTCGAACACGCCGCGGACCTCGGGAGTCAGGTCAACGTTGAGGTTCGAAAGTGACTTGTATACGTTCAGCAGCCAGGAGCGGAATCGGCTGAACACACCCTGCACTTCCGCGTTGGGCGCCTTGCCATCAAACAGGTATGCCTCGAAGCCGCGGGCGAACTTCTCGTGCAGTGGGCGCTTTTCCTCGAGAGGCATCCCGCGCCAGGTGGCGAGATCTTTGATTCCGAACCACTTGAGAATTGCGTCGTTGTCTTGGGTGATCGATTCCGGCGCACCCTCGCGCGATGCGATGTCGGAATAGACTTCGAGAAAGAAGTGACCGGATTCGTGGAGGAAGGTCGATAGGTCGGCGTTCTTCAGCAGCGAGATGACACTCGGCTGCGAGAGATCCCGCCCGAAGGTTATTTGCCCGCGGGCTTCCGCGCCACTTGTTCGCTCACCGCTTTGTTCAAGGCGTCCGCGGCTCGTTGACCGAGGGACTTCTGCGGCTGGACCTTTGAACCCTGCGTGGATGGCGTCGGAGATGCGGCCGGCTGTGTGCTCTGATTCGAGGGCATGACTGAGTTCTCCTACAAGCGAATTATAGTCGAAATGAGGTAGGGCGGCCACTTCGGATTCACGCGCGCCATTTGGACCGTGGCTATTGTCAACAACGTCAATCGACACTCTCGGGTCGTCAGCATAGCGTTGCGCCAAGTCCCTGATAACCTTGAGGGAACCGACATGAGTCTTGGCGTGCTCCATCAACGGGACGGTGCGACCACTGCCTTGCTCGCGTTCCATGCGAGCCGCACGGGTCAAAGCCCCATTTACCAATGCGTCAACGGGATGGCGATAGGTGTACAGAATCTTCGCCTGCTTCCCTGCAGCAAGGGCCTGCTCGATTTTACTCACGGCTCCTTCGAGCCCGTTCATGTTGGTGTCGTAAACGATCTGAGCGCGCTTCACCTCGGGGTCGATCTCGGACAACTTTCGCAAGCTCGTTGTTTTGCCGGCACCTGTGCCACCCGCCGAGAACAATACAACCGGGTCTTCGCCGTCCTTCGGCGCCTCAGCCAGCTTACGCCGGTACATCTCTTTGACCAACGCGGACGCCGGCTCGTGCACCGCAGCTGATACTGTGCGGTCCTTCCGGTAGTCGGGTGACAGCTCGCGAGCGACGTCGGTGTTGAGAACCTTACCGCCCTCAGACTCCTTCAACTTCGCGTAATCCTCGATCGCTTTGGTGGGGTTATCCTCCACCTGGCGAGCGAACTTCTCCTGAATGTCAGCGTACTCGGGGCTGAGACCTTCCGCGCGCGGAATGCGGATCGGCTGAGCAAGCTGGTGCTCACCGGAAACGCTCTCAGCCTTGATCTGCAGCGGGTAGCGCTTGAACATCTCCTCGGGACTGATGCCGAGCTTGTGCGCCTGCACGGCGTAGAAGTCCCGCACCATGCCGGCGTAACCCTGATTGACGTCAGAGGTAAAGCGATTCGCCTCATTCAGTTGCGCAAGCACGTGATCGTGCACTGCGTTCGCGCTCGTCTGAAACTCGCTATCCGCGGAATGCGCCGCCATCGCCTCGGTCGCGTCCTGCTTGAAGCGCTCCGCTTCCGACTGCTCGAATACCTGCGCCTCGGCCGCGCTCAGTGCATCGGGCGATGTGCGAAGGTGCGGCAACAGCGCTGCAGCGTACTTGTCGCCGGCAATTCGCGCGGCGTACTCGCCGATTGGAATGCGCAGATCGCCGCCCGTCTGCAGCGCCTCGGTCAACTGCTCGGCGACAGCTGGTGACTTCTTCGCCACCTCGGCCACCGGGACGCCGCTTTGCTCCAACGTCTGCGCGAATTGCTTGGCATCGACATACACATCTTGGACCGGACTATCGCCGGCTGCGGTGGTGACGAATTCCTGAAAGCTCGCGGGATCGCGCTCACGCAGCTTCGAGCCTTGAGCCTGCGCGGTCAGCGCTTCGAGATTCGCGGCGTCCGCCTGCGCCTTCCTGACCTCAGCTCGGTCCTGCGCCTGGCGCCGCTGCGCGTAGTTGCTCGCGTGCCCGACTCCTGATTCCGCACCCGTGGCCACTACGGTTTGCAGCAGCGTGTCGAGCATCTCGCTCGGCTGTTCTGCCATCAGATCCGCGAAGGATTTATCCGGGTTAAGGTTCGCCCATTCATTGACGCTCGACAGGAACCCAGCGGCAACCTGTCCCGGGACCGCATGTGCCGTTGTCTGTAAGAAGGTCTTATACAACGGCGACCCGGCATTGAGGTTCTTGAACAAAGTCCCGACAGGAATCTTCTGCGCGGCCAACTGCAACGCGGCTTGTGAGCTCGCGTACGGTAGTGCCTGCTCGGGCGATAAACCCTGGTCGCGCGCCTCTCCATACGTTTGTCCGGCGATCTCGCCCGTGATCCCGCCCAGCGCGAGTTCAGGTTGACCCGTCAGCAACGCTGCGGCCATCGGGGCGGCATTCTGGCCGACCATTCGGAAGCCGCCCACAATGTCGCGCTCAATCCGACCTGACTCTCGAGTAGGTTCGCCGGCAAGTGTCGCCAACCGTCGCGCTTGTGCGTCGTATTGAGTCCCGGCAATCCACTCACCCTGAGATAGAGCAGTCTGACGTGTCTGCGCAAAGAACTCTGCCGGCCCGGAGAACGGATCGGCCGGAAGGATTCCCCAATTGGCAAGCGGGTCGCCGATGAAACGCGACGGGATTTCAAAAACAGCTTGCCCGATACCGGCGACACCAGCCGCAAGGTCAGCGGTCGCGGCAGCTCCCAATGCCCGCGCGCTATGCCAACCAGTGCGTAGTGTCGCCTCAACCGCCTTCCCAACCGTCAAGTCGTCGTGAGCAACCTTCGCAAACTCCGGGTCGCGCATGTGTTGCTGCAGCGCCGGGGAATCCTGCAGAAGCGAGTCGTACTCGTTGACCTTCGCGGTGTCTGCCACATCAGGCAGGTTCCGATGCACAACCTCTGCCGGCAATCCCGTCTGCGCCGAGAGTTGCTTCGCCTGGGCATACTGATCAGGATCTACCTTCACGGCGCCGGCAATCGAGCTGCGCAGCTGTGTGCGCTGCTGATCCTGATTGAGCTGCAACGCGACGTCGTAATCGTTGGCCTTCTCCGTAGGTTGGGCCGCGATCAGGTCGTCGTACTCGTTGGTGCTCATGGCAATCCGTTCTTGAGTTTGTAGAGTCTCAGTACAGCCTCGTCCGTGACCGGCTGTTTCGCGCGGGTCAGCGCTGCTTCAATCTTGGCGCGCTCGTCGTCGGGAACCTTCGGTGCGAACTGTGCGGCTTTCTCAGTTCCAGCGACCTGATAGAAGGTGTCTTTCGAGAACCAATTCCCGCCCGGGTACGAGCCCGTAACCATCATGCGGTCGACGACCTTCTGTCGTTCGTCATAGGTGAGCTTCTTGCCGCCGTTTGCTTTCTGCGCGGCGTCGATCGCGGTCAGCGCAGCCGAATCAAACTGCCCCTTTTTCTGCCCGTCCGAGGCACTCCACCCGAGGAGTTCATGAGCTCGGCTGAGCTGCTCGTTGAGCGTCTGGACATCGTTGGCGTTGCTACCCTTGACCTGGTTCTGCGTGTCAATTAGCTGCTCGCGCTGCGCCGGATTGAGCTTCGGAAAGTACTGTCGAATGTCGGTCTGAGCGAACTGCTGAGGACTGACAGAAGCCGCCTGGCGCAGATCGTAGAACGTGCTCCAATCGGTCTTGATGTCCGCACCGCTCGCGTGTGCGGCGTCTTCCTGCTCGAGCGCGACCCGCATTTTGCCGTCCATCGCATTCAGGACCGAGGTCGGCACATCACTCAGTGACCGGTTCTTTGACCACATCTGCCACGCCCGGTCAGCCGCATCTGTCTGCGCTCGCTCGCGGGTCATGTCGATATCAGCGAAGCGCTCTTTCAGCCGGCGTGTAACCTCGTCCTGCTGCTCCCCTGTGTAGTCCTTGCGCGCCTTGGCGAGCGATTCGCTTTCCGACAGTCCTAGTCCCATGATGGTGTTCGATGCCTGTTGCCCTATCTGACGAATCGTGCCGACCCTGATTTGCTTATCGATCGTGTCGCGATCGGCGCCGTTGATCTGGTCCTTGTTCTGATCGAAGTACGCACGGGCAAGATCCGGTCGGGTGTCGATCTGCGATTGAATGACCTGTTTGTGCAAATCGGTGACCGCGTTTCCCTGCTCGACCGTGTAGCGCTCCGGCGACCATCCGTTGATTTGCGCCATGACCTGCACGCGCTTGAGGATGTCGACCTTCGATTGCGCCAGGACGGTCGGGTCAGTCGGGTTAGCCGCCGCGATGTTGATCGACCCGGTGATGCTGGCCTTCGCCGAATCCTCGACTGAGGCGTGCTGCTGCTCGTTCTCGTACTGTGAGATGGATGTCAGCGAAGACTGGCGCAGCGCCGTTGCACTGTGCGCGAATATTTCGCGCTGTCGCTGATTCTGCAGGTTGTCGGTGATCGCCTTGGTGTTCTTGTCCCACCACTGCGAGGCGTCGTTCGTGACGCCCCACGCCTGCGTTCCGCGGCGTTGGCGGACGCCCTGCTCAAACTGCAAGTACTGGTCTTTGAGATCCGCTTCGGCCTTAAAAACCGCGTCGGCGTTCGCGCGTTCCTGCAAGCGAACAGCAGCGTCCGTTGCCTCGGCGCCCACTTGGTTCAGCGTCTGACCGAGTTGCAAAGCCGAGTTGCCAGGCTGCACATCGGCCGCCCGCACGTCGGGCAATGGCGCCTGAGTCGCCTGGAAATTATCGTAGCTAGGGACTCGCGGCATGATCAGGTCACCGTGCCGCCATACTCACTGGCGGTGACGCCCGATTTGTACTTATACCAACGGCTCGCAACAGTAGCGGCGCCACCCAGCAGGGACGCGCCCCCCGCGGCCCACGGGTTCGCGTTCGACGCCTGTGACCGATAGTTCGCAGCCTGAGATTTGTATCCCCATGACTCCTTGGCTGCGTTGTCCCGAATCGTCAGCGCATCCTGCTCGCCCATGACGTCCGTCGATGTCAGGATGTCGAGCGCGGACCCTTGGTCGAGTGCCACGCCGTGCGCGCCTAGCGTCGCCGTCTGAGTTCCCTTCAACTGCGCCGTGCGCAGGCGCGACTTGAATTCGGCGTCCTGACCTCGAGCGAGTGCGTCCTTCGCCTGCTGATCCGCAAGCGCCGCGTTCATGTTTGCGGTGCGCCGCGTGCTGATGGAATTCGCCACACTGCCAAATGTGCCGCTCACACCGCTGGCAATGGAGCTATAGAGCCCGAGCTGACTCATGCTCGTTGCGTTCGTTGCCGCACTCGCGCTGCTTGGGTCACACATCTTTCACCACCAAATGCCCGGACAGTCGATAGCCGAGCCTCTCGTACATCTTGAGTGTCCGGTCAGGATTGACCTCGGTGCTGATCCCGGGCTGGAACTCGACGGCACCGTGCGTCCGCGCCCACTCCTCAAACAGCATCGCCATACGTACGAACGCTGAACCGCCGCGGTAGGCAGGCGCCACGAAAACCGCGGCATCCGCGGCAAACTTAGCTTCGGAGAAGTAGTGCTCGGCGATGAATCCCCCATAGAAACCGATGATCACACCGTCACAGTTCTCAGCGACTATGACGCAGCCCACCGGGCTCGCCATCAGAGCCGCGGTGAACTGGGCAACCTTCTCCGGCGCATAGGGGAACTTTGAGAAGCGCGGACTCTCGGCATGCATGATCTTCCCGACGTGGACAATTTCAGGGACGTCGGCCGGAGTTGCGAAACGAATCTTAGTCACCGGCTGCCACCTCGAGGACCATTGCCGAAATCGTGACGGGAAGCGGGTCAGTCTGCCTCACACAGACCTGTGCCTCAGTCCCCCACGACGGCGTGATATCAATGTCGATCTGCTGTGTCATGAGATTCGGCGGGGAGCCATATGGCTCGGTCGTCCGCTGTTTGTACGCCGTCAGGTGATCGAAGTCGGGACCGACCAGAATGCCGGACGACTTGACCACACGAAGATAGGCGCGGTTGACGTTCTTCTGAATCCCCTCGCCAAAGGCCAGCGCCTCATAGGTCAGCGGAAGCGACTGCAGATCCGATGTGATTTGCAATCCCACCGACCACTTGCTCGCAGTCTGCCCGGTAGGCAGCGACACAGCGCCATTGGTCACGACTTGCCGAGGCATAACCGCCCCGTCTGCCAGGATGCTGACCGTCTTGCCTTCGAGGTGGTACAGCCCGGTGACCGTGTTGACGGGAGTTCCGTTGTACAGCAACCCGCTGTCAACAATGAACGTGTCGGCAAGGGTTCGGAACAACCGCTCCTTGAGGCGCTCGATATAGCGCACTGTGCGGCCATTCACCGTTCGCCGAATGACGAAGTATGGGACGTCGACGGCACTCTCAAGGGTGCTTGCTACTGACTCAAAGAAGCCGTTGCCGTCCTCGGTGTCTTGCCACGACCAGGCAGTGACGTCTTGCTTTGGTAGGTAGGTCATCGACAGCAGTAGTCCGTCCGAACGTACCCCCCACATCGTTTTCAGCGGGGTGTGCGAATACGCGATGTCAGTGACCGTGTACCCGTCGAACAGGTGTGGCGCCAAGAGCGACCGATCCTCGTTGTCGTAGCCATTCGCCTGCCAGGAGAAGGTGACCTCTTGAATCCGTCCTCCCGGCGTCACGTGCAAAATGTACTTGCCGACCACGACCGGCTGAACGTTCGAAGCACCCAGCGTCGCCGCCTGGCGTGTATCGATGGTCAACGCCGTCAGGACATCGCTGTTGTCCGCAAAGACTTTCCAGATGCCGCCCGACGTCAGATAGAGCATGTCGTCCAGCGGGACGATATGGCGAATCGTGTTCGCGTCTCGGGCGGCGATGCGGAAAGCAATAGCGTCATTGTCCTGCACCGGAATCGAGCTGGTCATGTTCGACTCGGTACCCGAGCGCGTCAGCCAAGAATTCTGCGTCGCGTTGATAGTCCCGGCGAATACGCGCCGCTGCTGAAAGTAGCTGACCGCCCCAGGGTAATTGCCGGCAGAATCGAACAGCGGTCCTTGAGTAGGTGGCGTTCGGGAAGGATCCGGCAGAATGTTGTCGTCTGTGAAAGAGAGCGCAGGAGTCTGCCCGGCATAGCAGTACAGTCCGCTGCGAGACTTGTAAACGTTGTATCGAACGGCATTCGCGACCGCGGCCCACGTGACGATATTCGTATTGCCGAGGGTGTTCAGATTGTTCAGGCAGGAAGAGGACGAAGACGCGAACGACTCCTCGCTCGTAGTCGCATCCACAGCAGTTACCAGATACGAGTAGCTGACTGTTCCCGACCCAACGCCTGCGACTGCAGTAACGCTACCGGGCGCGACGATCGAAGGGACGAAGCTGAGCGCTGTCAGCGTCCAATTCGTCGTCGACACGCGCCGCAATTCCTGTTGCGGGTAGGTCGGGTGCACTAGCGTGAGGACGTTGTTTGACTGCACATAATGAATGTCAAATAAGCTTATCGCTGTCGTGTCGTATGGGGTGGCGATCTCGTACACGCGCGCGACGGTTCCACCACTCGTGTAAGCCGGAAGATTCGACGTGCTGATCGCAACCCCGGCCAGGTCGGTCACAGTGAACGTATTCGTCGTGACCGAGCCGACCTTGACCCATCGGCCATTCAGCGCCGTCATGCCCCCGACACCTAGTATCAAGAGCCAGTCGCCCACCGCGTAGCCGTGAGCATTGGAAGTGAAGACGCCGGGCGTATTCTGCGAGATGCTCGTGATTGTCTTCGCGGCTTCGACCAGCGTGCCTCCCGCTGTGTGAAATCGCATGTACAAGTGACCGATCTCAAGCACGTAGGTCTGATCGGTGTTGTAATAGAAGGAAATCACCCGAACCGGTTTGGTCGAGTCCTTGACCTCAAGCACGTACTGCAGCCCGCCTCGGTTCACTGCCGGCCCATGTGGAAGGACGTTGAAGTTTCGGCACTTGGAAAGCCCCGTCTGGTACTTCACCATGTCGATCCGGCCGAACATCTCCGGCGTGATCTCGCCCGCCGCGAAGGATCGCGTGAGTGTCCGCAGATCCGTGGCACTCATCGACAGAAACCTGTGCGAGTCGAACCCTGCGACGGTGTGGTGCGGTCTAGCAGATGAAGCGGTTGGTAATCGCGAATCGTCGTCGTGCGTGACTGATTGGCGTCGAGCTCCTCGGCCTGCCCGAGCGCATCCTTGAATAGGGACATCATCGAACTCGACGCCTGGACCCCTACTTTCCCTTTCAACACCGGGCCCGCCAGAAACGAGGCGAGCAAATACGAGATGGTAAGCACCATTGCGGCCGAATACTTCGTCGTGTCAGTCACGCGCACGATGTGTCGAAAAGTCGCATTCTTGATGTTGCAGTAGACAATTCCATTGCCGGAACCGTCCTGCTCCACGATAAACGGCTCAGTTGCCGCGTCGTCCGTCGCGGTTTGCGGCAGAACGGAAACAAGCCGGATGCAGTTCGCCGGCAGCGCGTAGGCGTACGCCCAGCTTGCGAGGCTGTTCGTTATCTCAGCCGCCGCGACTCGCACGGTTGCGCACGACCATGTGAACTTCTCGAGCACGGTGTCTCGGGCGATCGGGTACAGCCGCTGACAGTGGGCGGCTTGCGCGCTTCCATCCGCGGGAGAGATAGACGCAACTTGCGCCGAGTCACCAAGGTGACCAAGCGCCAGGTTGCAGATGTCAGGAACGGAAGCCATTAGCGCCGCCGATCAGCACGGCAGCGGTAGGACTTCGAGCCATTCGATATCGACGCCGAAGCGAACCGTGCCGGCCGCGCCGAACGCCAACTCGTTGATGCCGACAATTCCTTCCTGATTCGCCAGGACGATCGGATATGTCTGCGGATTCAGAACCTCGAATTTCCCTTCTATCAGCGGAGCCACCGCGCTGGCAGCTGCCTGAACCTGTGCACCGAGAATACGAAGGAACGGGTTTCCGTCAGTAATACGTGTGCCGGGTGTGTTTGACGCGGTAGTCGCTATCCGCAGGTCAGCAACGAGCGTCGTGCCGCTTGATGCACGACGCTTAAGGTTATTACCGGTCAGAGTTACAGCAGTACCGCCCGTATCCGGGGCGGTATAGGCCCGAGCTATGAACGCCGATGCTCGTATCTCTTGAGCCGCAGTGAACGGCGTCACGATCTGCGCACGCAGCGCGAACTTCGTTATCACCATCAGCGGATTTCGAGAATCGTTAACGGGTGCCCACTGCAGCGAAAACAGCGTGTCTTGATTGGCAAGTCCCGTCGTGAGACCGGACTGCAATGCAATCCCGTACGCCCCAAGGACTACGCCCGCTACACCATTGGGTTTCAGTTCAGCCATAACGGCTTACGTCAGGTCGCTACCGTCGCCGCCATCGCTGGCCGCCGCAACGGTCTTCTTGCCTTTCTTCGGGGCGTCCAACGCCTCGAGGTTCGGCCCGGCCTTGCCACCATCGGTGAACTCGACGTCGACAGTCTCACCGACCTCGACAATGCGACCGCCGATGTAGGACTTCTCAACAACGCGATACTTCGCCACTTACGTGTTCCTTCAGAGATGGGCCGCCAGGGGCGCGGCCCGTTCCATTACTTGACCGAGAAGCCGGACGGGTAGTAGACCTTCTTGACGCCGGTCTGAACGGGCGCGTCGATCACAACACCCGCGCTAAAAGTGCCAGCGGTGAGCGGACCCGTGCCGACCGTGTATTGAACGCCCAAATATCGCTGGCCGAGATTCTTCAGCGCAGAGATCGGGATCGGCAGCACAAACACGGTTCCGACCGTAATGCTCGCCTTCGGAATTGCATCCGTCTGGCCGAGGATCGTCGGTGTGGACAGGTTCGCGTTGTCGCTCGCAACCACTTGGAAGTTGACTGTCGCGGCGCCCGCGGCTGTCGCAGCGACTTCCACGGTGACATAGATGTTCAGCTCTTCACCGGCACCCGCATCGCGAGCGACGCCAAGGTCGATAGTGTTCGTGCTGAACGCAGTGGCCGTGACAGCCTGCGAAGCGGAGAGAGTCAGATTTGCATCGGTGATCATGTTCGTTCCTAGTGAAGCTGGGCCGGGAAGCGACCTGGCTTCGGCCAGGTCACCGCGGATCAGACAACGCGAGCCTCCGTGTTGAGCAGCTGGTCGACGATGCGGATGGGGAATCCCATGAAGCGCAGCGTCTTGGTCGTGGTGCCGAACTGGCTCACGGCATCCGTGATGCTCAGTGCGCCAGCGCCGCCCGACGTGCCGGTGGCTGAGTTACCGCCGCCCGAGGCGTTGAGCGCCTGGATCATCAACATCTCCCACACAGTGCGGTTCACGTAGAACGCGAGCCGAACGTTGTTGAAGCTGGGGATACGCGCCAACATCTTGACGAGAATCTTGACGATGTTCGCAGCGCTCGACTCGGCCACGAGGTTCGTGGTGTCGATGTTCGCGGCGCGCACCGCGTAGCGCCAATCCTTGACGACAAGGCCGTTTTCCCACACGAAGTGAGTCCGGTACGCCTGGAACCGGCCGCCGTTGGCGTCGATCACAGTGTCCACGCCGAGGTCAGTCTGAGTCAGGCCGGCCTTGCTTCCCTTCGGGTAGGTGCAGAAGACCGAACTCTTTCCCCAACCGACGAGATACATGGACGTGTTGACCGAGCCTGTGCCGCCCGCATCGATGATGTTCTGCGCGTTGCCGGCGCCCGAGATCGTGCCGTAACGAGTCGCGAGTCCCGTGTAGGTCTTCGCGTCCGTGGCGACGTTGCCATACAGCAGCGTATTGACCTGCTGCTGATTCAGCGCTTCGATGAAAGCGACGTCTTCCGACATGCGGAAGGAAGCGTCATTGCCGTTCAGCGACAGGAGCTTCGTGTCGATCTCGCTGTAAGCCTCGAGCAGCGACGTCGGCTCATCAACCTGTGCGGTCGTCGACTTGCTGGTTGGGACACCGGCATTGATCTGCCGGAAGTAGACCGCGGGCAAACCTGTGCGAATCGCAACGCGGTGACCGGTCGGCAGGTTGCCTTCCAGAAACACAGCGTCCTCGAGAACGTCGTTCATCTGCGAAAGCAGCTCGGCGATATCGGCAACGTTGCCGTTCGGGTCGAGGCGCTTCGCAGCGTCGAGTAGAGTCAGATTGCCTGCAGCAAGAGTTGCCATTGTCGTCTTTCCTTGACTTCAGCTACGGCGCGTCCTTACGCCTTCGCCATTGAGGGATACATGCGAGCCGCGCGGTCTGCCTCGGTGTTACCCGGGGTGCCCTTGCCGCTCTGTACAAACTTGTCTTCGCTCATGGCCTGTCCGACCTTCGCGAAGAACCGCACGACCTCGGGATGGTTGCCCATACCGCTGTCGTTCAAAATTCGAATCAGCTCGGGGGAGCCGAATGCATCGCGCGCCTTCACGGCTGTCGCCAGTGTCGCGGTCAGCTTCTCGCCACCGATGTCCTTGTCCGCCTGAGTTGCGGCTTTCCAATCGTTCGCGAGCGCCTTGACGGCTTCCGCCTGTTTCGCGACAACCTTCGCTTCCGTGTCGGTCTGCGTCTTCAGCTGACGATCGACCAACGCCTGCGCCTGTTCCTGGGTCAGGTTGTGCGTCTTGGCGTACGTCTGAAGCTCGGTGACGTCAGCCGCGTCGAGCTTCACGCCGTCAGGCAGCTTGAAGTCCGCGTACTTCTCCGGCGCACCGACAGGCTTCACAGATGCGTCGCCTTCCTTGGCGACGACTTTCGTTCCGTCCGTGGGAGGAACTACTACCGTCGTGTCTACAACGGGAGGGGTGACTACTGGCGCGACGACCGGATCAGGCACTTTGATGCTCCAAAACCATGAGTTCATACTTGCCGGGACAGAGCCGATGGACGTCGGCGAGCAGAACGTTTCCGATCTGCCGACCTCCTTCCGCGAATGCCGTGGCGTGTGTCGCCTCGCCCGCGTACGAAAGTCTGAACACCCCTGCCAGGTCGAACAGGCGCCACATAAACCGGCGACCGTGTGCGGTATCCATCAGCGACTGAAGGTCTAAGTCTTCCTGCTGTCGCTGCAGATTCCTGGCCTTGCCTGTTTGCTCCTGAATCGCGACTTCGCGGTTCACGTCAAACGGTTCGGCGTCTTCCAACATGAGGACACGCTAGCGTGCTCGCCGCGCGTCATGAGTCCCCTAGCCGGCTTCCGCGCCCGTGTAGCCGGAGAACTGATTGATGGCGTCGGTGTATGCGTTCTTTCCCGACGTGTCTGTTTGGCTCATCGTCTTCGCGGTAGTCGCGGCTTGTGGCGCCGCTTCCATTGCTTGCTGCCTCTGCATCTGCTGCGCCCGATTCTTTCGGATCAGTATCACCTGGTCATCGCCCACGATCAGGTCAGGATCGACACCGAGCATGTCGGCGTAGGCGTCCACGATCTTGTCGGTGTCGAGCTTGTCGAGCACCTCGGGCTTGAATTGCGCCATGCTGCCCACGGTGCCGAGCAGTCGATCGACAGAGCCTGTGCCAACTGCGCGCTGCGCCTGGGCCAGCATGCTGATGAATTCGATATTGAGATCCTGGCCGTTGAGCTCCGCGGGCGGCGGCGGCAGCGTGCCGGCGAGCAGCATCTTCTCGAAGGTGATTTCAACCTTGGGCGCCAGGAGCTCATCGTGCAGCCGCTCGAGCACCGGGCCAAGCATCAATAGCTTCTCTTCGTGCCGCTCGGCGATCTCGCGCGCGGTGACCGGACTGCCGCCGCCCTCCTCGGACTGCGAGATCATCAGGAACAGGTCGGTGTAGAACGATGCGTTGATGCGCGCCCGGACGTCCTGAATATCCGCGACGAGGGAGTTGAGATCCGGCCGCACATCCCACAAAGGTGCAATCGCCTTGCCGGCTGCGGTCTGATTGACGAACGTCACACCTCCCGGGACCGAGCGCACATCCTCAGCCTTCATGCCGACTGGCGCCTGCAGCGGCGGCAGCGTCCCGAAGTCGATCGCCTGACCCTTGCGAAACTGCTCGTGTTGCAGCTGCTTCGCATCGCCCAAGGCTTCCATGCCGGGGCTGTTGCCGTAGATGTCGCCGCTCTCGACGTCCCAACGCGGGGCGACGCCCGGGAATCGTCCGTAGCCAGATTCTCTGAGCAGCTTCTCGGCATCCCCGCCGACTTCGAAGTAGCAGGACGAGTACGCCATGTTCACCGCGTCGCGCTTACGCGGATCGCGATCTGTGCGCGGCTCGATGGTGTGAATCACCGGGAACCACAAGTCGTGGCCTGTGCCAGTCTCGTACTTCGACTTGACGGCAGCACTCACGTTATCGATTCCGAACCGCTTCACCATCTGCGAGACGGTCATGTCGAATTCGCGATAGCACGTGTTGACGACGCCGCGGTCATCGGTCGCGATAGCGAACTCGCCCACCGCAAGCGGGTAATGACGAATGACGCTTTCGAAGTCCTCGAGGATCAAGCTGCCAGCAGTGCCGAACACGCCAAGCTGCCCGTAGATTCCATGTAGCGCGCGGTAGGTATTGGAGTGCGCGAAGATGTCGAGCATCTGGCCCGTGACAGCCGCGCACCACTCCTTGACGGCCTGCGACTTCATCAAGTCCTTGTCAGGTGTCGCTAGGCGAAACCACGGGCGGGCCGGGCTTGTCATGCCCGACATCAGACCGGCCGAGAGAATGCGGCCTGCGCGAATCGCGGTGTTGTCGTAGATGCGGTTGTGACGCTTGTCGCCGCGGTTGCGATCCGTGACGAGAAAACGCCCGTTGCGCGGCATCAGGTATTCACTGAGCTCGCGCCAATGCGAGAACCACGAGGAGCGCTCAGACTTCAGCGCACCCCAACGTTGCAAGTACAGCTTGCGCCGATCGGTTATGGACTTGGCTGCGTTCGGGACTGCGAGCATCGCCATGCGCGTCGCCTATTGCCCGAGCAGCGTTGAGGTCCCCACGGACTGAGACGGACCCGAGCCGCCGAGCAGCGTCGAGCTATTACCGGACAGCGCTGCACCTGGCGCCATGCCGCCCGCGTTCTTCTTGCGGAACGCATCCACGGTAGGCGACTGTGACGGCGCTGGAGCTCCGGGGATCTTGGGCGCCCCCTTCGTCAGTGACGCGATGGTGCCACCGACTGCTGCGGTAGCCCCGAGGATTGCTGCAACTGCCGTTGTCGTCGCCACTGTTCAAGTCCCTTTGTCGAGCCGCTTTCCGTAAATCACGTCGATCGGCTCGTATCCCATGCGCTCGAGCAGCGCCCCAAAGTTCAACCGTTCAGCGACCTTCGTGCGTCG
>Ga0068859_100003021_pt1 | contig 17055 bp, 15 predicted proteins | sample KBSSwiS22_FD_66585 | JGI IMG/M metagenome (GOLD analysis project Ga0068859, IMG submission 66585) | Switchgrass rhizosphere microbial communities from Kellogg Biological Station, Michigan, USA - KBS Switchgrass S2-2 | ecosystem: Host-associated > Plants > Roots > Rhizosphere > Soil ...
TGGGCGCGTCGGACGCCACGCGGGCCGCGTCGTAGACGCCGACCAGCTCGTCCACCTCCTGCGCGGTCGGATCGCGGCGATAGGCGCGCCGGGCAAAGTCTCCCAGAAGCTGGCGGGCGCAGGCGCTGGCGTCACAGGCCGGCATCGTGGCGTTGGCCGCCACCGCCCGCGCGGCCAGCGCGGGCACGGCGTCGAAGAGAGTGTTGGCGAGCAACGAGGTGACGCGCAGATCGTCGGCGTTGGTGTCATATCCCCCGGTCAGCGGGTCGACCGGAAAGTCCACCGCCGCCGGCATGCCGCCCAGCAGCTGCGCGAGGCTGTTGTCGAAAGCGGCTTTGGAGAGGCGCCGGACGCGCGCGGGGAGGATCGGTCCCGAGGGATCTGGGTTGGGTGAGCCGGAGGCGCCGCCGGCGCCCGCGCCCGAACCCCCACCAGAAGAACCACCGGAAGGCGAGATCACGCCCACACACGCGGACAGGCAGGTGGCGAGCGCGACGGCGGTGACCTTCATCGTGCGCATGCGGGCTCCTTGGCTGCTGGGTGGAGAGCTTGAAGGCACAGCCGCACGGCGTCCTTCATGGCCGCCCGGTTGATCCGGGGATCCTCGAGGCCGCCGGACAGCTCGCGGGCGATGTCGTCGATGCTGCGGCGACCGTCGCAGAGCGCGAGGATGGCGTTGAAGGCCGCGCTCTCGTGGCGCACCTGCTCGCGACCAGGAAAGTCGGGGATCGGCAGATAGGGAAGCTGCAACCAGGCGTTGGCGCTGGGCGTGGTCTTCGACGCTGAGAAGGCGATGCAATGCTCGAGGCGCCCGCGCCCGGCCAGGGGCGAGTAGGCGAAGCGGACCATCTGGTCGGCCTGGCGCGTGACCTCGAAGCCGCCCGCCTGCGCGATGGCCAGCACCTCTTCGCGCGCGTAGCGATAGGCCGCCGGACGATCCGGCGGGAACAGCAGCGGCCCGTAGTTGATCCACCGCCCCCCGGGAGCGAGGAGGCGATGGAGCACCCCGATGAAGTCCCGGAGGTCGGGCGGCACGACGTCGATGAACCAGGGCGTCAGCACCGTGTCGAAGACCCCGTCGCGCAGCGGGGGCCGCAGTCCGTTGCCGAGGAGCACGTGGAAGTGATCGACGGCGCCGGCCGGTGCCCGCAGGGTCCGGGACCTGCCGAAGCGGGTCATCTCGGTGGCGTTCGAGCGCGCCTCTGTCAGGGCGAGGCTGCGGCCGCTGACCATCTGCTGCGCGACCAGCGCGACCAGCGGATCGATGTCGAGCGCGATCGTCAGTCGCGCTCCGCGGGCGCGATGCAGGTCGTAAGCGAGCCGGCCAGCGCCGGCGCCGATCACCAGCACCCGGCCCAGCGGAGCGTCGTCGAGCACGCTCGAGACACAGGCCAGGGCCTCTCCGTTCTCCTCGGTCTCGGCCCAGTCGCGGTAGAGGTAGTGGAAGGTGTTGAGAGGATCGATGACCGGCGCGGGGACCGGGTCGTCGAGGCGCGGCCCCGCGGCGGGGGCGATGATGGCGGTGACCTCGGCCAGGGTCTGGCGGGTGAGCGCGATCTGCGTCTCCAGCCGCAGCCGGGTGTCGGAGAGCAGCGCGGGCTTGCGCAGCTCCTTCTCGAACATCTCCACCGTCTCGGCCGCCGCGCGCCCGAGCTGGTCGAGCTGCCGGCGCCAGCTGGCGCGCCAGCGGTCGGGCTCGGGCAGCAAGCAAGGGACTCCGCCCAGCGTCGGGTACTCGGCGTGGCAGCCGAGGCACGCGTGAGCCGCCTGGTGGTCGACGAGCGGCCCCGCACAAGCCGGACAGGCGACCAGGTCGAGCCACGGCGCGCTCGACGGAGATGCCGCTCGTTCACTACCGCGCACAGCCAAGCCGCTCCGTTCCGAAGGCCAGCGCGTCGTACCAGATGTCGATCCGCTGGCCGTCTTTCGGCGCCTGGCCGCCGATGCCAAAGCTCCACAGCGCGCCGTCGTATCGCGGGGACCAGCGCGCCTGGGCGCCGTACCCCTTCCAGTAGGCGTCGTCGGCGTGGAGGCCGGCGATCTCCTCGCCGTCGATCCAGGCGCGGACCTCCTCGCCGTCGCCGACCGTGTTGCCTTGGCCCAGGTCGGCGCCGAAGCCCATGAGCTCGAGGCAGTGCCATTCGTTCACGTGGAGCCCCTGCTCGGTGTCGGGCGTCTCGTCGCCCAGGTAGAAGCCGCCTGGCTGCTGCGCGTTCCCGGGCTCCATCCAGATCTTGGCGCCGTCGAGGCCGCGGCCGAACGCATTGATCGAGAAGTCGTTCCAGAACCAGCCGAAGGACCAGATGCTGAAGTCGGGCCAGTGTCCGATGTCGTAGTTTCCGTCGGTCACCGTGATGAGGTTGGGGTGGTAGCCGGGGAGGCTGAGATCGCCGTAGCGCATGTACACGCGCATGTAGATGCGGTCGTTGGTCGCCGGAATGGGCTTCAGCAGCGACGCGGTGAAGGGCGGGGCCAACCCGTACGGGGCGCCGCTTCGCAGGTGCAGCGACCGCTGGCCGTCGACGCTCTGGCTGGCGTCGATGGTGATGGTGCCCGCCATCCCCGAGAGGCTCCAGCGATCGGCGGGGAGGGGATCGTCCTCGAAGCTCTCGCAGAAGACCGCCTGAGGGGGACAGATCGCCGTGACGGACGGGGCGGGATCGCCCACGCCCGTGTCGGTCGCGCCGAGCTCGGGGGCTGCGGCGTCGGCGGCGCCCGCCTCGGCGGTACCGACGGATCCCGCGCCGCCGTCGGGGTCACGGTCAGCCCCCATGTCGCTGCTTGTCCCACCTGCCATGCCGTCTTTGCCGCCTGCCGGCTCCGCGGCGTCCGCCTGCGGTCCGGGGCCAGCCTGACGCGAGCTCTGGCAGGCGCCTGTGAAGCAGACCCAAGCGAGGGCGAACCAGCGCATTTCCTCCCCTTGGTGGCAACCTCGGAAAAAGAGGCTCACGCCGGTCCATCTTTTCGAGCTGGCTGCGGCCGTGAGCCGGATCTCGCGGACTGTCCACCTAGGGGACGTGGCGAATCACCAGAGGCTCTCTTGGGCGCCCGTTGCCAGCAGGATCCTGACCTGCGTCGCCGTCGCGACCGGCGTGGGATGCCACGGTGTGATCGAACGACCGCCGGGCGGAGGAGGAGGGCGCGCGCCGGACCCGGCCTCCCCTGCTTGTGCGAGCGCGGGGCCGCAGCCGGGCCCGTCTCCGCTGCGCCGGCTGACCCGGGCCGAATACGACAACACCGCGGCCGATCTGCTGGGCGGTGGCGGTGCGCTGCCGGGCGCTCAGCTCCCGGACGAGGAGATCGCCCTCGGCTTCACCAACAACGCCGACGCGCAGAGCGTGTCAGCCCTGTTGATCGAAGGATACGAGAACGCCGCGAGCGCGCTCGCCACCGCCGCGACAGCGGATGTGCCCAAGCTGCTCGGCTGCGATCCGGCGGCGCGCGGCGAGGACGCGTGCGTTCGGGACTTCCTGCCGCGTTTTGGCCGGCAGGCCTACCGGCGGCCGCTGGACGCCGGCGAGGTCGATCGCCTGCTGGCCTTCTATTCGAGCAGCAAGCAGACCTACGACTTCGCCACGGCGGTCCGGATGACGGTGCAAGCGATGCTGCAGATGCCGGACTTTCTCTACCGCATCGAGAACGACGGCGCCGAGCGGGTCGGCCGGCCCAGCCCCTACGAGCTCGCCTCTCGCCTCTCCTATCTCCTGTGGTCGTCGATGCCGGACGCGCCGCTCCTGGACGCCGCCGCCTCCGGCGGCCTCGACAGCCCCGCCGGTGTGCGGGCCCAGGCGCAACGCCTGCTGGACGATCCGAGGAGCCGCCGAGCGGTCGACAGCTTCTTCGGCCAGTGGCTGGACCTGAACGGGATCGCGAAGGTCGAGAAGGACGCCGCCCTGTTTCCTCGGTTCACCAAGGAGGTTCGCGCCCTGCTGCGCACCGAGACCACCCTCTTCACCGAAGACGTCGTGTTCAGCGGCGGCGGCCTGAGCGACCTGCTCCTCCGTCCCACCACCTTCATGAACAGGGACCTGGCCGCGTTCTACGGCCGCTCCGGACCGGCCGGCGAGGCCTTCGAAAAGGTCGACCTCGATCCGACACGCCAGGCCGGCGTGCTGACCCAGGCCGGCCTGCTGGCGACGAGCGCCAAGGTGAACCAGACCTCCCCCGTCACACGGGGCTTGTTCGTGCGCGAGCGGCTGCTGTGCGCCCCGCCCCCGCCGCCCCCGCCGAACGTGAACACCACCCCGCCGGCCCCCGATCCGGCGCTGAGCACGCGCGACCGCTTCGAGCGCCACCGGGCCGATCCGGGCTGCGCCGGCTGCCACGCGCTGATGGACCCGCTCGGCGTCGGCTTCGAGCACTTCGACGCCCAGGGGTTGTGGCGAGACATCGACGGGGGAAAGGCGATCGACGCGACGGGAGAGATGACGGCGACCTCCGACATCGATGGTCCCTTCGACGGCGCGGTCGAACTGGCGCGCAAGCTGAGCGGCAGCCGCGACGTGGAGGTCTGCATGGTCAAGCAGTGGTTCCGGTTCGGGTACGGGCGCAGCGAGGGGGATGCCGATCAGTGCGCGCTGCAGGCGCTCTCCAGCGCGCTCCGCGGCGGCGGGTTCGAGCAACTCTTGCTGGCGCTGACCCAGAGCGACACCTTCCTCTACCGCACGAACGACGCGGGAGGCGCGCCGTGAGCCTGAGCCGGCGAGCCCTGTTGCGCGGGGCGGGAGGGATCGCCGTCGCGCTTCCGGCGCTGGAGGCGATGCGCGTCGCAGGAGCGCGAGCCGCGGGGACCACCGCGCCGAAGCGCCTGGTGATCTTCTACACCCCGAACGGCACGAACGCGCAGGTCATGCAGCCCGACTTCTGGCCGCAGCAGACCGGGCCCAGCTTCGTGCTCGGTAAAGAGGTCGCGCCGCTCGAGCCGCTGCGCGATCACCTGCTCGTGGTATCGGGGGTCAACGGCGAGAGCTGCAAGAACGACGACAGCGTGGTGAACCCGAAGGCCGCCGGCCACGGCGATCTCCACTCGATCGGGCTGTCGCAGATGCTCACCGGAGTCTCCTACATCTACGACGCCGCCACGGCGGCGCCCGGATCGCTGCCCGGCGGCTACGCGGGCGGGATCTCGGTCGATCAATACATCGCCAAGAAGCTGGCCAGCCCCACCCGATTTCCCACGCTGGAGTTCGGGGTCATGAACGCGACGGACGTCGGCGTGCTGCCGTTCAGCCGCATGATCTCCGCCGGCGCCAACATGCCCATCCCGGCGGAGCAGGACCCGGCGCGGATGTTCGCGCGCCTCTTCACCGACGGCACGGCGGCGGGACAGGTGACCGTGGATCGCACGCGCGCGCAGCGAAAGAGCGTGCTCGACTTCGTCCTGGCAGAGTCGGCGCGCATCAAGCCACGCGTGAGCGCGCACGACTGGCAGAAGCTCGATGCCCACCTCGGGGCCGTGCGCGACCTCGAGTCGCGCCTGCAGGCGGCGGGGACCACCCCCATGGCGCCCAGCTGCAGCGCGCCCGCGCGGCCCGCGGCGGGCGGCGATCCCCTCGAAAAGGCCAACTTTCCCACCACCGGCAAGCTGCACATGGATCTGTTGGCGCTGGCGCTGAAGTGCGACCTGACCCGGATCGCCTCGCTGCAGTGGTCGTGGGCTCGCTCCACGTTGGTTCACACCTGGGCGGGGGCCACCAAGGGACATCACGACATGTCGCACATCGGCCAGAGCGACGAGCTCACCGCGGTCAACGCCTGGTACGCGCAGCAGCTCGCGTATCTGGGCAATGCCCTCCAGGCGACGCCGGACGTCGACGGCAAGACGCTGCTCGACAACACGCTCGTCTACTGGTGCAGCGAGGTGGCGTGGGCCTACACGCACTCGTTCGACGGCTTGCGGGCCTTCTTCCTCGGGTCGTGCGGGGGCGCCCTGAAGACCGGCCAGCACATCGACGTGGGCGGCCAGCCGCACCAGAAGCTGCTCGTCACGTTGATGAACGCCATGGGGGTGCCAGAGACCCAGTTCGGTGACGCCACCTACGGGACGGGCCCGCTGCCCGGCGTGCTGGCCTGACCGGCGACGGCGTGTCCCGATCGGACAGCCGCTGGCGACGAGCGGTTCTGGCGGCCGTCGCGATCGGCGGGTGCTCGCGCGCCGGGGCGCGCGCCATGGACGCGGGGGCCGGCGATGCCGTCATCGAGCCGCCCGCCTCCGAGGGCGGGGCCGATTCGGCCGGTCCCGAGGTGGCCAGCGAGGGCGGCCGCGATGCCACCGGCGCGGAGAGCGGCGACGAGGTCAACGGTGACGCGACGTCCTCCGAAGACGGCGACGCCACGCCCGCGCCGTCCTCCGTCACTTGCGCGGCCCCGGCTGCGCTGGCGGCCCCCTCGGCGCGCTGGGTGAACGCCACCGGAAACCTGGCGGGCATGGCGGCGGGGTGCACCGGCCTCGCGTACGTCGCCGCGCAGCCCTGCTCGAAGCGGGTGATCGCGGGCGTCGAGGGGCACGGCCTCTTCGCGACGGACGATGGAGGTCGGACCTGGGCTCCCCTCGGCACCGGCAGCGGCTCGGCGGCCATCACCAACGCCGTCAACGCCATCGTCTTCGATCCGGCTCACCCGGAGACCTTCTGGGAGGCGGGCATCCGGGGAACCGGCGGGCTCTATCGGACCACGGACGGCGGCCTGACGTTCGAGCAGCTCGGGACCATGACGTTCACCCAGCTGGCCAGCGTGGATTTCAGCGATCCGGCCCGCGCGACGCTGTTGACGGGCACCCACGGGATGAAGCAGCAGGTCTTTCGCTCCGCCGACGGCGGCGGGACCTGGACGAACGTGGGCGTCGCCCTCCCCGCCACCGCGCACAACGCCGAGACGCCGCTGGTCATCGACGCCCGCACCTACCTGCTCGGCGCTTGCGGGTACGGGGACGGCGTGTGCGGCGTGTACCGCAGCGACGACAGCGGGGCCAGCTGGACGCTGTCGAACGACGTCGCGGTCAGCCACTACGGCGCGCCCCTCTGGGCGTCGGATGGCGCGATCTACTGGCCGCTGTTCGGCGACGGGGGCCTGAGCAAGAGCACCGATCTCGGGAAGACGTGGACCAAGATCGTGGGCCCCGGCACCCTGGTCGGCCTGACGCCGCGAGAGCTCCCCGATCATTCGATCGTCACGGTCGGCATCGATCACCTGATGCGGTCCTCCGACGGAGGGAAGAGCTGGCAGCCCATCCTCGATCCCCTCCCCTTCTCGCTGGCCGGCGGCGACGCCGGCTCGTTCACCTACTCCGCGGCGACGAAGACCTTCTTCCTCTCGCACTTCGAGTGCGCCGCCAACAAGGTGCTGGCCGACGCCATCATGAGCGCCGGCTTCGAAGGCGGAGAGACACCCTAGTCATTTGCTCGTACTCGTAGTCGACCCAACGTCGGTGACGAGGACGAGGACGGGTAAGAGGAAGTCAGGGAATGATCGGCGGGGCGCAGGGCAACCTGGTCTCGTCCCAGGGCGGCGGCGCGAGGCCGCTCGAGAAGCCGAGGTTGTCGAAGTGGCGGCGCTGCTCGACCATCATGTGCGCGGTGTGGAACGCGAACGTGTGGTCGAAGAACGAACCGAAGAGCACGTCGCCCCAGGTCACCGTCACGGGCCCCGAGGGGGCGGCCCCCGGCGGCAGCTCGGCGCATCCGTAGGGCTGCCCGTCCAGGAACAAGTACGCGCGAATGGTCGAGGCGAACAGGTCGAACCGGATGCGGTGATCGGCGCCGGCATGCTCGCCGACCTCGTCGTTCGGCGCCAGATGCGAGACCTTCCCGGCGCCGTCGAGCACGTGATACAGGTCGTAGGCGGGACACGGGTCGCCGTCGTCCCACATCCGCAGCTTGCACAGCTGCAGCTCGTAGTTGACCGGATAGTCGATGGCCACGTTCCCCTGAGCGCGCGCCTGCACGACCAGAGTGTGCGCCGCCGCCAGCCCGTACTGGACGGGAATGTCGGCGTCGCTGATCAGAAGCTGCGGGTAGCGCCGCGCGGTCGTGTAAGCGTCGACCTCCATCGTGACGTGCAGGAAAGACGCCGCGCTCATGGTCGCCTTCTGCCGCGCCGTCAGCCGGTACTTGCCGGCCGTGTCACCGGCCCGGTCGGCCCAGCTGATCCACAGCTCGCCCATCACCTGGCCGAAGGTGAAGAGCCCGTCGCTCGAGGGGGAGGCGCTCTCGCTGCTGATGAACATCTGGTCGAAGCGAGGCGACTGCTGCCGCCAGGTCGCAAAACAGTTGTCCGCCCCGCACGGCACGGTCGTGAACGTCTCGGGCGTGCTGCCCGGCGCAAAGTCCGCGAAGAAGTCCATCCCGGCGTGGGCCACCGGCGCAACCTGGACGAACGCGCGCGCGATCGGCCGCGGCCGGTTCGCCGCCGCCGCTTGCCCGTTGATGAAGACCTCACCGGTCGCCGACGCGGCCCGCGCACCGTCGAGCGTCACCCAGGGCTGATGCACGATGTTCATGCCCACGGACGGAACGGTGACACCCGGCATCGGCTGAGCCGACAGATGGCCCTGGAACGGGCACCCCGCGTCCAGCGCCTCGACGACCAGCGTGGTCGGTCCGGTCAGCCCCGTCCACAACAGCGAGAACGAGGGGAGCTGATCCCCCTGGTGATAAACGCGGTTGAAACGCTCGCGTCCGACCGCCAGCTCGTCGTGCGACCGGCCGCAGGAGTTCTCGTAGTAAACGCGCATCAACGGCAGCGCGCCGGCCGCCGCCGTCTTCAGCACCTGGAAGGCGGGCGTCTTCTGCGCGTGGGCCTCGGCCTCGGGCCCGTCCGGGAAATACCAGCGCCGGGCAAAGACCGGGTCGGTGTCGTCCTCGTCCAGGTACACCGTCGCCGTCGTGGCATCCGCGGCGGCCGGCGCGTAGAAGGCCACCCCGTCGTCGCGAAAGAACCGGGCGAGGCGGTCGGCGCGCTCGCTGTCCGAGGTGGTGTACACCTTGACCCGCGACGCGGCCCACCGCGCGAAGTAGCAGGTCGAATCGGCGTTGGGATCGGATTCGCCCAGCGCGTAGACGGGCACCCGGCCGGGGCCGGGATCCGTATAGACGTACCCGATGGTGGCGTCCGCCAGCGTCCGCATGTACCCGCCCACCTTCTGCTGGTCGACCATCGCGTGGATCGCCGCGCCGCCCAGCATGGGCTCGGCGTCGACGTAGGTGGGCGACGCCTCGCGATTGCCCGCGCAGCGGTAGATCCCGTCGCGGACGGTGAAGCTCCCGTCGGCGGCCAAGGTGATGTCCGCGTCGGCCGGCAGCGGGTAGACCCGATAGTCGAGCGCGCCGTCCACGGGATCGAAGGTGAGCGACGCGCTGTCGTCGTTCTGTGTCGCGACCACGTGGGTCATGGCGGGCAACGGCGGCAGCTTCGTCGCGGGCCCGGTCGGAAGCTGCCCGACCGCGCCGCCAGCGCCCACGGAGGACGCGCCGGCCTGGCCGGCGTTCGCGCCGTGCCCGTCGGTCCCGCCGTGCGCGGGGCGAAGGAGCACGTCGTTGGTCGTGCACGCGCCCATCAGCGCGCCGAGGCAGGCCGACGCGACCGCAGCCTTGGCCCCTTTCATGTGCCTTTGGCCCCTTTCAAAACGGCACCGCGATCGCCGCCGAGACGAGGAGCCACGGTCCGCCCACGGCCACGGCCACGGCGGCGGCGCTGGTGTCGGATCCGTTGGCCATCCCGAGATCGTAGCCAAGCTCGGCCGCCACCTCGAAGCCGAGGTGCCTGCCCCCGGTCCCTGCCCGCGCCACCAACAGGGGGCCCCCCCACGCCCGCGTGGCGCGCTCGCCGACGACACCGGTCCCGGACCCCGGCTCGCCCTGCAGGCGCGCGAACCCGAGTCGCCCGCCGGCGGCCACGCCGCCCGTCAGGCGCGGCGACCCACCTCGCACGCCCATTACCAGACCGGCCGAGCCCAGCGTGCTGGTGATGCTGCCGGTGGCCGCAGGCGCCGAGCCGCGGGCCAGCTCGGCGTCCACGCCCAGCTCCAGGCGCGGGCCCAGATCCCGGCGCAGCCCCAGACGGGCGCCCCAGACGGAGACGCCATGGTCCGTCAGGAACGCGCGCCGCACCGCCCCCGCCAGGACGGTCGTCGATGGCCGAGGCGCCTCGGGCGGCGGCACCGTCTCTTTCACGGAGGCCGCGGGCGGGGGCGAAGGGGGAGGCGGCGGCGCGGGCGCGGCCTCGCGCCCTTCGATCCGCTGGCGGACATCGGGGCTCAGCGCCGCGAGGATCTCGATGGCCGCCAGCGCCAGCGCCCGCGGCGCCGCGTCCCCGGGAAAATCGTCCAGCCGGAGCGTGCGACGGAGTCGCTGGGGGCGGTCCGGCCCGTCCGCTTCGACCCGCGCCTCCGCCCCGCCGCACGCGATCACCACCCGATCCGTCTCGTCGGACGCGGTCTCGCCCGCGCCCACCAGGAGATCGCCGATCTCGATCGCGACGATGCGACGCAAGTCCGCCACCGGAACCTCGGGGCAGGCGCTGGCGTCCAGCACCACCCGGCGTGGCGCGACCGCCCCCGGGCTGTCGCGGCCCTCGGCGTACACCGGGGCGACGGCGCCCGGAAGCGAGGCCAGCGTCACGGCGCCGACGAGCATCCGGATGAGAGAAGGCTTCAATCCAGCTCGCCGAACCGCTTGACCGCTTCCACTCGACGGCCTTTCGGATAGATCCTCAAGTACTCCTCGGCCCGAGCGCGAGCCCTGTCGCCGTCCCCGGCGCGCCGCCACGCCTCGATCTCGCGGGCGAGCGCGTCCTCGGCGAAGTCGCCGCGCGGGGCGAGCGCCCGAACTTCGGCGAAGGCGGCTGCCGCGTCTCGCGGTCGATCCAGCTCCATCAGCAGCAACCGCCCCAGCGTGAAGGCGGCCAGCGGCGCGCGCGCGTCGTGGCGATGCTCGCGCAGGAGGCGCTGGAGAATCGCGGCCCCTTCGCCGGGGTGACCCGCCAGGCGCTCTCCGTCGGCCGCCGCCAGAAGCTGTTCGGCGGTCTCCCGGCCCCCGGCGGGCGCCGTCGCGACCGCCGCGCTCGATCGCGCCGCCGTCCGTATCGACTCGCGCTCGCGCTCGCGCCGCGGCGGGACCACGGGCGCGGCCTGCCGCGCCGGCTCGGCGGGCGCGCCGCCCGAGTCCACCACGAGCGGAGGGAACCAGCCGCTTTCGCCCCGGTGAAGCTCGCGCGTGCCGACCTTCCAGTCGACGCGGACCGTCCCGCGCTCGACGGTGACGCCGATCCGATCCGCGACCCGCTCGACGGTGAAGACCGTCCCCAGCACCGTGACCGTCACATCGCCGGCCTGCACCGAAAAGGCCCGCTTCGGCGCCCGCACCACCTCGAAACGAGCGCCTCCGCGGCGCAGCGCCACCTCGACCTTCTGCGGTGACTCGCCCAGCACCGCCAGCGTGCTCCCCGGCCCCGTCGGCGTCGCCAGCGACCCGTCGGACAGCCGAAGTGGGCTCGCGGCGGACGCCGCGACCTGCGGCGCGGGGACCGGCGCTGGCCCATGCGCCGGGATGAAGTGCACCAGCGCCAGCGCCGCCGCGCCGGCCGCGGTGGTCGCGAGCAGCGCCCGCGCGCGCGCCTTTTGCCGCTGCCGCCGCCGGGCGGCGCCTTGCACCAGGCGTTCGACGTCCCGATCCGTCAGCTCCGGCGCGATGCCGGCCCCGGCGCGGGCGATCTGGCGCATCAGCTTCTGCGAATCAACCATGACCATTCCCCAGCGTCGCCTCGATGACCGCTTGGGCGCGGGCGATGCGCCGCTTCGTGGTGGCGAGCGAGCACCCCGACAGGCGCGCCACGGCGCCCAGCGTCTCGCCCTCGATGTGATGCAAAGTGAACGCGACGCGATCGTCGACAGGCAAGCGGTCCAGGATCCCGTAAACCTCGACCAGCAGGAGCTTGTCGGCGGGCGAGGCGGCGCCATCCACGGCGCGCGCACCGTCGCCCCCTCTGTCCAGCCCCAGGAACCGCTTCAGCCGCTGCATGCGCAGCCGTCGCCGCACGAGGCGCACCGCGATGGTCGCCAGCCACCCCTTGATGGCCTCCGGGTCCCGCAGGCGCTCGATGCCGCGCGCCGCTTCGACGAAGACGTCCTGAATCAGGTCGTCGAGATCGTCGGGCCGCCCGCGGAGGCGCAGGATCACCGCCGCGACGTAACGACAGTAACGCCGGTAGATCTCGTCGAGAGACGCGTCCGGCTCGCTGCCGCGGACCAGCCGCAGCCCGACGTCGTTCTTGTGCGCCAGGGTCACCTTGATCGGCCCTTCCCCTGAATTGTCTTCCGGCGGCGTCCCAGCAGCAACGCCCCGATGAACAGGGGGCTGGCGGCCGACGCCCCGCTCGCCCCGGCCTCACAGGCGCACCCTCCGTCGGCTGACGGAGGGGTCGCGCCCGCGCCGCCCGGCCCGGCGGGAACGTCCGAGCCCGCCCGCGAGCCCGCCCACGAGCCCCCCTGGCCGCCGCCGCCTTTGCTGTCGCCCCCGATGTTCCCAGCACCCCCGCCGGAGGCACCCATCCCTGGCGGGGCGCCGCCGCCGCCGGTCCCACCCGCGCCGCCGCCGGCACCGGTTCCGCCCGCGCCGCCCGCGCTGCCGGTCCCGCCGCCCTGGCAGGGCCCGGCCGGCGTGACCGGTGAGCCATCGGTGACCTTCAGCGCCCACAAGCCCGCCGACCAGTTCGAGGAGTACATGATGCCGCCGCCCGCGTCGTAGGCCATCTCGTAGGGGCCGTCGGGGAACGCCTGGGCGTTGAGGGCCGTCCACGTCGTGCCGTCGCTCTCCGGAGAGACGAAGAAAGGCTGATTGGCCCCGAACGACCGGCCCGTGTAGAGCGTCGTTCCGTCGCCATACACCGTCCACGTGCCGGGCTGTCCCACCGACGTCCAGGTCGCGCCGTTGTCGGTGCTGCGCATCGTCGCCTCGGCGCCGCTCGCGTACAAGGCGCCGCTGCGCGCGTAGTAGATCGTCCCACCGCCGTGGGTGATGTTCGTCTTGCTCACCTGGACCCACCGCTTCCCCCCATCGGTGGTGCGCCAGAAGCCGTCGCCCTGGGTCCCCAGCAGCCACGTCTGCGCGTCGCCCACGCAGAGGCTGGGCTGAAACAGAAACTCGATGGCGTGCCCCGAGCCCCAGCTCGGCATGGGTTCGTGGACGATCCAGCTTGCCCCGCCGTCCCGGCTCTCCATGACCCCCGAATTCATGTTCCACTTCGTATCGGTCCAACCCCACCGATAGTGAAAGCTCAGCAAGACGTGCGCGAAGTCGGCGGGATCGGCGGCGACGTCGTAGATGTCCTGATTGTCGATGGTCGCCGCCTTCAACGCCGCCGTGAACCCGGCCGGCAAGGTGAAGGTCTCGCCACCGTCGGTCGAGACCCAAAAACCCTGGGTGCTCCCCCGCACGCCGTCACCGACATACAGGTGGTCAGAGTCGTTCGGATCGACGCGAACGTGGATCGGCATGTCCAGCTGATCCGAGCCGCCCGCATAGAGCGGGGTCACCTTCCCGATCCGCCGCCAGGTGCCCCCACCGTCGGTGCTCTTGAACAACCCTCCCAGCTCCGGCGTGTAAGGCGTCGTCCCCCAGTAGATCGTCGACGGGTGCCGCGGATCGATGGCGACCCCCTGACCGATGCACGTCTCCGGCGCTCCGGTGACCACGCCCGGCGGTGTGATCTCCTGCCAGGTCCCCTTCACCAGATTGGGGTTGGCAGCGGCGAGCCCCGGCAGCCCGACGGCCGCCGCGGCGACGGCCACGACCGCGCTCGGCTGCTTGCATCTGGCGGGTGCGTTCCTCATGTCCTTGGCGCTGCTTCTCCCTAGGTGAGCCTTCCGCCAGATCAGGCTCACCACCGAAGCGGATTGTGGCGCACGGCGGCAGCCCCGCTTTCGGCGTCAGCATCGCAGCGTCGCAGGACGACGCCGAGACCTGGAGCGATCTCCCGACCCCGCCGCAAATCGCCGAGGGGTCCGACGGCGGCATCCCGTTCCTGGCCTACGACGACGCGCACGGCCTCCTCTACGCGTCGATGTTCTCGGGCGGCGTCGCGCGAATGCGGGTCGCGGCGCGCCCCTGATCGTTCCCTGAACGTTCACTGATCGTCCCTGATCGCGGGAGCGCCGGCCGATCCCGTCCAAGGCGTCAGCAGCGCCGGCCCGCCCGCCCTCGGCGCGGGGACTTCGCAAGCGGTTGGCACACCGCTTGTAAAGACCTGCCGCGAAAGGATCGGTATTTCACATGAACGAGCTCACTTCCCTCTGGCTCTCCGGCACGAGCGCTTCCTTTGGCGGGCTGCACCGCCTCTGCAAGCTCCTGCAATTCGCCGGGAACCTGCGGCCGTGGGAGAGCCGCCGCAGCGAGCCGTGCATCTCCGTGGTCGAGCTGCCGGCGGGGACGACGGCTGAGGCGCTGGCGGCGCTGGTCGAGGCGGCCGCCCAATCTGCGCGGCACGACCTGAGCCAGTCGGTCGCGACGAGCACTCCTTCGCCACCGCAGGTCCCGGTCCCATCGATGCCCGACCGGCGCCGCCGCCGATGGCCGGAGACGACCACGACGCTGCGCCGGCAGGGACACTGCGCGCGATCGCACCGCGACGCCGTCATCCTCCTCCCGCGCCCCGCCAGCCGTCCCTCGAGTTGATCCGAGCGGCGAGGATGACCTCGCCTACTTCGCCTTGGCCGCGACCTCCACCAGCTCGGCGTGGACCTCGAGCTGAACCTCGTCGGAGACCAGCACGCCGCCGCCTTCCAGCGCCTTGTTCCAGGTCAGTCCCCAGTCCTTCCGGTTCAGCTTTCCGCGAGCTGCCACGGCGCGAACCATCCGCCCCATGGGATCCTTGATGGCGGCGGTCGGGCCCTCGACGTCCAACGTGACGGGGCGGGTGACCCCGTGCATGGTCAGGTCGCCCTGGACCTTGAACTTGCCCGCGCCGGCCTTGTCGATCTTCTTCGCCTTGAAGTCCAGCTTCGGGTATTTCGCCACGTCGAAGAAGTCGGGGGACTTCAAGTGGCCGTCGCGCTGCCCGTTGCCGGTGTTGATGCTGCTCGCGTCGATCGAGATGTCGACGGAAGAACGCGCCGGGTTGGCTTCGTCCAGCGCCACCTTGCCGCTCACCTTCTCGAAGCGGCCTTCCACGGTCGACACCATCAGGTGTCGGACCGTAAAGGTGGCCGTGGTGTGGGCCGGGTCCAGCTCCCAGTCGCTGGCCCAGGCGGATCCGGCGATCCCGGTGATGGCCAGGCCGGTGAGCAGAGCGACGGGAAGGATAGTGTTCTGAAGCGAGGTCTTTCTGAGCATGCGGAGTCTCCTTGGGCACTGTGATGCTCGCCTTCGGTCGCCCGCGCCAGGCCGCATTCGGGAAAATATTGTTCCATAATCGGACAGATGCGATCGACCTCCTCGGAAGCCCTGAGCCTGGACGCCCTCCGCTGCTTCGTGGCGGTCGCCGACAGCGGCAGCTTCTCCGTCGCCGCCGGCCGGCTCGGGGTGCCGCGCTCGACGCTCAGCCGCGCCGTCGCCTCGCTCGAGGCCGATTTCGGCGAACGCCTGATCCACCGCACGACCCGCCGCCTGTCCCCCAGCACGGCCGGTCTCGCCTTGCTCGAACGCGCGCGCCGCCCCCTGCAGGAGCTGCGAGAGACCCTCGCGCAGCTCCCCGAACGGGGCGCCCACCCCGCCGGAGAATTGCGGGTCACGGCGCCCAACGACTTCGCCAATCACGTCCTCGCGCCTCTCGTGCCGGCGTTCACGGCGCGCTACCCAGGCATCCGGCTCGACCTGCGCCTGACCAATCGACGGCTGGACTTGACCGCCGAGGGCGTGGACCTGGCCATTCGCGTGCAGATGGGCGCGGCGGCGGATTCGTCCCTGGTGGCGCGGCGGCTGGCGCCGGTGGAGATCGGCATCTACGCGTCGCCCGCGTATCTGGCGCGCCGGGGAACGCCGAGGCTGCTCGAAGATACGGCGGCCCACGACTGGATCGTGTTCGCTCCCGGTCGCCGAGGGCAGCCTCCCCTGCCCGGCAGGATCGTGGCGCTCGCCGACGACTTTCAATTCATCCACAACGCCCTTCGCGCGGGGGCCGGCCTGGGATGGTTGCCGAGCTTCCTGGCGAGGGCCGACGTGAAGGCCGGGAACCTCGTTCCTCTCTTGCCGCGCGAGAAATGGTCCGAGGGCCGGTTCTGCCTCGTCTACCCCAAGACCCGCCAACCATCGCGAAAGCTGGTGGCCTTGCGCGACTTCCTCCTCGAGACGTTAGGAGACACCTCGCCGGCGGCCGGACGCGCCGCGCGTAGCCGCGTCAGCGACGAGCCGTGACTCGACCGACCAGCCAGTCAATCGCCCTCGCGGTCAACACGCCCGTGGTGGTACCGATCGCGTCCCAGGCGAGGTCCTTCCACGACGGGTCGCCGTGGCCGGCAAGGTCCCACAGCTCCTTGCCGATCCCGGCGGCCATGGCCAGCGAGGCCCCAGCCACCACGCGGATCTTGCGGTCGTCCGTGACCAACGCGGCGCCGCCGTAGCCAGCGGTCGCGATGGTGGCCGTCGCCGCGAAGTGCAACGCCTTGTCGCGCCCGAACCAGGGATCGGCAGCCTCGGCCGCCCGGGCGCTCGAAGAGATCGCCGCGCTTGCGAGGTACGCGCCGACGGCAATCGCCGCGGTCGTCGACACGGGAGCCCGCTGCAATCGAAACCGCCGGCCCGAAGCCCCAGATCTGAACAAGGAGGGCAAGCTTCCCAGACAGCGATTCTCGTCCAGTCGCCGGCGGCGTTGCAAGCGAGCCCTCATCTCGCCTGGGCCAACCGCGCCCTCTTTGTGTCACAGCGCCAGAGCGAGCTTGCGAGCGGGTTATCGACGGGAGGCGCGGCTTCGCTGCGCCGGCCCACCTCAGGAAGATCCGCCGGGGGTTTGGTGGGGGCCGTCCGCGGCCCCCCGCCCCCTCACTGCAGCGGCTTCGGTTCCATGTCGCGCGACTTGCTCACCGAAGCGCCGGTCAGGGCGTCGGGGGTGACGGAGACGTCGAGCTCC
>Ga0068859_100003024_pt1 | contig 17050 bp, 17 predicted proteins | sample KBSSwiS22_FD_66585 | JGI IMG/M metagenome (GOLD analysis project Ga0068859, IMG submission 66585) | Switchgrass rhizosphere microbial communities from Kellogg Biological Station, Michigan, USA - KBS Switchgrass S2-2 | ecosystem: Host-associated > Plants > Roots > Rhizosphere > Soil ...
GGCCAGGCGCGCCTCACATCGGCCACGGGCAGGCCGTCTTCGGGGAGCTGGACTCCCTCCGCGCCGGCCGCCGCGGCCACGTCGGGGCGGCCGTTCACCAGCACGCGCGCGGCGCTGCCCGCGGTGGCGGCGAGGGCCGCGCCGACCAGCGCGCGCAGCGGCCCGCCGTCGAGGTCCTTCTCCCGGACCTGGACGCGGTCCACACCGGCCGCCGCCGCCTCGCGCACGAGCGTCGTCAGGTCACGGCCCTCCAGGCGGTGGCGGTCGGTGATGAGGGTGATCGTGAACAAGGACCGCCGTCACCGTTCCCGGACCAGGTGCTGACGGGCCTCGTGGAAGGCGAGCACGATGTTGACGAGGCCGAGCCCGGAGACCGTCCCGCGTACGAAAGGGTTCAGCAGGACCATGCGCACCGCGGGGTACTGCAGGAGATAGTTGGCCTCCCACAGGCCGCCCGTGACCGGCGTGGTCGCCGTCGTCCACGGCGCGACCAACAGCACCAGGCCGACCATGAGCGAGCTGAGCACGGAGAGGAAGACAGCCAAGGGGCGAGCTATCGCAGCGCCGCCCTCAGGTCCCGCACCTTGGCCGCGACGTCGCGGAAGTTGGCGTTCTGGCCGTAGAGGTCGGTGAAGAGGTGCAGCGCCTTATCGGTCTCGCCCGCCGCCTCGTGGGCCATGGCCAGGTCGTAGCGCAGCCCCTGGTACTCCTCGTCGGTCCGGCCCTCGGCCTTCAGGCCCTTCTCGAACCACTTCACCGCCAGCTTGGGCATGCCCTTCTCCATGAAGCAGATCCCGAGCATGCTGCTGCACTCGAGCGTGCGGTTCAGGTCCTTGGCCGCGAGCTGGAACTCGGCGATGGCCTCGTCGATGAGGCCCATCTCCTTGTAGGCGATCCCCAGGTTGTAGCGGGTGTCGTAGTCCTCCTTGCCGAGCTGCTTGTCGACCCCCTTCTTGAACTCCTTGAAGATGTCGGCCAGGCCGGCGTCGCCGAGCTCCGTGGAGGCGGCCTCCGCGGGCGGCTCCTCCACCGCGGCCTGCGCGCCGAACAGCTCGTCCAGCTCCGTCTCCAGGTTGCCGCCGTCAAAGGGCGAGGCCGTGGCCTCCGCCGCGGGGACGCTCTCGGCGACGAAGGAGTCCTCCTCCGGCGCCGGCGCCTCCGCAGGCGGCTCCTGCGCCTCCTCGAACGACGGCGCGATCTCGCCCTCCAGCTCCAGGTCTCCCAGCGCTCCCGGCGCGGCCGGCTCCTCCGCCGGCGCCTCCGCGGGCTTCTCGATCGCGGCCCTGTCCAACCCCAGCTCGGCGATCTTCGCCAGCAGGGCCGGATGCTCGGCGTAGCGCGCGCCGATCTCTTGCAGCGCCTCCACCGCGTCCTCGACGAACCCCAGCGACACGTAGGAGTCGACCTCGTCGAGGACCTTCTGCAGGTCGGCGGGCAGGGCCGGCGCGGCGGGGGGCGCCGGGACCCTCGCGCTCGGCGCGGGCTCCTTGGCGCGGGCGGCCGGGGGCGGCGGCGCGGCGGGCTTCACGGGCGCGGCCTTCAGCGGGGCCGGCGGAGGCGGAGGCGGAGGCGGAGCCGCCGGCTCGGGCTCCGGCTCCGGCTCCTCCAGCGCGAGCTCCTCCGTCTCCAGCGGGAAGGCCTCGGCGGCCGGCTCCACCGCCGGCTCTTCCTCGTCGGCCCCGCTCAGCTCGATCTCCTCGGCGGCCGCCACGTCCGGCGCGGTTTCGTCCTCCACCAGCGGCGCGGGCTCTTCCTCCGGCTCGGCAACCGCTTCGGTCAACTCGATCGAGGACAGCTCCTCCTCGGCCTCTGCCGGCTCCTCGGCTGCCAGCTCCTCGGCCGCCAGCTCCTCGGCCGGCAGCTCCTCGGCCGCCGCCTCCTCCGCCAGGGGCTCGGCCGTGAGGTCGGCCTCCTCCTCCTCGATGACCACCTCTTCCTCTTCCAGCTCCAGCTGCGGCTGCGGCGCCGGAGCGGGGGGAGCGGCCGGCGGGGCGGCCTTCTTCGGCGGCGGAGCCGCGGGCGGGCCAGCAGGAACGATCTCGGGCGCTGTCTTGCGGGCCTCGGCCTCGTGGACCTGGGCGGCCGCCGCGTCGCCCTTCAGCCGGAAGATCTCGGCCAGGGCCAGGCTCTGCTCGGCGGCCTTGGCGGGCTGCTCCTTCTCCTTGTAGACGTCGCGCAGCTCCTGGCGCGCGTCAACGTTGTCCCCGAACCGCGCGATGACCGCCTCGAACTGGTCCGCGGCCTTGTCGAGCAGCCCGTACTTCCGGAACACCTTGCCTTCGGCCAGGTGCTCCTCGACGAACTCCTGGTCCTCTTCGCTGAGAGGGCCCGAGGCCTCGATGGCGGGCCGCTGTGCGGGAATCTGCCGCGTGGACGCGACCGGCGCGGGAGAGGATGAAGGCGCCGGCGCGAAGGACGGCGCCTCCGCCGAGCCCGACAGATCGAGCTCCTCTTCCTCGAAGGACGGGCCCTCCGACGCGGACGGGGCCGGCACGGGCCCCTGGCCTCCGCCCAGCCGCGTGCGCACCATCTGCAGCTTCGAGCGGTGCTGCTGGTTCTGCGGGTCCCTGGCCAGCAGGCCCTCGAGCAGCTTGGCCGCCTCCGCGAACTGGCCCTGGTTGATGTACGCCTCGGTGAGGTGCGACGAGGCGGTGGCCGCCGCGCTCTCCTTGCCCAGCTGGCCGTAGATCTCCACCAGCTTCACCAGCGTCTTCACGTGCGCCGGGTTCTTCTGGACGATCTGCTGCAGCAGCGCCGCGCCGCGGTCCCCCTCGCGGCGCTCCACCAGGCGGTTCACCACGGGCAGCAGCTGCTCGAAGGCCTGGTCGAAATGCCCCTGCGCGAGGTGCACGCGGGCCATCTGCGCGCCGGCCTCCTGGTCCTGGGGGTCCAGCTCCAGCGCGCGCTTGAAGGTGGACTCCGCCTCCCTGGTCCGCTTGGCGCCCAGGTAGGCCTCGCCCAGCCGCGAGAGGATCTGCGCGTCGCGCGGCGACTGCCGCGACGCGTCCTCCAGGTACTGCACGGCCTTGTCGTGGTTCTTCTGGACGAGATGGACGCGCCCCAGCTCCGCCTTCAGGCGCGCGCTGTTGGCGTCGATCTTCAGGCCCTTCTCCAGGACCTGGAGGGCCTCGGCCAGGTGGCCCTTCTTGTTCAGCTCCTCGGCGATGGCCACGTGCTCTTCCACCGCCTTGGCGGAGTTGCCTTCTCGCGTGTAGAGGTCTGCCAGCTTGCTGCGGATCTTCAAGTCGGCGGGGTCGATCTCGGCCAGCTTCTTCAGGACGTCGCCCGCCTCGCGGTTCTTGCCCCGCTTGACGTACTCGTCCACCACCATCTGGAAGTGGCTCTTGGCCTCGGTCATGAGGCCCTGCTTGGCGTAGAGCTCGGCCAGGTTGGTGTAGGGCTCGAGGGCGGAGGCGTCGAGCTTGTTGATCTTCTTCCACATGGCGATGGCGCGGACGTAGAAGCCGTCCTTGGCGTAGAAGTCCGCCACCTTCGCGTACTCGACTGTGGCCTCGCGGGTCTTGTTCAGCTTGGCGTAGAGGTCCCCCACCTTGTTGATGGTGTTCCAGTCGCGCGGGTTGTCCTCGATGATCTGGCGGTAGAGGCCGATGGCCTGGTCGAGCTTGCCCGCTTTCTCGAACTTGTCCGCGTCCTGCTTCAGCTTGACCGGGTTGATCTTGGCCACCTAGCTCCCTCGGATCCCGCTCAACTCCGCCTGCCTAGAAAAGCCACCGCTCGGTCCCATGGAAGGAGCGGCGGTGGATCTCGGTGGGCCCCATCTGACGCAGGGCCTCGCGGTGCAGCTGGCTGGCGTAGCCCATGTTCTGGGCCAGGCCGTAGCCGGGATAGCGCCGGTCCCACTCGCGCATCAGCGCATCGCGCTCCACCTTGGCCACGATGGAGGCGGCGGCGATGGAGACGGAAAGGGCGTCGCCCTTGACGATCGGGCGCTGGGGCACCGGGATGCCGGGCACGGTCAGCGCGTCCACCAGCACCAGGTCCGGCCCCACGCCCAGGCCCATCACCGCGCGCTCCATGGCCAGGTAGGTGGCGCGCAGGATGTTGAAGCGGTCGATCTCGCGGTGGTCGGCGGTGCCCACGCAGAAGGCCCGCGCGGCCTGGCGCACGCGCGCGGCCGCGCGCTCGCGCTGCTTCTCGGTGAGGCGCTTGGAGTCGTCGATCCCAAAGGCGTCGAAACCCTCTCCCAGGACCACCGCGCAGGCCACCACCGGCCCGCACAGGGCGCCCCGCCCGACCTCGTCCAGCCCCGCGATGGCGGCGTGGCCCTGCGCGCGGGCCTCCTCTTCGTAATGCCAGCCGCAGACGAGCTCCACGCCGTGATGGACCAGGGGCCGGCGGCCCCGAGCCGGTCTCGCCGCCTGCCCCTCTTCCGCCACAGCGCGGACCTTATACCAGGGCCGCCCGCTTCTCCTTCATGCGTCCGGCCTTGCCCTTCTTGTCGCGCAGATAGTAGAGCTTGGCCCGGCGCACGCGCGCCTGCTTCACGACCTCGATCTTCTCGATGGTCCGGGCGTGCAGAGGGAAGATGCGTTCCACGCCCTGGCCGAAGGATACCTTGCGCACCGTCATGGTGGCGCGGGCGCCCGCGCCTTTCAAGCCGATCACCACGCCCTCGAAGACCTGGACGCGCTCGCGCTCGGTCTCCTTGGGCTTGCCCTTGATCTCCTCCTTGACCGTGCTCTCCTTGACCCGGACGTGGACACGCACGGTGTCCCCGGGGTTGAGGCGGGGCAGCGTCTTCTTGAGGTCCCCGGCCTCGATGCTGTCGATGGGATTCATTGTCTCATTCCTCGATTTAGCGTTTGCCCAAAGACGTTCCGGTCGCCGCCGCTCGGGATGCGCTCTCCGCGTGGAACCTCAGATTAGATCCGCGCTCCGAGCGATCCCTCGCGTCGGCGGCCGATCCCGCCTCGTCGTCGATCTCCCGCAGGAGCGCCTGGTCCTCGGCGGTGAGGGGCGCCGTCTCCAGCAGGTCCGGCCGGCGCTCCCGGGTGGCGCGCAAGGCCTCCTTGCGGCGCCAGCGCCGGATGCGGTCGTGGTCGCCCGAGAGAAGGACGTGCGGCACGGCCATCCCCCGGGCCTCGGCCGGGCGCGTGTAGTGCGGGAAGTCCAGGATGCCGTCCGAGAAGGAGTCGGCCTCCGCGCTGCCCTCGTCCCCCAGCGCGCCCGGCAGCAGGCGCACGGTGGACTCGATCACGGCCAGGGCCGCCACCTCGCCTCCCGTCAGCACGAAGTCGCCCAGGCTCACCTCTTCGGTCGCCACCGACTCGCGGACGCGCTCGTCCACCCCCTCGTAGCGGCCGCAGAGCAGGACCAGCCGCTCCAGCTCGGCGAACCGCGCGGCGGTGGCCTGGTCGAAGGTCTTCCCGCGCGGCGACAGCAGGACGACCGCGTGGCGCGGGCCCGGGCCCTCGGGCACGATGGCCTCAACCGCGCGGAAGAACGGCTCGGCCTTCATGACCATGCCCGGCCCGCCGCCGAACGGCGTGTCGTCCAGCGTGCGCCGGCGGTCGTCGGTGAACGCCCGCAGGTCGTGGACGGCGATGGCCGCCAGTCCCTTCTCGCGGGCGCGGTGGACGATGCCCTCGGCCAGCGGGCCGTCGAACATGCGCGGGAACATCGTCACCACGTCAACGCTGAGCATCGACCGTCTCCGGCACCGCGACCACCATGGTGCCGGCCTCCAGGTCCACGCGGCGCACGAAGTCCTCGGCCAGCGGGACGAGCAGCTCGCCGGCGGGACCGCGCACGACCAGGACCGGCGACGCCCCTCCCGTCTCCAGGAGGTCCGCGGCCACGCCCAGGCCCCGTCCCTCGGGGTCCACGACGCGAAGCCCCTTGAGCTGGTGATGGTAGTACGAGCCCGGGGGCAGCACCGCGAGGTCCTCCTCGCCGATGCGCAGCTCGAGGCCGCGGTACGCCTCGGCCTCGTCGATGGAGCCGACGCCCTCGAGCTTCAGGACGAAGCGGCCCTTGTGCGGCCAGCAGGACTCGACCTTCACCTCGCGCGACCCGCCGCCCGTACCGGGGACGTAGGCGGCGCGCAGGGCGGGGAAGCGGTCCGGACGGTCGGAGAGCGGGTCGACCAGGACCTCGCCCTTGCGGCCCTGCGGCTTCACGACGCGTCCGATGGCCACCAGCTCGGCGAAGGGCCGTCCCGCCATCAGTCCACGACCTCCATGTCGCACTCGACGCCGCGACGCCGGCCCACCGCGTCCAGGAGCGTGCGCAAGGCGTCGGCGGTGGCGCCGCGCTTGCCGATGACCTTGCCGCGGTCGCCCTCCGCGACCTCCAGGTCCAGGAACACCACGCCCTCCTCGGAGCGCTCGCTCACGTGCACGTGCTCGGGCTCGTCCACCAGGGCCCGGGCAAACTCCTCCAGCAGGGCCTTCAACTACTCCGTCCCCGGGCCCGCCTTCTGCTTCTTCAGCATGCTGCGGACCGTGTCCGAGGGCCGCGCGCCCTTGCCGATCCAGTACTGCGCCCGCTCGGCGTCGATCTTCACCACGGCGGGGCTGCGCCGCGGGTCGTAGTGTCCCAGCACCTCCACGAAGCGCCCGTCGCGCCAGGCGCGGGAGTCGGCCACCACCACGCGGTAGTACGGCCTCTTCGTGGATCCCGTTCGTCTCAACCTGATCGAGAGCATCTATCGAACCTTCCTCTTCGTTAACGGAGCTGGGGCATGCGCGCGGCCAGGCGCCGTAGCGCCTTGTCGCCGCCGCCCCCCAGCTGTTTCATGAGCTTGCGCGCCTGCACGAACTGCTTGAGCAGGCGGTTCACGTCGTCCACGCCGGTGCCGCTGCCCTTGGCGATCCTCTTGCGCCGGCTCCCGTTGAGAAGCGACGGGTCCCGGCGCTCGGCGGGGGTCATGGAGTCGATGATGGCCACCACGCGGCCCATCTCGCGCTCGCCCGCCGCGGTGTCGACGCCCTTGGCCGCCGAGCCCAGCCCCGGGATCATGGCCAGGACCTGGTCGAGCGGTCCCATCTTCCGGACCTGCGCGAACTGGTCGCGGTAGTCCTCGAGCGTGAACTCGGAGCGCCGCAGGCGCTGGGCCATGGCCTCGGCCTTCTCGCGGTCCACGGTCTCCTCGACCCGCTCGATGAGGCCCAGCACGTCGCCCAGGCCCAGGATGCGTCCGACCATCCGCTCGGCCTGGAAGGGCTCCAGCTCGTCCACCCTCTCGCCCGTGCCCGCGAACTTCACGGGACAGCCCGTGACCGAGGCGGCCGAGAGGGCCGCCCCGCCGCGCGCGTCGCCGTCCAGCTTGCTGAGCACGATGCCCGTGATCCCGACGCGGCGCTGGAACTCCGCCGCGCTCTTGACCGCGTCCTGGCCGGTCATGGCGTCGGCCACGTACAGGACCTCGCTGGGCTCCGCGATGGCCTTCAGATCCTGCAGCTCGGCCATCAGCTCGTCGTCGATGTGCAGGCGGCCGGCGGTGTCCACGATGACGAACTCGTGGCCCACCGCGCGCGCCTCCTGCAGCGCGGAGCGCAGGATCTCGCGCGGCTCGGAGAGGCCCTCGGGATGGTGCACGGGCTGGCCGGCCTGCTTGCCGACCACGCGCAACTGGTCGCGCGCCGCCGGACGGTAGACGTCCGTCGAGACCAGCAGGGGATGGTGGCCCGCCTTGGCCAGCCAGCGGCCCAGCTTGGCCGAGGTGGTGGTCTTGCCGGAGCCCTGCAGCCCCGTCATGAGGATCACCGAGGGCAGCCGCGGCGACGTGCGCAACCGCGCCGCGCCGTCCTCGCCGCCGAGCAGCGCCACCATCTCGTCGCGGACCACCCGAACCACCGCCTGACCCGGGGTCAGGCTCTTGAGCACGTCCTGCCCGGTGGCGCGGACGCGCACCCGCTCGAGGAAGTCCTTGACTACCTTGAAGTGGACGTCGGCCTCGAGCAGGGCCAGGCGGATCTCCCGGAGCGCGGAGTCGACGTCGCTCTCGCTGAGGCTTCCGTGCCCGCGCAGGGTGCGGAAGACCGACTGCAGCTTGTCGCTCAGGGTTTCGAACACGAGTCTCCACCACCCCGCGGGCGCACGACGCCGTGGCGAGCGTCGCCACGCGCGCTGGGCACGAAGGTAACGAGTGATCTTATGGTAGCGAGAGGGAGCTTGTCAAACCCTAAAGCCCGCAGTGATCGGAAGTTAGGGGCGTCAGAAGCCCTGGGAGATGGCGAACAGGCCCGCCAGCTTCTGGTTCGTGTCCCGCAGGCGCGCGGCTAGCGTGCGGGCCAGGGCCCAGAGCAGCTTGGCGCTCAGCTCCGGGCAGCTCCTCATGAGGTTCTCGATCTCGGAGTGGGGTACGGAGAGGATCTCGCAGTCGGAATGGGCGATGGCCTGGGCCGAGGCGGGCGAGCCGTCGAGGAACTCCACCTCGCCGAAGAAATCGCCCGGCCTGAGGATGGCCAGGGCCTCCTCGCCGACGCCGGGAACGACCTTGCTGATGCGGACCTGGCCCTCGTGGATGATCTGGAGCCTGCCCCCTTGCGTGCCTTCGCCGAGGATGATGGCGCCCGCCGGGTACCGCTTCACGAGGCCCACCATCAGGATCTGGGCGAGCTCCTCCTCGTCGAGCTCCCTGAACAGCGAGACGTCCTTGAGGAACTCTTGGATCATTAGGCAATACGGGGGGGTAACGCACAGGGAAGCACCCCCCCGCGCGCTTCGCGCTCCCCCCCAATCGCTCGGCGCCGAAGTGAATTCGGCGCCTCGCTGCTTGATCCCTTCGAAAGGACGGGGGTCATACGCTTCGAAGGATGTGACCCAGTTTTTCCTTCTTGGTCTTGAGGTACCGCCGGCTGGCGTCGGAGGCGGGGATCTCGATGGGGAGACGGCCCACGATCTCCAGGCCGTAGCCTTCCAGGCCCACGAACTTCCTCGGGTTGTTGGTGAGGAGGCGGATCTGGTGCAGGCCGAGCTCGGCCAGGATCTGCGCGCCGATGCCGTAGTCGCGCTGGTCGGGCTTGAAGCCCAGGGCCTCGTTGGCCTCGACGGTGTCCCGTCCCTGGTCCTGCAGCTGGTAGGCCATGATCTTGTGGACCAGACCGATGCCGCGGCCTTCCTGCCGCAGGTAGAGCAGGACTCCCTGGCCCACGCCCGAGATCGTTTCCAGGGCCTGGTGGAGCTGATCCCCGCAGTCGCAGCGCGAGGAGGCGAAGATGTCCCCGGTCAGGCACTGCGAGTGGACCCGCACCAGCACCTTGTCCTCGGGCTTGATCTCGCCCATGACCAGGGCCACGTGGTGCTGCTTGTCGATGAGGCTCTCGAAGGCGTGGATGCGGAAGGGGCCGTAGCCGGTGGGCAGGTTGGCCTCGGCGATCTTGCGCACCAGCCGCTCGTGCCGCATGCGGTGCTGGATCAGGTCCTTGATGGTGATCATCTTCAGGGAGTGCTCGCGGCAGAAGGACTCCAGGCGCGGGGCCCGCATCATGGTCCCGTCCTCGTCCATGACCTCGCAGATGACGCCGGCGGGATAGAGGCCGGCCAGGCGCGCCAGGTCCACCGCCGCTTCCGTCTGCCCCGCGCGCACCAGCACGCCGCCGGGGGCGGCGCGCAGCGGGAACATGTGGCCGGGCCGCGCCAGGTCGGCCGGCCGCGTGCGCGGGTCGATCGCGGCCAGCACCGTCCGCGCGCGATCGGCGGCCGAGATCCCGGTGGTGGTCCCCTGCTTGGCCTCGATCGGCACGCAGAACGCGGTCCCGAAGCGCGCGCTGTTCTCCTCGTCCTGGACCATCAGCGGGATGCGCAGCTCGTCCAGGCGGTCGCCGGTCATGGGCAGACAGATGAGGCCCCGGCCGTAGCGGGCCATGAAGTTGATCACCTCGGGGGTGATCTTCTCCGCGGCGATCGTGAGGTCGCCCTCGTTCTCGCGGTCCTCGTCGTCCACGACGACGACCATCTTCCCGGCGCGGATGTCCTCGAGCGCCTCCGGGATGCCGCTGAAGCGCACGGCCTCGTCTCCTGTCAGCTGCGGGGAGCGAGCAACCGCTCCACGTACTTGGCGATCACGTCCACCTCGAGGTTGAGGCGGTCGCCAGGGCGCACGCTCCCCAGGTTCGTACGGGCCAGTGTATATGGGATCAGCGCGGCGGTGAAGCGGCCCGCCTCCCGGGCCGCCACGGTCAGGGAGACGCCCTCCAGGGCCACCGATCCCTTCGAGGCGACGTAGCGGTCGAGCTCGGCCGGGGCCTCCACCAGGAGCTCCGCGGAGCTGCCGAGATCCCGGCGCTCCACCAGGCGCGCGACGCCGTCCACGTGTCCCTGCACCACGTGACCGTCGAAACGGCCGTCGGCCCGCAGCGGCCGCTCCAGGTTCACCAGCGCGCCGGGACGCAGGCGCTCGCCGAACGCGGTGCGGCGCAGCGTCTCGGGCGCGAGGTCGCAAGCGAAGGCGCCGTCGCCGACCGCGGTGACGGTCAGGCAGCAGCCGCTCACCGCGATGGAGGCACCCGGGACCAGGGTAGCGAGGACGGCGGAGGCCGCTATGCGCACGGCCACGACCTCGCCGCGGGACTCCACGGCGCGGACGGTGCCGACCTCCTCGACGATGCCGGTGAACATCAGCGGGAGTGGGAAGGGTACCAGAGCTCGACGAGGCCCGGCCGCGCGCCCCAGGCCCGGCGCTCCGCCGCGCTCGCGGGACGCAGCGCCACCGCATCGGCCAGCCGGGGCGTGGCGGTTCCCCCGAAGGCCGGGACGCCCTCGCGTCCGCCCAGGATCAGCGGGGCGCGGTAGAGGGCCACGGCGTCCGCGAGTCCCGCGGCCAGGAAGGCGCCGAGCAGCTCCGAGCCGCCCTCGACGAGGAGGCCGCGCAGCCCGCGGGCCCAGAGCGCGCGCGTCGCCCAGGGCAGCCCGACGCGCCACCGCGACGACGCCTGGCGGATCACCGTCACGCCCGCCTCCTCCAGCAGGGTCTTCTTCCGGGCGCTCCGGCTGACGGTCAGCACCCATACCGGCGACGTCCTGGCCGAGCGCACCAGACGGCTGCCCAGCGGGATGCGTAGCCGCGAGTCGAAGACGACGCGGTAGAAGGGCCGGGCCACGCGCGGCTGCGGCAGGAGCATCGGATCGTCCGCGAGGACCGTCCCGATCCCCACCGCCACCCCGTCGTGCAGGCGGCGCAAGCGGCGCGCGTCGCGGCGCTGGGCGGGGCTCGTGATCCACTTCGATTCCCCTCGCGCGGTGGCGATCCGGCCGTCCAGGGTGAGGGCCGCTTTCAGCGTGACGAACGGACGCCGCCGCCGCGCGGCCACGATGAACCGCTCGTTCAGGGCCGCCGCCTCGTCTTCCAGAATCCCGACCGTGACGGCGATGCCGGCCCGGCGGAGGAGCGCGACGCCGCGACCGTCGACCCGCGGGTCCGGATCGCGCATGGCGGCCACCACGCGGCGCAGCCCGGCCTTCACCAGCAGCGGCGCGCAGGGCGGCGTCCGGCCCTGGTGGGCGCAGGGCTCCAGGTTGACGTAGAGCGTCGCGCCGCGCGCCTTGGCCCCCGCGCGCGCGAGTGCCTGCACCTCGGCGTGGGGACCGCCCGCGCGGTGGTGCCAGGCTTCGCCCACCCTCCGCCCGCCCTTGACGACCACGCAGCCCACCACAGGGTTGGGGTTCGTCTCGCCGAGGCCACGCGCCGCCAGCCGCAGGGCGCGCCGCATCCACTTGATGTCGTGATCGCTCCGCGGCACCGATCAGCTCCCGATCAAGCCTTCCGCGAAGGCCGCGGCGTCGAAGGGGACCAGATCCTCGAGCGACTCGCCGACGCCCACGTAGCGGATGGGCACTCCCAGCTCGCGGACCACGGCCACCGCGATCCCGCCCTTGGCGGTGCCGTCCAGCTTGGTGAGCACCAGCCCGGTGACGCCGGCGGCGCGCGCGAACTCGCGGCCCTGGGCCAGGCCGTTGGACCCCACGGTCGCGTCCAGGACCAGCAGCGTCTCGTGGGGAGCGCCCGGCACCTCGCGCGCAGCGACCCGCGCCATCTTGGCCAGCTCGGCCATGAGGTTTCCCTTGGTGTGGAGGCGGCCCGCGGTATCCACCAGGACCGCGTCGTGGCCGCGGCTCCGCGCCGCGCGCAGGGCGTCGGTGAGCACCGCGGAGGGGTCCGCTCCCTCCGCCCCGCGATGGAACGGGGAGCCGGAGCGCTGGGCCCAGATCGCGAGCTGCTCCGCGGCAGCGGCCCGGAACGTGTCGGCGGCGCAGAGCATGGCCGTGCGGCCCTCCGCCTTCCAGCCCGCCGCCAGCTTGCCGATGGTCGTGGTCTTGCCCACGCCGTTCACGCCCACCACGAAGACCACCCAGGGGCGGCTGGAGAACGGCTCGATGGCGCCGGGACGGTCCACCGCCTTGCGGATCTCCTCGCGGAGCAGGGAGCGCATGGCGGGCACCCCGCCGCGCGCGATCTCCGCGCTGCGCTCGCGCAAGACCTCGAGCGCCTCTTGCACCGCGGGCATGCCCAGGTCGGCGGCGATGAGCGCCTCCTCCACGGCATCCAGGTCCCCGGCGTCGAGCAGCCGCCGGCCCCGGACCACGTCCTCCACCGGCGTGTTGAGCACCCGGGCCAGGTCCTGCCCGGGACCCTCTAGGCCGCGGACCAGGTCCTCGACCGGCGTGTTCAGGACCTGTCGAGTGCGCTTCAGCCCGTCGCGGATCCGGTCGCGGAAGGACGGCCGGTCCGTCACATGGCCTCGTTCATCCGGTCCTGCGCGGTGGCCGAGCGCCGGATACCGCGGGCCACGTCCGCGCCCGGCCCCAGCATCACCACCACGTAGTAGCCGTCGCGCAGTGGCCGCACGATCACGGTCCGCTCCTCGTACCGGCTCAGCACGTAGTAGATCTCCCCGGCCCGCAGCCGCTCCAGGACGCGGCGTACCGCGGCCAGCGCGATGCCCTGGTAGATCCCGATGAGGCGGTGCCGCTCGTCCGACGCCCCCGCCTCCGCCACCACCTCGCCGGTGGCGTCGAGCATCAGCGCGCCGGTGGCGCCGTCCGTGCCGCGGACGAGCCGCTCGAGGATGGACTGATAGGGCAGACGCTACCGCGAGGGCAGGCCCTTGAGCAGCTCGAGGGCGCGCTTCCCCGCCGGCCCGCCGGGATCGTGGCGCGAGGCCTCTTCCAGCTTCGTCCGCGCGTCGTTGAGCCGGCCGGCCCTCTGGTACGCCTCCCCGAGCGCGACCAGGAGCGCGGGGTGGGCGGGCAGCTCCTTCACGCCCGCCTCCAGGGACAGCAGCGCCTCGTCCGGGCGGCCCGTGGCCAGGAGCGAGTCCGCCAGCCCCAGGTAGGCGTCGGGGTAGGACTTGTTGCGGGAGATGCTGGTACGGAACCAGTTGATGGCCTCGGGGTAGTTCTGCTCCTCGAAGCTGGCCTGGCCGAGGTTCCGGGACGAGACCTCCGGATAGGGGTTGGTCGCGTCGTTGAAGGCGAGGAGCAGCTCGCGCTTCCCCTCGTCCCGCTTGCCCAGCTTCAACAGGGCCGTGCCCAGGTCGTTGTGGATGTCCACGTAGAGCGGGTTGAGCTCGAGCCCCTTCCGCGCGGCGGCGATGGACTCCTTGAGCTTGTCCTGCCGGCACCCCTCGTCGCCCGCCGGGCAGAGGTCGGCCAGCTGCGCGTAGGCCACGCTCAGCCCCTTGTAGTACAGGGAATTCTTGGCATCGACCTTGATCGCCCGCTTGAACTCCTCGAGCGCGACGGCGGGCCGGCCTTCCTTGAGGTGCGACAGCCCGGCGTTGAACATGCCGTCGGCGTCGGGCTTGACCGGCTGGCCGAAGAGGCTCGCCGGGCCCAGCGCGGCCAGGGCGAGGAAGGCGAAACGCGCGCGGACGGGGATTCTATCCATCTCTCTCCTTGTTCGGGGAATGTTCCGGGCGTGGGCGGCGCTCAACGCGCCACCGCGGCGCCGGGCTGACGGGCCGCCACCGAGGCCCGGCGGGCCTTGGCCGTGGTCAGCTCGCCCGCGGCGCTGGCGCGCTCGATGGCGTCCACGCAGCCCGCGTCGAACTTCTTGCCCGCCAGGAAACGCAACCGGGTGAGGGCGGCCTCGAAGGTCATGGCCTTGGAGTACGGCCGGTCGGTGGTCATGGCGTCGAAGGCGTCGGCCACGGCCACGATCCGGCCCAGGAGCGGGATCTGCTCCGCCTTCAGGCCGTCGGGATAGCCGCTGCCGTCCCAGTTCTCGTGATGCATCAGCCCGTCGCCCGCCATCTCCTTCAGCGCGGGCACGGCCTCCAGGATGTGCTCGCCCTTGCGCGGGTGCTGCTTCATGATCTCGTACTCGTCCTCGGTCAGCGCGGCGGGCTTGCGCAGGATCTTGTCCTCGATGCCGATCTTCCCCACGTCGTGGATGATCCCCGACAGGTGGACCCGCTCCACCTCCTCCTCGCCCATGCCCATGTGACGGGCCATGGCCGCCGCGTACCAGGCCACCCGCTCGGAGTGCCCGCGGGTATAGACGTCCTTCTCGTCGATGGCGTTGGCCAGCATGCGGATGGATCCCAGGAAGAGCTGCTTGTTGGCGGCGGCCTGCCGGCGGACCTCCTCGATGGCCTTCTGGATCTCCTCGCCCATGAAGTTGAAGGAGTCGGCGAGGACCCCGACCTCGTTGCTGCTCTTCACGTCCACCCGGGTGGCGTAGTCGCCGCCGGCCAGGCGCCGGGCGCCGCGAGCCAGCTCCTGGATGGGCCGGCTGATCTGGCCGGCGAAGAGCGTGCCCAGCACGATGGCCACCACGGCCACCAGCGCCACCAGCGCGTACGACCACTGCGCCATCTCGTGCGCGCTGTAGTAGGCCTTGGTCTCGTCGACCTGGACGATGACGCCCCAGCCGGAGTCGTCGGGCACCGCGGTGTAGGTGCCCAGCATCTTGACCGGGCCGTCCTTGGTGTCGATCGTGAAGGGCTCGGTGGACGACGCGCGGCCCCGCGACTCCATGAACTTCTTCACGATCCACACCGACGAGAGGTCGAGGTCCTCCTCGAACTTCTTCTTGTCCGAGTGGGCCACCAGGAAGCCGCGGCCGTCCACGACGTACACGTCCACCACCCCGCCCTGCCCCATCTCCTCCGTCATCTTCCAGAGGGGGCCCAGGTTGGCCACGGCCAGGATCACCCCCTGCACGCCGCCCTCGGGGGGATTGACGGGCTCGGCCAGGATCATCACCGGCTCCTGGACCGAGGACGAGACCACGGGATGGCTGACGAACGACTTCCCCTGCAGGGCGCGGAGCACGCCCTCTTGCAGCAGCCTCTCGATGGCGGGCTCGGGGAACTGCACGCCCGAGCGCGTCCCGCTCACCACCTTCCCCTCCGCCGAGCCCGCGGTGTCCACCACGCTCACCGAGTAGAGCGCGCTGTTGCCGCCCATGAAGCGCTCCAGCGTCTTGGTCTCGCGGATGCGGGCCACGCGGGCGGCGAACCCGCCGGGCGGCATGTCCACCTCCAGCGTCCGCGCGATGGCCGTGATCTGCGAGCGCAGGCTGGAGACGTAGACCGCCACCTGCTGGGACAGGCTGCGGGCCTTGTCGAGCTGGCTGGTCTTCTGGTCCAGCTCCAGGATCTCGCGGCTGCGCGAGACGAGCTTGTAGGAGGTCCACAGCAGCGGGACGACACCCACCGCCAGCAGCAGGGCCAGGAGCGAGACCAGGATCCGGCCGCGCCGCGGCGCCGGCCGTTTCATCCCGTCAGGCCTCCCGCGAGGCGGCGCCGCCCGACGGCGTGGAGGTGGCCGCGTGGAGAGAGGCCAGGACCTCGTAGACCGCGACCTCCTTCTCCTTCCCCTTCAGGCTGGCCTTCCCCAGGCTGTGGCACTGGAAGCGGTTCTTCACCGCCGCGTAGGTGTTCTCCCCGATCACGATGATCCCCGGCTTGGCCACCGAGCTCTCCAGCCGGCTGGCCGTGTTCACGGTGTCCCCGAGGACCGTGTACTCCTTCTTGTTGATGGAGCCGATCTCCCCCGCCACCGCCTTGCCGCTGTTGATGCCGATGCGGATCCGGATGGTGGGCCCTTCCTTGCGCTCGGAGTTGAACTCCTCCAGCCGCTCCCTCATCTCCAGGGCGACCTTGATGGCACGCTCGGCGTGGTCGGGCATGTCGAGGGGCGCCCCGAAGACCGCCATGAGCGCGTCGCCGATGTACTTGTCGAGCGTCCCCTCGTACTTGAAGACGACGTCCGTCATGCGGGAGAGGTAGTCGCTCAGCAGAAGGGCCACCGCGGCCGGGCTCATCTTCTCCGACATGGAGGTGAAGCCCACGATGTCCGCGAACAGGACCGACACGTCGCGCACCTCGGGCACGCCCAGGGTCGCGCTCTGCGAGTCGGAGGTGGCCAGGATGCGGTTGGTCACCTGCGGCGAGAGGAAACGGCCCAGGCGCTCGCGCTTCTTCTCCTCGGCCACGATCCTCTGGTTCAGCCGCGCGCGCTCCACCGCCACTGCCGCGTAGTTGGCCAGCGCGGTCAGCAGGTCGAGGTCGTTCAGGGTGAAGCAGTTGGTCAGCATGGGCGAGTCCACGTGGATGATCCCGATGACCTGGTCCTTGTTCCACAGGGGCGCGCACATGGCGCTGCGGATCCCGTGGAAGCGGATGGAGTCGCCGGCGCCGAAGCGCGGATCCACCAGGGCGTCGGAGGTGAGGATGGAGACACGGTCCTTCACCACGCGGTCGGCGATGGTCTTGGAGATGCTGATCTTGGCCTGGTCGCCCGCAGCCGCGCTCGCGTTCCTGTGCTTGATGACCATGGGCACGAGCTTGGACGAGCCTTCCTCCTGCAGCATGAGGAAGCCGCGGTCGGCCGGCACGTGGTCGAAGACGATCTCCATGACCTGCTGCAGGACCTCTTCCACGGGGCGCACCGCGATGAGCGTCTCCGCCACCTTGGTGAGGACCCTCAGGATGCGGTTGGACTTCTCGATCTCCTGGACGTCGGCGGGGGCCTTCTTGGCGTCGGCGACCGCCGCGGCGCTGCCCGAGGTCTCGGTCGAGGACAGCAGCTTGGACAGCTCCCCGACGCTGCGGATGATGGTCCCCGCCTCTTCCGACAG
>Ga0068859_100003025_pt1 | contig 17049 bp, 10 predicted proteins | sample KBSSwiS22_FD_66585 | JGI IMG/M metagenome (GOLD analysis project Ga0068859, IMG submission 66585) | Switchgrass rhizosphere microbial communities from Kellogg Biological Station, Michigan, USA - KBS Switchgrass S2-2 | ecosystem: Host-associated > Plants > Roots > Rhizosphere > Soil ...
GCGATCGGGGCCCGCGGCCCGTCTCGCTACTTCGGCGGCGAGACGGGCGTGCTGCACGCGCTGTCCCGCGCCGTGACCGGTATTTTCGCCGACCCTCCCCCAGCGGCTACGCCCTCACTGCTGGGAGCACCCCCATTGCTGATCGGGGTGGCGGACGGGTCGTTCGCGGCCGAGCAGGCAGCGCGGCACGGCACGATCGTCCCGCCGGGCGCCTCAGGCGAGTTCCTCGCCGGCCTGCCGATCGGCACGCTGGACGATCCCGCCCTGGTCGACCTGCTGAAGCGCCTCGGGCTCACCACGCTCGGCGGGTTCGCCGGGCTGGACGTACAGGACGTGCTGGCCCGGTTCGGGCCGTCCGGCGCGTGGGCGCACCGGCAGGCGGGCGGGACGGACGACCGCCCGGTCGGCGCCCGCCGCCCGCCGAAGGAGTTCACCGCGACCCTGGACCTCGACCCGCCCGTCGACCGCATCGACACCGTCGCCTTCAGCGCCCGCGAGACCGTCGAGCGGTTCATCGGCACGCTGGCCACGCACGGACTGGTCTGCACCTGCATGGAACTGCAGGCGATCACCGAGAACGAGCAGGAGTCCGTCCGGCGCTGGCGGCACGCCGGGGTGCTCGGCACCCACGACGTGCTCGACCGCATCCGCTGGCAACTTGCCGGCTGGGTCGCGGGCGGAGTTCCCAGTGGGGGGATCGCCCGGCTGCGGCTCGCCCCGCTCGAGACCGTCCCGACCGGCGCGCACCAGCAGACGCTCTGGGGCGGGTCGGGCGAGAACGACGAGCGGGCCCAGCGCGCGCTGGCGCGGGTGCAGACACTGCTGGGGCACGGCTCGGTGCTGCAGCCCGTCCTCTCCGGCGGCCGTGACCCGGTCACACGCAGCCAGGTGGTACCGCTCGGGGACGAACTGCTGCCGCTGCACTCCCCGCAGCAGCCGTGGCCGGGCAGCCTGCCCTCCCCCGCCCCGTCCGTCCTGCTCGACCCGCCGCGGCCGGCGCGGGTGCTGGACGCGGCCGGGCGTTCGGTGACGGTCACCGACCGCGGGGCGGTCCCGGCGCCGCCGGCCCGGTTCGCCTTCGGGGACGAGCCGCCGGTGGCGGTCGAGTCGTGGGCCGGACCGTGGCCGGTGGACGAGCGGTGGTGGTCCGACGCGGCGCGGCGGGCGGTGCGCTGCCAGCTCGTGGACGTGCGGGGACGGGCCTTCCTGGTCAGCCTCGTCGGCGAGACCTGGCAGGTGGACGCGCTCTATGACTGAGACGATTAGGACGACTGGGCGATGTCCAGCGTGACGGCGGCGGCCGAGATCGTGCGCGCCAGTTCGACGTCGCGAGCGGTGAGCGTGCCGGCGTCGTGGGACGAGGTGCGAACGGTCACCGTGGGGTAGGTCAGCACGACGTCGGGATGGTGGTTCTGCGCGTCCGCGAGGCGCCCGATCTCCACCACGAACGCGACGCCCTTGGCGAAGCTGCCGGTCTCGAACACCGCCGAGGCCCAGTCGCCGTCGACCGTCCAGCCGGGTACATCGAAGGTTGCGCTCATGTCACCCAGTCAACGCGGCAGCCACCGTGGCGGCAAGCTCCCACACAGCTTCGGTCTGCTGCCTGCCCACCGCGCCGGTGATCTCGACCGGCGCGAACGCCCGCACCCAGCCCAGGCCCTTCGCGATCGACTCGACGGCGCGCGCGGCGCCGGTCGTGTCGTTGTTGCCGTGCACGTAGAGCCCGTACGGAGCACCTACACGAGCCGTCAGCGTCGGGTAGTAGACGGTGTCGAAGAAGTGCTTCAGCGCGCCGCTCATGTAGCCGATGTTGGCGGGCGTCCCGAGCAGGAATCCGTCCGCGTCCAGCACGTCGCTGACCGTGGCGCCGAGCGCGGGACGCACGAGCGTCTCGACGTCCTCGAGCCCCTCCGCGCGAGTCCCGGACAGCGCCGCCTCGAGCAACTCCTGCAACGCGGGCGACGTCGTGTGGTGGACAACCAGCAACCGAGGCACGTTCCGACGTTAGCGGTCAGGCGAAGGTGAGGGGCTGGCCGGTGACTTCCAGGACGGATATCCAGAGGTCGCCGTGCGGGTCGACCTGGTTGCGGCTGCCGGTCGCGATCGCGATGGGCAGGTGGATGAAGCGGCCGTGCCAGCGGCCGACGACCATCGCGGTGCGTCCGGCCATCGCGGCGTGCACGGCGGCCTGCGCAAGGCGGATGCAGTAGACCGCGTCGAACGGGTTGGCCGGGACGGACCGGATCGCGTACCCCGGGTCGACGTACCGCAGCGACAGGGACGGCCGCAGGTCGGCGAAGTGCGCGGTGATCCGGTCCCGCAGCACGCCGCCGATGTCGGCCAGTTTGAGGTTGCCGGACGCGTCACGATCGGCGGACGCCCCTGCCAGGTCCTGCCCGGCACCCTCGGCGACCACGACCACCGCGTGCCCGTTCCGCTTCAGGCACAGGTCGAGGTGGGCGAGCAGCCCGTCCGGCTCGAAGGGAACCTCTGGGATGAGCACGACGTCGACGTCCTGGTGGGCCAGCGCGGCATAGCAGGCGATGAAGCCGGAGTGCCGCCCCATCAGCTTGACCAGCCCGATGCCGTTGGGCGTCGAGGCGGCCTCGGTCTGAGCCGCGCGGATCGACTCGGCGGCCCGCCCGAACGCGGTCTGGAAGCCGAAGCTGTGGTCGATGAACGGGATGTCGTTGTCGATCGTCTTCGGGACCCCGACGACGGCGAGTTCCAGTCCGCGCGCGGTGGCGGCATCGACGATGGACTGGGCACCGCGCAGCGTCCCGTCGCCACCGATCACGAACAGCATGTTGATGCCATGCCGCATCAGGGTATCGACCATGGCGTCCGGGTCCTGGTTGCCGCGGGACGTGCCCAGGATCGTGCCGCCGGAGTGGTGGATGTCGCGGACGCTCTTCGCGGTCAGGACGAGCGGATCGACGCCACTGACCAGGCCGAGGTAGCCGTCGCGGAAGCCGAGCACCTCCCAGACTCCGTAGTGCTCGACAAGCTCCAGGACGAGCCCGCGGATCACGTTGTTCAGCCCCGGGCAGAGACCGCCGCAGGTGACGATCGCGGCGCGGACGCCGGAGGGTTCGAAGTAGATCCGCTCGCGGGGGCCTCCGGGCTCCAGGGACGGCCAGTCCGCAAGCGACCCGCCACGCGCGGCGGTCATCTGCACGGTGTCGTCCAGCAGGACGCGGTCGGACTCGTGGACGTAGTGGACGGACGTGCCGCGCCCGTGCAGCAGGCGCGCCACCGGCGAGGCGAACCGTGGCTCGCCGAGCCGCCGGATCTCCAGGTCCGCCGGTTCGATCTCCAGCGGGTCTCCGGTACTCACCATGCGACAAGGGTCGCGCGCGTTCGTTTCAGCCGAGTATCACGATCATATGTTCTAATCTTTGGATGGGGTGGAACAATCCGGATATCCCGTGGCGGGAACTGGAGCGGCGGCTCTCCGGTCGTCCCGACCTGCCGCAGGACGAGGCGCCCGTATCCCGCAGGCGGGCGGCCTACCGTCCTCAACCGCTGGTGCGGGGCTCCTCGGGCACACCCTTCGCCGAGTTGCACGCGCACTCGTCCTACAGCTTCCTGGACGGCGCCTCCTCCCCCGCGGAACTCGTCGAGGAGGCCGTCCGGCTCGGACTGGAATCACTCACCCTCACCGACCACGACGGCATGTACGGCATCGTCCAGCTCTTCGCGGCGGCCCGCACGTACGGGCTCCCGGTCGGGTACGGCGCCGAACTCGGATTCCATGCCCCACCCCGGACGCACTCCGACCGGATGACCAGCGCCCGGTCGGCGGTCCCCGACCCGGATGCCGAGCACCTGCTCGTCCTGGCCCGCGACCAGCACGGCTACGCGAACCTGTGCCGGGCGATCAGCACGGCCCAGCTCCGCGGCGGCGCGAAGGGGCACCCGGCGTACGACTGGGACGAGCTGGCGGAACTGGCCGACAACAGGTGGCTCGTCCTCACCGGCTGCCGCAAGGGAAAGGTACTCAAAGCCCTTACCACACAAGGGCTTCCAGCTGCGCGGCGCGCGCTGGACGAGCTGGTTTCCCGCTTCGGCCGGGACAGCGTCGCCGTCGAACTCACCTACGATCTCGACCCGGTCGCGGACGAGCGGTACGACGCACTCGCGTTGCTGGCCGCCGAGCAGCACCTGTCGATCGTCGCCACCACCGGGGCGCACTTCCACGCGCCGTCCCGGCGTCCGCTGGCCACGACTGTGGCTGCGATTCGCGCCCGCCGCAGCCTGGACGAGATCGACGGCTGGTTGCCGGCGTCCGGCGCCGTCCAGCACCTGCGGTCCGGTGACGAGATGGCCGCACGGTTCGCCCGCTGGCCCGATGCCGTCACGAACGCGGCCCGGCTGGGGCGCGAGGTGGCGTTCGAGCTCCGACTCGTCGCCCCGGAACTGCCGCCCTTCCCTGACCTGGAAGGTCACCCGGACGAACTGAGCTACCTGCGGCACCTTGCCTACGAGGGAGCGGACCGGCGCTACGGCGGCAAGCCCCACGAAGCCGTCGCGCGGGCACGCATCGAGCACGAGCTGGACATCATCGGCAAGCGCGACTTCCCCGGCTACTTCCTCATCGTCCGGGAGATCGCGAAGTTTTGCCGCGACAAGGGCATCCTCGCCCAGGGCCGGGGATCAGCCGCGAACTCAGCGGTCTGCTACGCCCTCGGCGTCACCGCCATCGACCCGATCGCCCAGGGCGACGACGGGCACACGCTGATCTTCGAACGCTTCCTCGGGCCGCACCGCGGCGATCCGCCGGACATCGACATCGACATCGAGTCCGGCCTGCGCGAGCAGGTCATCCAACACGTCTATGAGATGTACGGACGCGAGCACACCGCGCAGGTCGCGAACGTGATCAGTTATCGCCCGCGGTCGGCGGTGCGAGATGTCGCGCGCGCCCTCGGCTATGCGGCGGGACAGCAGGACGCCTGGGCCAAGGAGATCGAGCGCGGCTACTACTGGGGGCAGGAGACCGAGCACCAGACCGAGGGCATCCCCACGCAGGTCATCGACCTCGCCGAGGAACTGCAGAAGGCACCGCGGCACCTGGGCATCCACTCCGGCGGGATGGTGATCTGCGACCGTCCGGTCATCGAGGTCTGCCCGGTCGAGTGGGGGCGATTCACCACTCGCACCGCGAGCGGTGCTCGGAAGCCCAGCCGCACCGTTCTGCAGTGGGACAAGGACGACTGCGCCGAGATCAACCTGGTGAAGTTCGACCTGCTGGGGCTCGGGATGCTCTCGGCGCTGCACGGCTGCTTCGACCTGGTGCGCGAGCACCACGGCAGGACGCTCGACCTCGACCTCGTCCCCAAGGAACAACCCTGCGTCTACGACATGCTCTGCGCGGCAGACGCGATAGGGGTGTTCCAGGTCGAGTCCCGTGCACAGCTGGGCACGCTGCCCCGCTTGCGGCCGAGGAAGATGTACGACCTGGCGATCGAGGTGGCGCTGATCCGCCCCGGCCCGATCCAGGGTGACGCGGTACACCCGTACATCCGCCGCCGCCACGGCAAGGAAGAAGTGGCGTATGGGCATCCGCTGATGGAGCCGTCGCTGAAGCGGACCCTGGGCATCCCGCTGTTCCAGGAGCAGCTGATGGAACTGGCGATCGACGTCGCCGGCTTCACCCCCGCCGACGCCGATCAGCTGAGACGGGCGATGGGCTCCAAGCGTGGCGTCGAGCGCATCGACGCACTGCGCGAACGCCTCTACGCCGGCATGGCGGGCAACGGCATCACCGGCGAGCTCGCCGACCAGATCTACGGGCGCATCCAGGCCTTCGCCTCCTTCGGCTTCGCCGAGAGCCACGCGATGAGCTTCGCCTCGCTGGTCTACGTGAGCAGCTGGCTCAAGCGGCACTACCCGGCGGCGTTCTGCGCGGCTCTGCTGAATGCCCAGCCGATGGGCTTCTACTCACCGCAGTCCCTTGTGCAGGACGCGCGCCGGCACGGTATCGAGGTCCGTCCCCCGTCCCTGCTCGACTCCGCCGCCGAAGCCACCCTCGAACCCGCCACTTTTGGTCGTTCGTCAGGGCATAGCGATACTGCGCGACCAAGAGTTCGGTGCGAGTGCGGGGACGAGCCGGTACAGCCGGCGGTGCGGCTGGGATTGTCGGGCGTCCGGACGATCGGGACGGACGTGGCCGGGCGGATCGTCGCCGAGAGACAGCTCAGTCCGTTCGAGTCGATGGCCGACCTCGCCCGCCGAGTCGGCCTGACCGCCGAACAGGTCGAGGCCCTTGCCACGTCCGGAGCCCTGGCCTGCTTCGAGACCTCTCGACGGGACGCGCTGTGGGTCGCCGCCGCGGCCGCCACAGCCCGTCCCGGGCAGCTCTCGGTCGAGGTGAATACCCCTGTTCCACAAGGGATTCCGCCGATGGACGAGGCCGAACAGCTCATCGCCGACCTCTGGTCGACCGGCATCACCACGACCACCTACCCGACCGCGTTGATCCGGGATCGCCTTGCCGCACAAGGAATTCTCACCGCGGAGGCCGTCCTGCACGTCCCCGACCGCACCCGGGTCACCGTCGGCGGCGTGGTCACGCACCGGCAGCGTCCCGCCACCGCGCACGGTGTCACGTTCCTGAACATCGAGGACGAGACCGGGATGGTGAACGTGATCGTCCCGGAGAACGTCTGGGCCCGGTATCGCAAAGTCGCCCGCGAGGCGGGCGGGATGCTGATCCGCGGCATGCTCGAGCGCGTAGAGGACAGCGGGCCGGACGGTGTGAACGGCACAGTCGTGAACGTCCTGGCCGAGCGCCTCGAGCGCCTGCACCTCGGCATCCGCAACACCTCCCGCGACTTCCGCTGAGAATGTCCGCTACGCCCCGTCCCCGCCCACCGGTGCCCATAGTGCGATGGCGGCATGCGCTGAGTCCGCCCTGGGTCTACCGTGGACCTAAGCTGACAGCGAGGTGGGCGACATGAAGATCTCCGACATCGTCAAGCACAAGACCGCCGCCGCGGGTGGTACGCCCCCGCCGGTGGTCACTATCGACCCGACGGGCAGCGTCTCCGACCTACTCGCGACGCTCGCAGAGCACCACATCGGTGCGCTGGTCGTGGTGGCCGACGGGCAGGTGGTCGGCATCGTCTCCGAACGTGACGTCGTCCGCGCCCTGCACAAACGAGGACGGGACGCGCTGGACGGGACGGTCGGCGAGATCATGACGACCGAGGTGATGAGCGCCAGCATGTTCGACGCGGTCGAGGACATCGCGACCACGATGACCGAGAAGCGGTTCCGGCACATGCCCGTTCTGGACGACGGCAGGCTGGTCGGCATCGTCACGATCGGTGACGTCGTGTTGAGCCGGATCCGCGAACTCGAGCACGACCGCAGCCAGTTGGAGCAATACATCACCGGCTGACGGCACCCTCGACTGAGGAACCGCAGAAGACGCCCTCTGATCCGCTCAACATCCGGTGGGTACCTGACGATCACGACTCAGTGACCGTTGCGCGACATTCGCGACTCGAGGGGTGGGGCGATGTTCCAAACATATGGGCCCGTACTCGACGCTCTGCGCCTGCGCGGCCATGACGTCCTCCAGTTGAACGCCGCGGTTTCCAGCGCCACCGACAGCGGCAAAGCCCTGCGTGACGTGCTGGTCGACGACCGCGTGGTCACCGAGATCGAACTCGCCGACGCGCTGGCCGACGCCTACGGCCTGACCAGCGTCGACCTCTCGACCTACTCCATCGACAGCCAGGCCACGGCAAAGGTCCCGGTCACCCTCGCACGCCGGCACAGTGTGCTCGGTATCGGGTTCGACGGCGAGGAGATCGTCGTGGCCGTCACCGACCCCGGCGACGTGCTGGCCCTGGACGACGTGCGCGCCGCCACCGGCATGCCCGTCCGTCCGATGGTCGCGGCGCGCGACGAACTGACCAAGCTCATCGACCGCATTGCCCGCTCCGAGACCGACCTGGACGACGTCGCCGCGAGCATCGCGGCCGAGACCGCACCGACACTCTCCGCGCTGACGACGGTCAACGAAGAGGCCCCGATCGTGAAGTACGTCAACGGCATCATCGAGCAGGGCATCGACAACCGTGCGTCGGACATCCACCTCGAGCCGACCGAGAAGGAGATGCGGATCCGCTACCGCATCGACGGCGTGCTCGCCGAGGTGGAGTCGATCCCGGCGGCCGTCCAGGGCGCTCTGATCAGCCGAATCAAGATCATGTCCCAGCTCGACATCACCGAGCGGCGCATCCCGCAGAACGGTCGGTTCACCGTCGACCTGGGCCGCCGCAGCGTCGACATGCGTGTCGCCTCCATGCCGACGGTGTGGGGCGAGAAGCTCGTCCTGCGTGTCCTGGACACCGGCGGCATCAACCTGAACCTCAAGGAACTCGGCTTCAGCCAGAGCAACTACGAACGCTTCTCGGAGAGCTTCGCCAAGCCGCACGGGATGATCCTGGTGACCGGTCCGACCGGCTCCGGAAAGTCGACCACGCTGTACGGAACGCTGATGGAGATCAGCAAGCCCGAGATCAACATCATCACCGTCGAGGACCCGGTCGAGTACCGGCTGCCCGGCATCAACCAGGTGCAGGTCAACCCGAAGGCGGGGATGACCTTCGCCGCCGTCCTGCCCGCGATCCTGCGGTCCGACCCCGACGTCGTGCTCGTTGGTGAGGTCCGGGACCGCGTCACCGCGCAACTCGCGATCGAGGCCGCCCTCACCGGCCACCTCGTGCTCACGACGCTGCACACGAACGACGCGCCCAGCGCGGTCACCCGCCTGGTCGAGATGGGCATCGAGCCGTTTCTCGTCGGCTCGTCCGTGGACTGCGTGATGGCCCAGCGCCTGGCGCGCCGGCTCTGCCACATCTGCAAGGAACTGCGCGACGTGACCGAGGCCGACCTGCGCGCGGTGCGCTGGCCGTTCGAGCGGCTCGGCACTCCCGAGCAGCTGTATTTTCCCGTCGGCTGCCGCTCGTGCGCCAACACCGGCTACCGCGGACGGACGGCCCTGCACGAGGTCATGCCGGTCAGCGAGACGATCGAGCGCATGGCTGTCGAGCATGCCTCGGCCACCGACATCATGAAGGTTGCCCGGCAGGAAGGCATGACCCAACTGCGCGAGGACGGCCTGCAGAAGGTGCTCGCCGGGAACACCTCGCTCGCCGAGATCCTCCGCGTCGCCGTCTGACGGCGTCCGGGTCGGGCGTTTTGTTGAGTTTCGCTCACATCGCGCGGCACTTGGCCGACTGCTACCACATGGCTCTGGCTCGAGTGGGGTGGTCGCAGTGACCCAGATGGAAACGCAGCTCCCCGGCACCGCCACGCCGGCCGCACACATCGTTTCGCCGAGCCCGCGTCCGCGCAGCGAGAACCGTGTGCGGGACGAGGCCGACAGCAGGGCGGACATGCGCGCAGAACTCGACACCCTGCTCGCCACGCTGATCGCCCGCGGCGGCTCCGACCTGCACCTGACGGTCAACCAGGCCCCGACCGTCCGTATCAACGGTGACATGCAGCAGCTGCCGGACTACCCGCCGCTGACGGCCGAGCAGACCGAGGGTCTGATCCGCTCGATCATCACGCCGGACCAGTGGGTCGAGTTCCAGCAGACGCTGGAGTACGACCTCGCCTACGACGTGCCCGGGCTGAGCCGGTTCCGCGTGAACCTGTTCCAGCAGCGCGGGGCGTACGGGACCGTCATGCGCGCCATCCCGCACGAGATCAAGCCGCTGCACGAGCTGGGCATCCCGGAGCAGATCTCCCGCTTCGCGTACCTGCCGCGCGGCCTCGTCCTGGTCACCGGCCCGACCGGCTCCGGCAAGACGACGACCCTCGCAAGCCTGCTCGACCTGGCCAACCGCACCCGCCAGGACCATATCGTCACCATCGAGGACCCGATCGAGTTCCTGCACGAGCACAAGCGCTGCCTGGTGAACCAGCGCGAACTCGGGCAGGACACGCACTCGTTCAGCGCCGCCCTCAAGCACGTCCTGCGTCAGGACCCGGACATCATCCTGGTCGGCGAGCTGCGTGACCTGGAGACGGTGTCGACCGCGCTGACCGCCGCCGAGACCGGCCACCTCGTCCTGGCCACGCTGCACACGCAGAGCGCCGCGCAGACGATCGACCGTGTCATCGACATCTTCCCGCCACACCAGCAGCAGGAGGTCCGGGCCCAGCTGTCGACCGCCCTGCAGGGCGTGGTCACCCAGGCCCTGGTGAGGCGCAAGGACAACAAGGGCCGCACCGTCGTCTGCGAGGTCATGTTCGCGACGGCAGCCATCCGCAACCTGATCCGCGAGGGGAAGAACCACCAGATCCCCTCGTTCATGCAGAGCTCGGGCGCGGACGGGATGCTCACGTTCGATCAGCACCTCGCACAGCGGGTGATGGAGAACGTGATCAGCTTCGAACAGGGCATGGAGCTCTGCCATTTCCCCGAGGAGTTCAAGCGTCTCGCTGGCCGCGTGTAGCGGACCGAACTCGAACCAGGTGGGGGCCTAGCCTCGCGCAGCTGGCGTTGCCGGGGACGTCCGGCCTGCTGCTGCCGGTGACGGCGCAGGTGTCCGGGACCGTCCCGGCATTGGCAAGCTTCCTCGACCAACTGCAGAACGTGCGGCCGCGAGCCGTCCTGGTCAGCCAGATCAACGAGACCGCAGTAGCGACCGGCAGGCTGAGACAAAGTCGGCGGTCACCGGACTCAGCGTGACCCTGCAGGTGTTCGTCGAACCGGCCTCCGCGGCCTCCCGCTGACAACGACCGCAACCGCTACCAGCAGCAGGCTCACCAACAGGCGCCAGCTGAGCTGGAAATCCACGTAGGGCAAGTAGGCCAGGGCCAGGACGCAGCAACCCTGTAGCCATTCCCGTGCGTGGCCGGCGAACAGGCACAGACCGACTAGCGGCAGGACGCTCACCGAGAACCAGTGGTAGTCGAGTACGTAGGCGTCGAAGACGAGCCTGGTCAACATGGCGCCCAAGGGCGCCAGCCATACCGCGGAGGCTCTGGGGCGCAGTCGCAGCACGATCCCGGAGCAGACCGCAAGACATCCGACCGCTTGAACGAGCCGGATCATCCAGCTCTGTTCGCCGCTCATCCCGAACGTCTGCATCAGCACGCTGTTCGGGGAGATCCTCCACCGATGGTCGAAGAGTGCGAAGTGACCCGACAGCACGAACGGCAGGTACCACGCGGCTCCGACGAGGCTTGCGAGAACGCTAGCCCGCACCGCCGCCGCGAGCCCACCGAGCATCAGTACCACCGGAAAGCCCAGGACTGCCCACGGTTCCCACCCGACAGCGAAGCCGAGCAGTACTCCTGCCGACACAGGACGGCCGGCCCGGGCGACCAGGCCGGCGGCAACCCACAGCACCGGAATCGCAAGCTGCGCCGGGTGTGTCTCCCACAGCCGCCCGTACGGGATCAGCACGAACGCAGTGAGGCCGCCGACCACACATTCGATGGATGCCGAGGCGGGCAGCCCCGCGGCGGCACGGACGGCGCGACATCCCGACCGAACACAGAGCACCACAGCCAGTGCGATCACCGCGTGCGTGATGGCGGAGCCGACTCCGGTCCGCGATGCCGTGGTGATCACGTATGAAACGATCAGTTGGACGGGACCAGACTGATTCCAATCATCGCGATAGACCATCCCCCAGTCCCCAACGAGCAGACTGCGACCGAAGTCCGCGAACCGGTCCACGTCCAGCCAACTCGACTGGTAGGCAAGAAGCCCCTGCGCGGTCGCCGTCAGCGCGATGATCCACCAACGGCGGAGAACCACCCATTCGATCCACCTCGCCATGCCGGGGTTGTCCTGCCGGAGCCGGCCCCATACGCCCGCCGGCGCGACAGCAAAGGTCACCACTGTGAGCCCCCGTTCGTCACTGCGTTCTCATGAGCCGTCGCCGTAGACCTCGTTGTAGTCCTGCAGGCTGGGGTCCACCCGGTCGGCCTGGGCGTTCCACTGCTGCTGGCGCCGGTCCGCGCTGCAGGGCTCGACGATGATCTTCGCGAACTGGTTGTAGAGGTCTGTGTTTCCAGCGGTGATCGACAGGCACAGACCGTTGGCGCGGTTGATCACGCGGTACTTGCGATCCGGGACCTCAGGGTCCCCGTTGGGTTGGGTCGCGCCGTACACGTCCCACCGGCAAAGATCGACGTTCCCGCTCGCACTGCCGGTGCACTGGCTCGCGGTGATCGAGCCGCCGGCACTGCACGCGACGGTGGTGACCCACGGGCCGTGACTGGGCGAGGTGCCGTCGCCAGGGGTCGTCCACTGGCCGTCACTGGAACGCACGCACCAGGTCTGGGTCGCGCTCTGCTGGGTGGCCAGCGTGCCGTACGCGGTCTGCTGGAACTTCTGGTTCCACAGCACTTTGGTCGGGTCGGGATTCTGCTTGCACGCATAGGCGATGAGGAAGTTTCCGCCACCCGGGGTGTAGCCGGCAGTGGGAGTCACCCGGTTGCCGTTCGTGTTCGTCACGTCCATGCACTGGCTGAAGTTCAGGAAGTTGACGAACTGGTGATCTCCGGTGATCGTCGCGCCTGCCGCACCCGAGCCGGCGAACGGGCTGGGCACCCACGAGTAGCTCGTGTCGGTCGTGCTGCCGCTGCGGCAGATGCTGCTGCTCGGGTTGGTCGCGCTGCCCTGAAGTTGCAACCTGCGCTGCGTAAGGGTGCCGTTCTGGTTCGCGACCATGATGCAGACGCCGTAGACGTCAGTCTTGGCGTTGTTGGAGATCTCCAGGTGGCCGGAGTTGTTGACGCTGAACTGCTGGTAGTAGGGCGAGCTGCCCAGCGGCGAGCAGGGCTGCAGCAGCACGGCGGCACCACTCGCGTTGGTCGGGGCGCCCGCGTTCCAGCCGGAGAGGCACAGGCCGTTCGGGTTGTTCGGGTCGACGGACGAGACCAGCTGGATCGTCAGGTCCGAGCGGTACGCCCAGGCTTGCTGCGGGATCGGGCGGTCGGTGTCGTCGGTGTTGCAGGGTTCGACGTAGACCGACGTGCCGGCGCTCGGCTGTGGGTTGGTGGCGTCCATGCAGTAGCCCTTGTCCGGATAGCCGGCCGGCAGCGGACTCGTGGTGATCGGGTAGATCTTCATGACGCCGCCGACGACGGAGGCGTTGGTCGTCTGCACGACGTACGTGCCGGCGATGGAGCGCACGCCGTTGCCGTCCGATCCGGTCGAGACGATCCGGATGAAGCTCGGCACGCGGGCGTCGGTGGGCGGGTAGTAGGTGCCGGCGCCCTCGGCGCAGATCATGCCGTGGTACTCGGCGTGGCCGGCCGCATAGGGCTTCAGCCAGTCTCCGACCTTGCCCGCGGGGTTCTCGGTGTAGTACCCGAGCTTGATCGAGTAGGTCAGGTTTCCGTCACCGGCTACCGACCCCGTGATCGCTCCGGCGGTGGAGCAGGGCAGCGTGTTGACGTCCCCCTCGCTGCCGGAGATCACGGCGTCCCTGATCAGGCCGAGTGCGATGTCCAGCCCGGCCTGGGCGGCGTTGATCTCCCGCACCCGCTTGGTGTCCCACTTCGTGTTGTTGCCCTGCTGCACGAGCATCGGCAGAAGGAGCCCGGCCAGACCGGAGCCGATAAGGATGACCAGCATGACCAGCGGCAGCGAGCCGCGGTCGTCGCCACCGGAAATCCGTCGCAGCAGCGCGGGGCGCAGGGTCCGGCTCATGAACGCCCCCAGTGGTTGCAGATTCCGCTGGACGGCGTGCTGTTCGTCGTGTTCATGGCAGCGAACGTGATCGCGGTCGAGGTGGTCCGGCTGTCGACGTCGCTGCCGTCCCATGCCGTGAGGTTGAACGTGATCTGTGCGGTCCGGACGATGCTGGACGGGGTGGCCTGCACGAGCTGGAACGGTTGCGGTGTGCCGCCTCGAACGTTGGTTGCCAGCGGCGTCCAGGTCGAGACCGGCCCGGCCACGCCTGCCGTGCTCACGTCCCACCGCCGGATCTCGAGGGCGTTCCTGGCAGTGTTGATCCGCAACTGCTCGCAGTCCGTCGGGGCGGTCTTGCGCGCGTTCGCATCGGTCGGCAACGGCTTGAGGCCGACCTCCACGTACCAGTTGCCGGCGGACTGGCCCGGCGCCGAGACGTAGGCGGCGTACCGCATGATCAGGTCTAGCTTGCCGAAGGCGATGTTCAGAGACTGCGACGCGTTCGCGAGCGCCTGGGAGGCGTTCGCCGATCGGAACATCGAGTTGATCGCGCCGCTGAACACGACCATGAAGATCGCCATGATCGCCATGCCGAACAGCATTTCGAGGATGGTGAACCCGGCGTCCGCCTTGTGGCGTCGGACGGGCAGGGCACGGGCGCGGCGCCTCATCGCAGCGACCAGACGGTGCGCGTGAGCGGGTTGTTCGACGAATTTCGCGCGGTGAGAATGCCACCCGTGTTGGCGGCCTGCCGCAGGTACCGGGTCACCGTTCCCTGGGTGTTCGCGATGCGGCCCGTGGTCTGGAAGGCCCAGATCTGGGTGGCGGACGCGGCATTGCAGGCCGCGACGCTCACAGTCCCGTCATCGACCGTCGGGGCGACCAGGCACTTGGCGGTACCTGCGCCGACGACGCCGATCGTCCCGTCCGCGTTGAACACGAACTGTGCATTCGGTGTCGACGTGTTGGTGGTACTCACGACGTTCGGGCTGGCGTACCCGGCGTAGTTGGCGCCGTCGACGTTGTAGAGCAGCCCGGTCCAGACGACGATCGAGAATCCGGCGGAGGACATCGTGGCCGTGGCGTTCCGCGCATCGGTGATCTTGATGCGGATCCCTGTCGACGTCCCGGCCGTCGTCGCGGTCCCGGTGATCTGCCCGTCCGCGTTGAGCGTCAGACCCGCCGGCAGAGTGCCGTTGGCAACCGTGAAGGCGCACGGCGCGGCGTAGCAGGTGTAGGTCAGCGCGTAGCTGTAGGCGACGCCGCGCAGGGGGGTCAGCGTTCCCGGCAGGGCGATCGTGGGGGTCGTGTAGATCGTCCAGACGAGGGTGTACGGCACGGACGGACCGGGGTAGGTGCCCGTGTTCGAGCGAGGACTGATCGTGATCGTCACGGTGTAGGGGCCGGCCCCCGTCACGTTCGTTCCCTGCAGTCGAACCTGGGCGTTCGTGGCCACATTGGTGGTGCCGGTGATGGCGGTCCAGGACGCCGCGCTGCTGCAATTGGCCGTGCACTGGTACAGGCCCAGGTTCGCGGGGCCACCGGAGATCCCGAACCGGCACTGCCGGTAGGTGGAGTTCGTGTTCGCGGCCGCCGAGCAGTAATAGCTGACGGCCTGGTTCACGGTCGCGCCCGAATCGGACGTTGCGTCGGAGGCGGAGATCCAGGAGCCGTTGGTCGCGAACCAGGTGACCGGCAGGACAGCGTCGGCGTAGCCGCTGCCCGTGACGGAGCTACGCAGCCGCAGGGTGAAGGTGTAGGTACCGCTCACCGGAGTCCCGGTCACCACGACCGATGCACCCGATGCGGTCAGGGTGATGCCCGATCCGGCAGGCGGAGCGGTCTGGAAGTCCCACAGGTAGTCGGACGCGTTCGAGGTGCCGCCGGTGGCGGCGAAGGTCCGCGCCGCGGTGCCGGGAGTCATCCCGGTCAGGGGCGTCGTGCCGGTGATCGCCAGGTCGGGGTAGACGTTCACCTGCAGGTCGGCGGTGTCGGTGCGTCCCAGCCGGTCCGTCACCGTGACCGTCGTGGACCAGGTGCCGGCGGCGGCGTTGGTCGCGCTGAACGTCCCGGTTGCGTCGTCGAAGTTCAGCCAGCCCGGCAGGGTTCCGGAGTAGGCGTACCAGCATCCGCCGGCGAGGCACTGTCCCGTGGGTGCGCTGGTCAGCGCCCCGCCGTCGTACAGCACCACCGGTGAGGAGTAGCCCACCGAGGGGTCGGACGTGAAGTACCAGGTCAACGGCGGTGAGTCGACCTCGACCGCGGCAGCGTCCTTCACGTGCAGCGTCAGGTCGGTGATCTTGATGCAGGTGATGGCGCAGGTGCCACCGGGGCCAGTGGCCACCACGGGCACGTGGTAGCTGCCGGGGGTCGGCTGGGTGATGTTGCCCAGGTCGACCTCGAGCCAGCTCGGGACCGGGTCGGCGCCGCCGCGGGCCTGCAGTTCGAAGGAGTCGCAGGGCAGGTTGGGGCATTCGACGTCGAAGTACACCGTCTCGTTCGCGTCGTACGCGGAGACGCGCGTGGCGAAGGGAGGATCGATGGACGGTGCCGCGAACACCGTCAGCTGCACGGCGTAGTCGGCCGAGTAGCTGCCCTGCTTGAGGCGGTAGGTGACCGCCCATGCACCCGGCGCCGACGGCGGGGTGCTGCTGCGCAGCGCGACCGATCCGGTCGTGGTCGTCGCGCTGGCCACGGAGCTGCCCAGCCAGCTCGGCTTGGGGCCGGGGTCGGTCGTGACGCTGAAGGTGCAGCTGGCGCTCGGGCAGGAGTACTGGAACGGCAGGTTGACGCCGACGCCGACAGTGGTCTGCTGCGTCGTGCCCGGGGTGTCGGTCCACTGCGGAGCCGGGAAGACGCTCCAGGTGAACGTGGCGGTCGTGGTCGCCGCCCCGACCTGGGTGCGCACCGTGACGGTGTAGGTGCCGGTCCCGGCGACCGGGGACGGCCACGAGATCGTGGCGTTCTGGCCGGAACCGGTGATGACCGGCTGATCGCCAACAGGCTGGCTCGGCGGCTGTCCCGCGGAATCCAGGAACGAGACGATCTGCCACGTGTAGGTGCCGAGGGTTCCGGCCGCCGAGAGCGCGACCGAGTCGCCGACCCCGACCGTGCTCACCTTGGCGCTGGGTGGCGCGATGACGAGTGTTCCGACGGTCCAGGTGAACGGGAACTGGCGCTGCGAGCCGGTAACACCGTCTTTCACCGTCAGGGTCACCGAGTACGTACCGGATGCCGTGGGCGTACCGCGGACGACACCGTTGTAGTCGGTTCCGGTAGCTCCCGCGCAGGTCGACCCGACGGTCTCGGCGAGGCAGAGACCGGTCGGGAGCCCGGTGACGGTCCAGCTCAGGTTCGCCGGACCTGAGCCG
>Ga0068859_100003029_pt1 | contig 17037 bp, 12 predicted proteins | sample KBSSwiS22_FD_66585 | JGI IMG/M metagenome (GOLD analysis project Ga0068859, IMG submission 66585) | Switchgrass rhizosphere microbial communities from Kellogg Biological Station, Michigan, USA - KBS Switchgrass S2-2 | ecosystem: Host-associated > Plants > Roots > Rhizosphere > Soil ...
GTGCTCATGTCGGACGTGCGCGGCTACTCCACGATCGCCGAGCACACCGACCCGGCGGTGCTGGCCGGCCAGCTCAACGCCCACCGCCGCGAGATGAACGCGGCGATCCTCGGCCACAGCGGGACGGTCATGCAGTACGTCGGCGACGCGGTGATGGCCGTGTTCGGCGCCCCGTTCGCCCGCCCCGACCACGCACTGGCGGCCTGCCGCGCGGCGAGCGCGATGCATGCCCGGCAGGCCAGCCTCGACCGGTCCTGGGCGGGGGACGGCCTCGAGCCGTTCGGACTCGGCATCGGCGTGTGCAGCGGCCCGGTGGCCGCGGCCCTGCTCGGCAGCGAGGAAAGGCTGGAATACACCCTGGTCGGCGACACCGTGAATCTCGCGCAGCGGTTGGGCGACCTCGCCCGGCCCGCCGGGATGACGGTGATCAGCGATGCCACCGCCGCCGCGCTGCGGGGCCAGCGGGAATTCGACGTCTGGGAAATGCCGGCGCGCACAGTCAAGGGCCGCACCACTCCGGTGCGCCCGTTCGAGCTGCGCCCGCCAGACCCCGCCGCGGGTTCGGGCGGCCCGAGCTTCCCTGGCCCAAACGCGACCGATTTTGAGGGCTTGGTGGAATGCGCCTCGCAGGTCAGGGTCCCCGTGGGAGATTCCCTGCCAGTGGGGGCGGTCAAAACGCCTGCTGGGCGGGCAGCCGGCTCGGGCGAGGGGGTTTCCGGCCGCGGCCGCCGGTGGTGGCCCGCGCGCGGCCGGGGCGGTGTTCAAACGCGGTGAGAAGCTCGGCGCGGCCGTTGCTCGTACAGCCGCCAGCTGGCCGTCCGGCGGCGGCGGGCGACGAGCGGACGCGGGATTTCTGCCCGAGGAACCGCACTCACGGAAAACCGCCGGTCCATCGCCAGCGGAAGGCAACGCCGGCGCACGCCGGTCGGGGGAAGGAACTCACGTGACGAGTACGGACCTGCTTGGCGGCGCGGCCGGGCCGGAGCCCGGCGCCAGTATCGCCGGCGCTGCGAGCGGCGCCGTTCCCAGCACGCCCACCGCGGCCGAGCTCGGGGGGGCCGCGGTGGGCGGCGCGGAGGTGGCGCCGCTCGTGCGGCTGCGGGGCGTGCGGCGCACCTACGACGCCGATCTCGCGCCCGTGAGGGCGCTGCGCGGCGTCGACCTGGACGTGGCGGCGGGCGAGTTCGTCGCCATCACCGGCCCGTCGGGGTGTGGCAAGTCGACTCTGCTGAACGTCGTCGCGGGCCTGGAGACCGTCGATGACGGCAGCGTGGAGGTCGCCGGCGAGCGGGTCAGCGGACGTGACCCCGACTGGCTCGCGCGGTTCCGGCGCCACCACGTCGGCATCGTGTTCCAGTTCTTCAACCTCATCGACGGCGTGTCCGCGTTGCAGAACATCGTGCTGCCAGCGTCGATCGGCGGGATGCGCCGGCGGGCCGCCGAGTCGAGGGCCCGGGACCTGCTCGACCTGCTGGGCCTTGCCGACCGGGCCGACCAGCTTCCGTCGGTGCTGTCCGGTGGGCAGCGTCAGCGGCTGGCGATCGCGCGGGCGCTGGTCAACGAGCCGACGGTGCTGCTGGCGGACGAGCCGACCGGTGCGCTCGACAGCGAGGGTGGGCTGGAGATCCTGGAGCTGTTCCGCCGGCTGCACGCCGACGGCCAGACGATCATCGTGATCACCCACTCCGCGGACGTCGCGGCCGGCGCGCAGCGCGTCGTGCCGATGCGCGACGGCCGGATCGCGACCTGAGGCCCGCCGTGACGAAACAGGGGTCCCCTCGAACCGCGGCCAGCGCGCCGGGCCCGAGGCCGCGGGGCGCCAAGGGCCAGATGGCTGGCCTGTGGCGGCCGGTCTGGGCGTGGCTGCGGCTGGACCTGCGGCGGCGCTGGCTGTCGCTGCTCGCGCTCGCGTTGCTGGTCGCGCTGGCCACGGGTGTCGTGATGACCGCGGCGGCGGGTGCCCGGCGCGGTGCCTCGGCGCTCGACCGGATCCTCGCCGTCACGTCGCCGGCCACGGTGGCCGCTGTGCCGAACCAGCCCGGCTTCGACTGGGACGCCGTGCGGCGCCTGCCCGGCGTGGCGGCGCTGGGCACCTTCCTGGGCACCGGCAGCTTCGCCGTCGAGGGCCACCCGGAGGTGAACGTCCTTTCTCCCGCCATGGACGGCGAGGGCATGCGGACGGTTGAGCACCCGGTCGTCCTGGCCGGCCGGCTCCCCGATCCGGCCCGGGCGGACGAGGCGGTCGTCAGCCAGCTCTTCCTCGAGAAGTCCGGGCTGTCGGTCGGGGACACGGTGACGGCGCTGCTGCCGACGCCCGCGGCCGCCGACGCCGCGGCCAAGGAGCTGAGCGGGGCAGACTCGTTCGACGGTCCCAGCCAGACGCTCAGGATCGTCGGTGTCGTCCGGTCCGGTTGGTGGTTCCGGGAAACCAAGGACGACGGTGGCGGCATCGCGACCACCTTCGCGTTCACCGAGACCTACCGGGCGAACCTGGTCGGCGCCGCCGGCGACGCGGCCATCGTGAACGCGATGGTCCGGCTGCGCGCCGGCGCGGCCGGGATACCCGCGTTCCAGCAGGAACTCGACCGGTTGGTGGGGCATCCCGTCGAGACCATCAATGTCGTCGCCGAGGAGCGCAGCTACCGGGAGACCACGACGTTCGAAGCCGGTGGTCTGGCCGCCTTCGCGCTGGCGGCCTATCTCGCCGCGGTGGTCCTCGTCGGGCAGGCCGTGATCCGTTTCGTGATCGGCGCGACCGCCGACCTCGGCGTGCTGCGCACCCTCGGCCTGACCGTCCGGCAGGCCACCGTCGCGGCCACCGCGGGACCGGTCCTGGCCTCGCTGGCCGGAGCGCTCGCCGGCGCCGCCGCGGCGGTGGCTGCCTCAGCGAGGTTCCCGATCGGCTCCGCGGCGCTTGTCGAGCCCGATCCAGGCGTTGACGCCGATCTCCTGGTGATCTTCACGGTCGCGGGTGTGACGCTGCTGCTGGTGGCGGTCGCCGCGACCACTACGGCGTTCGCCGTCGCAGTGCGCGGTGTCCGGCCGGCCCGGCCGCGCGGGTCGGCGGTCGCCCGCCTGGCCTACCGCCTCGGCCTGCCGGTGCCGGTGCGGACCGGTGCGCGCTTCGCGCTCGAAACCGGCAGAGCCGGCGCCGCCGTGCGACCGGCACTGGTCGGAGCGGTCGTCGGGGTGCTCGGCGTGCTGGGCTCGCTGACCTTCCAGGCCGGCGTCGCCGACGCGGTGGCCAACCCCGCCCGGTTCGGACAGGTCTTCGCGATCGGCGGCTTCGTCGGCTTCGGCGACGAGGACATCGCGCCAGCCGGCGACCGTGCCCGCGTCGCGGCCGCCGACCCCGACGTGCTCGCGGTCAACGACACCCAGGTCAACGTCGCGACCGTCGGGCGCCGGCCGGTGACGGTGTTCAGCCTCGACCCCGTGGCTGGGCCCCCGCCGTCGATCCAGGTGCTTTCGGGTCGCCTGCCGGCCACGCCGGGGGAGATCGTGCTGGCACCCGGCGTCGCCAGTCGCGTCGCCGCATCGGTGGGTGACCTCCTCGCCGTCACCGGGAGGGACCCCGCGGCGGCCGACGTGCAGATGCGGCTGACCGGGCTGGCCTTCGCGCCCCAGGACCCGCACACCACCTATGACGAGGGCGGCTGGGTGAGCGCGATCGGCTACCGCGCGCTGTTCGAGGACGGCTTCAAATATCACGAGATCCTGGTCGAGACGCGGCCGGGCGCCGACGCCTCAGCCGTGGCTGACCGGCTCAACAAGGCCGCCGGCTCAGCCGACGCGTTCTACCTCCGGCAGGACCCGTTCCCAGTCGACGAGCAGCAGCGCTTCCGTGGCATCGCGACGCTGCCCCGGCTCCTGGGGGCCTTCCTGGGCGTGCTCGCGGTCGGCGCGGTAGGCCACGCCCTGTTCGTCGGGGTGCGCCGCCGCCGGCACGAAGTCGCCGTGCTGCGGGCGCTGGGCATGACCCGGCGGCAGGCCCGCATGATCGTGCTGACCCAGGCCGCCCTCATCGGCGCGATCGGCTTGGGCGTCGGCGTGCCGGTCGGCGTCCTGCTCGGCCGTGCGCTGTGGCGGGCGGTCGCGACGAGCACGCCGCTGATCTACGTGCCGCCGGTCGCGACGCTCGCGCTGGCGCTCGCGGTGCCGGCCGTGGTCGTTGTGGCCGTCCTCCTGGCGTCCGTCCCGGCCCGGCGCGCGGCCCGCCTGCGTGTGCCGGACGTGCTGAGAGCCGAGTGAGAGCGACGATGACAGACAGCACCTCGGAGATGGGCGTCGACGGGCGGGCGCGGGTCGGCGGTGGTTCGGCGGTGCGCGTGTGGCGGCCGGTCTGGGCGTGGCTGCGGCTGGACCTGCGGCGGCGCTGGCTGTCGCTGCTCACGCTCGCGCTGCTGGTCGCGCTGGCCACCGGCGTGGTGATGACCGCCGCGGCGGGTGCCCGACGCGGCGCCTCGGCGCTCGACCGGATCCTCGCCGTCACGTCGCCGGCTACGGTGGCGCCGGTACCGAATGAGCCGGGTTTCGACTGGGATGCCGTGCGCCGCCTGCCCGACGTCGAGGCGATGGGCACGTTCCTTCTCACCGGCCAGGTCGCCGTCGAGGGGCATCCGCAGGTCACTGTCTCGTTCGCCCCGATGGACGCCGACATCTGGGCAACGGTCGAGCGTCCCGTGGTGATCTCCGGCCGGCTCGCGGACCCGACCCGAGCCGACGAGGCGGTCGTCAGCCAGAGCTTCCTGAAGACGACCGGGCTCCGGGTCGGCGACACGGTGACGATGATGCTGCCGACTCCGGAGCAGGCAGACGCGGCCAACGCTGGCGACGGAGAGATCACCTCCTACAAGGGCCCTCGCCCGCGGCTCACCATCGTCGGGGTAGTTAAGTCTGGCTGGTATTTCCGCGAAGAGCCGGGCGACGCCGGCAACATCGCGCTCACCTTCGGGTTCACCGAGGCCTACCGCCCGAACCTCGTCGGCGCCACCGGCGACGCGGCCATCCTCAACGCCATGGTCCGGCTGCGCGGCGGCGCGGCCGACATCCCGGCGTTCCAGGCGGAGCTCGACAAGGTGGCGGGCCATCCGGTCGAGACTATGAACGTCGTCGCGGACGAGCGCAGCGTCCGGGCGACGACGAGGTTCGAGGCCGCGGGTCTGGCCGCCTTCGCGCTGGCGGCCTACCTCGCTGCGGTGGTCCTGATCGGGCAGGCCGTGATCCGGTTCGTGATCGGCGCGACCGCCGACCTCGGCGTGCTGCGCACGCTCGGTCTGACCGTCCGGCAGGCCACGGTCGCCGCCGCCGCGGGGCCTGTGCTGTCGTCAGCCGCCGGGATAACGGTCGCAGCCGGCGCGGCGGTGGCCGTCTCGCCGCTGTTCCCGATCGGGTCCGCCGCGTACGTGGAGCCCGACCCAGGCCTGCACCTCGACGGCCCGGTGATCCTTGCCGTCGCGGCCGTGACACTGCTGCTGTTGGTGGTCGCGGCGGCCACGACGGCGTTCGCGGCGTCCGTGCGCGGTGTCCGCCCGTCCCGGCCGCGCCGGTCGGCGGTCGCGCGCCTAGCCTGCCGTCTCGGCCTGCCGGTGCCGGTGCAGACGGGCGCGCGCTTCGCGCTCGAGACGGGTGCGGCCGGCGCCTCCGTGCGGCCGGCGTTGGTCGGCGCGGTCGTCGGCGTGCTCGGCGTGCTCGGCTCGCTGACCTTCCAGACCGGAGTCGCCGACGCCGCGGCCAATCCAGCCCGGTTCGGGCAGAACTTCGCGGTCGACAGCTTCCCCGGCTTCGGCGGTCGCGACTTCGTGCCAGCGCCCGACCTCGTGCGCGTCGCGGCCGCCGCCCCCGACGTGCGCGTGGTCAACGACACCAGGGTCAACGTCGCGACCGTCGGAAATCTGTCGGTGACGCTGTTCAGCCTCGACCCCGCGGCAGGGCACACCCCGTCGATCCAGATCCTCGAGGGCCGGCTACCGGCCACGCCGGGCGAGATCGCGCTGGCGCCCGGCGTCGCCAGCAGCGTGGGCGCCTCGGTGGGCGACCTCCTCACTGTCGTGGGGGAAGACCCCAAGATCCGCATGCCGATGCGGATGACCGGGCTCGCCTTCGTTCCCGAGAGTGCGCACACCGACTACAACCATGGCGGCTGGGTGGGCGCGGGCGGCTACCGCGCGCTGTTCCCGGGGGGTGGCTTCAAGTACCACGAAGTCATGATCGAGACACGCCCGGGCGCCGACGTCTCCGCTGTGCGCGATCGGCTCAACAAGGCGGCCGGCTCCGACGAGGCGTTCTTCCTCCGGCGTGACGTGTTCAAGGTCGAGGAGCAGGAACGCTTCCACAACGTCGCGGTTCTGCCCCGGTTGCTGGGGGCCTTCCTCGGGATGCTGGCGGTCGGCGCGGTCGGTCACGCCCTGTTCGTCGGCGTGCGCCGCCGCCGCCACGAGGTCGCGGTGCTCCGGGCACTCGGCACGACCCGGTGGCAGGCCCGGGTCATCGTGCTGACCCAGGCGGCCCTGATCGGGTCGATCGGCCTGGCCGTCGGGGTGCCGGTCGGCGTGCTGCTCGGCCGCGCGCTGTGGCGGGTGATCGCGACGAGCACCCCGCTGATCTACGTGTCGCCGGTCGCGACGCTCGCGCTGGCGCTCGCCCTGCCGGTCACAGTTCTCGCGACTGGCCTGCTTGCCTCCGTTCCAGCCAGGCGCGCGGCCCGCCTGCGCGTGCCGGACGTCCTGCGAGCCGAGTGAGTGACGTTGACCAGCCCCGTTCCCAGCACGACGCCAGCCCTCGGCGTGCCCGTCGCCCGCGGCGTCGCCGGCCTGGCCAGGCGCGCGTCGGTGTGGCTGCCCACCGCCCTCGTCCTGGCGGCGCTCGCCGCCGCGCTCGCCGGCCCGCGCCTCGTCAGAGCAGCGGGCGAAGCACCGCTGGACGACGCCGTGCGCACGGTCGGACTGGTCTCGACCGCGAGCTGGGCTGTGCTCGCCGTGGTCGCCCGGACCGTCCGGCCGCCTCGGCTTGCCTGGGTCGCCGCGGTGGTCGCGGCCGTCCAGGCTGGCGCGCTGCTGGAGCCGCGGCTCGCGGCCGCCACGGTCGCCGTCTGGGCGTTCGCCCTGGCCGTCCCGCCCGACGGCCCGGTACTGGGCGTCGGCCGGCTCGGTTTCGCCGGCCTGCTGGCCGCCGGGGCCGCGGTCGTCGCCGTCGTCGCCGCGCCGGGCTCGACGGCGTTCGGCCCGGCGCTGGCGGCGCTGGCGGCCCTCGGCGCGCTGTACGTGGCGGCGTGCCACCTGGTGCTGGTCAACGCCGACGGCGGCCGGGCCGACGCCCTGACCGGAGCCGGCCCCGGCGGCCGGACCAGGTGGGCGCTGCTGTGGACCGGGGCGGGCACGGTCATCGCCGTCGCGGCCGCGGCGGTCGTCGGCGCGGGAAGCCTGCTGCTGGGCATCCCGGACGACCCCACGCCGGCAGCGCTCGCCGCCTGGGTGCTGGTGCCGTTCACCATGGCCGCTGGGGCGCACCCTCGGCTGGCCCGGCTCGGCCCGCGCGCCTTCATCGAGGGGGTGACCGTCGCCGGGCTCGCGGTGCTCGTGGCCGCGGTCTACCTGGCCGTCGTGCTCGGCCTCGGGCGCAGGCCCGGCGCCGGCGAGCGGGAGGTCCTGACGCTGTCGCTACTGGCGGCGTTCGGATGCGCGGTGCTCGCGCTGCCCGCCCGCGCCTGGCTCGCCGGTGTCGCGGAACGTGCGGTACGCGGCGCCGAGGTGCCGGCCGACCGGCTGCTCGCCACCTTCGGCACCAGGATGACCAGGGCCGTTCCCATGGACGAGCTGCTTCTCCAGCTGGCCGAGCTGCTGCGGGCGACCCTCGGGCCGGCTGGCGCCGAGATCTGGACGGGCAGTGACGGGACGCTGGGCCGGATGGTCAGCCTGCCCGAGCGGCCGGCCACCCGGTTGGCTCTCGGCGCCCGCGAATGGTCGGTGGTCGCCCGGGCCAGGACCGGCGGCAACGCCTGGATCGCGATGTGGCTGCCCGGCCTGCTGTCTGGCGACGAGCTGGTGCGCGCCGCCCCAATCACTCACCTGGGTGAGCTGCTCGGGCTGCTGGTCGTGCGCCGGCCGGCGACGGCGGGCCCGTTCACCCCGGGCGAGGACCGGGTGCTCGTGGAGCTGGCCCGGCAGGTCGGCCTCGCACTGCACAACCTGTCGCTGGACAGCGCCCTGCAGGCATCGCTGGAGCAGCTGCGGGAGCGCAACGCCGAGCTGGTCGCGTCCCGGGCGCGCATCGTGACCGCCGCGGACGCCGCCCGCCGCCGCCTGGAGCGTGACCTGCATGACGGCGCCCAGCAGCACCTCGTCGGCCTGTCGGTCAAGGTAGGGCTCGCGGCGCAGCTCGCCGAGACCAACCCGGCGGCCCTCGGCCCGCTCCTGGCCGGCCTGCACGCGGACGTCCGGGCCGCGGCGGGGGCGCTGCGGGAGCTGGCGCACGGCATCTACCCGCCGCTGCTGCGCGACCACGGCCTCGCCCCGGCGCTGCGCGCGGCCGCGACCCGCGGCCCGTTGGACTGCTTCGTCGAGGCCGACCCGGACCGCTACCCGCCGGACCTGGAGGCCGCGGTCTACTTCTGCTGCCTGGAGGCGCTGCAGAACGCGGGCAAGTACGCCGGCGCCGACGTGGAGGTGACCATCAGCGTGACCGCCGAGGACGGCGCGATCCGGTTCGAGGTGGCCGACGACGGCGCCGGCTTCGACCCGGCCGCGACCGCCGGTCACGGGTTCGCGAACATGCGCGACCGGGTGGGCGCCTTCGGCGGAACCCTGGAGGTCGAGTCATCGCCCGGCGCCGGCACCCGGGTGCGCGGCAGCCTGCCGCTGCCAGCCGGTGAGCGATAACGGCCCGCGCCGCTCCTGCCCGGCCTGGCTCGCACCTGCCCGGCCCGGCTCGCTCCTGCCCCGCCCGGTTCGCTACCGGCCGGGCGTGTCGTGGTTCCGGCCCGCGACGGCGTCGCTCAGCGTGGCCGGAGTCAGTTCGTCCTTGCGGACGAAGCCGACGGCGCCGCACGCGGCGGCGCCGGGCGGAAGATCCTCGGTGCCGTAGGACGACATCAGCAGCACGGCGGACGACGGGTCGCCGGCGACGATCCTGCGGGTCGCCTCGACCCCGTCGATACCCGGGAGGTGCACGTCCATCAGCACGAGGGCTGGGCGCACCCGCTCGGCCAGCTCGACACCCTCCTCGCCGGAGGCCGCCTCGGCGACGACGGACCAGCCGGGCAGGGCGCCGACCAGGACGCGCGCGACCTGGCGGAACAGCGCCTGGTCGTCGACGACGAGCACTCCGAAGCGCGTGCCGGCGGTACCGCTGCTGGCCGCGTCGGCGAGGTCGACATCGGATGTCCGCATACGACCATCGTCCGTGTCGCCATGACCATCGACAAGGAAGTCAGCCGCTGGCCCGGGGGGATGCCAGCACCCCTGGCGTTGGTGGGTACGCGAGTGGCGACGGTCGCGAGAGCCGCGGTGTCAGCCTTAGCGAGGGGCCAGCCGGTTCGGGCCGCGCTCCTCAGCCAGGTAGATCAGCACCGCCTTGACCCGGCGGTTCGTGTCCGGTTCCGCGGCGAGGCCCAGCTTGGCGAACAGGGTGTTGATGTGTTTCTCGACCGCGCGCTCGCTGAGGTACAGCGCGGCTCCGGCGGCGGCGTTGCTCTTGCCCTGGGCGATCTGGGCCAGCACCGCGCGCTCCCGCTCGGTGAGCGTCGCCAGTGGCGATGCCTTGGGCGCGGCCCTGGCGGCCACCAGGGCCTCCACGACCGCCGGGTCGACCACCGACCGGCCAGCCGCGACGGCGCGCACCGCCGCGGCCAGGTGTCCCGGCTCCCCGACCGCGTCCTTCACCAGGTACGCCCGGCCGCCGCTGCCGTGTTCGAGGAGCTTGAGCGCGTACTCGGGGTCGGCGTACTGGGACAGGACGACGACGCCGACTCCGGGGTCGCTGGCCCGCAGCAGCGCGGCGGCGCGGATGCCCTCGTCCGTGCTCGTCGGCGGCATGCGGACGTCGGTCACGACGACGTCCGGCGCATGCTTCGCCACCGCGGCCAGGAGGGAGTCAAGGTCCGCGCACGTCCCGACGACGCTGAGATCGGGCTGGCTGTCCAGCATCCCGCGCACGCCCTCGCGCACGATCAGGGAGTCGTCGGCAAGAACGATACGCAGTGACACATGCGCAGACTATCGAAAGACGATCACGGTCTGCTCGCTGTGTCCGCTCGTTGACGCTGGTCCCTCCGGTGACGGGGCGCACTTCGGCGGTCATGGTGGCCTCGGGTCATCCCCTCGGGGAAGGCACAGGGCGGGACGTGGGAGAGTGCGCCGCGGGAGCGGCGGAGGTGATGGGCATGGTGGCCCAGGGCGGCGGAACGCGGGCGGGTGCCCAGCCGGACGGCTTCGACGCGGTCGTCGTCGGCTCCGGACCCAACGGCCTGACGGCGGCGGTCACGCTCGCCGAGGCGGGGTGGCGGGTGCTCGTCCTGGAGGCCGCCGACCGGCCCGGCGGCGGACTGCGCACCGAGGAGCTGACCCTCCCTGGTTTCCGCCACGACGTCTGCGCGACCGTCCTGTCGCTGGCCGCGGTCTCCCCGGCGCTGCGGGCCTACGGAACGGACGCGCCGGGGCCCGTGGCCGGCGGAACGGCGACCCTCGGCATGACCGCCGGTGACGAAGAGGCCAAGAGCGCGCTGGGTGGGCCGGCCGCGCCCCTGGTTCGGTGGGCGCACCCGCCGGTGCCGCTCGCCCACCCGCTCGACGGGGACGCGGCCGCGCTGCTGTGGCGCGATCTCGCCTCGACGGCCGCCGGACTCGGCGGGACGTCCACCGACGCGGACGCGACGGGGGCTCGCCTCGCCGGCGCCGCCCGCCGTGGACCCGCGTCCGCGACCTCGGACGCGATGTTCGCGATCTACCGTAGCGGGGGAACGTCCGCCGATCCGGCTGGGTGGGGGAGGCTCGTAGGGCCGCTGGTCGCGGCCGGGCCTCGACTGACCGACGGGGTGCTGTCGATGCTCGACCTGCCACCGGCGGCGCCGCTCGCGATGGCCCGGTTCGGGGCCGTCGGCGTGTGGCCCGCGACGGCGCTCGCCCGGGCCGCGCTGCGCGGCGACGCGGCCCGAGCGCTGCTCGGTGGGCTCGCGGCGCACTCGATGCTCGACCTGGGCCGTCCGATGACCGCCGCCTACGGCCTGCTCCTGGGCTTGAGCGCCCATCAGGTGGGCTGGCCGGTCGCCGTCGGCGGCTCACAGGCGCTGGCCGACGTTCTCGTCGCCCGGCTGCGCGCGCTCGGCGGCGAGCTGATCACGGGCCATTCGGTGACGAACCTGCGCGCGCTGCCGCCAGCCAAAGCCGTGCTGCTGGATCTCACCCCCCGCCAGCTTCTGCGGATCGCGGGCGACGAGCTGCCCACCCGGTACCGGGCCGCGCTGGCGCGCTACCGCTACGGCCCGGGCGTGTTCAAGGTCGACTGGGCGCTCGATGGGCCGGTCCCCTGGCGGGACGAGACGGTGGCCGCCGCTGGGACGGTGCATCTCGGCGGCACCCTCGCCGAGGTCGCCGCCGCCGAACGCGCTGTCGCCCACGGCCGGCACCCGGAGCGACCATTCGTCCTGTTCGTCCAGGCCACGGTCGCCGACCCGACCCGCGCGCCGGAGGGCAGGCACACCGGCTGGGCGTACTGCCACGTCCCGCTCGGCTCGACCGTCGACATGACCGCCGCGATCGAGGCCCAGGTCGAGCGCTTCGCCCCGGGCTTCCGCGACCGGATTCTTGCCCGCCACGTCATGGGCCCGGCAGCGCTGGAAGCGCACAACGCCAACGAGATCGGTGGCGACATCGGTGGCGGCACCGCCGACCTGCGCCAGCTGTTCGCCCGCCCCGTCCTGTCCCGCCACCCCTGGGCCACCCCGCTGCCGGGCGTCTACCTCTGCTCCTCGTCCACCCCACCTGGCGCCGGCGTCCATGGGATGTCCGGCCATCACGCCGCCACCCTGGCGCTGCGCCGCGCCGCCGGTACCGCGGAAGGGCCGCCGCTCGGGAACTGAGCACCCTCGGCCCAGACGTGCGCTTTCTCGGAAGCCGCGGTGGCCTGTCCCGCTACCCCACGCCGCGGCCCCAATGGCTTTCGTGTCGCTGCTTGTCCAGATCCAGGAAGGTGAGCACCGCCGTTGTTTGGCGGAGGACCTCGCGGTCGCGAACCAGCAGCCGTATTCCCCTCCGCCATGAACGCGAACTGCCGCCGGCCACAACAGGCGTTTCGAGTACCAGGGTCCGAGTCGGCCCGTCAGCGCTCCCGTCGTAGTGAGTCCGTTCAACGTCGCAAGGGAAGGTCACTAACACCGAAATATCGGTGATGGCCAGCCGGCCGGGATTGTGGACGACGAATTCATAGACCGATTTCGCGCGACCTAGTTCATCGGCGTGCCCCTCGGTCTCCACGCTGGTCGGCTGCCAGGCGAGGGTGACGGAGCGCAACTCCAGTGCGCGCTCATGTTCCTGCTCGCGGCGCACGAGGCGTACCTGAAGGCCCGCGAAGACGACCGCGCCCACGGTAGCGACGCCAGAAACCCAAGTGGCAACGTCGCCCCACGCCACGCCACTCATGCGCCCGACCGAGCACGGGCCGGAGTGCCATCTGCCACCCGGCCCACAAGGTGCGGCCACGCGCCAGTTCCATGCCAAAGCCCTGCTCCGAGTGGCATCGAATCCTCCGTCCAGACCCGCCTCAGCCAGAGCCCGGTCAGTTGGCGGGTGTGTGGCAGCGAATGGCGACGAACCCGGATGAGCTCCTGAATGGGAGCGATGGCTCGACTGGGATCCTGGTCGCCCTGCCGCGCCACCGGCTCGCCGCGACTCGGACCCGACAGGTCAGCCGCTGCGGCGAATGCTCCAGGTGCCTTCGCCGTCGTAGCACTTGGAAGTACCAGTACCGGTGATCGTGTCCCCCCTGACCTGGCCCTCGAAACGGGTGTTGTTCTGGTCGCCGACGATGGCGAAGATCAGCTTGTCGCCGTCGAGGGTTCCGGTGATGGCGCTTCCGCTGAGACCGCAGACGTCCGCGGACGAGCTGATGGTTCCCGTCACGGTGGAACCGTTCTGATGGAACTGCACGGTTACGTCCACATCCGCTGTGATCGGCTCCGTGACGTGCAGCGCGCCGTTCCAGGTGCCCGAGAGGTCAGTCCTGCCACTGGTGGTCGTGGCTGGCGCCTGCGGGCTCGCGGTGAGGGAGGTCGCGACGAAGTGCTGGCCGTCCCAGACGAGTCTCACCGTGCGCCGTTCCTGGGCGCCGGAGCCGCTGGCGCTGGGGAAGCTCGCGGTGGTGACGAGCAGGCCCTTGTCGATGGACAGCGGGTCACTCGTGAAACCCGTTGCCTGTTGGCCCCTGTCCGCCGGTGGTCCTGGATGGTCGAGGACGTTCGGGCCGTCGCGATAGACGTAGAGCAAATTTCTGGCTGTCTCACCACTTGCGCCACAGGAGAGCAGGACCGCGACCTCCCCCGACGAGCCACCGGCCAGGTCGCCGATGGCCACGTTCACGACGGTTAGCTCGTAAGTCCGCCCACTGTTCTCCACAGAGCCCGTGCCATCTCGCACGGTAAAGATTTTCTCACCTGCGCAGTCAACGCGATAAGTGGCGTTGCGCCAGTCCATGGCGGCGGCGGGGACAAAATCCAGGTCGCTGTCGCCATTGGTTCCCCGTGCCCGGGTGAAGGCCTTGCCGGAGTCGATGTCGTCGACGACGAAGACGTCAGCGGGGACGACGTGCGACTGGATCGCGGTCACCGAGTTCTTGGAGAATCCCCCCCAGGTCTCGCCGACAATATTGGCCTTCCGGGCCTGGGCCGGTGTGATCGCCGGGTTTGTCAGGGGGTTTCCGCACCCGCACTTCACGACCGGTGCTCCGTTTCCGTCGACGAGCACCGCCGTGCCAGCCTGCAGCACCGCCTGGAAGGAGGTCGCCTTGCCGGCCGCGTACCCGTGGTTTGTCACGAGCGTGTCGGTGCGAAGCACCACCGGCGTCAGGGAGTGGATGTAGCTCTCAAGGCCAGCGGGGTTGATGTGGCGAACGGCTGCCCACGCGGCCAGCAAAGGCGTGTTGTCGCGCAGGTAGCGCACCATCTTGTCCCGGTCGCAGGTGCCGATGTTACGGGTGCCTCCGTACAGGCCAACGGTCTCAGCCGGTACCGTGGCGCTTCCTGCCGGCCCGTGCGCCGAAGACTGCGGCGCCAAGGCCTTGTCCGCACTGGCCTGGGGGGTGAAACCGTCAATGACCGGCTTGCCTGCGAGCTCAGCGCGCAGCTCGACGCCGCCCGAATCATTCGTCGTCAGGAGTACCCCGGCCAGCGTGCCGGCGGCCACGACAAGCGCGATGCCCGCGGCCACGACGACGCGCAGCCACGTCCTCGCGAACGGTCCCCGGCGCCATATTGGCGCGGGCCGAGACAACGGCCGGTCAGGACCAGCTGAAGCGGATGGAATCGTCCCCCCGGCGCCGGCTGCGAACACCGGGTTTGCAGGATACTGGCGATGCGCGGCCTCGAGCAGCTTCCGACGACCGTCCGGCACAATACCGGAGTGGAGCTTCTCGCTCACCAGCCACCAGAAATCCTCGGCGCTTTCGGTGGACCAGGTCGGATGCCGCCCGCGGGGCAGTGTGGCGGCGTCGAGGAGCCGGGTAGCCGGCCGCTGGTCCCGAAAGACTCTGGCGAGCTCACGGACCTCGTCCTCGCTCAAGCCCTCGCCGGACATGCTGCCCCCCGCAGTCATTCGAGCATGGCGGCCGCAAGCCTGGAACAGCGTTCTCTTTCAGGCTCGCTCCGCGATGCGGATCATAGCGGAAGTGACCCGAAATTCTCCAGGAGTCCTAGACCGCCGCGGTCCGAGTTCGGAGTCCTGCGGTGTTGGCCGGTGCGCCGCGAGCACTCACGCTCTAACCTGCACACCCGCCCGCACAGAGGCACCGAACCGTCCTGGCCCGGCCACGCCTCCCGCTGCCCGGCGGACAGCGGCACGCGAACGGTGGTCGGTCAGCCGTCGCGCCTGGACAGGCCGTGCAGGACCTCGCGGTAGGGGCGGTCGCGGTCGGGGTTTGGGACGCGGGGCAGGCCGAGGATGCGTTCGGCGGCGATGTCGCGCTGGATCTCGTCGGTGCTGCCGTAGATCGACGACGCGCGGGCGAAGACGAAGGCCTTCGCGAACCTGCCCGCGCCGGGGGCTTCCGGGCCGGCGAGCAGGCCGCCGGCGCCGAGGACGTCCAGCCCGGTCTCGGCGGCGGGCTGCGTGATCCGGGTCTGGGCGAGCTTGGCGGTGCCGGCGACCGACGCGCCGCCCCCTGAGGCGGCCTCGGCCTTGGCCCGGGCGGCGTTCCACTGGCCGACCTGCGGGTAGCAGTGCAGCCGGGCGAGCTTCTGTCGGATGGCCGGGTCGTCGGCGCGGCCGTGCTCGCGGGCGAGCGCGACGAGCTCGGCGATAGTGACTGTCATGCCCTCGGGCGCGCGCAGCTTCGCCGCGTCACAGGCCGTCATCCCCAGCACGCCGCCCTTCGGGCCCGGCATCGGGAAGCCCGCGTGGGCGCCGCCGGCGCCGATGCCGGCCCGCTCGAAGTGCAGCGTCGATCGCCAGCCGGGTGCCCCGGACCGCGAGCGGCGCGTTGCGGTTCACCAGCGCCGCGATCTCGTGCGCCCGCTCCAGCAGCCGGTCGTGCTCGACGACCTCGGAGACCAGCCCCAGCTCGTAGGCGCGCGTCGCGGACATCCGCTCGTGCCTGCCCATCAGCGCCATCCGCAGCGCCACGGTCGTCGGCAGCGCCCTGGCCAGCCGGACGGTCTCCCGGCCCCCGCGACCAGGCCGATACTGACGTGCGGGTCGAAGAACTCGGCCCGCTCGGAGGCGATCACGATGTCCCCGGTGGTGACGAGGTCCAGGCCGGCGCCATAGCACAGCTTGTTGACGGTGGTCAGCACCGGCTTGGTCATCGTCCGGAACGGCGGGGTGCCCTCCCGCGGCGCCTCCCACTGGGCGAACGTCGACAGGTACGGCTCGTCGTAGATCACCCGGCCGTCCGCGGGGATCTCGCCGACGTCGGCGCCGGCGCAGGACGCCCGGCCGTTGCCGGTGACCAGCAGCAGCCAGACGTCGTCGTCAGCCTCCGCGTCGCGGTAGGCCTGCCGCAGCTCGCGGATCATCTCCGGGCTCAGCGCGTTCAGCCGGTCCGGCCGGTCGAACGTGATCGTCGCGACCCGGTCGGCGACCTCGTACTGGATCGAGCGGTATCCCATGCGCCGCGGCCTCCCGCTGGTCGCCGCCCCGCGGTCTGGCCGAGGGCGCCTGGCGTCCGTCGCAATATATTTAGAGTTATCGGGGAGCCGCCACCTGTTGCCAGGGCGCGCGGGGAGGTCGCGGGGCGGCTCAGTAGTGCTGCATCAGGTCGATGACGGTCCGCGCGCGCTGCGCGAGCAGGACCCGCCCGACGACCCTCATGTGCTCGGCCCAGTGCGCCTCGGCCTCCGCCGCGTCGCCGGCCTCGATGAGCACCGCGAGCCGCGCCTGCGAGCGCAGGCCGCGCGCCCGGGTCGCCGCGGTGTCCCTGCCCTCGTCCGGCTGGCTGACCGCTGCGACGGCCCGCGCGACGACCTCGGTGAGCATCTCCGCGACGATGCTGAGCGTCTGGTTGCCGGCCAGCTCGACGAGCCGGGCGTGGAACGCCGAGCTCGCCCGCCCGAACGCCTCCGGGTCGTCGATCACCTCGAGCTGCTCCGCGGTGAGCCGGCGCAGCTCCGCCGCGGCGGACCTCCGGGACCGCGACTGGGCGACGACCCGGGCCGCGACGGGCTCGATCAGGCCGCGCGCGTCGTAGACGTCGGCCAGCGGCACGTTGCGCGCCTGCAGCAGCAGCGCCGCCGTCCGCGCCGTCATCCGCCCGTTCGGCTGGTGCACGACGATCCCGCCGAGCACCCCGCGCTTGACCGTGATCAGGCCCTCGGCCTCCAGGATGCGCAGCGCCTCG
>Ga0068859_100003031_pt1 | contig 17030 bp, 12 predicted proteins | sample KBSSwiS22_FD_66585 | JGI IMG/M metagenome (GOLD analysis project Ga0068859, IMG submission 66585) | Switchgrass rhizosphere microbial communities from Kellogg Biological Station, Michigan, USA - KBS Switchgrass S2-2 | ecosystem: Host-associated > Plants > Roots > Rhizosphere > Soil ...
TCCCACATGGAAGCGGACTACCTGAGCGGTCACTCACATGAATAGGCCGGAAGAGATGCCCCCTGAGTGTTCAAGTGCCGAGCTATTAGCAGAATATCTGGAGGGGTGTCTGACAACTGAAGAACGGACCTTGGTAGAGCAGCATTTGGTCGCTTGCGGTAAGTGTCGCCAGATTGTCTCTACAGCATGTAGAGCAACGGACTCCGTTATTGACCCTCCTGACAGCGTTTAAGAAACAGTTGAAGTCGACATGTGCTAACGCATTTTGGTACTGAGTGCATCTTCACCTGCACGATGCAAATCTTCATCGCTGACCTGTCAATATAAGTGAATGAATCTCTGCGGGGGTTAGCTACAGCGCGGAAGCAAATTCCGTTCGGACAAACGTCTGTTTGCTGAAGCAGGCGAGCTGACACTCAAGCGTGATCAGTTGCCACCAGGTAAAAAGAAACTCGTTTGAAATTCTCTTTAAAAAAACTACGTAAGCGAGTTTTCCACGTGCCGATCGAGGAGGTAACTTTTGCCCGACGCGGCTTTTGGGAAGGCGACAGTCGCGCGCGAAAACGACTGGAGCGAATTGGCAAAACTCTTCTACTCGGTTATCACGCAGCGCTGGAAGAGACTGATCCTCCGGTATTGGCACAGCGACTAAACCTGATTGATTCCGAGTTACGCGGGTTTTCGTTCGAGGGAGCAGCAATGGGACTGGCGCTGCTCGACCTGATCACTCCCTGGAAGAGAGATCGTTGGCGCTTATTTTTCAACAAAGCTGCCGACACTCACCGGTACATGATGCATGTTGGGGTTGGCTTCGCGCTTGCGCGAGTGCGGCCCTGGATCAAAACACACTGCGCGCTTACCGATCCCTTGCTTGGCTGGTTAGTGGTTGATGGCTATGGCTTCCATCAGGGCTACTTTGAGTGGCCGCGCTATGTCGTACAACAAGAGTTACCACGACACCTCTCGGCTTACGCGTGCCGCGCCTTTGATCAAGGTCTGGGCCGTAGTCTCTGGTTCGTGGATGGCGCTGATGTTAGTCGCATCCAGGAAACCATTGCGGCATTCAGTTCATCGCGCCAGGCAGACTTATGGAGTGGGATCGGCCTCGCTTGTGCTTATGCCGGTGGCGTGGATGCTGACGCGATCAAAGTTCTGAAGACTGCGGCAGGTCCTTACAGACGTCAACTCGCCCAGGGCGCCGCCTTTGCTGGAAAGGCTCGGCAACAAGCCGGCAATCGAGCTGATCACACTGACTTAACTTGTCGAATTCTCTGCGATCTCTCCGCGGATGCTGCCGCCGGCGTGACTGATGAAGCCCTCAAAGATCTTCACGCTAATGAAAAGGAACCAGCATATGAAGTATGGCGCAGGAGGATCCAGGAGACATTTGAGGAGAGGGTTTGAAATGACCGCGTCAATCGTTCTTCGTCGCCACATAGTGAGCTTGGTGGCCGTCACTCTTGCGGTTGTGGCTTACGGTTTGGCCCGTCCGCCCTCGTTGTCTACTAACGAGCGAGTTGCGCTCGCAGCGCGGTTCCACTTTTCGCGCCAACCGTTGCGCGAATTACCGCCAGAGTGGCCCGGTCATGCGTCGCAGCAGCTTCGAAAAGTCCATCCGAGTCTAAACGGTATCGCAGCCTGGATCTCGTCGGTGGGGGCGGCCGCAGCTTTGGGTGATTTTGATGGAAACGGACTAGCTGACGACGTTTGCCATGTTGATACGCGGACGGACATGGTGGTGGTGGAGCCGGTACCTGAAACCGGCGCCCGGTATGAGCCATTCAGTTTGAGTCCTGCTCCTCTGCCATACGATCCCGCCACCATGGCTCCCATGGGCTGTTTACCGGGTGATCTCAATGAAGACGGCCATCTCGACCTGGTGGTCTATTACTGGGGACGAACACCAATCGTTTTTTTGCATCAGGCAGAACGTTACCTGCCTCGCGAACTCGTTCCCGGAAATGAACGGTGGTACACGAACACCGCAGCACTCACAGATCTGGATGGCGATGGTCATCTCGATCTGGTAATCGCCAACTACTTTCCCGACGGCTCAAGAATTCTAGACGCCAACGCCACTACTGGCGAGTACATGCAGAAGTCGATGTCCAGAGCACTCAATGGCGGCCGTAAACATCTACTCTTGTGGGCTGGCGCAACAAGTGGACCTGAGCCTGCGGTACGATTCACCGAAGCTCAAAATATTTTAAGTGATGATGTAAACCACGGATGGACACTCGCAGTCGGAGCCGTTGACATGGATAGGGACCTCCTCCCTGAACTTTACTTTGCTAACGACTTCGGACCGGATCGTCTTTTACATAACCATTCAACGCCGGGAAAACTTCGTTTCGATCTCCTGCATGGCCAGGAAACGCTATTGACGCCGCGCTCCACCGTGCTTGGTCGGGATTCATTCAAAGGGATGGGAGTGGATTTTGCCGACCTCAACGGTGATGGCTTGCCGGACATTTACGTCAGCAATATCACGACCGAGTACGGCCTCTTAGAAAGCAACTTTCTTTTTCTGAGTACCGGAAACCTCGACCTAATGCAGCGCGGTGTGGCTCCGTACGTAAATCGGAGTGAGCGACTGGGTCTATCTCGAAGCGGATGGGCCTGGGACGCGAGGCTAGCCGATTTCGACAACGATGGTGTGCCGGAAGCAATGCAGGCAATAGGCTTTTTGAGAGGCGAGATCAATCGCTGGCCAGAGCTTCAGGAGTTGGCGATGAGCAACGATGGACTGGTGCACCATCCCGGCAGTTGGCCGCGGTTTCAACCGGGAGATGATCTTTGCGGCCACCAGCACAATCCGTTTTTTGTTCGGGCCGGAGATGGCCGGTACTACGACGTGGCCGGAGACGTGGGATTGGACCAGTCTCAGATCAGTCGCGGGATCGCACTGGCTGACGTGGATGGCGATGGCGGGCTCGACTTCGTCGTCGCTAATCAATGGGAGCCATCCTATTTTTATCACAACGATGGTCGGAATCGCGGCAACTTTCTCGGACTTCATCTTTTGTTGCCACTCCGTGCCGGCGAACCTGCGCAGACGCTGGTCCGTCCGGGCCATCCCAACGTGAATGTTCAAGGAAGGGCCGCGATCGGTGCGACCGCTACCGTATATCTGGACGATAGCAGCCGGCTCTGGTCCTACGTGGATGGCGGTAATGGCCATTCGGGGAAAAGCAGCCCTGAATTACATTTCGGTTTGGGATCTACATCGCCCAACAAACAGCTACGAGTGGAAGTCCGCTGGCGCGATCCAGACGGGGAAATCAATCATGAGTTTCTTGCGCTTACTCCCGGCTGGCACACAGTAGTCCTGGGCTGGAAGTCGAAAAAAGGAGATCTCAAATGATCAAAGATCTCCGTTTGGCCGCATTGCGACGCTTTGCCGTGGCCATCACGATTCTCAACATTGCAGGGCATGCCTTTCTCGGATTCGAGCAGTCACTTGGACAAGTCTTCGCTTCGCTGGCGACTGCATATAGCGTGGAAATTTTGCTTGAGGTAATTGAGGCAAGAGTTGATCGTCGGACGATTAGATTTGCCGGCAGTCCCAAGTCATTCATTGATTTCTTATTGCCGAGCCACATTTCAGGTTTGGCTGTGGCGATGCTCCTCTACGCAAATGATCAGATCTTTCCAATCGTGTTTGCAGCCACCGTCGCTATCGGGTCGAAAGCGATATTTCGTGTCCCGGTAGAGAATGGCAGAAGCCGACATTTCTTCAATCCATCTAACATGGGCATTGCGATAACGCTCCTGCTCTTCCCATGGGTGGGAATCGCGCCTCCTTATCAGTTCACCGAAAATCTCGGTGGCGTGGCTGATTGGATATTTCCCTGCATCTTCATTTTGACTGGCTCGTTTCTGAATGCACGGCTTACGCGTCGCATGCCGCTTATCTTCGCGTGGGTCGGTGGGTTTGCCTTGCAAGCGCTGATTCGTAACCTGTTAGTCGGAACGTCATGGATTAGCGGGCTAACGCCTATGACCGGGGTGGCTTTTCTACTCTTCACCTTTTACATGATTACGGATCCCGGAACGACTCCCACCAAACCATCCAAACAAGTCGTTTTTGGAGCCGGCGTCGCTCTGGCTTATTCAGTCTTGATGACGCTTCATGTGGCATATGGAATCTTTTTCGCGCTGATTATCGTGTGTGCTTTGCGGGGCTTGGGAATCTACGCTCTTACCCTTCGTCGAGCAGAGCAGGCAGTTGAACTTCCCGTCGCGGAACCGGCGCGTGGAGTGTTGGGATAGACGTGACTATGACAAATGGCATCGCGGTTGTGGGAAAGGCATGCTGTTATCCGGATGCTCGTTCTCCGAATGAACTATGGGAGAACGTGCAGGCACAACGCCGGGCCTTCCGTCGTATGCCGGACGAGCGACTCCGTCTCGCGGACTTTCTATCACGCGATCGAGAGTCACTGGATTGCCTTTACTCAACAAACGTTGCGGTGATCTCAGACTACGAATTCGATCGGTTGCGCTTCAGAGTGGCAGGCAGCACTTTTCGGTCCGCTGATATGGCCCATTGGTTGGCGCTGGACGTTGCCGATCAAACACTCGAAGATGCAGGTTTCGCAGCAGCGGAGGGGTTGCCCCGAGAGACCACGGGAGTTTTTCTGGGGAACACCTTGACCGGTGAGTTTTCACGGGCAAATGCCCTGCGGTTGCGCTGGCCCTACGTGCGCAGAACCATTGAGAACAACCTCGTAAATGAAGGATGGTCACTTGCGCGCCGCAGCGACTTCTTGAAGAAAGTCGAGTCTACTTATAAGGATCCATTCCCACCAATCGGCGACGAGTCTCTCGCGGGGGGACTGTCGAACACAATCGCCGGCCGTATCTGCAATTACTTTGACTTTAAGGGCGGAGGTTACACCATTGATGGCGCGTGTGCCTCGTCATTGCTGGCCATAGCCAACGCCTGTTCGGCGCTCATGTCGGGTGATCTGGATGCAGCCCTGGCAGGCGGTGTCGACCTCAGTCTCGATCCATTTGAACTAGTTGGTTTCGCCAGGGTTGGAGCTTTGGCAGCCGACGAAATGCGAATCTATGACTCGAGGTCGAACGGCTTCTGGCCCGGAGAAGGTTGTGGGTTCGTCCTGTTGATGCGGTATGAAGATGCCATTGCCCAGCGTCTTCAAGTCTGTGCCACGGTCAAAGGCTGGGGCATATCGTCTGACGGAAATGGTGGAATTACGCGTCCTGAAGTGGATGGCCAACTGCTGGCCTTGAAACGCGCCTACGCTCGAGCTGGTTTTGGGATTGAAACCGTTGCGTATTTTGAAGGCCACGGAACGGGCACGATGGTGGGCGATTCGGTGGAACTGAAAGCACTTTCTCTCGCCCGTGGTCAATCGAAAACTCCTGCCGCTATTAGCTCTATCAAGGCCAACATCGGACACACAAAGGCTGCCGCCGGCGTGGCCGGCTTCATTAAAGCAGTAATGGCCCTTAACGCCGGAATTATTCCTCCGACTACTGCCTGCGAAGAGCCACATCCGGAACTTAAAAGTGAATCACCTGCTCTTAGAACGCTCAAAATGGCTGAACCCTGGCCCGAACATCAAGCGTTGCGCGCGGGCGTCAGTTCAATGGGCTTTGGCGGCATCAACGCCCATGTCGTTTTGGAGAGTGCTCATCCTGAGGCACGCCACAGTCTAAGCCACAAAGAGCACAGTTTGATCTCCTCGTTTCAAGATGCCGAGCTCTTCTTGTTTGGAGCTCAAAGTGTAGCTGATTTGCAGCGCCACGTGAGCCACTTATCGCGCTTCGCGGGAAGCCTTTCTCGCGCTGAGCTTTCGGACGTGGCAGCGCAGTTAGAGGCGAGTATTAGTAATCAGGATGTACGGGCGGCTCTGGTCGCGTCTAAGCCCGATGAATTTGCTGAGTGCCTGAAAGAACTGAGCGCGCTAATAAACACTGAGACGAGTGAGCTCAACACGCAAAAGGGCATTTTCTGGAGGCCCGGACAAATTGGATCACGCATCGGGTTTCTCTTTCCGGGCCAGGGCTCGCCCATTCATTTGAATGGCGGAGCATTGGGCCGGCGCTTTGATTTCATTCAAGAGATTTATGCCCAGGCGCAACTAGAGAAACATGAACTTGAGCACTCTACTCTAACGGCCCAACCTGCAATTGTGACGGGGTCAATCGCAACCCTCCGACTCTTAAAAGCATTAAATATTAACGCGGAAATCGCCGTCGGCCACAGTCTCGGAGAATTGACAGCCTTTCAGTGGGCCGGCGCGATAGATGAAGAAACGATCCTGCGTATTGCCAGGTCTCGCGCTATGGCAATGAATGAATGGGGCACTTCTTCAGGTGCTATGGCGAGCATCATGGCGGGGGCCGAAGAAGTTTCGGAATTGTTGCGCGAAGGGGTGAGTATTGCCGGCTTTAACTCGCCTACCCAAACAGTAATCTCAGGCGACACAAAGGCAGTGAGCGAAGTATTGGAACGTGCCCGGGAGAAACAATTAACCACGATCAAACTTCCAGTTTCACACGCCTTTCATTCTACGCATATGGCCGCCGCTGCGCCTGTATTAGCGGCGCTACTTGCTCGTGAGAAGTTTGGGAGTCTGCAACGTACCCTAGTCTCCACCATAACGGGCAAGCGTGTTCCGCCTGATGCGGATCTGCCGGAGCTACTTACTCGTCAGCTAACCTTACCAGTGCGCTTCCTTGAGGCCGTCACCGAGGCGGATTCAGCAGGAGTGGATCTCTGGTTGGAGGTTGGACCAGGTCGAGTGCTGACGGCAATCATGGGCGAAATAAGTAACACCCCGGTCGTGTCGCTTGATGCGGGCGGTGAATCACTCCGAGGGCTCCTATGTGCAACTGGAGCAGCTTTTGTTTTTGGGCAGCCTGTTAATCATCGGGCCCTATTCGAAGGAAGGTTTACCAAACCCTTCGATCTCGATTGGACGCCGAAGTTCTTCGTTAGTCCATGCGAACGCGTTCCGGTTGTGGAAGTTCCGCAGGCATCGTATTCACTGAATGAAGCGGAACAGATCAAAAACGAGACTGGACAAAGTCTCAAGCCAAATCCGACTTCTGATTCCCGCAATGGTTCGGTTCTCGATTTGGTAACCGAACTAGTCGCTCAGCGTGCGGAACTTCCAATCTCGGCAATCAGGCCTGAAAGCCGCTTGTTGAGCGACCTTCATTTGAATTCGATCACCGTCAGTCAACTGGTTGCCGAAAGCGCACATCGTCTCCATCTGCCTCGTTCTGTGTCCCCGACTGACTTTGCCGATGCAACAATCGGAGAAGTTACTCAAGCACTCGCAGAACAACTAATCCTTGGCGTATCGCCGGGCAGCGAAATCGATTTGCTGCCTGCGGGAGTCGATTCTTGGGTGAGGGCCTTTCGTGTTGAATTAGTTGAGCGCGCTTTACGGCAGACGGCCCCGTCGCGCCAGGCCCGTGGTTGGACTTTTATTGCTCCGCTCGAGAACTCATTCGCAGACGCTCTGCACCGCAAGTTTGCGGCTGCGGCAGGCAATGGCGTCGTTGTGTGTTTTCCACACGAAGCTGACGAGGCGCTTGCTGGTGACTTGTTAAAGGCCGCGCGGTTGGTAATAGACAGGAGGGAAGGCACGACTTTGGTGCTGGTCCAACCTCGTCCGGGCGCGTCTGCGTTTGCCCGTACGCTTCATCTCGAAGCGCCCTACGTGACTACCTGCATTGTCAACCTCTCGCGGATGGACCAGCAGGCAGCGGATTGGGTGCTTGCCGAAGCCATGGCCGCGGAGGGATACACCGAGAGCCACTACGATGAGCGCGGTCACCGGTTTGAACCCGTTCTTCGTCCGCTGCCGCTTTTCGAAGAGTCCAGCGCTCTTCCTTTGTCCGTTGCGGACGTAATGATCGTCACCGGCGGTGGAAAGGGAATTACTGCTGAGTGTGCTCTTGCTTTGGCGCGGGAGACGGGTGTACGGCTCGCGCTCGTTGGACTGTCGCGACCTGAGTCAAACAGTGAACTCTCGACTAATTTGAAACGCATGACTGCCGCCGGTGTTGTATATCGATATTTTTCCGCGGACGTGACGGACGCCGCGCAGGTTCGCTCCGTAATCCAAACCGTCGAGAAAGAGATGGGACCGGTTACGGGATTTCTTCACGGAGCGGCTGTGAATACTCCGCGGTTAATTAGTGCTCTTGACGAAGAGTTGATTCAACAATCCCTGGCGGTAAAAGTGCAAGGCGCGCTAAACATCCTTGCCGGCATTGACCCTGAAAAGCTTCGACTCTTTGTTTCCTTCAGCTCGATCATCGCCCGCTCGGGACTCCGCGGTGAAGCTCACTACGGAATGGCGAATGAGTGCCTTTCTGACTTGACTGAACAATGGAAAGCAAAACACCCCTCGTGTAAGTGTCTTGCGCTCGAATGGTCGCTGTGGTCTGACGTTGGCATGGGACAACGCCTCGCGCGGACTGACCTGCTCGTGCAACATGGCATCACTCCGATTCCACCTGATAAGGGCGTTAGTATTCTGCGTCAATTGCTGGCCCAACCATTATTGAATGGTCCGGTGTTGGTTACGGGACGTTTCGCGGAGATGCCGACTCTTAAACTCGATCGTCCCGATCTTCCTCTTCTGCGATTCCTCGAACAACCAAGATCCTATTTTCCGAACGTGGAACTGATTGTTGATGTCGATTTGGCTACGACTACTGACCCTTATCTGAATGATCACCGGTTTAACGGCGAAAGATTGTTGCCTGCCGTTATGGGATTCGAAGCGATGGCCCAGGTTGCGATCGCATTAACCGGACTTACGCAGCTCCCAACCATTGAGGATGTGGCTTTCAGTTTACCGATCGTGGTACCGGAGACGGACTCGAGAAGAATTCGCATCGCTGCATTGCAGACCAGCGAAGGCATTGTGAAGGTCGCCGTGCGCAGCGAAGAAACTGCTTTTCAGATGGACCACTTTGTGGGCACCTGCAAGTTTGAAAAACCATGCCTCAGCATCGTCAAGTTGAAGCGCCACCCGCGTCTGGACGGAGACTCTCCGATTGCGCTCCAGCCCGGGCGTGACCTCTACGGAAAAGTTCTCTTTCACCAGGGACGGTTTCAGCGGCTTAGTAATTACCGCGTGTTGACGGCGAATGAGTGTCTTGCCGAAATATCCCATGACGGAAAGACGACGTGGTTTGGTCCATACCTTCCAAAGGATCTCGTACTTGGCGATCCTGGAATGCACGACGCGGCTCTACACGCCATTCAGGCTTGCATTCCCGCCGCGACGCTCTTGCCTACGGGCATAGAGCGCTTATCACTAAGAACATCGAAGATCACCGGACCGGTATTCGTTCAAGCACGAGAACGCTCAAACGAAGAAAATAATTTTATCTACGATGTTTCTGTGACGGACATGGATGGCGGCGTTCTCGAGTCGTGGGATGGACTTCAACTAACTGCCATCGAGGCCAGGCCGATCAATCAGGCCTGGGTTGAGCCGCTTCTGGCGCCTTACCTCGAAAGATGTTTCCGAGATCTGTTCTCGAGATCGGACGTCTCAGTAGCGTTAGTGCGAGATGAAGACACAGATCATCAAGCGCGGAGCGCCAAAGCGATAAGGATGTTGCTTGGTGAAGAGAGCGAAATTCTTAGACGTCCGGATGGCAAACCGGAAGTTGCAGGTGAGCGCAGCGTTTCGACTTCGCATCATGGCGACCTCACGCTCGCGGTTGCTGGTATGGGCCAGGTGAGTTGTGACATTGAGCCAGTGGTTGCACGAGCTCCTTCTCTCTGGCAGGGATTGCTGGGAAAAGAGCGACTCAGGTTAGCCCAATTTATCGACGGAAGTGCCTATGAGAACCGGCTAAACGGGGCGACAAGGGTTTGGGCGGCAGGCGAGTGTCTGAAGAAGGCCGGCGCGCTGATCGCAGCTCCGTTAACCTTTCTACGCTCCCAACCTGATGGTTGGATATTGCTCTCATCCGGTCAGTTGAAGATCGCTACCTACGCGGCACAGATTCAAAACGAGCCAGAAAAAATTATCATCGCTATTCTCACAGAAATACCGTAATGCGAGCCTACGAATACAAGCATGTAGTTACTTTTGATGAGACCAACCTGGTGGGCAATGTGTATTACACCAATCACGTGCGCTGGCAGGGGCTCTGTCGTGAGATGTTTCTGCGGGAGCACGCGCCGGATATTTTGCTATCACTCGCCGAAGGATTTGCTCTGGCCACGACTTATGTCTCGTGCGAGTACCTGGCCGAGACGTCAGCCTTCGATGAAATTGTCATCCGTATGCGTTTGGGTGCGCTGAAGCAGAATCGGATTACGATGCGCTTTGAATACTGGCGGCCCAACGAGAACGGAGAGGAGTTGATCGCGCGTGGGGAACAACAGGTTGCCTACATGCGGCGAGAAGGAAAACATGTGCTTGTGGCCCAGATACCAGAATCGTTGCGAGCAGCATTGGTTCCGTACGCTGAAACGTAAGAAATTCTTTTACATTCATTTGTCGCATAGAAAGATCATATGAACTCACCTGGTGATTTTCCTGGTTGCCGGCCCGACACGATTACCTCAAGACGAGCAGCGGTTGAACGGGCAATCACTGCGATGACAGAAACCCTCGACAGCCCTATATCGCTCGAGGCACTTGCGAGAAGGTCGTGGGTCAGCACGTCGCATCTCGATCATGTCTTTCGTCAATTTACCGGTTCGTCGCCGCGTAAGTTCATGGGCGCCTTACGACTGCAAAAGGCGAAGCGCTTACTCCTCACTACAAGATCGAAGGTGATCGATACGTGTTTGGAGGTGGGCTTCAGCAGTGTAGGAACCTTTAGTCACCGATTTGCTGAACTCGTCGGGGTTCCCCCTTTGCAGTTGCGAAAACTGGCGAAATGCAGATTTCTCGAACACATTGACGGTCTGAAGAGCCCAGTTGCCACTCTTCAAAAGGATCCTCAAAACGGTGTGTCCGGAGAGCTTGTTGGTCCAGCTTCTTTCTATGGACCAATCTTTATCGGCCTGTTCACGACGCCAATTCCTCAAGGACATCCGGCTGCATGTGTCGCCATGAGGCAGCCCGGTGTATTCGCTATTCCAAATGTTCCAGATGGCGAGTATTACGGCTTCGGCGTCGCCTTCCCTGTGTCCGACAATCCGCTGACTTATTTCGATAACGATGCTGCGCTCCGTGCCTTCTCTAACCCCAAGGTTATACGGGTCGAACAGGGAAGATGTGTCGCTGATCTGAGCTTCGAACTCCGCCCGCCGGACCTCACTGATCCACCGATTCTGATAGCCATACCTGCTTTGCTGGCTGCCCATGGGCCAGTTAAAGCAAAACGCGCAATCTGGAAGAAGAAAGAGAATCGCGGCGCGGTTACAGTGTCATAGGAGAAAGGGAGGTCACCATGTACGCCGGAATCACTATCATGCACTACCCGCCCAAGCGCACTGAGGATGTGTATAAACATATCCGTGAGGTGCTCTTACCGCATCACGCCGAATTGCAGTCTCAGGGCTTGAAGGATGCACTCTTTCTTGTCAACCCGGAGAGTTGCCAGGGTATCGGGATCGCCATCTGGGATGACCCGAAAAAGCTTCGAGAAGTAGAGCAAGGGACTTCTCGCGAAATGGCGAGGGCAGTGAGGGATCCGTCCCAGGCCCCGACCGAATACACAAAGCTCCGCGCTCAGTGGGTGGAGGATTTGGGCGGGGGCATTGTCAGCACCGACTGGTATGAAGTCGTCGGCCGGCTCTCGTCCTCCTCAGAATCCCTTTTCCCTTCCGCAACAAGTTACAGGGGAAAAGGGAAGTACGCCGGAATCACTATCATGCACTACCCGCCCAAGCGCACTGAAGATGTGTATAAACATATCCGTGAAGTGCTCTTACCTCATCACGCCGAATTGCAGTCTCAGGGCTGCAAGGATGCGCTCTTTCTTGTCAACCCGGAGAGTTGCCAGGGTATCGGGATCGCCATCTGGGATGACCCGAAAAAGCTTCGAGAGATAGAGCAAGGGACTTCTCGTGAGATGGCGAGGGCGATGAGGGATCCGTCCGAGGCCCCGACCGAATACACAAAGCTGCGCGCTCAGTGGGTGGAGGATTTGGGCGGGGGCATTGTCAGCACCGACTGGTATGAGATCGTCGGCCAGCTTTCATCTGCAACGACTCCATCGCGTTCCAAGGGGAAAGCGAAATCAGCGGCTACAGGGACGTCTACGTCTACGCCTACGCCTACGCCTTCGTGGCCATGATGATCTTTTAGCCAGTCGCGATGTGTCGAGACCCGGCTACAGGGATTCAACTTGGTTCGCAGGCAAAGAAAAGTAAACAAGCCATAAAAGGAGTGCGTCATGTCAACAGTTGTGCTTAGTCCGAACACGATATTGGAGCAGGAAAGTTCAGCCCTTGTTCCGAGTGCAAAAAAGCTGTCGGACCTCCGTCTCTTAGCTATGCCAGAGGGAGGGACTGACCGCCTCAATTTCATCGTCTGGGACACCATCGAGGTTCTGGGCGTCGGTGAAGACACCGTGGAGTTGAAAGGACACTACATCATCGAACGCGCCACCCCGACCGCCAGCGATTGGGCCAGCGCATCCGTTGATATCGTGATGCTGGAGATGAACGTAGAAGGCATCAGCCAGAAGTTCGGTCCTATCCGTGCGAGCGTAAACCATGAGATTGGGAAAAAATCACGCGGACAGGTTAGGCCGGGTACTGTGTATCCGGGAATCGCGGATTCGCCCAAGCTTTGCGAAATGGAAGGCTTCATGAACTTCGAGCTGTCCGCGGTGCCAATCACGGTCTTTAACAAAGAACCGATTCTTCTCCAACACAGGATCACCCACATTCCGCCCATTGGGCAGGGTGGAGGGACGCAGGGACAGGTAGCTATCGATTTATATGCTTCAAATGATCCTGATGGGCCGCCGGTCGCGATTCTCCGACAAGTTAAAACGCACATCGGTGGATGGTTGAAGAATTGACGATGGATCTGGCACAAGCGGACCGGAGAAAACGCGATGATTGTGGCGCCGATCTCACAGCACCTTGACGCTGTTCGCACCGCGTCGAAGCCGTTTGTCGAGTTCCTTATGAACTCCGCGTGGGCCAAGCGGCTGGGAGCCGAGGACATCTGTGATTTTGTCGTCGGGAACCCGCATGACATGCCGTTACCCGCTTACGTCGAGGCGATTCAACGGGCCAGTATTCCGCTTCAACCGAACTGGTTCGGCTATAAGCTTAACGAACCGGTAGCTTGTGAGGTGGCGGCCCAGTCTCTCCGTGACCGGCTCGGAATCCCTTTCGAAAGCGATGACATATGCATGACCAAGGGCGCTTCAAGCGCCCTTGTCATCGCCCTCAGCACGGTCCTCAATCCAGGAGATGAGGTCATCTTCCAGAGTCCACCGTGGTTCTTTTATGAGTCCATGATCGCCTTTACACGCGGCATTGCCGTTAGGGTCCAGGTCGACCTGACTACCTTCGACCTTGACGTTGATGCGATTACGGCGGCCATCTCGCCACGCACCCGAGCAGTCATCGTAAACTCTCCTAACAACCCCACGGGAAAGATTTATCCGCGCGAGACTCTGGACCGATTGGCCCGGGCGCTTGGCGCAGCGTCGGAGAAGTACGGCCGAGCCATCTACCTCGTGTCCGATGAGTCCTACAATCGGATACTCTTCGATGGGCGACACTTCCCGAGTCCCGTAGCCCATTACCCAAATTCGTTCCTGGTCTACAGTTATGCAAAGGCGTTGATGACGCCGGGACAGCGGCTTGGCTACCTGGCCCTTTCGCCGTCGATGCTGCAGCGGGAGCATATGCGGTCCGCTGTCCTGGCTACACAGTGCAGTGGATATGGCTTTCCAGATGCAGTGCTTCAGCACGCCATGCCCGACCTTGAGCCGCTGTGCATCGATATGGCCCAACTCCAGCGCCGGCGCGACTTCATGGTCCATGCTCTGCGCCGGCAAGGATATGAGCTGCACGTCCCCGAGGGGGCCTGGTACTTGCTGCCCAGATCGCCGCTTGCCGACGACATGGCGTTCACAGAGATACTGGCGGCCGAAAATGTTTTCGTGTTGCCCGGCTGCATCATCGAACTACCGGGTTACTTCCGTATCTCGCTCACCGCTAGCGACGAAATGGTGAAACGATCCGTGCTCGGCTTCGCTGCCGCTATTGAGGCCGCGGAGCAAATGAGCATGTGCCATTAACGCTTTCTCCAGAGGTTCTCATGAGGGAGTATCCAGCGACGCCTGCAACCCCACCGTCAACGACACCAACCAAGAAGAAATTCCACGGGACTGCGCTGAGGGGCATGGACTCAGTTGCTACCTCTTTTTCCACTGCCGGACGTTTTGGGCGGATGTTCAGAAACCTTCCTGTCTTCGAACACAAAGCCGATAACCTTGCCGCTCTAGCACGAACGATGATCGTTCCTGCGGATCCGAAGGACACTAAGCCAGTGCCGATGCCCACCCCGCCGGATGAACGAGAGAACCCCTTGATCCCGGCCGGGTACACCTATCTCGGACAGTTTATCGATCACGACATCACGTTTGACCCGGTCTCAAGCCTGCAACGCCAGAACGATCCCGATGCTCTACACAACTTCCGTACGCCCCGCTACGACCTCGACTGTCTCTATGGTCGGGGCCCGGCTGACCAGCCGTATCTATACCGAACCGGGCCGAGACCGATCCCACATCCGGTGCTCGGGTTCGACCAGCGCGGCGTTATGTTCCTGCACGGCGAGAATCGGGGCGATCCCGACGACATTGCGTCTGCTCCGTTCATCGGGCCGGACTTGCCACGCAATAGCGAGGGCCGAGCGCTGATTGGCGATCCCCGTAACGACGAAAACATCATTGTCTCGCAACTGCACTCGACGTTTCTAAAGTTTCACAACCGGATGGTTGAGTGTGTCTTTGAAGAGTGTGGCATGATGGGAGATGACCTATTTAAGGAGGCGCAGCGCCGCGTGCGCTGGCATTACCAGTGGGTCGTCGTCCATGATTTCCTGCCCCGCATAATTGATGGTGATCCAGGTGACGGAAGCACCGAAATCCAGGGTGTCGTCCGTGATATCCTGCGCCCGGACAAGTATGTCGTTGGCGTCGGCAGAACCGGCAACCTGCTCCGAGCCAACCTGCGCTTTTACCACTGGCACGATCAGCCGTTCCTGCCTGTAGAATTTTCCGTCGCTGCCTATCGGTTTGGACACTCGATGGTCAGGCCGTCGTATTTCTTCAACGACTTCGTCAGGCAACAGAGCAATAATGCTCGCATCCCAATCTTCTCGGCGAGTGACGATCCGCTGGCGAACCTTACAGGCTTTCGTCCCCTTCCTGATAGATGGGGTGTTCAATGGAAGTACTTCTTTGATCTTGATCCCACCTTTCACCCCCAGCGCAGTTACAAGATTGACACTTTTCTTTCGACGCCGCTCGGTGCTCTCCCTGGACAGCCGGATATAGCGAACCTGGCCCAGCGTAACCTTCTTCGGGCATTACGGCTTGGTCTACCCTCTGGCCAGAACGTTGCCCGAGCCATGGGCATCGAGCCGCTCTCTGATGCAGATCTCGGCCTTGGCGGCCGCGGCGCACCCGACTTCGATGGCGACGCGCCACTGTGGTTCTATATCCTGCGCGAAGCCGAGTCCCTCGCAGAATCGCGGCACCTCGGTCCGGTCGGTGGACGGATCATTGCGGAGGTTCTCATCGGCCTCCTGGCCGGCGACCCGTTGTCGTGGCTCAACATCGAACCCGATTGGCAGCCTCACCTCGCGCAAAACGGAAGGTTTGGAATGCCTGAACTTATTCGGTTCGCCTTGGAGGACAGGGCTGCTTCCACTTCCACAGAGCTGTCCCGGTGGCGTGCAACCTTTCGTACCGTCTAGTACGAGAGAGCGAAATACAACCAAACGCAATGACTGATGATCTCGGCGGGGAAGCGATGACGAGGATAGCAAGAAGCGCGAATACACATTCGCGGATTATGGCGCAGCATTGCTGACTACACTTCTGCCGTCAACCTGAAAATAACTTCTAGATCATGCGGAAGCCAACTGTTTCGTTTGAGCAGAACATAAAGCCTACGGTCGCATACAGCGCAAGGAAGGTTACAGCAACTTTACAACAAAACTTCAGAGTGGTTCGTTCTTTGAAGGAGCATTCCGGCCAGTATTTGCTCGTAGCGGTTAAGGTACTTGAACTACAACTGATCGAGTCGTATGATCCTACCACCTATCTTTTCGAAAACCCGACAATGTAATGGTTGCGAAGGAACGCTCCCCTCCCACGTTCCTCCTGGCTCGAGCAGCTTCGAAACTCAGAGAAGCTAAAGTCAACATCAACTACGCTCGACGCCAGCACAACTTGAATGGAGACAAGGTATGACCAGCGTATACCAGGATGTGCGCTATAGCCTGCGCATGCTGCTAAAGCACAAAGGGTTTACGGTGGTTTCCACACTGACGCTGGCACTGGGTATCGGCATTAACACAGCAATGTTCAGTGTGCTGAATACGTTTCTATTTGGCTCGCTGCCATACCCGCAGTCCGAACGATTAGTACGAATATGGCGCACTTCTCTAATCTCTCAAAGTTGGCCTCATTCAGCAGCAAATTTCTTTGATCAGCATGACCAGAATACGGTTTTTGAGAAGATGGCCGCATACCGCTTTGTCGGCCGTAATCTCACTGAACCGGGGCAAACACCGGAACATCTGCTCAGCCTCGCAGCAACCGCTGATTTCTTTCCACTGTTGGGAGTCCCACCAGCGCACGGCCGTGTATTCAAACCCGAAGAATTCGAGCCTGGCGCTGATAACGTGATCGTCCTGAGCGATCGTCTTTGGACGCGTCGTTTCGGAAGCGATCCAAACGTTGTGGGTCGAAGCATTCAGCTCGACGGAAAGACAGTGGAAATAGTCGGCGTGATGCCGCCGGGATTCGAACATCCGATCCTTTGGGGGCCCGTCGACATCTGGCAGCCGCTGACGTTTACACCGGAA
>Ga0068859_100003032_pt1 | contig 17025 bp, 15 predicted proteins | sample KBSSwiS22_FD_66585 | JGI IMG/M metagenome (GOLD analysis project Ga0068859, IMG submission 66585) | Switchgrass rhizosphere microbial communities from Kellogg Biological Station, Michigan, USA - KBS Switchgrass S2-2 | ecosystem: Host-associated > Plants > Roots > Rhizosphere > Soil ...
GTCTTGTAGCGACTCATCGGCTAGACCAGATCACGATGACATGCTGAGCTCGTTGTGCCTTGGCTGATGCCTTTCTTGTCTGAATCCTGTCCTTCGTGTCTTCGCGTTCGTCCTTCGTGTCTTCGCGTTCGTCCTTCGTGTCTTCGTGTTCTTCCTTCGTGTCTTCGTGTTCGTCCTTCGTGTCTTCGTGTTCTTCCTTCGTGTCTTCGTGATCCCGTGATCCAAAAAAAAGACCGGCGCTTGCGCACCGGTCTTGAAAAGCCGCGAGTGTGGCGTGGTGCGAGCTGATGTCTTACTGCGCGGCCGCTAGCTCCGCCGCCTGCTCCTTCAACCACGTGTCGTACGCTTCCTGTGTCTTGGACGAGTAAAAGCCGCGCATCCGGTAGTGGCCGAGACCGCAGAGCTGCGAGCAGTTGATCTCCCAGTCTCCCGTTACTGTGGGCGTAAACCACAGCGGGATCGACTGGCCCGGGATGGTGTCCTGCTTGATACGCATCTGTATGAGGCTGAAGCTGTGGATCACGTCCTTGCTCGAAAGATGAATGATCACCGGCTTGCCGACTGGAAAATTCAGCTGGTTGATCGTCGTGATGTCGTCCTTCGCCGCCGGGTCCGTCTTGTCGAGCCCCAGCGGGTTATCGGCCGCCATCAGCTCGGGCTTCGAGCGGCCGAACTGGCCGTCGCCGCCGGGATAGTGGACGTTCCACGCGAACTGCTCCGCAACGATGCGCACGACCGTCGCCTCGCTCTCCTGCGGGAACGCATCCACGCGAGCCGCCCACGCCGGAATGGCGAACACGACAATCAGCACAAGCTCGATGGCCGCGACTGCCCACTCGATGTAGCTGGCGAAATGGCTCTTCACGCCCGAATAGTTCGCCTTCGGATTCGCACCCGATCGAAAGCGAATCAGCGTGAAGACGAAGAACGCCCCCCAGCCGATAAAGAGGAGGGCCATCAGCCAGTGCGTCAGGATGGTCATCTGATCGATTTGGCCGGAATGTGCCGACGCGCCAACCGGCATCTGCAGGAACTCACGCATCCTAGTAACTCCCTCCGTAAAGCTTCTGGCGGCGTCTCAGATACAGAAAAAACGCCGCAAACGAGCCAAGCACGACGACGGTAATCGCGAGCAGCACGAGAATGCCCATTTGCATTCCCTTTACCTGCGGCGAATCCGGCGCGCCGAAACACACCGGGCATGCGAGCGCCGGCCGCGCGAGTGCCAGCAGGAACGCCGTCATGATCGTCTGCCTGAGTTTCTTGGTCACGGTAATCGTTACAGGTTCCTTGTTTTCCGAAGAAAGTAGGGACCGTAGACACAAAGGGCCGCCGACGCGGCCAGCGACGCCACGCCGATCGCGGCGAAATGATTGAACAAGCCCCACACACCCATGCCAATCAACGCGACCGTCGAGAGCGTGATGAACACGACGTGAAACCACTTCAATGCCATGTCAGTACTTCTGAACAATTCTATCCAAGGTGGTCGCCAGCGGAATAAACATCAGGAACACAAAGAAGACGACCGTCAGCGCCAGCGCGTAATACACAAGGTGTCGTTCGTGCTTCAGGTGCATGAAATACAGCGCCACCAGCGAGCCCTTTACTGTCGCGACCGCGAGCGCGATGATGATCGCCTCGTGCACCTCGAGGTGAAGGTACGAAATGGCGACGGTGATGACGGTAAACACCATCAGCGCTCCGAACACCATCAGATAGGTCTTGACCTCTTTCCGAATATCGTCAGCGTTTGCGTGAACGTCGCTCATTCAGCGTCTCCAGTCGTCAGTCGTCGATCAAAGCAAATAAAGAACCGGGAACAGGAAGATCCACACCAGGTCGACGAAGTGCCAGTACAAACCGGCAATCTCGATCCGGTTGACGAACCGTTGCGGCTCCGTCTTCCACATCGCGGCGCCCGGCCCCCACAGGTAACTGTTCACGATGATGCCGCCCAGAATGTGGATCCCGTGCAGCCCGGTCAACGTGAAATAAATCGCCAGGAACGTGCTGTGCCACGGGCCTTCGCCAGCCTCCAGATGGTGCGCGTACTCGAAGTACTTGACGACGAGGAACGTCAACGCCAGAAGGATCGTCGCGCCCAGGTACAACCTGAACTTCCCGAAATCATGCAGCCTCAGCGACGCCCACGCCATCACCATCGTCACCGACGATGAGATCAGGACGATCGTATTGAAGAACGCCAGCGGAACGCTCAGCTCCTCGTAGCCCCGCGGCCATTCCGTCGACCCCACGCGCAACAGGATGTAGGACGAGAACAACGCGCCGAACAGCATGACTTCCGACGCGAGGAACAACCAGATCCCCAACTTGCCATTGAACAGCCCGGTGTCGGGCCGCACTTCGACGGTATACGGAATCTCCATGCGGCCTAGTCCCTCTGATTCTGCGGAAAGTAATCGGTTGAACGGCCCGGCACGCTGTACTCGTACGGTCCGCGGAACACTTCAGGTGTCGTCTCGAAATTGCCGTGCGCGAGCGGCGGCGACGTCGTCGCCGTCCAGTCGAGCGTGGTGGCAGACCACGGGTTGTTGCCCACCGGCTTTCCACCCTTGATGCTCCAGAAGAAGTTGACGATGAACACCAGCTGGAAGGCCATCAGCGTCCACGCCGAGTACGACATGAACACGTTCCAGTGAAGCACGGGCTGCGCGTGCGCGTACTGAGCACCGCCGTCATAGAGCCGTCGATTCACGCCGTGCAGGCCCTGGATGAACATCGGGAAGAAGATGCCGTTGATGGCGATGAAGGAACCAACGAAGTGAATCTTCCCGAGCAGTTCGTTCATCTGGCGTCCCGTCGCCTTGGGGAACCAATAATAGATGCCGGCCAGCAGCGCGAAGATCGTGCCCGGCGCGACGACGTAATGGAAGTGGCCGATTACGTAGTACGTGTCGTGCAAGTGGAGGTCGCTCGGCGCCAGGCCCAGCGGCAGTCCCGTCAACCCGCCGATACCGAACATCGGCAGGAACGCCAGCGCGAACAGCATCGGCGTGTTGTAGCGAATCGATCCGCCGTAGAGCGACAGGAACAGCGCGCTCAGAATAATGACCGACGGGATTGAGATGATCATCGTTGTGGTCTGGAAAAACGAGCTCATCGTCGTGCCCATGCCGGTCATGAACATGTGATGCGCCCAGACCACGAACGACATGAACCCGAGGAAAATGATCGCGTAGACCAGCACGCGATAGCCCCACAGCGGCTTGCGCGTGTTGTTGGCGATGATCTCGGCGACGATGCCCATCGCGGGCAGAATCAGCACGTACACCTCAGGGTGCGCCAGGAACCAGAACAAGTGCTGCCAGAGCAGAGGATTGCCGCCGCCCGCTATCGCCATCACTTTGTTGCCGACGACGAGCCCGCTCGGCAGGAAGAAGCTGGTGTGCGCCACCTTGTCCATCAGCTGCAGCACGCCGGCCGCTTCGAGCGGAGGGAACGCGAGCAGCAGCAGGAAGCTAGTCACGAACTGCGCCCACACGAAGAACGGCAGCCGGAAGAAGTGCAGTCCTTTGGCGCGAAGCTGGATGATCGTCACGATGAAGTTCATCGAGCCGAGCAGCGACGACGTGATCAGGAAGATCATGCCGATGAGCCACATCGTCTGACCGTCCGTTGCGGTAATGACCGACAGCGGTGGATACGACGTCCAGCCCGACTGCGCCGCGCCGCCAGGAATGAAGAAGCTGGTGAACATGACGACGCCGCCGATGAAGTACACCCAGTAGCTGAACATGTTCAGCTTGGGGAACGCCATGTCGGGTGCGCCAATCTGCAGCGGCATCACGTAGTTGCCGAAGCCGCCGACGGCCAGCGGCACAACGCCAAGGAACACCATGATGGTGCCGTGCATGGCGCCGAGCTGGTTGTAGAACTCGGGCAGCATGATGCCGCCCGGCGCGTTCGCCGCGCCGAGCAAGCCTCCAATGACCGGAATCGGCTGCATCGGGAACGCGAGCTGCCAGCGCATCAGCGCCATCAGGGCGAATCCGAAGAGCAGAAACAGCAACGCCGTGATCGTGTACTGAATCCCGATAACCTTATGGTCCTGGGAAAAAACGTACTTCCACACGAAGCTCTGTTCGTGATCGTGCGCATGAACATGGGCGTGGGCGCCCGCGGGCGCGTGTCCGGCTGTCGTCACGTTATCCAACGGCGTGACTCCTTCTTGAAGGGCTAGAGAAATGTGGTTTCAGGATGGTCCCGCTAAGTAAAGTCACGCGATTCTATATGCCGCCCGTATATGCACGCAAGTGCGCAAGTACGTTAATATTGCAGATTGCTGGATCTGCTTTCCCCGATATACGGGAGCCGCTATCGTCTAGGGGTCAGGACACGTGGTTCTCAGCCACGGGACCGGGGTTCGAATCCCCGTAGCGGTACCAACGTTTTCCTCTTCGCCAGGAGTGTTTGATGTATTCAAGACTTTTCGCTTTACCACTGGTGCTCGCATTCGTCGCAGCCGCCTGCGGCGGTAACAAACCCGCGCCGGCGCCGGCCGGTCAGGAACAAACCACGGCTCCCGCGGCAGCCGCCGTCGATCCGGCCACGGCTGCCAGCATTGCCGGGGTTGTGTCGTTTGAGGGTACTGCGCCCGCAAACGCCCCGATCAAGATGAACGCCGATCCGGTCTGCACGAAGGAAAATCCGACACCGCAGACGCAGGAAACCTTCATGGTGAAGGACGGCAAGCTCGGAAACGTGTTTGTTTACGTCGCCGACGGTCTGGGTGGCCGGACCTTCCCGACGTCGACCGAGGCAGTCGTGCTCGACCAGAAGAACTGCCGCTACCACCCGCATGTGTTCGGGCTGATGGTCGGACAGCCGATGCGGATCGTGAACAGCGATCCGACGCTGCACAACATCCACGCGATTCCCGGCACGAACTCGGAATTCAACACCGCGCAGCCCATCCAAGGCATGAAGACGGACCACGTCTTTACGGCGAAGGAAGACAAGGTGGTCGTCCCCTTCAAGTGCGACGTGCACGGCTGGATGAACGCGTATGCCGGTGTCCTCGATCACCCGTACTTCGCGGTGACCGGCGAAGACGGCAAGTTCAGCATCAAGAACCTGCCCCCCGGTACCTACAAGCTCACAGCGTGGCACGAGAAGGCCGGCTCGAAGACGATTGATGTCACCGTGGCCGCCAAGGAGAGCAAGGAAGACGCGAACTTCTCGTTCACGGCCCCGGCGAGCTAACGCACCTTTGGGCTCTGGGCTCTGGGCTTTGGGCTTTATGCCTGACAGGGCCCAGAGCCAAAAGCCTAGAGCCGAAGTCAAGTTCCACTCCCCCATGTGGCTTCACCGATACGCCAAATTCGTTTCCGCAGCGACAGTTCTCCTGATAGTGGCCGGCGGGCTCGTCACCAGCACCGAATCCGGGCTGTCGGTTCCAGACTGGCCGACCAGCTACGGCTGGAACATGTTCACGTTCCCGCTCAAGCACATGGTGGGTGGGATTTTTTACGAGCATGGCCACCGGCTGATCGCGAGCGGCGTGGGCTTTCTCACCATCGGTCTCGCGCTCTGGCTGTGGCTGGCTGAGCCGCGAAAGTGGATGCGCGTGCTCGGCTTCGCCGCGCTCGCCGCGGTAATTCTGCAAGGTGTGCTCGGCGGGATCACCGTGCTCTTCTTCCTGCCGACGGCGATATCGACGGCTCATGCCGGCCTCGCGCAGATTTTTTTCTGTCTCACCATCGCGATTTCGCTTTTTACGTCGCGCGGCTGGCAATCGGCGCCCGCCGCCGGGTGGGTTGACGACGGGATGCTGCGGCGGATTGCGATGACGACCACTGTCGGCATCTATATTCAGATTCTGATTGGCGCCACGATGCGGCACTCGGACGCCGGGCTGGCGATTCCCGATTTCCCGCTCGTGTTCGGCGGCATCGTGCCCCTCGAGTGGACACCGCAGATTGCGATTCACTACGCGCATCGCCTCGGCGCGCTCGTGGTCGCATTGGCCATTGCCGCCACGGCGGGTCACGTGCTGTATCACCATCGCGATCGCAAGGAGCTGAAGCGGCCGGCGATTCTCCTTGTGTGCCTCGTGCTCGCACAAATTACACTCGGCGCGTTCATCATCTGGTCGAAGAAGGACGTCGCGATCAATACCGCGCACGTCATTGTTGGTGCGCTGACGCTTGCGACGTCGCTCGTGCTGACGCTGCGCTCGCATCGCATCCGCTTCGCCGACGCCGCCGTCTCGAAGCCGGCCGTTGCCGCAACTTACCCCCAGGAACTGGATCGATCCGGAGCGCGCGCGTGATGAAAGAAGCCGGCGGCGCTTCTTTGGATGCGCTCGACGTAAAAAGGCACCCGTCCCATTTTTCGGCCGTGTCAGCTGCACGCAGCCGTGCCGCCGACTTCTTCGCGCTCACCAAGCCGCGCCTGAACTTTCTCGTCGTCATCACGGCGGGTGTTGGGTACTACCTCGGCGCGCGCGATCTCAGCGTACTGAAGCTCGTCGAGGCGATTGTCGGCACCGCGCTGGTGGCCGGCGGCGCCGCGGGCCTGAATCAGGTGTACGAGCGCGAGACCGACGGACTGATGTGGCGCACCCGCAAGCGTCCTGTCGCCGCTGGCCGGCTCACTGTGAAGGAATCGACACTCTTCTCGCTGGCGCTTTCCGCCGCCGGCTTGGCAATGCTTGCCACCAGCGCGAATCTGCTCGCCGCCGGTCTGGCGCTGCTCACGCTGATTTCCTATAACGTTGTGTACACGCCGATGAAACGGCGTTCGCAGCTCGCGACGCTCGTTGGTGCCGTGCCAGGCGCGCTGCCGCCGATGATCGGCTGGGCCGCCGCCCAGGGACGTCTTACGCCGGAAGCGTGGGCGCTGTTCGCCATTGTGTTCGTCTGGCAAATTCCGCACTTCATGGCGATTGCATGGCTGTACCGCGACGATTTCCGCCGCGCGGGTTTTCCGCTGCTGCCCGTCGTGAACACCGACGGAAAGAGCACGGCGCGGCAAGCGGTGATCTTCTCGGTACTGCTGCTACCAATCAGCCTCGTTCCGTTCCTGCTGCACGCCGCGGGAGCGATCTATGCGGCGGGGGCGATTGCCGGAGGACTCGGGATTCTCGCCCTGTCGATGTCGTTCGCATCGCAGCGCACCGACGATCGGGCGCGCCGCTTGTTCCTCGCATCGATCACCTACCTGCCGATACTCTGGGTCCTCCTGATCGGCGACCGCCTGTAAAGCTTGTAAAGAAGGAATGATCGACTACTCGACACTGCCGGCGGTCAACGCCACGCTGAACGCGACGTCTGGAATTTTTCTGCTGACCGGCTATGTCCTCATCAAGAAGCGCCAGATCAACGCCCACCGCAACGCAATGCTCGCGGCGTTCGCCTCGTCCACGCTCTTCCTGACGTCATACCTGGTGTACCACTATCACGCCGGCTCACGGCCCTTCCCAGGTGTGGGCGCCATTCGCCTTGTGTACTTCGCGATTCTCATCTCCCACGTGCTGCTCGCGATTGCGATCCTGCCGCTCGCCATCTCGACGCTCACGAAGGGGCTGCGCGGACAGTACGTCCGGCATAAGCGTGTGGCGAAGTGGACGTTCCCGTTGTGGATGTATGTGTCGGTCACAGGGGTGGTCGTGTACGTGATGCTGTATCAGCTTTACTAGAACTCTCCTGAAGCACGCCTCCGGCGTTGACCGCCACGCCGGAACTCCATATTCTCTGGGCGTGCCGGCGCTACTCACTCGTCGAGATGTTTTGCGCGCGCTCGCCGCAAGCGCCGCGTTGCCGGTTCAAGGGCTGCGCGCTGCTTCCCGCCGGCGTCGAGTTGGCATCGTGGGCGGCGGAATGGCCGGTGTGTCGCTGGCCTGGCTGCTCGACGGAGCCTGCGACGTCATCCTGCTCGAGGCGCGCGACTCGATTGGAGGCAACGTTCAAAGTGTCGAAGTCGACCTCGATGGCCGGCAGGTCGTCGTCGACATGGGCGCGCAGTACTTTCACCCTGCGTTATATCCGGCCTATACCGCCCTGCTCGAACACCTCGGGCTCGGCGATCCTGTCTCGAGTGAACCGGGCGCCGCGCGCGCATTTCCCGCGTCGATCACGCTGACGGCCGGCCTGCCGTCAACGCCGCGCTTCGTCTCGCCGGCGCTGCCCGAGCGCTGGTGGCCCTTCCTCGCGCCGTGGAATTATCCCGGGATTTGGGCATTCGCGCTGGGCTTCTTCGCCGCCAAGGCCCGCGAAGATCTGAACCAGCCCTGGGACCTCACGCTGGAAGAATGGCTCCCGACGTTGGGTCTGTCTCGGGAGCAGTGGGAAGGTATGCTGCTCCCCTGGGCCGCGTCGCTCTTTTCCGGCAGCGTCGATCAAGCCCGCGGCGTGTCGGCGCGCGCCGCGATGATCTTTGCTGCGAAGGCTCTGCCCCCCAACATCTTCGATCCGATCCTGTACTACGTTTTGACGGCGGGGATGATCGAAGTCCTGTCGCGGATGATCGCCCAGTGTTCGAACCTGACGACTCTGACGGGTGCACCAGTGCTCGACGTGTCGCGCGGACCTGCGAGCGGCTTCACGCTGCGCTGCGCACGCCGAACCGTCCACGTCGACGATCTCGTATTCGCCTCGTCCGGGCCGCCGACCGCTCGGCTCCTTACTGGACTTCGAGAAGCCACGCCGCAGTTAGCCGCCCTGAGCGGCATGGAATTCCACGACGCAAGGCTCGCCCTTCATACCGATCCGCTTTACGCGTCAACGAATCCAGACTTTCGGTCGTTTCTCAATTGCGATCTCGAGGGCGACTTCTGTGAGGCGTCGATGTGGCTCGCGACCGTGGTGGACGCCCCACCACCAACAGCGTCCAAACTCTGGAAAAGCTGGATCACGCATCGCGAGCGGCCGAAGCAGGTCCTGTACGAGACCGCATTCACGCACATGCTGCCGACCCCTGCGACATTGCGGGCGCAAGACGGGCTTGCCTCGCTTCAAGGCCAGGACGGTTTGTGGTTCGCGGGCGGCTACCTCTATCCGTACGATTCGCAGGAGACCGCGCTGCTCTCGGCGTTGCGCGTCGCCCTGGGTCTCCACGTCACGTCGTCTCGCAGCCAGATGCTTTTGGCAGCGCTTTGAAAAAAGGCGCGAAACCAGTGCCAACTCGGTCCGAACCAAGTTGGCATTAATTTCGCGCGCGCAACCCCGACGATCGACGATGGACGATCGACGATGGACGATCGACGATGGACGATGCACCCGCGCTCCAGGCCATCGCCGAAGAGCAGAAGGCAGATCTGCCCTCTGCCCTCTGCCCTCTGCCCTCTGCCCTGCGTGAATCTACATCCCCATCCCCTCAGCCTTCATCATCAGCCCCATATGCGTCTGGGCCTGCGCGAGGCCGCCCTCCCCGGTCTGCCAGCCGATGGAGCCGTCCTTGTTCGCATCCATCCCATTCACGATGGCATTGGTCTGCGCAACGAGCTCGGTGACGAGCGGCGCCGCTTCCGCCGCCGACGTCGCCGCCTGGATCTTCTGAGCCGTCGCAATCGCCTCGTCCGTCCATTTCACGACATCCTCGAGCGACGCGGAGACGTGCGTCGAATGCGTCTTCACGGCCGCAGACGCGCCTTCCGATTTCGCCGCCAGCCCAATGTGCTGCAGAGCACCCGCCGACGCCTTCTTCACGCCGTATCCGGAGCCCGGTCCCTTGGCCATGAGCGTCGGATCCAGGGCGTTGAGAACGTGGCCGGCATGCAGCTTCATCGCATCGAGATTGTCCGGCGACTTCGCCGCAAGCCCGGCGTGCGTGGCCGCGACTTTCGCATCTGCCGCCGCTGCCGGCAGGAAGCCGGTCATGTTCGGCGTGTCTTTCCAGCTCGTCATCACGTGCCCGATGTGATTGTGCGCGGGATTCGCGGGTGGCGCCGGCGCCGCTGGCGCTTGTTGGGCGCTGACGGCGGGGAAGGCCGCCGCAACAATCAAAGCAGTGCCGAAAATCACCGTTCGTGTCATTCTCATGTCCGCCTCCTGATGTGTCAGTTTCAGGTTTTAGCTTACCAGCTGGAGATCGTAGTATCGATCGATTCATGAAGACGATCAGATCGTCGACCATCGCCTTTGCGGTCGCCGCCTGTGCGACGATCGCCAGCATCGCCGGTCTCACCGAGGCGGCCCCTCAGCCGGCGGTGACATTCTCGAAAGACATCGCCCCTGTTCTTTTTAATCGCTGCGGTCGATGCCACCATCCAAACGGACCCGCGCCGTTCAGCCTGCTGACGTACTCCGACGCGAGGCCGCGCGCGACGCTGATTGCGCTGGCCACCAAAAAACGCGACATGCCTCCGTGGAAAGCCGAGCCTGGTTATGGTGAGTTTGCCGGACAGCAGCCGCTGACCGGCGCCGAGATCGACGTTATCCAGGACTGGGTCGCACAGGGCGCGCTGGAGGGGAACCGCCGGGATCTTCCGCCGATACCGAAATTCGCTGAGGGCTGGCAGCTCGGCACGCCCGACCTCGTCGTCAGCCAGAACGAGCCCTACATGCTTCGGCCGGATGGGCCGGATTTCTCGCGCGTGTTCGTGTTCCCGCTTCCGACAACCACGCTGCGTTATGTGAAGGGCGTCGAATTTCGTTCCGGTAACGCGAACGTCGTGCACCACGCAAACATTCGCGTCGATCGAACGCCGGCCTCGCGTCAGCTCGACGATCAGGATCCAGCCCCCGGTTACCAGGGTGTGCTCCTCCACTCGGCGGTGTATCCCGACGGCCATTTTCTCGGTTGGACTCCTGGACAAGTGTCGCCGTTGCTGCCGAAAGGCCTGGCGTGGCGCCTGAACCCCGGCACGGATCTCGTCGTCGAAATGCATCTGGTGCCGGATGGCAAAGTTGAAGCGGTCCGACCAACAATCGGCCTCTACTTCACTGATGATCCTCCCGGGCGCACGCCAGAAATGCTCAGGCTGGGGGTTCAGAGCATCGACATCGCGGCTGGAGAGAAGGCGTACACGATCCGCGACTCGTTCACATTGCCGGTGGACGTGGAAGTGCACGCGGTCCAGCCTCATGCGCATTACCGCGCGCGCGAGATCAGGGGAATTGCCACGCTCCCGGATGGGAGTACCAAACCACTGATTTACATCAAAGACTGGGATTTCCATTGGCAGCATGTGTATCGATACGTCACGCCGCTCGTGCTGCCGAAGGGCACAATGCTGTCGATGCAGTACACGTATGACAACTCGGTGGAGAACCGGCGCAACCCGCAGCAGCCGCCGCAACGCGTCCAGTGGGGTCAACGGACGACAGATGAAATGGGCGACTTGTGGATCCAGATGATCACGCGAGACGACCACGATCGACGTGTGCTGAGCGCGGCCGCTCAGTCCAAACAGATGCTGGAGGACGCCGTCGGCTTCGAGATCATGACCCGGCGCGATCCTTCGAACGCGCAGCTCCATGATGATGCCGGGCTGTTGTATCAGGCTCTCGGACGGACGCAGCAGGCCGCGATCCACTTCGAAGCGTCGTTAAAGCTGAAGCCCGATTCCGCTGCCGCTCACTTCAACGTGGGAACGGTTCTGACGCTGATGGGACGATTGGATGAAGCGCTGGTCCGTTACCGGGAGGCGCTGGCGATCAGGCCGGACTACGCGCAAGCCGAAAACAACCTCGGCAACGTTCTCCTGCTGCAGGGGAATACCGAAGAAGCGCTGCAGCACATGCGTACGGCGCTACGTCTCGACCCCGCGAACGCCGAGGCACACTACAACATCGGCAGTGTGGCTCGATCGCAAAGCGACCTGGCTGAAGCGATCGGGCAATTTCGTCAGGCGGTCGCCCTTCGGCCCGACTTTACGCCTGCGGTTGTGGGTTTGGCCTGGCTCCTGGCGACTGCACCTGACGCGTCGCTACGCGAGCCCAGCGAAGCGGTTCGTTTCGCCGAGCACGCCGTCGATCTCACCGAACGGCGCGAGCCGGGCGTGCTGGATATTCTCGGCGCCGCGTACGCCGCCGCAGGTCAATTCGATCGTGCTGTCAGCGCCTCCCAGGCCGCGCTGGATTTGAAGCCGGCGGATCTACTCGCAGCCGCCATCAAGCGACGGCAGGCGCTATACATGCAGCGTCAGGCTTTCGTTGGACAGTGAGTTGTAACCGCGTCAGAAAGCGACGTTCCCTCCTACTCTGATCAGTCGGCCACGCATGATCGTGCTCGCGCGCCCGTACGCCGATCCCAGCTGCGACACCTGGCCGAGGATGGTGGACTGGTTGGTGACATTGTAGATGTCAACGCGCGGCTCGAGTGTTTTATTGCCCAGCCTGACCAGCCTCCGGAACGACATGTCGAACTCGAAGACGTTTGGAAGGCGCGTGTCGCCGCGCTTGGAAACAAACACTGTCTGTGAAGACTGCGTCAAGGCAACCGTGGCCGCGTTCACGAGTACGGATTTCTGCAGTGGGAACCCGGCGTAATATTGTCCCGTTCCGCTCACCGAAATCTGATACGGCAGTTCGTACACCCCCGACATACGGTAAGACCATGGTGTGTCATTGCCCAAAATGCCCTTCCGGTAAGCGTCATTATTGGGGTTGTTGAGGTCGGCGGTTGCATTGTTCGTCAGATTGGGATCGCCAGTGGTTTGGCCGAAGCTGCCGCCTGCCAGCAGCGACCAATGGTGGCTCATCCTCTTGTTGAAGGTGATGTCTGCGCCGTTATAGTTCGTGTCCCCCGCGGGGTCGCTGTAAAAAACGGTATCGGTCCTTCCTCTCAAGCTGGGCGCCTGGTTGTAGACGGTCACCGTTTCCCCGCTGTTTCTCTCGACGACAGTCATCGGGATGTAGGTCTCGGCGGGGACCGCCACGTTTCTCTGCACGAGGTTGTTGAACTGCTTCCGATGGACGTAGCCGAATGTCGCGACCACGTTTCCCGGAAGCTGGCGCTGAATCTCGGCCATGTACTCGTCTGCCAGCGGCACCTTCACATCGCCGTATCGCGAAGTCACGCCACCCCCGAATCCGGTCGAGACGCCGAGCTCGTTGAGCTGGGGAATGCCATCGCGATTCAAATCACAGCTGTTGGTTTGACCGGCCGCGCAGATAGTCCAGACCCGGCTGTCGTTGGCGAGGCCAACCGGGTTCAGCCGCTGCACATATGACAGAACGATCGGGACGTTGTAGCGATTGGCTCCGAACTTCAACGCGGTCCGGCCATCGCCGGCCACGTCGTAGATCGCAGAGAACCGCCCGACGACGTTCTTCATGTTTGGCGCGCCCTTGATCGCGGCGAAACACTGCTCATCGACGAAGACCGTCGCCGTGCGGCATGTCGCGTCCATCCAACCAAAATCTTTGGAAAAGCGCACGCCCAGGTTGAGCACGAGCTTCTTGGTCGGCGTCCATTTATCCTGCACGTAAAGGTTCTGTAGCCGGTCATACGCGTGGTAGCGGATGGGGACATTCGTGATGTGCCCGGCCCGATCGTAGTCGCCTGTGTTTCCGATGGGCACGTTATAGGTGTTAACCGACACCGGCACGCTGTTCGTGTACTGGATGCGCATCCCGGACAGCGAATATTGCTGCATCGTCGCGGCACTTTCTACGATCTGGTATCCCACCATGAGATCGTGACGCCCGGCATAATAACTGGCGCCCACTTGGAACTGATCGCGGAACTGCGGTTTCACGTTGTAGTTGGAAGCAGCGTCCCATGTGGTGTTCGACGTCGTCTCGATCTTGGCGATCGCGTCGGTGGCCGTTCCTGCGGTCGGCCGGAACCGATCTGCGGCCCGGAACCTGTTGTACGAGACATCAAGCACCTTGTTTCCGCGCCATGGGGTGGTGAACTTCACCTGATGCGCGTCCGGGTACTTGTCGTTGATATTCCTCGCCTGACTGCTGGCAAACGTACCGCCGGAATCGTTCCGGTGACCGACAATTCTGTGCTGGTTGTTGTTCGTGTAGGCAAGTTGCGCGCTCTTGGTTACCTGCCACGCGATCTTTCCCGACGTCGTCCAGACCGAATTGTCGTCAAGCACCTGACTGCCGTCAGGGTTGTAGTTCCCTGCGATGTACTGGTTCAACACTTTGTTGTGGTACGAATACGAGTACCAGAGTTTGTCCGTCTTGATTGGTCCGGCAATCCACGCCCCGTAATCGACACTTTTATTGACCTTGGCGCCGGGCTTGAGATTCGGGTTCACCGCCAGGACGGCGGCAGGCACCGTCGCGAGCAGTTGCTGCTTGAGATCCGCTGAGAAATTGGGGAAGTCCCAATTCGGACGCGAGCCGCTGAACACCACCTCACCGTGCACCTGATTCGTGCCGGTGCGGGTGATCATGTTGTACACCAGGCCGCCTCTGGCCATCGCCGCAGCACCGGCTCCTCCGGTCTGAAGGTTGACTTCCTGGAATGCGTAAGGATCTGCGAAGAAAATCGTGCCGACGCCGCTGCCGTCCAGCTGCCCGACATCCATGCCGTCGATGAAATAGCCGTTTTCGTTGCTGGTGCCGTGCACGGTGATGCCGGATTGCTGGAACGCCTCCGACCCGCCGACATCTACCTTGCTGAGGACGATGCCCGGCTGCACTTTCGCCAGCGACCACAGGTCGAACTTGTTCGGCAGGCTGTTCAGTAACTCATGCGACAGCACGGTTTGTTTCGTGGCGTTCGTCGTATCCAGCAGGGGCGCCTCCCCCGTCACCGTAACGCCTTCCGCAAGCGAGCCGATTTCGAGCTTCAAATCGGCGCGTGCGGTGACGTCGGCATTGACGATGATGTTGCGCTGCTCGGCCGGCCGGAATCCCTGCAGCTCGGCTTTCACCGTGTAGGTGCCGGGCACGAGTCGAAGAAATTGGTACGTCCCGCGCGCGTCACTCGTGGTTTGCTGGTTGGACCCGACGGTTCCCTGCGCGCTCGACAGCGTCACAGACACACCAGGGAGCACCGCGTCGGACGTATCGGCGATCGTGCCGCCAATCGAGCCGAACCCTTGCGCGAACGCCAACGGTGGCATCCAAACGCAAAACCCCAGAACCAACGCGCCGCTTCGAGCAAGGCAGCATGCACGCATCTGATTCCCTCCGCGGTTAGATGACGTTAATCGGTTGTTGAATGAGGTTATTTCGCTATTCGGTACCGCCCAATTTGCGAAGCAGCGCGACGGTCGTCGGATGCGGCGTCTCGCGCGGCGGCTCAACGCCGGTCGGATCGGCTCCCCCGGCGGCGACAGCTGCCGCGGCGTAGCGTCTGCCGAGGCCACTGGCGAGCAGGGCCGCCAACGGCGTTTGACCGCGGTTGTTTTTCACATTCAGCTGAGCGCCGTGATCGGCAAGCCACTGCACGACGGTGTCGTGGCCCAGGACCGCGGCGCTGTGCAGCGCCGTATCACCAGCTTGATTCGCCGTGTTCACGTCGGCGCCGAGCTCGACCGCAGCCTTGACAGTGTCAAGGACCCGGCTCTCGGGTTCGACTTTTCCAAAGTCTATCGTGGCGATGCCCCGCCGATCGTCAGTGGGGCTCGAGCCCATGCCCGCCGCCAGCATCAGCGGAGTCGTGCCGTTCGGCAGCGTGGCCTTCACCTCGGCGCCTCCTGCCGCGAGCGCGCGCATGATCTCGGGCTCGAGAAAGCGCGCGGCAAGCAGGTAGGGTGTGGAGCCGATCAGCGTCTTCGGAAGGTTGTAGTCGGTGGTGTCCCGCCGAATCGGCGTCCCCTTCGTCATCGCGACGTTCGGATTTGCGCCGCGAGCCAGGAGCGCTTTTACGACCGCCGCGTCGCTTTTCAACACGGCCGCGTGCAGCGCCGAATAGCCGGTGCCGAAGGCATTGGGGTCGGCGCCTTTCTCCAGCAGCAGCTCGCCGACGTTGCCGTGCCCGCTGTAAACAGCCAGCACCAGCGCGCTCATGCCATCGGGCATCGAGTCGTTGGGATCGGCGCCGGCGTTGAGGAGCAATCGAGCCGACTCGGCATCGCCGACGCGAGCGGTAAACAGCAACGGCGTGCTGCCGCCGCGCAGCACCGTGTAATTCAGCTCTTCGCGGCCGGCGCGCTGCGTTTCCTCGCTGACAACCGTCTGCGCATACGCTCGCGATCTGGCTTTCACGTCGGCACCCGCTTCGGTGAGCAGCTGAACGACATCCGGATGGCTTTGCGCCGCGGCCCACATGAGCGCCGTCTGGCCGTGGCTCTTTTCCTTGTCGTTGACTCGCGCGCCATGCACCAGCAGCGCCTTCACCGCTTTCGCGTCTCCGGCGCGCGCACATGTCATCAGCACGGTTTCGCCGTTCGGCGACGCGGCATTCGCATCCGCGGCTGCGCTCAACAACCGCTCAACCATCGACGCGCTGCGGTTCGTGCAGGCGAGATGCAGCGGTGTGAAGCCGTTGCCGTTGGCCGTGTTGGGACGCGCCCCGGCACGAAGCAGGATCTCGGCAATCGCCAGCTCGTCGACATGCGCGGCCCAGTGCAGCGCCGTTGACCCGTCGCCCTGCGGCGCGTTCACGTCGACGTGTTCTTTCAGCAGCGCCCGGACCGCAGCGGCGTCTTTATTCCTCACCGCGCGGACCAGCCGCGTGTCGGCGGAGGCGGCAAACAGCGTCGAGGCGACGCCGACCGCGCAACACGCGGCAGCCAGCCGGCCAGCGAGACGCCGATTACAGCGAAAGAATCTTCGCATCGACCCGGCCATTGCTGTCGCCGATCTTGTCCCAGTGCACGCCGAGCTGGTCGAGCAGCGTGAGATGGAGGTTGGCCAGCGGCATGTTCTTGAATCTGATGTGGCGGCCGCCCTTCAGGTTTCCGGCGCCTCCGCCCGCGAGAATCAGCGGAATGTCGATCGGCGAGTGGCTGTTGCTGTCGGCCATGCCGGCGCCGTACATCAACGTCATGTGATCGAGCAGCGTGCCGTCGCCATCCGGCGCCGCCTGCAGCTTCTCCAGGTACCTGGCGAACATCTGCATGTGGTACGCGTTAATCTTGGCGACCTTGGCGACTTTCTCCGGCTCCTGCTGATGATGCGAAATCGGATGATGCGCATCCGGTACGCC
>Ga0068859_100003033_pt1 | contig 17024 bp, 13 predicted proteins | sample KBSSwiS22_FD_66585 | JGI IMG/M metagenome (GOLD analysis project Ga0068859, IMG submission 66585) | Switchgrass rhizosphere microbial communities from Kellogg Biological Station, Michigan, USA - KBS Switchgrass S2-2 | ecosystem: Host-associated > Plants > Roots > Rhizosphere > Soil ...
GAACCCGACCCAAGCCGACGGCGACACCGATGGATGGGGCGACGCCTGCGACAACTGCCCCGCGGTCGCGAACGCGAATCAGGCGGACGGCGACACGGATGGACGGGGCGACGTGTGCGACAACTGCATCTCGGTCGCGAACCCGACCCAAGAGGACGGCGACACGGATGGACGGGGCGACGCCTGCGACAACTGCGCCGCAACCGCGAATCCGACGCAGGCCGACGGCGACGCCGATGGTCACGGAGACATCTGCGACAACTGCCCCGGCGTCGCGAACGCCGGGCAGGAGGACGGGGACGAAGATGGCCCGGGGGACGCGTGCGACAACTGCCCCGGCCTCGCCAACCCGGGCCAGGCGAACGCGGACGGCGACGTTTTCGGCGACGCGTGCGATACCTGCCCCCAGGATCCAGCCGACGACGCCGATGCCGACGGCTACTGCGCCGACCAGGACAATTGCCCGGCGATCTCGAACGCCGATCAGGCCAACGCCGACGGCGATGCGCTCGGGGACGTGTGTGATCCGTGCCCTGACGATCCACTGAACGACGTCGACGGCGATGGGCTCTGCGCCGGCGAGGACAACTGCCCGGCGGCCGCGAACGCGAATCAAGCGGACGGCGACACCGACGGCACGGGCGACGCCTGCGACAACTGCCCGGCGATCGAGAACGCCGACCAGGCGAACGCCGACGGGGACGCGCACGGCGACGTCTGCGACACCTGCCCTCAAGACCCGCTCGACGACGCGGATGCCGACGGCCACTGCGCGGATCAGGACAACTGCCCGGCGGTCGCCAACGCGGACCAGGCCGACGGCGACTCCGACGACGTCGGCGACGCGTGCGACTTGTGCCCGAACGATCCCGGGAACGACCCGGACGACGACGGGCTCTGTGCGCTCCAGGACAACTGCCCGACCGTCGCGAACCTGGATCAGGCGAACGCGGATGGCGACGCCTTCGGCGACGCCTGCGACCCCTGCCCGTCGGACACGTCGAACGACGTGGACGGCGACGGCGTCTGCGGGGCCATCGACAACTGCCCGGCAACCCCCAATACCGATCAGGCCGACGGCGACTCCGACGCCGTCGGAGACGTGTGCGACCCGTGCCCGACCGATCCCGGGAATGACCCGGACGGCGACGGTTTCTGCACGCTCCAGGACAACTGCCCGGCCGTCCCGAACGCCGATCAGGCGAACGCGGACGGCGACGCCTTCGGCGACGCGTGCGACACCTGCACGGCGGACCCCGCCAACGACGACGACGGCGACGGCGTCTGCGGGGACGTGGACAACTGCCCGGCCGTCGCGAACGCCGGCCAGGTGGATGAGGACGGGGACGGGGACGGGGATGCGTGCGACAACTGCCCCGCGGTCGCGAACGCGGATCAGGCGAACGCCGACGGCGACGCGCACGGGGACGCCTGCGACTCCTGCCCGCTCGATGCCTTCGACGACGCCGACGCCGATGGTGTTTGCGGGAACGTGGACAATTGCCCCGTCGCCGCCAATCCGCTCCAGCAGGATCTCGATGAGGATGGGCTCGGCGACGCCTGCGATCCCGACGTCGACGGCGATCTCGTGGACAACGCCCAGGACTGCGCGCCGACCTCGGCCGGCACCTCCGCGCCGCCCGACGAGGTCGAGGAGCTCCGCTTCTCCACCGGGAAGACGACCTTGGCGTGGGACGGCGCGAGCCAGGCTCACATCTACGCGATGCTCGCGGGGACGATCGACCTGCAAACGGGATTCGCTTACGGCCACACGTGCTCGGACCCGGAGATCCACGAGCGGACCACGAGCCTCACCGCCACCCCGGCCCCGGGTCACCTGATCTACGTGCTCATCGCCGGGCGGAACACGTGCGCCATCGGCACCGTGGGGGCCGGGGCGGGCGGTCCGCGCGGCCAGGAGCAGAGCTGCTCCGGCGACCCGCCGCCGGGGAGCGACGTGGACGCCGACAACATCCCCGACCTCGCGGACACCTGCGCGACCGTCGCGAACACGCTGCAGCTCGACACCGATCGCGACTACGTCGGCGACTCCTGCGACAACTGTCCCGAGGTCGCGAACGCGAGCCAGGCCGACGCGGACCACGACGGAATCGGGGACGCTTGCGATCCTGACTGACGGCGAGCCATACTCCGGCACCCGGAGGGCTCCCCTTGAGATACGTTTCGCTCGTTCTCGCCGTGTTCTTCCTGTCGGCCGTCGCGCTCGCCCAGGAGCCGACCCCCACGCCGGTTCCGACGCCGGTTCCGACGCCGGTCCCGACGCCGGCCCCGACGCCGGTGCCCACGCCGGTTCCGACACCGGTGCCCACGCCGGCTCCGGCCCCGCCCCCGCCGGCCAACTCGGCGATGAAGAAGCTCTTCTTCGGCGGCGGAGTGGGCGCGTCCTTCGGGAGCGTGGACTACATCTCGATCGCGCCGATGGTCGGCTACCACGTCGTCCCGCGCTTCGACGTCGGCCTCCAGCCGTTCTACAGCTACACGAAGTACGACAGCCCGGACTTCTCCGCGAACAACTACGGCGCGGACGTCTTCGCGCGGTTCATCGCCTTCCGGAACCTCTTCCTCGAGGGCCGCGGCGAGTGGATCAGCTACGAGTACCAGGACTTCGTGGGGAGCGACCACCGCACGTCCGACTTCTACCCGATGGCCGGCGTCGGCTACTCGATGGGCCGGGGGAAGGTCGGTGTGTACTTCTCCGCCCTGTACAACTTCGGCTACGACGACAACGATCCGTTCCGGCCCTACGACAGCCCGTGGATCTTCAGCGTCGGGGTCGGCGTGGGCTTTTGAGGAGGATGACGATGCGCAAGCTGCTGATCGCTCTCGCCGCCCTCGCCGTGTCCTCGGCGACCTGGGCCGGCGGCATCGACTGCGAGATGACCTTCTCCCTCAAGGGATGGTCGGCGTTCTACAAGACCGCGAAGGGCGAGGGGATGATCACCTGCGACAACGGCACGAGCTTCCCGATCACGATCCAGACGAAGGGCGGCGGGATCACCTTCGGCAAGAGCGAGATCAAGAACGGGAAGGGGAAGTTCTCCGAGGTCTCCAACACGAACGAGCTCCTCGGGTCCTACGCGCACGCCGAGGCGCACGCGGGGGCCGTGAAGTCCTCCGCCGCTCAGGCGCTGACGAAGGGCGAGGTGTCGCTCGCGCTGTCCGGGGTGGGCGAGGGCTGGGACCTCGGCATCGACTTCGGGAAGTTCACGATCAAGAAGAAGTGACCCCCGCCCTCGCGGCGAGCGTCGCGAGATCGGGGACTTCGAGATCCGGCACGGCCAACGAAGCGGGCGTCGCACCGGCGCCCGCTTTTCCTTTGCGGCGGTTGACCCACACCGTCGCGAGGCCGAGCTGCCTCGCCGGCTCGATGTCGTGGAACAGGCTCTGCGCGACGTGCAGGATCTTCGCCCGCGGGACGCCGATCGTGTCGAACGCGCGCCGGAAGTTCTCGAGCGACGGCTTGTACGCACGCACCTGCTGCGCCGTGACGACCCAGTCGAAGGGGCCGCCGAGCTTGAGCGCGGAAGGGGCGAACAGGTCGTCGTCCACGTTCGACACGACGCCGAGCCGGTATCTCGTCCGCAGCGCGGCGAGCGCCGCACGCGAGTCCGGAAACGCCGGCCAGTCGCGCATCGATCCCGCGAACGCCGCGATCTCCTCGACGGACGGTTTGAAGCCGAGCTCGGCACCCATGCCGAGCAGCACGCGCCCGAGGATCGCGCGGTAGGGGAGGTAGGGCCCCGCCTCCAGCTCCGTCTCGAGCGCGCCGAACCTCACGAGCAGCGCTTCGGGATCGGCGTCGGCCGCGTGCGCCGCCAGGATCGGGCGCAGCGCGTCGAGCAACCCGGTCTCCCAGTCGATGAGCGTGCCGTAGCAATCGAAGGTGAGGACCTCGAACGCCGAGAGATCGATCATCGGCGCTGCCTCCGCGCCCCCGAGAGACCGCGAATCTCGTCGGCCGTCAAGGGCCGCGTGAAGCCGATCGGAAGGTCGCCGATCCTGACGCTCCCGATGGCGATCCGCACCAGCTTGAGGACCTTCGCGTCCAGGGCCTCGATCATGCGCCTGACCTGGCGGTTCCGCCCCTCGGTGATCGTGATCTCGACGGTGGTGCGGCCGCCCGTGTCCTTGAGGCGGTGCGCCTTCGCGGGGCGCGTGGGGCCGTCCTTCAGCTCGAGGCCGGAGCGGAGCTTCCCGATCTCCTCGTCGGTGAGGTGGCGCGAGGCCTTCACGAGGTAGGTCTTCGGGACCGCGTGCTCGGGGTTGGTCAGGCGCTCCGCGAGCGGCGTGTCGTTGGTCATGACGAGAAGCCCGCTCGTGTCGAGATCGAGCCGGCCCACCGGGAAGATCCACGGCGTGTTCTCCGGCAGGAGGTCGTACACGGTCTTGCGGCCGTCGGGGTCGTTGTACGTCGTGAGATAGCCCTTCGGCTTGTAGAGAAGAAGATGGACCGGCCGGGGCGCGGAGAGCGCGCGTCCGTCCACGGAGACCTTCGCCGACTTCGCGACCCACGTCTCCGGGTCCGTGACGCGGCGGCCGTTCACGGCGACGCGGCCTTCGCGGATGAGACGGGTCGCGTCGGTCCTCGATCCGACGCCCGCCTTCGACAGCACGCGGTCGAGCGTCTTCCAGGGAGGTGCGGAGCTCACTTCAGCTCGAGCCAGACGCGGGGGGCGGGATCGCGGCCCTCCATCTCCTTGTCCGCGAGGAAGACGCGCTCCGCGGCGACGCCGGCCGCTCCGGTCAGGTAATCGCGCACGCTTCGGGCGCGCTCGGCGGCGAGACCGCGCAGCTCGTCCGGGCCGATGGTGATCGTTCCGAGGAGCTTCGCCTCCGTCTCGGAGGTCGACTCGGGCGTCACGGCGTCGGGGAAGGCGGCCTGGTGCGCGGACTTGAGCCACCTCGCGTACTCCTCCACGCCGACCGACGTCGCCGTGGGGTCCCAGAGCTTCTTCTGAGTCGTGACGAGACCCTGGAGGCGCGCTTTCTTCAAGGCGTCCGCGTCGGCGACCGGGTCGGTCGCGCCGACGACGTCGAGCGAGAGCTCGGGCCGCTCCGCGAGCGACTGTGCGACGACGTCGAGCTTCTTCTTCTCCGGTTCCGAGAGCGCGGCCGAGCCGGGCGGGAACTCCTGGAAGTCGATGTTCTCTTCCTCGTGGCCGAACGCGTTCGCGAGCAGGCGGAACGGCGAGGTCACGATCTTCGTGAGCACGTTCACGATCGCGCGGACGATGACCCGCCCGAGGCGGAACTCGGGATCGTCCACGCTTCCCTCGGCGGGCACGTCGAGGACGATCTGCCCGTTCTTGTCCCTCAGGACGGCCACCGCGAGCTTCACGGGGAGCTTCACCGCGTCGGGGCTTCCGGTCTTCTCGCCGAGCTGCATCTGGTCGATCGTGAAGACGTTGTCCGACCGGAAGCGGCGCTCGGCGATCCGGTACTTCAGGTCGCACCCCATCTTCCCCTTCGTGAGCGTCCAGCCGAGGTACTTCCCCGAGTAGGGGGAGAAGGCGAGCAGGTCCACGCCGCGCACGGTCATCGTGAGGTCGGTGAAGTCCTTGCGCGCGATCGGGTTGATCCGACCGGTGAGCGCTATCGGGGCTACGCCTTCGAACATCGCCTTGATGTCCACGTTCGCGCGCTCGAGGTCCTTCGAGGAGAGACCCCGCACCGTCCCGTCGATCTTCTCGATCGAGGTGACGACCACGGGCTCGATCGAATGATCGGTGAGGCGGACGCTCCCGTTCTGGAGGCGCAGCGTGTCGATCGAGAAGTCGGGGACTTCCGCCGGCGGCCCGGGCTCCGCGGGAGGGGCGCCCGCCTGCTCCTTCGCCGCGAGCGCCTTCTGGAGGTTGATCGAGCGGTCGGGGAAGACCTCGACCGACAGCCGGGGCGCGCCGACGGCGACCTCGCCGATCTGGATGCGCATCGGGTTCAGCTTCACATCCGCCGGCGCCACCTTGAGCACCGACAGCCGCGCGAGCTCGGAGGCGGTCTCTCCGTCGAGGATCGAGGCGTCGTGCACCGTGAGATCGCCGGCGTAGTGGAACTCGAGCGGCCGCTGCCGCCGCATCTCGTACCGGACGTGCCCCTTCGCCCCGACCTTCCCCGACGCGATGCGCACGTGGGCGACGGGAGCGATGTACGTGTCCGTGGGCTGGATGTCCACGCCCTCGACCTCGACGTCCAGATCTCCGGCGTGGAAGTCGGGGGAGAAGGTTCCCGTCGTCGAGATCCGGCCGTCGGGGCCGAAACGGGCGGAAAGCGAGACGGGACAGCGCGACTCCGGGTTCGTCGCGTCGATTCCGGTCATCTCGAGCGCGACGTCGTCGGCGCGGACCTGGAACGGCCGCACCGGGACGAGGTCCTCGGCGTCCACCCGGACGTGCTGGATCGACAGCGACCCGATCTTCAGCCGCGGCTTCACGGGAGTCTCGCCCGCGGCCTTCGAAACCGGCGTCACCGAGGGCTGCGGCTCGACGAAGGGGCGGATCATCTCGTACAGGTTGACGGTGTTGTCCTTGTCGTGGCGGATCACGACGTGGCCGCCGTCGAGCGCGATGCGGCCGATGGAGGCGTCGAGCTTCATCGCGTCCACGTCCGCGTCGTCCACCGTGAGCTTCTCGACCTCGATGTCGGGCTCGCTCACCCCGGGGCGCGCGATCTTGGCGCCCGTGAGCACGAGCTTCGCGTCGGTGACGATGAGCTTCTTCTCCGTTTCCGTCCACGCGGCGTCGTAGGTGCCCGAGACGTCGAGCCGGCCGTCGCGCACCTGGAACGGGCGCCCGGTGTCGTAGTACGGCTTGTACTTCGGGAGGCGGATGCCCTCGATGGAGAGCTGTCCGGACGAGCGCGGCGGCTCGCTCATGATCCGGCCGCTCCACGAGAACGACTCCCCGGACTCGGTCGCTCCGCGGAAGGAGTACGGGCTCTCGGACGACGGGCTCGTCGAGAAGCGGTCGAGCTGGAAGCGGAACGGCCCGAGCGTCGACTCGAAGGCCGGAGCGCGCATCCGGTCGGTGAATCCGATGCGGGCACGCTCCACGGCGAGCTTGTCGAAGTTCCACACCGCGGGCGGGCCCGGCGGAGGCGTCTGAGGCTTCGCGCGGAAGATGCGCAGGAGGTCGTCGAAGTTGAGGGCGCCGTTTTTCTCGATGACGAAGCGGACGTACGGCTCGGTGAAGCTCAGCTCGTCGAAGTTGAAGTTCCGGGTGAGAAAGGACGTGAACCGGTAGTTCACGTACGCCTCCTTCCAGGAGGCGAAGACCGCGCCGTCCAGGTCCTGGATCGAGAGGTCGTGGATCCGCGCCGACAGGGCGAGCGGGTTGACGCTCACCTTTCCCACGGTGACCTGGCGGCCGAGCCGCTGCGACATCTCGCGGAGGATCCGCGCCTTCAGGAGCGGAGGCCCGAACAGGTAGCCTCCGGCGACGGAGAGCAGGAGGAGGCCGGCCGCCGCGATCAGCAGCCTCAGGGCCAGCCGCCGCCTCGTTCCGATCTCTGGCATGGTGTAACGGGACCTTAGCACGGGTAGACTCCGAGGGATCGGAGGCACGGCCCATGGCTCGGACTTGGATCCGCGAGGACACCCCGCGCTGGGACGCGGGCAAGCAGGCGATCGTCGGAGGCGCGCCCTCGGGGGCGCTCGAGATCGGGCGCTTCGCCGCCGGCGACCTCGTGCCGGGGGAGTGGTTTCGCGTGGAGGACGACGGCAAGACCGTCGGCTACGGCTGGATGGACTGCACCTGGGGCGACGCGGAGGTGACGGTCGCGGTCGATCCTCGGAAGCGCGGGGCCGGCGTCGGCGCCTTCATCATGGATCACCTCGGCAAGGAGGCCGCCTCGCGCGGCGTGAACTACCTCTACAACGCGGTCCGCGCCACGCACCCGGAGAAGGAGGCGGTCACGCGCTGGCTCACGAGCCTGGGGTTCGTGCCGAGCGGTGACGGCCTCCTGAAGCGGCACGTGTCGTGAGCGCGATCGCGGCGGTCCTGTGGCTCGCGGTGGCGGCCTCGCCTCCTCCGTCGGAGTCTCCGCTTCCGTTCCACCCCATCGTGGAGGAGACGCCCACCCAGGGCTCGCCGCGCGCGGCGCTCTACGCGTTCCTGACCGAGGCGCGCCGTCCCGACTTCACCGCCGCCGCGAAGCACCTCGACCTGAGCGGGATCCTCGTGGAGGAGCGCGAGACCGAGGGGCCGGTGCTCGCGCGCCACCTGAAGGTGGTCCTCGACCGCAACATCTGGTTCGACCTGAACAAGGTCTCGAACCTCGCGGAAGGGAAGACCGACGACGGTCTTCCGCCCGACGCCGAGCTGATCGGCTCGATCCACGGGGCGGGTGCGCTCGTGGACGTCGTCCTGATCCGCGGCGCCGACGACACCGGCGCGCTCGTCTGGAGGTTCTCGCCGGCGCTCGTCGAGCGCATTCCCGCGCTCTACGGGGAGTTCGGGTTCGGCTGGCTCGGCGACCACGTGCCTTCCTGGATGCACCGCACGGGGCCCATGGGCCTCGAGCTGTGGCAGCTCCTCGCCCTTCTGACCCTCGTCGTCGGCGGATGGTTCGCGAGCCAGGTGGCGACGCGCGGGCTGGTGAGCGTGCTGCGCCCCCTGGTGAAGCGGACCCGCGCCACCTTCGACGACCGCCTCGTCGAGTCGATGCACCGGCCGTTCCGCTGGTCGCTCTGGACCGTGATCCTCGCCGTCGGCGTCTACCAGCTCCACATCTCCGTCCGCGCCGCGGCGTGGATCGACCGCCTGCTCCTCGCCTTCGCGTTCGTCGCCGCCGTGCGCATCGTGGGGGCGTTCTCGGAGGCCTGGGCGCGCGCCGCGTGCGAGAAGCTCGAGCGCGAGGGCCACCGCTCCGGCGCGGGCGTCGTCAACGTCATCAACCGCGTCGTCAAGGCGTTGCTCGGTTGCATCGCGATCATCGGGCTCCTCCAGGCGTTCGGCTTCAACGTCACGGGGTTGCTCGCCGGCCTCGGGATCGGCGGCGTCGCCATCGCGCTCGCCGCGCAAAAGACGATCGAGAACCTGTTCGGCGGCCTCACCGTCATGGCCGACAAGCCGGTCCGCATCGGGGACTTCTGCCGCTTCGGCGACAAGAGCGGGTGGGTCGAGGACATCGGCTTCCGCTCGACCCGCATCCGCACGCTGGAGCGGACGCTCCTGTCCGTCCCCAACGCGGAGTTCTCCACCGTCCAGATCGAAAACCTCGCGGACCGCGACCGCATACGCCTCTTCGCGACGATCAACCTGAGGTACGAGACGACGCCCGATCAGCTCCGCGCCGTGCTCGCCTCGTTGCGGCGGATTCTGATCGGTCACCCCAAGGTCGCGGCCGATCAGCTCCGCGTGCGCTTCGCGGCGTTCGCGGCCTCGTCCCTCGACGTCGAGGTGAACGCGTACGTGATGACCTCCGACGCCTCGGAGTTCCAGGCGATTCGCGAGGACCTCTATCTCCGGTTCATGGAGGCGGTCGCCGAAGCGGGAACGGGCTTCGCGTTCCCCTCCCAGACCGTCTACCTCTCGCGCGACCGGGGGCTCGACCCCGAGAAGACCCGCGCGGCGGAGGCGGCGATCCAGGTGCTCCGGTCGGAGCGCAAGCTGCCGTTCCCCGATTACTCCGCGCAAGAGATCCACGAGCTCGCGGACCGGCTCGAGTATCCGCCCGACGGCTCGTCGAGCGCTCTCCCTCCGCTCCCCACGTCGTAGATGCGTCGTCGTGTGGTGCCGGCGCTTCTCGCCGCGGCCATGGCCCTCGCGGCGGCGCCGTCCCTCTCGCCACGGGAGTGGGCCTGGGACGCGCTGATGCGGCGTCTCGCGGGGCGTTTCAGCAGCGCGGCGCAGGCGCAGGCCGATCCCGACTACCTCGACGTTCGCTGGGACGCCGTCGTCCTCTGGAAGGACCGCACGGACGGGCGGTGGCTCTACGTCGAACGGACGGTCCCCGGCCTGCCGGAGTCTCCCTACCGGCAGACGGTCTACCGGATGGCCGACGAGCCGGGAAAGAAGATCGAAGGGCACCGCTTCGAGCTGGCGGCCTACGCGATCGTCCAGCCGGGACGCTTCGCCGGGGGAGCCGCCGAGCCCGGGCGCCTCGCGGCGATGACGCCGGCCGATCTCGTCGCGCGGCCCGGCTGCTCGATCGTGCTCGTGCGGGGGCCCGAGGACACGCTGACCGGAGGCACCACGGGGAGGGATTGTCCCGGGGACGCCCCCGGGGTCGCGTATGTAACCTCCGAGTGGACGGTCGGGAAGGACACGATCGCGCGATGGGACCGCGGGTTCGACGCCGATGGCCGTCAGGTGTGGGGCGCGACCAAGGGACCCTATGTCCTGCGGCGAGTCGTGGCATCCTCGTACGCGGAGGACGCCCCATGAAAACGCCTTTTCGGGTCGTCGCGATCGCGGTGCTGGGCGTCGCGCCGTGTGCGCTCGCCGCCACGCCGCCCTCCGGGTTCACCGACACGGTCGTCGCCAACGCGAGCATGCCGACCGCCATCGGCTACGAGCCGGGGTCGCAGGCGCTGTTCGTTCTCGAGAAGGGATCGTCGGGGCAGGCGCGCGTGCTGCGCAAGACGCCGGGCTCCTCGGAGACGACCGCGCTCACGCTCCCCTGCGTGGACAGCGACGGGGAGCGGGGACTGCTCGGCATCGCGTTCGATCCCGATTATCTGACCGGCGCGGGAAGCCGCTTCGTGTACCTCTACTACACGCGCTCGGCGCCTTCCTCGGGTGCGTGCGCGATCTCGGGAACCTCGGGCTCGAGGAACCGCATCGTCCGTTTCCTCGAAAGCGGCGGGACCCTCTCCGGCGAGCAGCTCCTCCTCGAAGGTCCGAAATTGAACGCGGCGACCAATCACAATGCGGGCACACTCCGCTTCGCGCCCGACAAGACGCTGTTCGCATCGATGGGGGACAACGCCACCGGCGGGGACGCCAACCCGTTGTCCCGCAACCTCAACGACCTGCGCGGGAAGATCCTCCGCATCAAGCGCGACGGCTCCATTCCCACCGACAACCCGTTCGTCGGACAGGCGGGAAAACGCGGCGAGATCTGGGCGTGGGGCCTGCGTAACCCGTTCCGGTTCTCGATCGACGCCGCGACCGGCATTCCGTGGATCGCCGACGTCGGCGAGAGCACCTGGGAGGAGATCGACCGCGGGCAATCGGGCGGCGACTACGGCTGGCCGTGCTTCGAGGGTCCCGTCGCGTTCCTGTCGTGCACGCCCCCTCCGGCGAGCCCGATCGCGCCCGCCTACTCCTACGGTCACGGCACGGGGACCTCGATCACCGGCGGCCCCGTGTACCGCGGTGGAAACTTCCCCGCCGCGTACCAGGGGCAGATCTTCTTCGGCGACTTCACCGGGTGGTTCCTCAAGCACGGCACGATCGACGCGACGGGCCACATCACGAACGTCCAGGACTTCATGCAAGCGATCGCCGTGGTGGACATCGTCCAAGCGCCGAGCGGCTGCCTCGCCTGGGTGGACATCTCCGACGGCGAGATCCACGAGACGTGCGCCCAGACGCCCGACACCGACGCGGACGGCGACGGGTTCACGATCGCCGAGGGGGATTGCGACGACGGCGACGCGTCGGTCCACCCGGGCGCTCCCGACATCTGCGACGGCAAGAACAACGACTGCGTCGGCGGGATCGACGACGCGACCTGCGCCTCGTTCGATCCGACGGGTGCCGTGGACGGCGCCGACCTCGCGGTCCTGGGACGCGCGTTCGGGAGCTGCTCGGGTGCGCCCGCCTCGGTGGACTACACGCACGACGGCTGCGCCGACGGCGACGATCTCGCCGTGATGGCGGCCGTTTGGGGGTGCCGCGGCACCGTGCCGATCTGTCCCTAGAGCCTCAGCGCTTCTCGAACCGCAGGCTCGCCGAGTTGATGCAGTAGCGGAGCCCCGTCGGCGGAGGCCCGTCCGGGAAGACGTGGCCCAGGTGCGATCCGCAGCGCGCGCAGAGGACCTCGTCGCGGACCATGCCGTGGCTGCGGTCGCTCGCGACCTCCACCGCGTCCGCGCTCGCGGGGGAGTGGTAGCTCGGCCAGCCCGTCCCGCTCTCGAACTTCGTCACCGAGTCGAACAGGGGAAGGCCGCAGGCCACGCACACGTACGTCCCGTCCTCGTGATGGTCCCAGTACTGGCCCGTGAACGCGCGCTCGGTCCCCTTCTCCCGGGCGATCCGGAACTCCTCGGGGGTCAGGCAGCCGCGCCATTCCGTCTCGCTCTTGACGATTTTGTCGGACATCGTTCCTCCTCGAAGCCCCACTCGGGGGTATTTTCCCCCGGACGGGGGGGAGATGCGCGTTCTGGTGGTGGACGACCAGACCTTTGTGGCCGAGCTCGTGAAGCTGGCCCTCGAGGCCGACGGTCACGCCTGCTACGCCGCGAGGTCGACCGGGGAGGCGGCGGAGATCGTCCGGGCGGTCCGCCTGGACCTCGTCGTCCTCGACCTGGTCTCCGGTGGCAGCGATCCGATCGCCTGGATCGAGGAGGTCGTCCTCGAGCTGCCGCAGCTCCACGGCCGGATCGTCCTTCTCTCCGCGACCGAGCCCGGCGAGAGCGAGCGGCTCCGCATGGCCGGGTGCGGGGCCAGGGTCATGGCGAAGCCCTTCACCCTCCACGGGCTTCGCCGGCTGGTGTCGGAGATGGGGAGCGCCGAGCCCGCGGGAGACGCCCCCCGCCGCCCGCGCCCCCCGGAGAGCCCCCTCACCGAGGACGCCTGATAGACTGGCCCGCCGATGTGCACCGTCACCGTCCGTCGCGACGCCGGCGGGCTGCTCCTGACCATGAACCGTGACGAGCGCCTCGATCGCGCGGGCGAGGAGGCTCCCCGCCGCATCCCCGGCGAGGTGGACCGGCCCTCCTGGATCGCGCCGTTCGACGGCCCCTCCGGCGGCACGTGGATCGGGGTGAACGATCGGGGCGTCGCCGCCTGCGTGCTCAACGGGTACGGCCCGGCCGACCGCGACCTGCGCGGCCGGCCCGGCGTTCCGAGCCGCGGATCGATCATCCCCAGGATCCTCGAGGATCAGGACGGCGTCGCCCCCGTCGCGCTCCGGGACGCGATCGATTTCTCGGCCTACCCCTCGTTCACGCTGCTCGTCGTCTCCGCCCGGGGGGGCGAGATCGTGCGCTGGCAGCACGGCGAGGGGATCGTGCGCGAGCCGGTCCCGGCCGGGTGGTCCCTGCTCACGTCGTCGTCGTGGGACGAGCCCGAGGTCGCCCGGTACCGCCGCGACGCGTTCGCCTCGTGGCTCGCCGAGGGCGCCGTCGAGGTCGAGGGGATCCCGCTCGTCCATCTCCACGTCCCGCCCGGGGCGGAGCGATGCGCGCCGCTGATGACGCGCGAGGACAGCGCGACGCGCAGCATCACCCAGGTGCGCGTGCCCGCGGGCTCGGCCGAGGCGTGGCTGTCGTGGTGGCCCCGCGTCGCGGGCCTCCCGATCGATCCGCACCACCCCGCTGCGACGCTCTCGCTTCCGCTCGAGACCGTCACGCCGCATCCATGACCGACGCCCGTCCCGAGCCCGCCCCCGCGCATCGGATCCCGGTGGCGGTGCTGTACGCCGCCTATGCGTTGCTCCTGCTCTGGGCGCTGACGTACCGGATCCCCTACACGATCGACGTCGTCCGCATCGCGCGCGATCCGTCGGGCGTGCCGGGTTCGCCCTTCGTCACGGCGTGGCCGAGCCAGAAGATCACGGAGGCCCCGAAGAACTTACCGGACACCTCGAGCCCGCCGCTCGCCATGAAAGACCGCGTGGTCGCGGTGGACGGGGCGGCGTTCCGGATCCGCGCCGATCTCGACCGCCGCGTCGCCGCCAAGAAGGTCGGCGACACGATCGTGGTGGCGGTCGAGAGGCGGCTCCCCGATGGGACGCTCGAGCCGATCACCTCGACGGTGACGCTGAGCTCGATCCCGGACGTGGGTGGCACGCTGCCGTTCCGGATCGTCCTCGTGGTCCTGGGGCTGTTCCTTCCCTGGCTGTGCTTCGGATTGGGCTTCTGGGTCGTGCTCGCGCGGCCGCGCGATCCTTTGGCGTGGCTCGTCCTGCTGATGCTCCTCGGACTCGCGCACGCCGGGGCTCCACAGCAGAGCCTTTACAACTCGTGGAGCGATCCGCTGCGGATCGCGGGCGGCGCCTACCGGTCGTTCTTCGGGAACACGTGGCCGATCTGGTTCCTGCTCTTCGGCGCCTTCTTCGCCGAGCGGCTCCCCCTCGAGCAGCGCTTCCCCTGGGTCAAGTGGATCGTCCTCGGCCCGCTCGTGCTCATTTCGCTGCGCAGCGTCTCGCTCGTCCTCGCCGGAGCGCTCGACCTCCGCGGAGCGTATCCCCTGTTCGAGGCGACGGCCTGGATCGATGTCTGGTCGACGACGCTGTCGATGATCTCGGTCAGCGGGTTCTTCCTCATCATGGGCTGGAAGAAGGGCGTGGTCGTCTCCGCCGACGCACGGCGCCGGATCGGGCTGCTCGTCTGGGGGGCGGCCGTCGCCTTCACGCCGCTGCTGGCGCTGATCGTGACGATGAAGGTGACGGGCGTGACCGACCTCAACGAGCTGCCGGCCGCGCTCACGGTCCCGGCCCTCGTCGCGATCGCGGTCTTCCCGATCACGCTCGCGTACGTGATCCTCGTCGATCGCGCGATGGACGTGCGGGTCGCCGTCCGGCAGGGGCTGAAGTACGCCGCCACGCGCGGGGCGATCCGCGTCCTCACCGTTCTCATCCTGGCGGGCGTGATCTGGGCCGCCTACCGGTTGATGAGCGACCCGGCCGCCAATCGACCGCGCCGGCTGCAGGCGATCTCCCTGGGCGTGCTCGCTTATTTCGTCGTGCAGCGCGGGTCACAGCGGCTCTTCGATTGGACCGACCGCCGGTTCTTCCGGGACGCCTACCAAGCCGAGCGCGTTCTGACCGGCCTGACCGACGAGGTGCGCACGATCTTCGAGACCGAGCCGCTGCTCGACACCGTCCTCGAGCGCATCGGCACGACGCTTCACGTGGACAAGCTCGCCGTCTACCTGCGCGAAGGGGACGGGTTCGTGCCGAGCCGATTCCGGGGGTACGACGTGCTCCCGACGATCACGGTCGCCCCGGTCGTCGAGAACCTCCGCGCGATCGCGACGTCGGGGAAGCCGATCCGCGTGCGGCACGATGACCCGGAGAGCCCGATCCGCCGCAGCGCCCTTCAGGACGAGGTGCGCGCGACGCTCGACCGGCTGGGCGCGGAGCTCGTGCTGCCGCTGCTCGGCAAGCGCGACGTGCTCGGGTTCGTCACGCTCGGCGCCAAGAAGAGCGAGGAGCCGTACTCGGCCTCCGACGCGAAGCTCCTGGGCTCGGTCGCCGCCCAGACGGGCCTCGCCCTCGAGAACAGCCGGCTCACCGCCGCGGTCGCCCAGGAGATCTCGAGGCGGGAGCGCATGAGCCGCGAGATCGAGATCGCGCGCGACGTGCAAATGAGGCTGTTCCCGCAGCGGATCCCGAAGATCGACGGTGTGGATTGCGCGGGCGCCTGCCGGCCCGCGCAGGGCGTCGGAGGGGACTACTACGATTTCCTGGCGCTCCCCGGGGGCCGGCTCGGCGTGGCGCTCGGGGACGTCGCGGGGAAAGGCATCCCGGCGGCGCTCCTCATGGCTTCGTTGCAAGCTTCCCTTCGCGGGCAGCGTCTCACGGGGCCCGCGGACCTGGCGCACATGATGACGAACATGAACCGCCTGATCTTCGACTCGTCGCCGGACAACCGTTACGCGACGTTCTTCTATGGAGAGTTCGATCCGGCGACCCGCCGGCTCGAGTACGTCAATGCGGGGCACAATGCTCCGATGATCTTCCGGGGCTCGGGCGCATTGGAGCGGTTGAAGGCGACGGGCTCCGTCATCGGCCTGGTCGATGGCGGCGTTTACGAGCAGCGGAGTACCACCCTCCAAAGCGGCGACATGCTCGTCGTCTACTCCGACGGGATCAGCGAGGCGATGAACGTCGAGGACGAGGAGTGGGGCGAGGAGCGGCTGTCCGCTTCGGTGCGCGAGCGGCGCGACGGCAACGCCGGCTCGCTCATCACGCACCTCTTCGAGCGCGCGGACGCCTTCGTCGCGGGGGCCGTCCAGCACGACGACATGACACTCGTCGTGGTGCGCTGTGCGTAGGAGAGGGAAAGACGCCGCCGCGTCCATCGATCGCTGGTGGAGGGCGGCGAACTATCTGACCGTCGGGCAGATCTATCTGCTCGCCAATCCCTTGCTCCGCGAGCCCCTCTCGCGCGACCACGTCAAGCCGCGTCTGCTCGGGCACTGGGGGACGACCTCGGGGCTCAACTTCATCTACGCGCACCTGAGCCGGGCCATCCTCGAGCGCGACCTGAACATGATGTACGTCATGGGCCCGGGCCACGGGGGTCCGGGGCCCGTGGCCGCGTCGTGGCTCGAGGGGACGTACTCCGAGCTCTACCCGGAGGTCTCGCAGGACCTCGACGGGATGGCGAGGCTCTTCAAGCAGTTCTCGTTTCCGGGCGGGATTCCGAGCCACTGCGCCCCCGAGGTTCCCGGCTCGATCCACGAAGGGGGCGAGCTCGGCTACGCGCTGTCGCACGCCTTCGGCGCGGCGTTCGACAATCCCCGGCTCGTCGTCGCGTGCGTCGTCGGCGACGGGGAGGCGGAGACGGGACCGCTCGCGACGTCGTGGCATTCGAACAAGTTCCTGAACCCGCGACGGGACGGGGCGGTCCTCCCGATCCTCCACCTGAACGGGTACAAGATCGCGAGCCCCACGATCCTCGCGCGCATCCCGCGGAGCGAGCTGACGGCGCTCCTGCGCGGCGCCGGCTGGGCGCCGGTCCACGTCTCCGGCAGCGACCCCGCGCGCATGCACCGCGCCATGGACGAAGCGCTTTCGTCCTGCCTCGACCGCATCGCGGCGATCCAGGCCGAGGCACGGCGGGGGACCAAGCCGGTCACGCGCCCCACCTGGCCGATGATCGTGCTCCAGTCGCC
>Ga0068859_100003034_pt1 | contig 17024 bp, 26 predicted proteins | sample KBSSwiS22_FD_66585 | JGI IMG/M metagenome (GOLD analysis project Ga0068859, IMG submission 66585) | Switchgrass rhizosphere microbial communities from Kellogg Biological Station, Michigan, USA - KBS Switchgrass S2-2 | ecosystem: Host-associated > Plants > Roots > Rhizosphere > Soil ...
GTATTTTCAGCAGGGGCTGCACGCCGCGATCGCGTTCGGCACCGGCGCAGTCTCCGAGATCAACAAGCTGAAGGCGGCGCAAATAGCGCTGGCCTCGGTTGCTACGTTCAAGGGTATAGGGAACCAGGCCGCACAGGACGCGGTGAACAACCTTGCGATTGTTAAAAGCGGGCTGCTCAGTGTCGGCGACGCGAGCAAGGGTCTTCAGAATCTTCTGTCCGCCGGCTTCGGTCTGGATCAAGCAGTCACGATCCTGCAGCGGTTTGGGGACGCGTCGGCATTCAATCGGCAGGCGTCACTTGGCTTCGGCGAGGCGATCGTGGGGGCAACTGAGGGAATCAAGAATCAGAATTCCATGCTCGTGGACAATGTGGGCATCACGAAGAACCTCGATAAGATTCTCGGCGACTATGGGTTCAACCTGCAGGATCTCTCAGATAAGACAAAGGGCCAGGCCGCCAGGCAAGCGTTGCTCAACGGGCTGATTGCCGAGTCCGCGCCGCAGGTCGGTAACGCCGCGAAGCTGACCGGAACCTTCGCCGGCGCGATGACCGCAGCCGAAGCTGCTCAGACGAAATTCATGCAGGCGGTCGGTGAGTCCATCATCTCCAACAAACAGTTCAACGAAGGCCTACAGGCTGCTGTGCAATTCATAACCCGGCTCACCGCCGAGCTTGGCGATCCGAAAAGCGACCTGTCGCAGATGTTCACGACCGCCGTTTCCGAGGCCGGCGAGTTGGTGAAGTTAGTGTTCAAGATCGGAACGGCTCTGAACGAGTGGCATGTGCCGGCGGCAGTCTCAGCTGTATTGAAGGTTGGCCTTGCTGTCGTGAATCCTGGCGCGATCATTGACTTCGGGCGAGCGGACATTGAAGCCGCCGGCGAGAAGACGCACGCAGAGTTCCTCAAGAGGCAAGCCGACTATAAAACAGAGCAGGACGCCGTGACTAAGTTTGCCGCGAAGATGAAGGAACTGGCAGCCGCCATGATAGAAACGGATCGTGTAGCCGCTGCCTCACACGTCCAACTCATGGGGGGCGGCTCATTCAAACTTAATCACGGCCCTGAATCGCCGCTCGCCGATCAGATCGCAATGCTCGCGAAGCTGAACGCCGACGTGCACGCCGACAATCCATTCGTGACCCTCTACGCAGAGGGAAGGCTGGCTCAGGACGCGCTGCAAAAGGCGTCAGTGGGTTTCACGACCGATCTACGCAAGCGACTCCTGGAAACGCAGCAGGACGCATTCAACCTGAAGAAGTTCGGACTCGAGGCATCGAACGCCGTTCAGGTTGCCGGACTCAGGGCGTCCGCCTTGGCGCTTTCAGGTGACCGAAGCTTCGAAGGCCGCGCCGCCGATCGCGCTGTCGCAAACGTCGGGATGCTGGCCGAATCGAACGCGCTGCGCTCGGGCATCGACTCCGACCCCATCGCGGTAATCGCGGATCAGATCAAGGCGGTTCAGTTTGCGATGCTGCCATACGCTGAGGCCGCGCAGAAAATAGAACAGCTCACAAGCGGGCTGTCTGGTGACCAGCTCTGGGCTTCGGGACTCGGCGAGAAGCGGGCCAACGCGCTGGATGCGATCCGGCGCAATCCGTTTGTCGACCCGGCAGTCGAAGCCGCGAAGACGCAGCTTACGGCGCTTGATGCGCTGAAAGGTTCAGGCAGCGCGGCTGAGCAGGCGATACAGCGAAGTCAGTTCTTGTCTATTACCGGGGGCCTGCGGGCGGATCAGATGGATCCGGAGATGCGGAACCGGGTCGTGCAGTCGAAGATGGATGAAGCGAAGTCACTTGAGCAACAGCGGCAAGAGCAGATTAAAGAGACTCAGAATTTGAACCAGCTGATTGAGGCGCTGCTGAAAAAGCTGGACAGCCAGAGCCTTGTAGAAATCACGCTCAAAGATGACAGCCGCGGCGCGCTCGCTGCCAGCGTTGATGATATGGGCAAAACTCCGACGCAGTTCGGGACCAGCCAGGCGCTCACGCCCTGGTATTAGTGCTCGGTGTTCTGCCGAATTGCAATTAAGTTCTCGACGATCGCGGCCAAGGCGAACATTAACGCGCAGACAACCAGGCCGGACACGAACGCGCCGAGTCCCAGCACCGGCATCGGGCCGTTTGCGAATCCCACCCCAACCAGTGCGCTGCACACGGCAGCAAGAATGCCGATCATTCGCAACGCATCTTTCACCTTAGATCCGGGATAGTTCGTTGTTTGTACTCTGGCCGGCTGCGCCATTCGCGCCTTGCTCGCCGCGGCTCGATCGAAGTTACTTGAAGTTTCCATACCCGCAACGATGGCACTTTTCCAACCGAAGTAAAGACCCAAATTGACCCACACCGCAACCGCTTTAGAAGGCGCGGGTAACAAGCAAAACTAATGTCAACCGCATACGCAGTGACCGCCATCGCCGGCATCGAAATGTTGGGCCCGGAAGGCCGTGCGATAAAAGCACAAGTACTCGACGGCGGCGAATTCTTCAGCGACTTTGCGGGCAGCCTTGCTGAATCCCCTGACGGAACGGTTCATGCGCAGCTCGTCGACGTGGCCGGAGCAGGTAAGGCGTTCGGTTTGTATTACGACAACGTTAGCCTGGAGAAGCTGGCAGCGGTGAAGGCTGCGATCGCCGCGGCGCTGAGCGCGGGCACTCCGTTCAACGTCACCGCCAGCGATTTCGTACACTCGATCAATGCCGATTGCTGGCCCGACTTTTCAGCGAAGTGGATTTCCTACGACAAGCAGCGACTCAACGGCGTTTACCTTGCGGGCGTGACGTTCAGGTTTCGGGTTGAGAGCTAATGATCACCAAACCCCGCAGCCGGCTAAAGGTCAACGGCGACGAAGTACCCACCTCGAGCTGGGAAGTCCAGGCGCCAGTCAACGCGCTCGGAGTCGCCCTGCAGGTCAAGCTCGCACGCGCGGGCGAAGTTATCCCGGCTGACGCTGAGATAACCTTCGAGCTGCAGGAGGACGCGGGCGAGGACTGGAAAACCATCATCGCATCCGGCAACGTGGCCGGCCGGCGGGTGCGCGTTCAACTTCGAGCGGACGGGCTGCAGCTCAACAGCACCGCGCCGCTTGATGACAAATTCGCGCTGTGTCCCAGGGCCGCAACTGTTATCTACGATCCGTTGACCTGGGGCGGCGCCGTTACCACTAAAACCACGCGCGCGGATCTGCAGGATGAGGAGGGCAATGCGATTCCCACCGAATTTGAGGAAGTCGCCGATCTCGACCTGCTGCTGGTGCTCGACTACGTATATGTCACAAAGCTGGGATTCACCGGCGTTGTCACCAACATCGAAACCTTCCCCATTCGCCGCGTGAACTTCGCGCCTTTCGCAACCTGGCATGAAGCCGCGGCGCCGCTCTTACAGTTCTTTGAAACCTATTACTGCGCGTCGGCCGACGGAACGGCGCTTTATGTTCTGAACCCTCGAGCGGCGATGCCGGTTGAGATTGGCGTCACGAGTCTGGGGCTGGGTGAGTACGTCGCGCTCCAGAAGGATCTGCCGAGCTCGAGAATAATCAACGCTCTCGCGTTAACGTTTAAGCCGGACGTGGGCACCGACGGCGACCTGGATCTGCTCGAGGACCGCGAAGAAACAGAGGACATCATTGTCGGCACTGAGTTCACGGCCGGCTACACGAAGCAGCACATAATCCGCCACATCAAAGACATTCTCGATATCGAAGGGAATGTGATGCGCTCCATCACCTGGCAGACTGAGATAGACAACTACTCGGCAGACCCGATAACAACGCTGACCGTCTTCCAGGGGCATAGCTCACAGCTCGACATCTACACGGCAGACTGGCGCTTGAAAGTGGGTCACGTTCGAACGGTGAACGCTCGCACGCAACTGCCGCTCGGCGGAACTTCCCCTGTCATGTCGGAGATAGGAACCGAGACGCAGCACAACATTTGGATTCCGAGCACGTCGCGGCCGAGTGAGTTCATTCTGGGAATCGGGACGACTGAGATAGAAGGCCTGATCCTGACTGAGGGCAACCCCGCAGACGCCAATCAGAAAGTCACTCGAGTAGCTTTACTGGACGCCAATCACGCGCAGCAGGTCACCACGGACGGGTTTCAGGACACCTCACGCGGACCGATCAGAACGATCATCGAGTATTGGCGGGAAACCGGGACCGGACAAGTGGACAAGCATCGGGCAGTCGTTGACCACCTGACGGGCGGGATGGATCCCGGAAGCTCGGTTGAGTCGCTTGGCGCCGGCTCCGTAACGAATTCCAGCGGCGACACTACAGCAACGCGCCTCTTCCGCGACCTCACGTCTGAGGGCATCTGGGGCCCGCGCAAGCCGCTTCAACTCAACGCCGGCGACGTCCCGTACTCAATCGCCGCGCCCATCGCGCTCGCAAGGCTTGCGGCTGGGGGGCAGCCTCTGAGGCCAGCGACTATTGAGTTACCCGGCTACAAGGCATCGATCGTGCGGGGCAGTGTGCTGGACGTGGCGGATAGAGACGGCTCAGAGGATGTGCTGGTGACGAGCTACAGCATCAAGGGTGAGTCAAATGGGCGGATTACGATGAGCGCGGAGGGGGTTGTGATTGAAGCATGAAACCCGACTTAGTCTGCTCGCGCACACACCAACGCATTACAGCGTAGCGCGTCATCACTTTGGCTGGTCGCGATGGCGATCGTTTCTGCGGTGTGTTCGTTGGGTTTGGGGCGTCGGCATCATGGGGCGCAAGTGACCGCAGAAGAAGTCCGGTGAGTAAGACCCGCATAACAATCTCCGCCCGCAGGCGCCCGAAGTCGAAAGAGAAGCCACCCGCCAAGCCCGACGAAAAGAAACCCGGCGGCGGGCCCGAGCTGCCCGGCGACCGCTACACCGACGCCCAGTGCAGAGTTACGGTGGCCGATATCTCCACCCTGTATCGCTACGCTAATGGCACCTGGACCGAACCCGTGCATCCGGATGACCAAACTTTCGGGCGCGCGGTTATCGGAGTCTCGAAGAATCCAACCGACCATGGCGGGGATACCTGGGGAGTCAGCGCGACAGACCCGAGAGACGAGGACAGCGTGCTTGAGTCAAATGAAGCGTTGCTTTATTTCCTCGACAGAGTAGGTGCGTGATGCCGGAAGCAGGCGACAATATAGAGAACCTGTGGACTCAGGTCACGGTCCGCTTCCGTAGCACCGACCCGGGCGATACCGACTATCGCAGCATCCCGTCACGCTGGCCGCTGCCCCGTCCGAAAGCAGAAACACAGGATCCGCCGCTCTCCTACGGCGTGACCATCGGGCTCGATTCCAAGGATCCCGAAGATGTAATCACGCGGATGCATTCCTATCCGCTTGGAGCAACCGACAGGTGGAAGGGCAGACCGTCGGCAACTACACGCGCAGCAAGTTTCGATTCGCTCGTGCTGCCTGATGACGGGGCAGCCAGAGAGGACATTGCACTCGCAAGAGCCGCGCTGGATTTCGAAGCGGCTGAAGAGTTCGGCTACCAGCAACTACCCGACTACGGGCCGGTAGAGGACCGCCTATCGCCCGCCCCGGTCATCGGCTACGCGGTCGACTACTGGCAGCCTGGCGTTCTGGTGCCCGCAGATCTGCCTGGGCAGTACGACCTGGCGGTTGACTCGACGAGCGTCTACTTCGAGTCGTTTGCGGTTGCGGACACGGTGAACTTCAAAGTCACGACCGACCCGGCGTTCGACGCTGAAGAGACAACGCTTCCGAAGATCAAAGCGGGGACGAAGTTCAACCAGGATGTCTACATCATGCTTGCGCCCCAGTGGTGGCACTTCACGATTGAGTGGGACGGGTGGAATGTCTTCTGGTGGGAAAGTCCGGCGCATCCGACGCCGAGGTATAGCGGTGAGGGGAACCTGGAAGGGGACGTTATGAGGCCGGCCGAGTTTAACTGGTTCGGTCCGCCTGTAGATGATGGAGGCTATTTCCCGCATCCGTGGCCGCCCACTTCTCCGCCGCAGCCTACCGCGCCAGAACCGGTACAACTGTCTCATCGTTGCGATGCTCCTACTACGGTTGACGGCGGAACGCCGCCGTATCCGGGAGCAACCTGGCCCGAACCTGGATTCTATGACCCTCTGCCGACTGTTCACACCAGCACTTACTCCGTTGAAACATACGATCCGTTTACCGGGGATCACGTGGATGAGGATGGAAACGGTTGGCGCTATGAAGTTATTGGTTGTTACGTGCTCGACGATCCCGGTGTGCGGGTCGACGCGGGCGCGGATGGCTTCGAAGTCATAACGGTCGACCAGGAGACCGCGCCGGAACCCGAGACAACCAACATCGGAGAAGACTTCGCGGCGTACACGCCCCGCGATGACCTCGGCCAGACCGGGCAGTTAATGAAACACTTCTCGCTGACCGGCTTCAAACAGGCACTGATTAGACCAGTGTTCCCGGCTGAGGGCGCCGAGTTCTCCCAGTCCGCTATAACGTTCGCCGAGCTCCACCTGGCTAATGAAGTCGACCTTACGCTGTCGACTGACTTCGGCCCGACCGAGGCGGTGAACGGCGCCCTTGAGACCAGCCATTACGAGAGTCTGATTGTTCTGCCTGACACTGAGAATGCCGATACGCTACGGGCCCTGGCGATGTGGGCGGAGGCGAGCGCCGGTTACACCGACTACTTCATTCCGGGTGAGGGATACGACACGGCCCGGGGTGAGCTCGAAGACTACGCGGAGACAGCAGACGGTAGTTTTGATAAGACTTTCCCGGTCTACCCGTACAACAATCCGGAAGGTGTCTCTCGTTCCGGGTTTCTCAGCTGGGGTCAGTGGTGGTCAGCAAACGGCAAGCTGACAGTCACTCAATCAAACACGCCGGCGGGATCGCTCGTCGCAGCGGTCAGCGTGAACGGAGTCAAACGCTACGTCTGGCGAAAGACTGATTCGACCGGACGCGCCGCGGCGATAGTTACCGACGCTGCATACGATTCCCCGACGCATCGGTTTACATACTCCGGCGACCGCTTCCCGCCTGACAATCCGCACTATCCCCGGGAGTTCATCCGCAGCGATTCGGATGGGCCCTCCGGCAGTTTCGACGAAGAGTTCACGTAGATGATTTCGCTTTGACTGAACGCGAACAAATAATCGAGCAGCTTCTCGAGCTCCACTTCCCAAACGATACCATTGCCGTGCACGCCATCGACCTGCTCGACTCCGCCGGCTACGCGGTCGCAAGCGTCTACCTGGATGTAGTCGCCGAGCGGCAGAGGCGTGAGATTGAAGCCGGGCGCACGCCGTCACTCCGCATCGGCCATCACAAGCTATCGAGAGTGGCGCTGTGAGCGACGTGTTCTGGCTCGCCGTCGGCGTGTGTGTTGGCTTTCTTGCAGGCATCGCGCTCGTGCTGGCCTTCCCGTGCGTGTGGCTCGTCGGGCGTTCGCTCGTGCGTCGTGCTGCGGAGATAATCGGCCTATGAAACTGATCATCCGTCTCGACGAATGGCTGCTCGACAGGTTCGAGAGGTTCAGCCATTGGACTCAGCGGACTGTCGGGCTGACCTCGGCGACGTGGGAGCGGTGGAGTGCGCTGCTCGCGGTACTCGACTTTGTGCGCGTCAGGTCTGCACAGGGGCAATGGAGCGGGTTAGCCATCCTAGTCGTGTTCTTTCTGTTCTTGCGCTTCCTTCGTTCGTTCTGGCATCACACCACAACCGCAGCCGAGCCAACGATGAATCCACTAAAGTTAAATGATCGGGCCTCCCGTGTGTTTCTGTTCCTGACTTGTCTGATCATTCTCCCATTCGACCTATTACCACCGCGCGCCGTGTGGTTTGAACTTCAGGTTATCTCAGCATACTTCGCCGCCTGCGACGATCTGCCGCCGGGCGAATCGAAACTCAAAGCCCTTATCCGTACTCTTCGAAGTTCCCGCCAGTCCGATCCGGTGCGCGTATGAAGAAATTCTTTCTCGATCATTACGGCAAGCCATCGTCGATGCGGCTTGCGCTGCTCATCCCCATCGCACTGGTGATGGGCGTGTGGACATACCTGAGTCTGAAGCTCGGCGCGATGCAGGACGTGCCCCTGGGGCTCGGCGCGCTGATTCTGGGACTCGTCGCGGGCAACATCGGCAAGGCAGCGTTCGAGAAAGTGACCTCGATTGTTGAGACCCGGAAAGTGACGACGCCGAAAGGGAGCGCGACTGAAAGCAAGGTGAGTGAGTCCGCGCCGGCGGCCGCTCCGGAGACGGACGAGTGATCTACCGAACCATTCTGGCTGACCCGCCGTGGCCGCAGCAGATGAGCAACGCGTATCTGAAAACCAAGCAGCACAGACCGACCTCGTTGCCCTATCCGACACTCACCGTGGATCAGATCAAAGCCATGCCGGTTGGCGAGCTCGCTGAAACCGGCTGCCATCTGTGGCTGTGGGTGACGAACAGATTCCTGCGCGACGGCTTCGACGTGATAGACGCATGGGGCTTTAAGTTTCTCGCTCCGATAACATGGGTGAAGCAATCGGGAATCGGCAACTACTTCATCCACCGGACTGAGCATCTGCTGTTCGGCTACAAGGGTAAGTGTCAATTCAACGCGGCGCGATACGTTCCCAATGTCTACCACTGGCCGCAGAACACGCCCGGCAATCATTCGCGCAAGCCGCCCGGCAGTTACGAATTGATTGAAAGCATTTCAGACGAGCGACGGCTTGAACTATTCGCACGGCAATCGCGGCCCGGCTGGCATGTGTGGGGCAACGAGGTCAGATCCGACGTGCGCCTGAAGATCGCACGAGCGAGGGCAGCATGACTATCCCAGAACTCATCACACCGCGCCGCGCGTGGATTGCCGCCGGGATCCTCTGCGTTCTCTTCGTGTCCCTCTGGGGCGCGGGCAAGTATCACGCCGCAAAACTCACGTCCCTGAAAGCCGACAACGCGCGCATCGTCGATCAGTACCAGCAGCAGCTGGGAGTCGCACACGCCAGTGAACTGGCCGCGCGTGAGGAGGCGATGAAGGCTCAGGCGCTGGTTGCTGCAGTCGAGCAGGGTAATCGCAACGTGGCGGCGCTGGGAGCGAAGATCGAGCAGGCGGGAACAAATTATGAACAAGCTAAATCGGATCTTGGCGACTGTGCTACTCCTGACGATTGCCTTCGGCGGCTCTGTCTCGAGCTACGCGCGGCAGGCTTCGCAAAAGCCGTCTGTCCAGAGTAGCGCCCAACAGAAAGTTATCCTGGAGGAATGCAGGTCCGCCGTCCTCGAGCTGAAGTTCGCTCGAGAGAAAGAGGTGCTGCTCCAGAAGCAAGTTGCCGAGTTGAAGGCCGTCAACTCAACGCAGGCTGAACAAGTCGATGCGCTGTTCAAGGCGAATGCCAAATGGGAAGCGGCGACGGTAGCACGCACGCAGGCCGAGGCGCTCGTCTCAGAGTTGCGCGCGAACTACGACAAGCAGATGGCGCAGGCGGAGAAGCAACTGGCGACGGCGAATCTGAAAACCAGGTTTTGGCAGGTACTCGCAGGTGTCGCGCTGGTCGTGGGATTCGTGCTGGGAAGTAAGCAGTGAGCTATAAAAACCGCACACGAAGAGCGAAACAAAGGGATGGCTACGGGCGCATCGGCATGGGCATTGATGCGTTCGGCGGCGCGGTCATAGATCCGACAGAGAATGTAAAGGCGCTCGCTGAGTCGGCGGCGGTGCATCAGGACAAGATCCACTCCATTACCCAGCAACTCAACGAAGCCAGGATATCGCACCAGAAAGAAACAGGCGAGCTTCGGGAGAGATTTCAGACCTTGCTTCGGGACGCCGAATCCGCGCGGCTCAATTCGATTCGACAGGTAGACCGCGAAGACGTGTCGAAGATGACCGCTCAGTTTCTGAGCGCTCTCGCAACGATAAGTTCAACCGCCAACACAACGGCCGAAACACTTCGCGCTCAGGTGGCGACCACCGCCCAAACGCAGGCCACGTCGCTTGCGAATTCGATGGGCGAAGTAAACAAGAGACTCAGCGCGGTGGAGCTCGCGCAATCGGAAGGGAAGGGCAAGCAGCAGGTTGTTGACCCGGCGCTGACCGAGGCGCTCCGTGAAGTGCGGTCGCTTTCCATCCGCTCGAACACCGCGCAGGGTTCCGGCGAAGGCGCGACTAAAATGTGGGGCTATGTCGTCGCGGCGATTGGCCTTATTTTGATGGTGGGCATGGCGATGGTGACGCTCGGCGGTGTAGTCGTGGCGATTGCTTACGCGATTAAGAAGTGATGCGATGCTCCTCTGGATAGCGGTCATCGTACTTTCAATCCTCTGGCTTGCGGGCTGGCTCACCGGCGTGGGCGGCCCGGTTATCCATCTGCTGCTCATCGGCGTCGGCCTGCTGCTCTTCGTCGCGTGGCTGCGCGCTACACCCGAAACTCTGGATCCGTTTCAGTGATCTGCTACATCGCCGCGATCGCGATCCTGGCGCTCTGCGTCGGGTGGATTCTGCTCGTCGCACTCGGCGGCAACAATAACGAATAGATTTCCCTATGACTGACAGTGACAAACTCGATTCCATCATCGAGCGACTGGACTTTGCCGAAGTAGTAACGTCCAGAATCGCTACCAGGCTGATCCTTACACAACAAACCTTAAGGGAGATTCAAAAGACTATGCCAACACAAGCTGACATTGACGCGTTGACCTCGCAGGTATCGGACATCAAAACCGCTATCGGCGCGCAGGGAGTGGAGATTGCAAAGATCGGATCTGATCTGACTGCGTTCATCGGCAACAACCCCACCGTCACCCTCGAAGAGCTGAAGTCCAAGCTTCTCGAGGTGGGTGGTGCAGTGAGCGAGGCAGGCACGGCGCTGCAGAACGTTGACGAGCTGTTGCCCGAGCAGGCCTAAGCAGTAAGGCGACACCTGGCGCGCGGGCAGGATTACTTTCGTTGAAGTCTCCGCGCGTCCGGGTGCCGCCATCTCAAACCTCTTTCCTGGGCGCCATAGCTCGCAGTGTGATCGGCTTGATGTCTCTGTCCATCGAGCTACACATCATTGAGTAAATCAGGTAGGCCAGCAGGAAGGCTTCATCGTCCTCGGCCTCGAGAGCCTCTATGCAGTCGTTCGCGGCTTCGCTAGACGCGCGCAGTTTGTTTGTGAACCTGCTACGGTCGCGTTCGCTGAGTTCAATCTTTTCCGCCATCACTCCCGCCTTCCATCTCTCTCCTGAATCCCATCCCTCAGCTCCCTAATTTCGTCTTCAGCCATCACTCTACTCCCACCAGCAGCGGACGCCGCGCATCCTTTCGTGCCTGCCTCGTCCGGCGCGCGTTGACCAGGTGAGCGGGTCTGTCGTAATTCAAATGGCAAAATTGACAGACCGCCTTCACGTGAGACGCGATCGCGCACCGCTCTTCACAACTACAAGCGTCTTTCCACAGATGCCCGGTCGAAAGCCACACCGTTGAAAAGATCACACTCCCGCCCACCGTATAAAACTTCCGCTGCCCGTTGATAGCGCGGCATCGCCCGCCGTGATCAGTGCCGCACTCGCCCCGGCATTCGCAGCGATCGCGGGCGCGGCCGTGGCGGATGTGGAGCGAGAAGCCGCGCCAGTTGGCGGGGTAGTTGGAAGGGTCGATGGGCATTACTTGATCCAATCTCCCCGGCGTCTGCGCTCCCTGATAAGGGCCCGCGCGTGCTGAACCTTCGCCCACTCTTCCGGATGCTCCCGCCGAATCGTGATCCACTCGTCGGGCGGGATCTCGCGCACGCCTTCAAGCCCGGCCGTGAAGCATGTCACGTCGCCGCACTTCAGACAGATACTCAAGTCGCCTTCGACCGGGATGTGCTCGCCAGTCACGCCGGTCGTGTAGTCCATGGTGTAGCCGCACTTGGAGCAAGTGTACTTTGTGATGCGGGTTGCGGCGTCGCTCAACTCCTACACTCCCGGCAAACGAAAGTCTGAACTATCGTCAACGTCTCACCCTTCGGCACTGAGGCCCGGACCTTATCCGGTATCTCATCCCGATCAACGAGGCATTCCCAACCGACCGCGGGGCAAGTGTCGCACTTTCGCGCCCGGCAGTTTGGACAGTGCGGTTCGGGATACAGACACACTGCGTTGAGAATCCACATACGCTTTCACCACTCCCGCAATCACCCCGCGCAACTTCTCACCCGCCTCGCACCGACAACACAACTCGTCGGCGAGCCACACCAGCTCGCAGGCGCGGCGCAGTATGCCGGTGTCGGCGCATCGCTTGCAGGTCATTCGGCCTCGTGAATGATCATGCGCACAATCTCGCCGCCGTAATTCTTGCCGAGCTTCGCCGCTTCCCACGCCTCAGTCAGTTCGTTTCCGGCCTTCATCCAATTGTCCGGATCCGCGCCGAATGTCGCCTGCAGGTGACTGATCAAGTAGGACAGCGGCGCGGCGCTCTGTGAAATAAATTCAGTTGAGCCGGTGAATACCAACTCGCCACGCTCACCCTTTCCCGCCTGTTCAAATACCACTCGCAACGACGCTGTTTGTTGCTTCCTCTGCTTTTCCTTCGCCATCATTCCTCCTCCTCAATCCGAGTGTTCGGATAAATCTCACCGACCACCTTCTTCGCCGCCTCTTCCACCACCACTCGATTCTCCGGCGTGTCCGGCAGTCCCCAGTCCACAAGTGCATCCTTCACGAAGAAGTGCAGCTCTTCCGTTTCGCTGTCGAATGCGAAGCCGTGCCCGAGATAACGCCATCGCGGTTCCGACGCGCGGTGTGTCATGACGTCGCCTCGCAGTATCGATGCAACTCCAGCACGTACTCCGCGTACTTCGAAAAGGCTCTGAGCGGCATGGGCAACAGCGGAGTGTCGATGTGCTGGCCGCAGCGCTGGCAGGTTGCGAAGTGTGGCGCTGGTCCCATCGTTATCCACGTCACGCGCTGGTTGCGTTTCTTCATCGTCGCGCCTCCAATCCCTTCAACACCCTCTCCCGCCATCCGCGCGGATACCTTTTCACGTCCGCCGGCGGCAGGCACCAGAGACAAACAAGCTTGCCGTCCGTCGAGCGATGGGAGAGTCTCGGCGTCGCCTTCTTGCAGATGGGGCAGCGGAATGGGTGTGTCATGGCTTCCTGTTTCGGATTTGCATCACGGGCCTTGCGGTGATAGAAATCTGACCCCGCTACTCGGGCAAACAGACAGCCTTTGGAGCGAGGTCAGAGGTTAAGTTCACTGTTACAATTGCCGCGGATTCTAATCTGCGGCCCATTTTGAAGTCAACAAAAATTGTCGGTAACCTCAAAGCGAAAAGCATTACTTTTCCTCCCATCCCGCGCAGCGGAGTCCCGCGCCAGCGGACTGATCTGACTTAAACTAAACTGATCTGATCTGACTTAGACTGATCTGATCTACTGGTGAATGACTCATGAATTTCTCATGAATGATTCATGAGTCATTCATGAGTCATTCATGAGAAATCGTTACCCATACTTTTGATTGGAGTTACCGCGAACCCATGCGCCCATTTCTCGCCTTACTGCTCCGAGAAGTATGGTCCGCTGCTGTGATTCGCTGCCTCCGGTCGCCAACCTCGCCGCGTTTTGCTCGGCATCGATACAACGTTTCCACAGTTCAGTGATCGAGGTCCGGAAATAGTTAAAGGACTGAATTCGCCGATCGCCGGCGCGAGCCTTGATCACCTCCATAATTGCGATGAGTGTGCGCGAGCTAAAGCCGTAGTCGATCCCGGTCACCTCTATCAGGTCCCGGTCCTTCTTAGTCGGCGTCATCCCCGTAAGGCGTAGATACGCGTTGCGCACATCGACGGCCTGGAAGCCGCCTAGATCGTCATCGGTGAGCGTCCAATACGATCTGAACTGGGTTGGGGATGGGTTCTCCGGGGCGACACCCGGCGTTACCGCGTGGGGCGTTGCAGCCTCTCGCGCCAAGGGCATCTCTAACAAGTTGGGCTGGATTGGCTCTGATATTCTCAATCCAGCGTCGCGCAGGGCGGAACCTCGCGCCATTGCTGCTGGGGTTGAGTCCAGCAAAAGGGAAGGGGCGACCGGAAGAACCGACGGTGTGGGGTAGGCAACTTTCTGCTCGTCGTACCAGCCGACGATAAAGCCAAAGTCTTCGCCGCCTGCACTCCACAATTCAACAAAGCCGAGAGTGCCGAGCAGGGCCATGCTCTCTGATATCTTCGCGAGAGGAATATCATCGAAAGGGAAGATCGCGGACCTGATCAACGCCGGATGATTTCGGAACCTGCCATCATCGTCGCTGTAGTTCTTGAGTCCCAGCACGATCAACCGCTGTGTGTGATCAAGCTGACTATTCCTCGGGTCCGACCATACTTCCGGGTGCATCATCCTCTTTCGGGCCATTAGAGCCTCGGACTTCTCTCCGAGACATGGAGAGTCCCGCCTTCACCCGACGGGGAGAAAACCGTTGCTACATCGGCTGTGTTAAAAACTCGGAAGGAAAGGGAAGCAGCCTTGCTCCCAGCAAGTGAACAGTGAACAGCGTGGGGACGCCCACATGTATGACGTCCCCGGGTGGCGTGTTTCGTCTCGCATAGTTGTATCGGATCAGAACCGATATCGGGAGACTATGCGCACGGTTGGGGCGCTTGCCCCGCGCTACGAATCACACCATTCAAAGCGGCCTTCTCCGGTCCGTCCCTTTCGATCAACCCGGTGCGCACCAGGTCCTGGGAACCGGGAGAAGGCCTCGGAGTCCTTCAACCCGCCAGCGGAAACCGCCGGCGTCCGACAAGTCGCGCCGCGGCTCGAGCATGCATTCTCTCACCGAACGCGATTACATCCGATTTCTTGAAACGAACCGCACTCCCCATCCTCGGACGCGGAATCTCATTAGTGCCGGCCTCGCCGTGATAGAGCGCCGACGCGGAAAGCCCTAGGTACGCAGCGGCTTGCTGCGGTGTCCAGAATTCAGGTTCGGGTTCTGGTCTGGGCTTTCTCATTACACCCTGAACAAACAGAGCTATTGGAGCTTTGGCTAAGGTTACGCGGCCGCGCCGCCGGCTCGCTGACCCGATTGCTCGACATGCTTTGCCAGCACGAGGTTTATGTAGTTGGAAACCGATCGGCCGTCCGCCTTAGCTAGCTTTGAAATCGCCGCCAACACTTTTGGATCGGTGCCACTAATAGTTAGCGCCCGCCGCTTACTCTTCTCCATAGCTTGTGCATGTTACACGTTTTGCAAACAGATGCAAGAAAAAATATGTATTGCCCCATAAAATGCAATGTGTTTGACTCATAAGCTTAATGGCCCAAGAAAAAGAGCCTGAGTCAAATTTTACCTTTCGAATGGCGGACAGCCTGCGCGCCGTCCTCAATGAAATTGGCGAAATCGAAAAACGCTCGCTCAGTAAAGTAGTAACCCTGCTGCTCTGGCGAGGCATAAGTTGTTACCAGGCCGATGGGTTGTTAAATCGACAAGGACAAGCCAGGGACCGGTGGATTGACCAAGGCAGCGGGAAAGGGCAGATGACCGACAAGCCCGCGCGAAAGAAGATCCGCGCCGGCATCTACAAAGCCTGGCGCGAGCGGCCCCAGCCTGGTTGGTACTACGTCTATGACATCCGACTCGACGGCCGGCGCGTCCGGACTCCTCGAGGCCTCTACTTTCCAACGATCAAGGAATGCCAGGACGCGATCGATTCACTGCGAACCGACCAGCGCCGCGGCGTCTACAAGTTTCCAGCCGACGAATCCCGGGTGACGATCGCCCAGGTGCGCGACCTCTGGCTCCGGACACTTCGAAGCCGCGGGCGGTCCAAGCCATACATCCGCTCGAATGAGTACAGCTTTGAGTTGCTTGCAAAAGTTGTGGCCCTTTCGCGTCCGGTTAAGGAGCTGCAGACCTCAGACCTGGCAGAGCTGGTCCGCAGTCGCGCGCGGGAGAAAGCCTCACCGCCGACGATTCGAAACAACCTGGTGCTGATCCGATACGCGCTGGTTTACGCCGCCGAGAACATGCCGGACCTGGCCGGGTGGCGCCCACCGAAGCAGCCGGAAGGCGCGCGATCAACGGGCCGGCATCGCAACCGCCTTATCACTCGAGAAGAGGAAGCCGCGATACTTGCAGAACTTCGATCGAACCCGACGAAGCGCACGGACGGCGGGCGCACGAGGGAAGTCATCGCCGACGTTTTTGAGATGGCGTTGCAAACCGGCATGCGTTGCCGTGAGTTGATCAACCTCAAGAAGCGCGACGTGCATCTCGGACGGGCGCCCGGCTACGAATGGGGATGGCTGGTTGCTCGAGGCATCAAGGGCGGCGACGATCGAACCATTCCGCTGAATGCGGAGTCGGCGCGGATTCTGGCGCAGTGTCGATCGAAGTCAGATTGGATCTTCGATTGTGGAGGGACGATCGACTCTCGCATTACGATCGTCGATCGGATACTCGGAGAAGCATGCCGGGCTCGAGACATCCCGTACGGCCGCGACACAGCCGGCGGCCTCGTGTTTCATGACTGCCGGCATACGGTAATCACCAGGCTTCTTCAGAACGGAGCGGACCTGGCAACCGTGATGGCGATCGCCGGCCACAAGAACCCGGCAACCACGCTTCGTGTTTACTCGCACGCAACGGCAAAGTCACTCGCGAAAGCGATGGCGGGCCTCGCAAAGCGCGACCCATCCGAGTCCAATTTGGACACAAACGAAGCTATAGAAAGCACTCCACGCAAAACATAAACTGGAGCTAAATCCAGGCGCCGGCGGCATCTCTCGGAGTTGCTGAAGATGCGCGCGCCGGGCGTCACCTCTCGCTGGTACTTCGACGAGTCAAAGCTTCAAAGCGGCTTTCATTCAATATTTACGGTTAATGTCGGCGCGCCGACATTCGAAGCCCAAACCGATCCGAGTCCTTATCGCGTCCACTTTGTTGTTGCATCCAAAACGCGAAGGGCGTATGCTCGCCGCCCCTCGCCGGCTGGGAGCGCCGAGAGGGCAGGGGCCTCACAGATTTCGAATGGGTCGGATAAGAAGCATTGAGTAGCGGACCTGGCCCAAATTCTTGCGGTCAGCTTTACGAGTCCCACAACATTCTGT
>Ga0068859_100003036_pt1 | contig 17022 bp, 10 predicted proteins | sample KBSSwiS22_FD_66585 | JGI IMG/M metagenome (GOLD analysis project Ga0068859, IMG submission 66585) | Switchgrass rhizosphere microbial communities from Kellogg Biological Station, Michigan, USA - KBS Switchgrass S2-2 | ecosystem: Host-associated > Plants > Roots > Rhizosphere > Soil ...
AATCAATGCTCACCCAGCCGTGCCGCACTCATGACTGGACGTCTGCCCATACGCTCCGGCATTGGCAAGGCGATGGCGGCAGGTGCGCCGGGTGGACTACATCCATGGGAAATCACGATTGCTGAAATGTTGAGCGACGCAGGTTATCGCACCGCCATGTTTGGCAAATGGCATCTCGGGTCGGGGCAGGGAAGATTGCCCACTGATCAGGGATTCGATGAATGGTTTGGTTTCGAGACCACCGACATCATCTACTGGAACGGTAAGCCCGGTATGCCACGCAAGGATGTGGACTACATCCGCGAAGCTAAGAAAGGCAAAGCGCCTCATAACGTACGCGTGTACGACGAGGACACCCGCAGGCAGATCGACCGCATGTTGACGGATCGCGCAGTCGACTACATTGCGAAGAATGGCAAAGGTGATAAGCCGTTTTTCCTCTACGTACCTTTTGCTTTCGCGCATCACCCAGCTCTTGCGCATCCTGATTTCAAAGGTAAGTCCCCGGCTGGCGAATTTGGGGACAGTCTGCTTGAGCACGACCATAACGTCGGACGCCTCCTCGACGCGCTCACGGCTGCCGGTCTGGCCGACAACACCGTGGTTATCTGGGCGAGCGACAACGGACCTTCACCGCTCCCGACGGTCACTCCGTACTGGACCATTGGCGACTCCGGTCCGTGGCGCGGCGAGATCGGCACAGTGTTGGAAGGAAACATTCGCACTCCCTGCATCATTCGCTGGCCAGGCCAGATACCCGCCGGACGTGCTAGTAATCAGATCGTTGCTCTGCTTGATTTCTTTCCCACGCTGGCCCGCATTGCGGGCGGCAAGGTGCCAGCTGACCGTCCGATCGACGGCGTCGATCAACTCGACTTTTTTGCCGGACGGCAGGAGAAATCCAATCGTGAACACGTGCTGCTATTTCTCGGTCAGAAGCTGATGGCTGTGAAATGGCGCAATTACAAGATGCACATAGACGGCCTCGACCGGGTGGATGGTGCGTTCGAAGACTGGTCGTTCCCGCGGGCGTTCAATCTGGCGTCAGATCCGAAAGAGCGTTGGAACATCATCTGGCAGAACACCTGGATTGGTGAGGAGATAGGACCGTATGTCGCTGCCTACGGAAAGAGCGTGAAGAAGTATCCAAACCTCGCAGGGGGCCAGCCTAATGAGGTGTTGCCCCGTTATGGCAAAGAAGATCCAACGGCGGAAACAGGAGCGGAGGGAGTAGATAAGAAACTCTGGTCGCTGAAGGATCCGTGAGGTTTCCCCGCCGTGATGCAGCGATGATTGGTGTCATCATCGTTGGCAATTTTGTTCATTTACCGCAAGAGCCTTGGTGGTTTCGAAAGCCTGATCGAGCATCGTGCCTCGGCAGAAGATCCCGGCTCGAGGTCACCTGAGAATCTTTTGCGACTCTCGATCGGCCTCGAGAACGCTGATGACCTCAGTGCTGATCTTCTCCAGGCACTCAACGCATAAGGCATGATTAGGTGCAGCAGTCGTTCCGTCGCTCAGTCATCTAAGTCGCCACTAAAAAAAGGGTGTGATGTTCTCCGATTATTGACCACTTCAAGACGTAACGGGGCCGCGGCGGGTGGTAAGGCCGGTGTAAGGCTCCGAATCTTGAGTGAAGGAGATCATCATGAAACGTTTTGTCACCGTCCGAAGTCTGATTCTGGTTTTCGCTCTACTGCTCAATATCATTCCCGTCAACGCTACTGAACGTCCATTTGCCGGCAACGGAAACGGCGTCGCAACCTTCATCACTGATGAGTCCGGCAATGTTGTCGGCGCGACCGTCACGGTGTCGGGTAACAGCACTCACCTCGGATTGTTCACCGGTTCCGGCACGATTCAATTCATCCCCGACGCCAGCGATCCGAACATCTCGCATCCGGCAGGCGATGTTACGTACGTGGCTGCCAACGGCGATCGTCTTCCGACAATCATCGAAGAAGGCTCGATGGACCTTCGAACTGGAATCGCGACTGGATACATGGTGTTCCAAAACGGCACTGGCCGTTTCGCCGGAGCGAGTGGAAAAGCTGCAATCGTCGTCGAGCAGAACTTCATCACGGGCGCCTACACATTCACACTGGTCGGAAAAATCAACTACTAACACAGCCTGACCCCACACACTGGTTTTTCAAGTAGGGCTGGTGGCAACACCAGCCCTTTCGTTTTTCAATCTCTCCCGCTGGTCTAATCCAAGGTCGATTCCCACTGCGCCGAGCATGGTTGTTGAGGGCGCAGTTTTCCTCACACCGACGTGATTCGATAGTCAACTCTTGCAATGACGAAATGAATTCCGCATTAGAGACATATAGATTGTAAGGGGTTGGTTTGCATTAACTCGCGGGCTCACCTTCGTGTGTGTTCGCGTCCGTACGCAGCCTAACTCTCAGTCTAAATTGACCTTGACTTGGCAGGGCGTCGAGTCTAGACTGAGCCGCATAACAGGGCGACCTGGATTTGATAAAGGATTGCACGAACTCCCACTCGCTTGCGGGCTAAATGAGTCCCCTCTCACGAGCAGAGTCCTTCATCCCCTGATCAGACCTCATCGCATCGCCTACAACGTAAACCAACCGCCTCAGGAGGTTTAACATGGTACGTTCCTCAACCACACGTTCTTCATTACTTAATGCCGTCCAGTCGTGCGCTAAGGCCTTGACGCGGGTACCCGTGTTGATTGCGGCCTTGTTCTTGTCGCACTCCGCAGTATCAGCCGCGAATGTTGCCCAGACACCTAAATCGATCAATGAACGCGTCGAGATGGTCCGAAACGACCTCAAGCGTAAGATGACGACCAATCAAGGCGCTGCCAATAACCTTTCCTACTCCGAACGCACCCTGACACAGTGGAATAACTGGGGTAACTGGGGGAATTGGAACAACTGGGTCAACTGGAACAACTGGAACAATTGGAGAAACTGGGGCAATTGGGGTAACTGGGGCAACGTGTAGGCGTTAACGATCACCTGGTCCGTTATTTCACCGTTTCAGTAGGCTGCAATGCACCCTACTCTTTGGTTGTTTCTCAAGTGTTACCTCTCTGTGGCTTCGAGTCTGAGCACGTTCTCACAAACCAGCCAAGCTCGAAGGTCATATAGAAGCCACACGTAATCACGCTGGAGTCTCATGCTGGCGAACCCGGCCATGTCAGAATCGCATAACTCTTCACTACCTGTTGGTGGTGTGGAGTTGCTCATTATCCAACCTTCGCCGTTCTGCAATATCAATTGCGACTATTGTTATCTGCCGGAAAGAGACTCACACAATCGCATGTCGATCGCCACGTTCAAGCAAACTATCGAAAGATTATTAGCCGACGGTTTGATCGGCGAGAGATTGAGCATCGTGTGGCATGCGGGCGAGCCGTTAGCGCTGCCGTTATCATTTTATAAAGAAGCATTTGAAACGCTTTCTTCACTTGTCGATCCGGGAAAAATCGGTCACTCGATGCAAACCAACGGGATGCTCATTAACGACGAGTGGTGCAACTTCATACGCGCGCACGGCATTCGTCTGGGGTTGAGCATCGACGGACCAGCTTTCATTCACGATGCGCATCGAAAAACACGCGGTGGGAAAGGCACACACGCGCAGGTGATCCGCAACGTCGAGCTGCTGCGAAAGCGCGGCATCGATTTTCATGTGATTGCGGTTGTCACCGAACAGGCATTGAACTTCGCGGACGAAGTGTTTCAGTTTTTTCTCGACCTCGGAGTGCATCAGGTTGGTTTCAATATCGAAGAGTTGGAAGGTGTGAACCGAACGTCCAGCATGACGAACAACTCGGTCGATGAACGCGTCAGGGCTTTCTTCCGCCGCATATACGAGCTGCAAAAAAGCAGCAACGGAGCAATTCAGGTGCGTGAGTTTGATCGGGCGTATCAGGCGATTGCACTTGCTCCCATTGGCAACGATCCCGATTCCGGCAAGCTGAACAATCAGGTGGCGCCATTTGCGATCACCAGCATCGGTTACGACGGGAGTCTTTCAACGTTTTCGCCGGAGCTGTTGGGCATGAAGAGTACTGATTATGGCGACTTCACGTTCGGCAACGTCGTAAACGATCGATTCTCCGAAGTCGCAGCGAGCGACAAGTTTCAGCGTGTGCTGAAAGACATCACAGACGGAGTAAGTCGTTGTGCCGCCGAGTGTGAGTACTTCTCGTTTTGCGGCGGTGGTGCTCCTTCAAACAAGTACTACGAGAACGGTTCGTTTGCTTCGACAGAAACTCTCTTCTGTCGTTACACAATCAAGACACCCATTGACATCGTGCTTGCAGATCTCGAGTCGTCACTCGGCATCGGCCAGCAACATCCGGAACTTCACCATTCCGTTTCAGCCTGGAGGTAAAAACAGACATGCTTCCGCAAAGAGCCCTCTTACCCGATTTTGAGGAAGACATCTTCATCACCTACGACCACGACGACAACCAACCGCCGGTCGAGGACTTTACCGGATTTGTCGATCGAATCGATGAATTCCTGAACAAACGTCTAGCCATGCTCTTTGGCGAGCAGCCAAAGATTTGGAGAGACAAACTGCTCAAAGGTAATGAGTTACTCAACGACACGATCGTCATCCGCCTCTCGAAGACAGCCCTCCTCGTGTGTGTTCTCTCGCCCGCCTACGTCAAGTCGGAGTGGTGCCGCAAGGAATTGAACGAGTTCTATGAGCGCGCGGCCAAGAACCGCGGGATTCGAATCAACAATCGATCGCGCATCTTCAAAGTGATAAAGACGCCCATCGGCGCCGATCCGCTCGAAGGTAGCGGCTTGTCGCCGGAATTGAAGACAGTTTTCCAGGAGTCTCTTGGTTATCAATTCTATGAACGCGATAAAGCTGGAAGGTTTCGCGAGTTTTGGCCTGAATATGGTCGAGAGTACGCGCAGAAGTGCCTGGCAACGCTTGAAGACCTGGCGCAGGACATAAACGAGTTCATTAAGTTTGACCAGGAATTGCAAAAGTGCATTGGCAAATGTGTCTATCTTTCAGAGACAACTCCCGAACTTGCGAATGAGCGCAACGAAATCAAGCGGACGCTGCAACAGCACGGCTATCGCGTGATGCCTGAAGAAGAGCTTCCGTTTGACAACGATGCCTTTGAGGCCAAGGTCAAGACTTACTTGAACGGTTGCAGTCTTTCAATCCATCTGGTGGGCTCCGATTTCACCACGATCCGACCGGAAAAAGCAGAAGAGCTCCTGGACTTCAACACCGAACAGCGAAACGCAGCTCTCAGAGTGCGCAAGCAGCACCAGTTGGCGTTGTGCCGTGGTGAAGGCGATCCCAGGTATTCACGTTTGATCTGGATGCCTGCCGGACTTTCTCCGCGAGAACCGGAGAATCAGGAGTTTCTCGCCTATCTCCAGAACGATCCGGCGGTCCAGGAAAACGCTGACATTCTCAACGGTTCGAAGTTGGAAGATCTAAAAACGATCATCCAACGCCGGCTCAAAGTCAGTTGGGAGGAAAATACCACTCCCGACCGAGCCAAACGAATCTACCTGATCTGCGACAAGCAGGATAAAGACGCGGTTGCTCCCGTGAAGCAGTATCTCAAAGACAACGGCTACGAGGTTCTTCTTCCTTTCGACGAGGGAGATCAGGTCTCAAACCCGCACACAGAGAACCTGCGCGTGTGTGACGCCATACTCGTCTTTTACGGCACCCACAACACCATGACCTTTAAGCTCGCGGAACTCAGGAAGGTCAATGTGAATCGGGCTTCTCGGCCTTTAGCGGCGCAGGGTATCTACGTTGCCGGCCCCGCAACCGAGCACAAGCAGACCTTTGCGACAGCCGAAGCGCTCGTAATGAAGTGCTTTGGAGAGTTCTCTGCCGACTCAATCAAACCCTTTCTGGAACAGCTCGAAAAAACAGACGCTTCAGCGGCTGCGTGAGGAGTGTGTATGAGCGAAGAACGGAGGAATCCCTTTCCCGGTTTGCGGCCTTTTGAGTACCACGAGTACGAATTGTTTTTTGGCCGCGAAGAACAGTACGAGGAGATGATCGCCAAGCTCAGCGAGACGCGGTTTCTCGCTGTTGTTGGTACTTCAGGCAGCGGCAAGTCGTCGCTGGTCAAGGCTGGGCTACTGCCCGCGCTTTACGGCGGGCTGATGTCGTCTGCTGGCCCAAACTGGCGCATCGCATTGTTTCGTCCGAAGGACGATCCAATTTGGGAAATGGCCCTGGAGTTGAACCACCCGCGAGTTTTTGGTGACCGGACCAAAGAGAATGGTTCTTCGGACTTCAAACTCGGCGAATCTACGAATTGGGCGAATCTTTGCTCGCGCGTATCAAAACAGGCGAACGAGAACGGGCGCACAAGTCCCAGCGCCAGAATCATGGAAGTGTTGTCAGCCGATAATCGACTCGTGCTCTCCGGGATTACAGTCGATGGCGATATGAAGAACCGTTCGCAGGTGGTGCAACTCTTCAACGGGATCCTCAAGCAGCGCGACTTTTATCAACCTGACAGTTTTCGCGGCATTCCATTCTCGGGCGAGGTTCAGGAGCTGCTGGCGGCTGACCAGAAGACTTTGAGTGACGAACAGATTCAGAAACTCAATCGCCTTTTGTTGGAAGCATCGTTCCCGCAGGACATAGCCAAAAAGATTGAAACTCAAGCACTGACTACAGATGTAACTCTGCGTCGTGGTGATCTCGGACTTGTCGAGGTCGCGCGCGAGGCGCAGTTGGCGCCTGACGAGAACCTGCTGATCGTCGTCGACCAGTTTGAAGAGCTGTTTCGCTACGCCCGGCTCTCGGAAAATGGTCCGCACGGGAATCAGGCCGCCGCTTTCGTCAAACTACTACTACAGGCAAGTGCTCAGAAGGAAATTCCGATCTACGTCGTGCTCACCATGCGCTCAGACTACCTGGGCGATTGCGCGAAGTTCTGGGGTCTGCCGGAAGCCATCAACCAGGGCCAGTACCTGATTCCGCGACTGACACGCGAGCAGCGGAGGGAGGCGATACAGGGCCCAATTGGACTTCGCGGCGCGAAGATCACGCCCCAGTTGGTGAATCAACTCCTCAACGACATGGGCGACGATCCAGACCAGCTTCCGATTCTCCAGCATGCGCTGATGCGCACCTGGGACCATTGGGAAAAGAAAAACAACAACGACGCTCCAATCGACATCGATGACTATGTCGCGATCGGCAAAATGGCCGAGGCCCTCTCCATGCACGCTGACGAAGCGTTCGCTGAGCTGGAAACCGAGCGAAGCCAGCAAATCGCCGAGAGAATGTTTCGCTGTCTCACTGAACGAGGAACCGGACATTCCGAGATTCGCCGTCCGACGAAGGTGAGCGAGATTCTGTCCATCATTGGCGCAAGCTTCGACGAATTCGCCTCGGTCCTCAACGTGTTTCGCAAGGAGGGCCGATCGTTTCTGTTGCCGTCGGCAAGGAAACCCCTGCGGCGAGAATCGCTGGTCGATATCTCGCACGAGAGTTTGATTCGCAACTGGAAGCAATTGAGGAAGTGGGTGAATCGCGAGGCCGACGCAGCCAACGCGTATCGACGTCTGGTAGAAACAGCACAGTTAAATGAAGTGCGCCAGTGGGGAACACTGACGGATCTCGAAGTTGCCTATTTGGTGCGCTGGCGGAACGAAAACCAGCCTAATTTGGTCTGGGCGTCTCGTTACCACCAGGCGTTTACCAAAGATCAGAAGTCCACTCCGACAACAAGCGAGGCACAGGCAGTCGTACGTAACAAGAAGATCTTTGATGATGCGATGGGGTTTTTGGACAAGAGCCAGGATGAGTGTAGACGCAAGGCCCGCTTTCTCAGATACACCAAGATTCTGATGGTTGCGACTGTGTTCCTGATCGTCATGGTACCGCTGCTGTTCTGGCAACTTTGGACCATGAATACCGAAGGTCGAGTCAAAGGACGGCTAACATATAGCGCCGAGATGAAGCTGGCCCAACGAGAGTTGGAAACCGGAAATTACGCCGAAGTAAACCGCTTGCTTCACGACCCGGCGACCGGTCAAACGCAGCCTTCGACCCAGAGTTTTGCCAACTTCGATCGTGTGCGCGATTGGATTATGGGTCGTCGCGACGACACTGAATTGCGTAGTTTTGAGTGGCACTACTTCTGGAGGCTTTCGCACAACGAATCAGCAACGATGGGTAGATATGAGAACCCCATCATTTCGTTGGCTTATCTCCATGACTCCTCGACTCTGGCCATGGCGGAAGGTAACGGCCAGATAAGACTGTGGGATCCCAGCACAGGCAGTAACCCCAGGATACCGGAGGGAGCACCAACTGATCCCTTGTTCGTGGCGTTTGCCGCCGATCGCAAGAGTGTGGCTATCGCCGGCCAGGATGGTTCAATCAAGCTGTGGGAACTGAGTCCTGACTTAACGCGTCTCAACTGGAAACGTGACCTCCGGCCCGCTCAGGATAATCCCGTTACGCTACTCGTGTTCTCACCGGATGGCCAATACGTCGCTGGTCCCACACAAGACTTCGCGACATTATGGCCTGTTAACGGCGACGCAAAATATGAGGTTCACTTCGCCTCTACCGACAAGACAAACCCCGTATCCGTGGCGTTCTCACCGGATAGCCGTTGGCTCGCAGTTGGCCGCAATGGGCTTGTGAACCTGATCGATCTCAGTCCCGGAATTGAAAAGCTGATCAAGATTGAAAAGCTGAACGAGCTCAGCGCCAGTAAGAAGGAACCGGACATCGATCTGAAAAACGTTCCCATCGATCCACCTCTGTTACCACCGGACGGTGAATGTGTAGAAACGCCGTCCAATAATCAACAAATTGCGCCGCCAGCAGCTCCAATCACGTCGCTCGCCTTTTCGCCCGACGGTCAGGTCTTAGCGATGGGCAGGCGAGACTCAAACATCACTCTCTGGGATCTGGGCGCCAGGAAGTACCTTCTTTCCCTTATGGGACGTTCGCTGGAAGTGCTTAGTCTCGCTTTCTCCGACAAGCAGCACGGCGTGTTGGCATCCAGCAGCAGAGACGGAAGCATCAAGATTTGGAAGACCGATAAATTCTCCGATCCGGGTTATCGCAGATCTTTGACTGAGCGTGAGGCATGTTTCAGAGCGGTCGAACAAGACCTGCTGCGAAAGAATGCGATGACGCAGTTGAATGGCCATTCCGGACCGGTTACTTCGTTGGTATTCACAAACGATCAAAAAACGATCGTCAGCGCAAGCGACGATCGGACATTGAAGTTCTGGTCAACCGATTCAAAGCGCGAGGCCAAACTCGAGCTGGGCACCACATCGGATTACCGCACCGGTGTTTCATCCCTGGCTTTTTCAGGAGACAGCGGTTGGTTGGCCGGCGGTAGGTACGACGGTAGTGCTACGGTTTGGAATGTTGGTCAAAACCCACCTCTGGGTAAAGAACTTGTGCCGGCGCGACAGGGTGAGCAGAGCATTACTCCCGTGGCGTTTTCAAAAGATCAGATTCTTGCCGTTGCGACTGAGGGATCAACTGTGTCGCTTTGGCAGATGAACAATCTGAATCAGAAACTCCGGGAATTGAAGGGTCACAAGCGTCCCGTGCAGGCTCTGGCCTTCTCTCGTGATGGTAAATGGTTGGCCACCGGAGGTGGCGACAAAGCTGTGCTGCGATGGAACGTTGCTGATGGTACATCGGAACCGGTAACCTTCCTGGAAGACGCCGATGGCGAAGCCGTTCTATCACTCGCCTTTGCACCCGACGGCAACACGTTGGCAATCGGCACTAACAAGAGCAACGTAATCTTGTGGAATTTAGCTGGCAAGAAAGAAGCTGGAAGGTTAAAGGGACATACTGATTCTGTGACCTCCATAGCCTTCTCGAAAGACGGCACAGTGATCGCCACCGCAAGCGCCGACACCACTGCCAAGCTGTGGTACGTTCGCACCCGTGAGTGCTTCGCAACTTTTCAGGGGCACTCCCAACGCGTACTCTCACTGGCATTTTTCAGTGACGGCAAGAGACTCGTAACGTCAGGCGAGGACGGCAGCGTGAAACTCTGGACTAGCTACGAACGAGGTGAGGAACAGACGCGGAATGCTCTGATCACACTTCCGCCACAGGAGGGAACAAAACCAGGCTTCGTCGTGGCAACTTCGACCAATGGCCTAACGCTCGCCACCGGCAACGGTGATGGCACCGTGTTGCTTCGTTACGGCACAAGCATCGAGGACATCATGAAACAAAGCAGGGAACCTCAGTAACGAGTGCACTACCGTTGCCAGTAACGCTTAATGCGTTCCGCCAGCATTGGAAACGGAACGTAGTCGGCACTGCGGCCAGCGCGCCGTAACTCACCGACCATGCGCATCGCGCCGTCCGCGTTACGTGTGTGAACCAGAATCGTCGAGGCGCGCTGCAACTCCGGGTTCGAACAGAGCCACGCGGCGACCGCATATCCGGTCCTTTCGTCGTCGGTCGATTCCGCGTGATAGTGTTCCGGATGAAGGTCGTGATCGAGGAAGATTGCGTCGTAGGAGCCTGCACTCAAGAGTTGCAACGCCTCATTGACGTTACTTGCGATATCTACAAAGTCGCCTTTGAAGCGTGCCGTAAACCAGCGATGCCGCCGCTTATCGTCGTCCAGTAAGAAAACCCGAATCGGATGGCGCTCCGCACGCACGGAAGTGATGCCAAGTTTCCTCAATATCGACTGCCACAAGCTCATACAAGTTCCGGTTCCTCTGATAAAACAGCGGCAGTCGATAAATCCTTTGCCGCGCATTACTGCCTGACGCGAGTATAGGGTATCCTACGAACGGTTTGCCTGTTCAATAGTGAAGGTAGACCGTTCCACAACATGATTAATGAAAGCGAACTCCGCAAGGCGGAGAGTACGGACGTTTGCGAAGAATGCTTTGGCACCGGAACTAAGGTCGATCCGGTGAAAGGTGCGCTGCCCTGTCCATGCCGCAAGAGCGACCAGTTTCGGAAGCTGATTGCCGCCGCACGCATCCCTCGCCGTTACGCGAAATGTACCTTCGCCAACTTCACCAGCGTGCCCGGAACGTCGCAGGACAATGCATTGCTGCACGCGCACAAGTTTGCCAACGAGTATCCGGCGGTTGAGCGCGGCCTATTGTTCATGGGACCAGCAGGTGTCGGCAAGACCCACCTGGCAGTTTCGATAATCAGAGATCTGATCCAAAAGGGTTTTGCCGGTCTGTTCTACGAGTTTGGCTCGCTGCTGAAAGAGATTCAGGACTCTTACAACCCGATTTCGAAATCGTCTGAGTTGCGAGTGCTCGCGCCTGTTTTCCAGGCGGACGTGCTCGTGCTGGACGAGCTCGGCGCCACCGTCCCCACCGATTGGGTGCGCGACACGATGTACCAGATCATCAACAAACGTTACAACGACAACAAGCTGACAATCTTTACCACCAACTATCTCGATAAGAACAAGGAACTGGAAGAGCGGATCAACTACCGGCTGCGCAGCCGTCTTTTTGAAATGTGTACCAACGTGGTGATCGATGGAGAAGACTACCGGCGCCGCCGGCCGGACTATTGATAGATGCCCAAACGCACTGATATACACAAGATTCTGATAATCGGCTCCGGTCCGATCGTGATCGGGCAGGCGTGCGAGTTTGACTATTCGGGGACGCAGGCTTGCAAAGCACTGCGGCAGGAAGGCTACGAGATCGTGCTGGTGAACTCGAACCCGGCGACGATCATGACCGACCCCGAAACCGCCGACATCACTTACATCGAACCGCTAACAGTCGCTGCGGTTACGGAGATTATTCGCCGCGAGAAACCTGACGCAGTGCTGCCGACAGTCGGCGGTCAAACAGCTTTGAATCTCGCAATTGCGCTTTCCGAGGCGGGCGTGTTGGAGGAGCACGGCGTAGAAATGATCGGCGCGAACCGCGACGCGATCAGAGTTGCCGAGGACCGTTTGCTGTTCAAACAGGCGATGGACGAAGCCGGGCTCGAAATGCCGCGCGGTGGATTCGCGAAGTCATGGGACGAAGCAAAAGAGATCGTCCAAACAACTGGTTATCCCGCGATCATTCGTCCGTCGTTCACACTCGGCGGCACGGGTGGCGGCATCGCTTACAACCCCGAAGAGTTTGAAGAGATTATTCGTGGCGGTTTGGCCGCGTCGCCGATTCACGAAGTGCTGATCGAAGAATCGATTCTCGGCTGGAAAGAGTTTGAGCTCGAGGTCATGCGCGACTTGGCCGACAACGTCGTCATCATCTGTTCCATCGAGAACTTCGATCCGATGGGCGTACACACGGGCGATTCGATCACCGTTGCGCCCGCGCAAACCCTGACCGACCGCGAGTATCAAACGATGCGCGATCTCGCCATTCGGGTCATTCGGAAAGTCGGTGTGGAGACCGGCGGATCGAATATTCAATTCGGCGTGAATCCCGAGAACGGCGACATTCGCATTATCGAGATGAACCCGCGTGTTTCGCGTTCTTCAGCGCTGGCTTCCAAAGCGACTGGTTTTCCAATTGCCAAGATGGCCGCGAAACTCGCGGTCGGCTACACCCTCGACGAGATTCCAAACGACATCACACGAAAGACGCCCGCATCGTTCGAACCGACGATCGATTACGTCGTCGCCAAGATTCCCAAGTGGGATTTCGAGAAGTTTCGCGAAGCGGAAGACGTGCTCGGCACGCAGATGAAGTCGGTTGGCGAGGTGATGGCCATCGGCCGGACGTTCAAAGAGGCGCTTTTCAAGGGTCTGCGTTCACTCGAAGCCGTGAAGCCGCTTCGTCTCGAAGACATCTCGGAAGCTGAGCTGCAACGCAAACTCGCGCGGCCCAACTCGCAGCGGTTCTCCTACATCACCTACGCGTTACAACACGACTGGCCCATCTCGGAGATTCAACGCCTGTCGAAGATCGACGCGTGGTTTCTCGATCAGTTGAAGCAGGTGATGGACATCCAGCGCGACATCGAGGGTCGCACATTGGAAGACATCGGTGCGGAAGAGTTGCGTGCCTTCAAGGAAGTCGCTCTGTCTGACCGGCGTCTCGCTTATCTGACTCAGCGCTCCGAAGACGAAGTGCGAGACTATCGCAAGCGACTCGGCATCGTTCCGGTTTACAAACGCGTCGACACGTGTGGCGCGGAGTTCGAATCGCACACGCCTTATCTCTACTCGACTTACGAAGAAGAGGACGAGGCGCAGCCCACCAATCGTCGCAAGATCATGATCCTTGGCTCCGGGCCGAACCGCATCGGGCAGGGAATTGAGTTTGACTACTGCTGCTGCCATGCGTCATTTGCGCTGCACGAGGCGGGGTTCGAGACGATCATGGTGAACTGCAATCCCGAGACTGTCTCGACCGACTACGACACCAGCGACCGTCTGTACTTCGAGCCGCTCACCTTCGAAGACGTGATGAACATTGTCGACGTCGAAAAGCCTGATGGCGTAATCGTGCAGTTTGGCGGGCAGACACCGTTGAATCTTGCGAACCGGCTCCACCATGCGGGTGTGAAAGTAATCGGGACTTCGCCCGATTCGATCGATCTCGCTGAAGATCGTAAGCGGTTTGGAGCGTTGTTGCAGGAACTCGGCATTCCACAGCCTGACAACGGTATGGCGGCGTCGGTTGAAGAGGCGCGCGAGGCCGCGGCGCGAATCGGTTATCCGGTGCTGGTGCGTCCGAGTTACGTTCTCGGTGGACGGGCGATGGCGATCGTTTACGACCAGGAGCAGTTGGACCAGTACGTTCATAACGCTGTTGGTTTTACACCTGATCGTCCGGTGCTCATCGACAAGTTTCTCGAGCAGGCGGCGGAGTTTGACGTTGACGCGTTGGCTGACGATACGGCGGTTGTGATCGCCGGCATCCAGGAACACATCGAGGAAGCGGGCATCCACTCGGGCGACTCGTCGTGCGTGCTGCCTCCGGTCCGCATCGACCCCGAACACCTCGAAACGATGCGTCACTACACGCTAAAGCTCGCCAACGCGTTGTCAGTTTGCGGTCTGATGAATATTCAGTTTGCGATCAAGGACCACCGCGTTTACGTGCTCGAGGTGAACCCGCGAGCGTCGCGCACCGTGCCGTTTGTTTCAAAAGCGACGGGAGTTCCGATTGCGCGCATTGCGGCACTCGTGATGGCGGGGCAGAAGCTGGAGACTTTCAACTTGCCCGACGAGCTTACCGTGCAACGGTTCTTCATCAAGTCACCCGTGTTTCCGTTCGCGAAGTTTCCCGGGGTCGATCCGATACTCAGTCCCGAAATGCACTCGACCGGTGAGGTGATGGGCGTCGGCGAAACGTTCGGCGAGGCTTACGGCAAGGCGATGAAAGGCGCGGGATTGAGTCTGCCGCGAAAAGGCAAAGCGTTCCTGAGTGTGAAAGACGCTGACAAAGGTACCGCCGTGTTGCTCGCGCGCAAGTTGGACCGACTCGGGTTTGACGTCGTCGCCACGCTCGGCACCAGCGCGCGGCTGCGCGAAGTCGGGTTGAAGGTTGAAGACGTTTTCAAAGTCAACGAAGGCCGGCCGAACATTGCTGACCTGATCAAGAGCGGTGAGATATCGCTGATCATCAACACGCCGTTGGGCCGTGTGTCGCGTTTCGACGAACAGGCGATTCGGCGCGCGGCGTTGCAATACAACGTCCCGTGCGTGACGACGATGACTGGCGCGCGAGCGCTGGTCGAAGCCATCGTATCTGACGATGCGCATGCGACTCCGAACGTGCGCTCGCTCCAGGAGTTGCACCAAAAGCGCGATACGGTGGACGCGGTTTCATCAGTGGGAGACTGACCAAGGTGGAAATCAATTCTCACGAAACGATCCGGCGCATACTCGATGAATGCCGGACGATTGCTGTGGTTGGACTGTCGTCCGATCCCTCGCGTCCGTCACACGGCGTGTCGGGTTACATGCGGCGACAGGGTTATCGAGTCATTCCTGTAAATCCAAACGAGACTGAAGTCTTTGGCGAGAAGGCGTATCCGGATCTCGCTGCCGTGCCGGAGAAGATCGATCTCGTCGACGTGTTTCGCCGTTCGGACGAGGCAGGGAAGGCGGTCGACGACGCCATCGCGGTGGGCGCGAAAGCGGTGTGGTTGCAGGAGGGCGTCATCGACCGCGGCGCCGCGCAGCGAGCGTTGGATGCGGGCTTGCTCGTGGTGATAGACCGGTGCTGGTTGAAAGAGCACATTCGAAACAGCAAGTAGTTTATGAGCACGCGAATCCGGGCAGTGGTGATTACAGTCAGTGATGCTTGCGCGAGTGGTCATCGCGCGGACACGTCAGGGCAGGCGCTGGTGGAGCTACTGAGCGATCTGGGTGCTGAAATTGCGGAAAAGATAATCCTCTCCGACGATCTCGATCCCCTCACGCGCACGCTTCGTGAAATATGTCAGCGTGGCGACGTGAATCTAATCGTCACGACCGGCGGCACCGGTCTTGGACCACGCGACAACACTCCGGAAGCAACGTTGAAAGTGATCGACCGCGAAGCGCCGGGGATGGCGGAAGCAATTCGTGCCGAGTCGTTGAAGGTCACGCCGATGGCGATGATCTCACGCGGTGTTTGCGGTGTGTGCGGTGGGACGCTGATCGTTAATCTGCCGGGCTCGCCGAAGGCTGTGAAAGAGAGTTTCGCAGTTGTTAAGCCGGTGTTGGGACACGCTGCCGATTTGCTGGCGGGCAAGACGAGCCACTGAAGTTTCCCGCAAAGGCGCAAAGAGAGCAAACTAAGTGAGACATCAAAAACCGTAAGAACGGTGAACCGACCTGCCTGGCTTTCCTTTGCGCCTTTGCGCCTTTGCGGGAAACTTAAACACTAATCCGCACCTTACAGTGGAAAGCCTCTTCAAACAGGTCCAACCTGCGTTCCGCTAACTCCAACTCGTGATCGCATTCGGTAGCACTGGCGAGTTGAATGTGAAACACATTGCGAACCCGCTTGCATTGCACGTCCTTAACGCGATTGTCGTGTCGCCGATCCAACGCGTCTGCCACGCGCAGTATGCCTGCCAGGCGGCAGATCGTGTCACGGTCGGTCGCACTCAGCGACATGTAATGTGAGTGACGTTGCTTCGGTCGCGAACCCCGATGATACCGGGCGATATTCGCGATCACGCCCCGCTCGCCTTCAGAAAAGCCCGTCAATTCAGAATTCTCGATTAGATAAAACGAGTGCTTGTGATGCGACTCGTGCGCGATGTGATAACCAACGTCATGCAGCAGCGCGGCCGCAGATAACAGGAGCCGTTGATGTCTGCTGAGATTCGCACTTGGCGAAAGCGCATCGAAGATTCGCTCCGCCAGTCGTGCGACCTGTTGTGAATGCGCTTCCTCGTACCCGAATCGCTTACCGACAGCGTGTACGCCGCGCAGTTTCTGATCGTCAATGTCCGGCATGGGCGGCCGCGACTCAGCTTCCCGCTCACGGAGCCGATCGATGATCACTCCCTCTCGTAATGCCCAGTCGCACGTCCGCAACGATTTGATACCGAGCGCACGCATCGTTCCTTCCAGAATTCGTCCGCCGGCGACGATGATCTCGCCGCGTCGAGCCATCAGTCCGGCGATTTCGCGACGCTGAGCCGCGTTCATCACCGACAGCGCTGCGTTCCACGCCGTGAGTTCCTTCAAGTGAATGATCGACTCGACGGGCTGCGCCGCCTCAGCATTCTCATCACCGGAACGACGTCGCAACGCGGCGCCAATCGCCAGGATAGTTCCCGACGTTCCGGTCGCTGCCTCCCAACTATGTTCGCGCAGCTCGCGTGCGGGTCGGTCCAGCGCCGACTGAATCTCCGCGCGGAGATCGTTCAACTGATCGGCACTTGGCGGGTCTGACTTAAGAAACCGCTCCGTTAGACCAACCGCGCCGAGTTTTATCGACAGCAGCGCCAACGGTTGCAGGTCGCGAAAGATTGAGATCTCCGTCGACCCGCCACCGATGTCAATGTTGAGCGTCGGGACGTCTTTCCTGCTGCATCCCTGCGTCGCAGCCAGGCCGATCAGTCGAGCTTCTTCAATCCCGGAAAGGA
>Ga0068859_100003043_pt1 | contig 17010 bp, 17 predicted proteins | sample KBSSwiS22_FD_66585 | JGI IMG/M metagenome (GOLD analysis project Ga0068859, IMG submission 66585) | Switchgrass rhizosphere microbial communities from Kellogg Biological Station, Michigan, USA - KBS Switchgrass S2-2 | ecosystem: Host-associated > Plants > Roots > Rhizosphere > Soil ...
CGTTCCGTAACTGGTCGGCCAGCTCGCGATCGTGAATCGGACACAGCGCCTCTACCCGCCGGTCGAGGTTCCGCTCCATGAGATCCGCGCTGCCAATGAACACCTTGGGCGCACCGGCGTTGTGGAACCAGAAGATTCGCGAGTGCTCGAGAAACCGCCCGACGATCGACCGCACCGCGATGGTCTCGCTGATGCCCGGCACACCCGGGCGCAACCCGCAGATGCCGCGCACGATCAAATCGATCCGCACGCCCGCCTGTGATGCGCGGTAGAACAGGCGAATCATCTCGACGTCGGTCAACGCATTGACCTTGATGATGATGCAGGCCTCTCGACCCGCCACCGCCTCGGCGATCTCGTGTTCGATCAGCGCCGCAAGCTCAGCCCGCAAGCTCAGCGGTGCGACGAGCAACTCCCGGTACTCACGCCGATTCGAATATCCCGTCAGAAAGTTGAACAGGTCCGACACGTCTTCGACGATGGCCGGATGCGTGGTGAACAACCCGAAGTCGGTGTAGGCGCGGGCCGTCTGCGCGTTGTAGTTGCCGGTACCGATGTGGGCATATCGACGGATGCCGTCGGATTCCTTGCGCACCACGAGACCCAGCTTGGCGTGTGTCTTGAGATTGAGCAGACCGTACGCCACGTGTGCGCCGGCGGCCTCGAGACGCGTCGCCCATTTGATGTTGTTGCGTTCGTCGAATCGGGCCTTGAGCTCGACGAGCACGGCCACCTGCTTGCCAGCCTCCGCGGCATCCACCAGCAGGTCGACCAGCGGCGAGTCCGTGCCGATCCGGTACAGCGTCATCTTGATGGCGATGACGTGTGGGTCGTTGACCGCAGCACCCAAGAACGCCTCGACCGCCGCGAAGGATTGGAACGGATGATGGATCAGCCGATCGCGATGACGAATGTCCGCGAAGATCTCCTCGTCCGGCTCGCCGGGCCAGATGTCGGGGGGGACGAATGGCGGATGCTTCAGCTCGGGACGTGGCAGCGACGCCAGTTGCATCCAGTCGCCGAATCCCAGGCGGTCGCGCGTGCGATACACGACTTCGTCATCGATTTCGAAGTTCTCGACGAGCGTGTCGAGCACGCGGCGCGGCGTCGTGGCTTCCACTTGCAGCATCGCCAGCGCGCCGCGCCGGCTTTCCTTCAAGCCTTGATCGATCGACTCGAGCAGATCGTCAGCCTCGTCCTCCTGGATGACGAGGTCCGCGTCGCGCACCACGCGAAACAGGTGCGCGCCCTTGACCTGGGTGCCGGGAAACAGGGCACTGACGTTGGTGCGGATGACGTCTTCCAGGTAGACGAAGGTTCTCGTCCCCGCGCGGGAGAGCGATGCCGGCAGCGGAACGAAGCGCGGCAGCACGTCGGGAACCTTCACGCGGGCGAAGCGCGTCTTGCCGGCGTGCTTCACGACGACCGCCAGGTTCTGACTGAGATTGGAGATGAACGGAAACGGGTGGCCCGGATCGAAGGCCAGCGGTGTCAGCGCCGGCGCGATTTCGCGAGCGAAGTACGTTTGCAGGTGCTCGAGAATCGCTGGCGTGTAATCGGCAGGGTCCAGGAGCTGGATGCCGTTCTCGCGCAACAGCGGCCGGAGGATGTCGTTCCAGCAGCTTCCCTGCCGCCGCAGCATGTCGGTGGCACGCCGCCGTATGAGCTTCAGCACCGCGGACGTCGCCAATCCGTCCGCCGACACGTCGTCGAGCCCCGCCCGAGACTTGCGCAGGAGCGAGGCGACGCGAATCATGAAGAACTCTTCGAGGTTGGTCGCGACGATCGCCAGGAACTTGACGCGCTCGAGCAGAGGGTGGTCGGGCGCCGTGGCCTGCAGCAGGACCCGCTCGTTGAAGTCCAGCCAACTCAGTTCGCGGTTGATGAGGAGCGACGGTTCGGTGAGCGCCGGCGGGGCCGCGGGTAGGGGCCGGCTGAGCGCGGATTCCATCCAGGCATTGTAACGACGGTGTGAGTGTCAGGGCGTGAACAACGTGTAACATCTAACAGGTCAGTCGTTTACGAGCGCCGATCCCGCGGGCCATGGCCCCGTCCGGTATACTTGCTGGCTTCGCCCCGTCAGGGCAAGATCATATGGACATGAGTCAGGATCCCCGTCAGCCACCGGCCCCGAACGATCGGACGTCGCTGACCGACGACGCGCGCATTCAGAACGTCACACCGTTGCCGTCTCCCGAAGAGCTCATTCGGACCTACCCGATTCAGAGCTCGACGGTCGAGGCGTTGATCGCCGAGACGCGGCGTCGCATCCGCCAGATACTGCAAGGCAAGTCCGACCGCTTGCTGGTCATCATGGGGCCGTGCTCGATTCACGATCCGGAAGCCGCGCTCGAGTATGCGGGGCGGCTCGGCGTGGAACGCAAACGCCTGGCTGACGACCTCGAGATCGTGATGCGGGTCTATTTCGAGAAGCCACGCACGACGATCGGGTGGAAGGGGCTCATCAACGATCCGTATCTCGACAACAGCTTTCAGATTCGCGACGGTCTGCGAATCGCACGCAATCTGCTGCTGAGGATCAATCACGCCGGCGTGCCGGCGGCGTCCGAGTTCCTCGATACGATTTCGCCGCAGTACATTGGCGACCTGATCAGCTGGGGGGCCATTGGCGCGCGCACCACCGAATCGCAGGTGCACCGCGAACTCGCGTCCGGTCTGTCGGCGCCGGTCGGATTCAAGAACGGCACCGATGGCAACGTGAAGATTGCCATCGATGCGATTCTGGCCGCGCGACAGAAGCACCATTTCCTGTCGGTCCACAAGAACGGTCAGGTGGCGATCGTCGAGACTTCGGGCAACGACGACTGCCACGTGATCCTGCGCGGCGGAAAGGCACCCAACTACGATGCGGCCAGCGTGGATGCTGCTGCCCGCGCACTCGAGGCCGCCGGTCTTGCTGACCGTGTCATGGTCGATTGCAGTCACGCGAACAGCCAGAAGAAATACGAACGGCAGGTGGCCGTCGCGGCTGATTTGGCAAGCCAGATCGCCGGCGGCGAAGCGCGTGTGTTCGGCGTCATGATCGAATCGGCCCTGCGTGGCGGCCGTCAGGAACTCGTCCAGGGACGGCCCCTGGTCTACGGCCAGTCGATTACCGACGGCTGCATCAGCTGGGACGAGAGCGTGCCCCTGCTGGAGTCACTGGCCATGGCCGTGCGAGAACGGCGTCGCCTCCGAGCTGGCGCCGCAGACGCCGAGCGCGTCGCCGCCCAGTAAGCGGCATCAACCAGATCGACGCGAGCGATCCTTCACGGGCGGCGTGCTGACGGGCGTACCCGTCGATGCCGTGTCCGCCGTGGAGGCGCTGCCCAATCCGTACTCGGCCGAGTACGGCGCTTTTGCGCTGGTTTCATCAGGCTGGACAGCGGCGGCGAGGGCCGGACCGAACGTATTTTGGCCTCCCGGTAAACCTCTTGCCCTCGGTCTACGTCTTATGTATCGTAGTCACACATATGCCAGTGACACCGAACAGTCGCGAACTCAAGAAGGGCAGCGCGGAACTCTTGATCCTGTCGCTCGTGGAGCAGCGCGCGCGGCACGGCTATGACATCGCGCGGCTCATCGAGGAACGGTCGGAGGGCGCGGTGACATTTCACGCGGCGTCGCTCTATCCCTTGCTGTACCGGCTCGAGAAGCGTGGCTGGATCAAGGGGCGATGGGTCGAGAAGGCGGGCGAGCGGCGCCGTCGGATGTATCACCTGACGACCGAGGGCCGGGACGTGCTGGCAGCACAGCGCAACGGCTGGGCGGCGTTCGTCGAGGCGATCAACCGGATTACGGCGCCAGACCATGCCTGATTGGCGGGCCATGGTGCGGGCCCGCCTCTCCGGATGCGGCCTGCGCCCGACGACCGAGATGGACGTGATTGAGGAACTCTCGCAGCACGTCGAGGATCGGTACCACCAGTTGTGTGCCGCCGGCGTCCCCGAGGACGAGGCGCGAGCGAAAAGCCTCTGCGAGATCGACGGCGAGGAACTCGTCGCCGACCTATTAGATGTGCTCCCACGGCAAGAGACATAGGGGCAGCACACTGAACACGGAACGCGGAACGCAGAACGCACAACGCAGAACGCGGAACGCAGAACGCGGAACGCAGAACGCAGAACGCAGAACGCAGAACAACCTAGAACCTGGAACCGCGGACAGCACCCAGCACCCAGAACCGAGCACCCAGAACCGAAACGTATGGATCTCCAAAGAGACCCCGCAATCCTGAAGAAGAAGCAACGCCGGCGCGCCGTGATCGGCGTCGTCGTGGCTCTTGCCGTGGTGGCCGTGAGCGTGGCCGTTTCGCGGCTCGAGCCGGCACTGCCGTCGGTGGCCAATGCGCAGAGCACGCTCTGGATCCGTACCGTGCGCCGCGGACCCATGGTGCGCGAGGTGCGTGGAGCCGGCACGCTGGTGCCGGAAGAAATCCGGTGGATTCCGTCCACGACGTCGGGCCGGGTGAAGCGGATCGTGCTGCGGCCTGGCGCGCAGGTCGAACCCGGCACCGTCATTCTGGAACTCGACAACCCCGACCTGCGGCAGAGCGTCACGAGCGCGGCACTGGACTGGAAGACCGCGGTCGCGCAGTTGGCCAACCAGAAGGCGACTTTGGCGAATACGAGCCTGCAATTGCAGTCAGCCGTGGTCGACGCCCAGTCGAACTACCAGCTGGCGGTGACGGATTTCGACCTCAATCAATCGCTCGCGCAAAAGGGCCTCGTCTCGGACTTCGCGATGAAGCAGAAGCAGGCCGCGATGGATCAGGCCAAGAACCGTCTGGAGCTATCCAAGCGGCAGCTGGCCTCGTCTATTGAGAATGAATCGTTGCAACTGGCTCCGGCCGAGGCGGCGGTGAACCAGCGTCGCGCCGACTACGACAAGTATTTGCGGCAACTTGACGACCTGCAGGTGAAGGCGGCGATGACAGGCCGCCTGCAGCTGGTCAGCGTCGAAGAGGGCGCACAGGTTGGGCCCGGCACCAACCTGGCACGCGTGTCGAATCCGTCGCGGCTGAAGGCCGAGATTCGCATCCCGGAGACGCAGACGAAGGATCTCAAGATCGGCCAGAAAGCCGACGTGGATACGCGCAATGGTCACGTCGCCGGTCACGTCACGCGCGTCGATCCGGCGTCCCAGGGTGGCACGGTCGGTGTGGACGTGAGCCTTGACGAGGCACTGCCTCCAGGCGCCCGGCCAGACTTGAGTGTCGACGGGACGATCGAACTCGCGCGGCTCGCGTCCGTTCTGTTCATCGAGAGTCCGGCGATTGGTCAGGAGAACGGCACATTGTCACTCTTCAAGGTGACGCCGCAGGGCGAGGCCGTGCGCACGGCGGTCAAGATCGGCAGCCGGTCGGTGCAGTTCGTGGAGATTGTCGACGGCCTGAAAGAGGGCGATCAGGTGATCCTCTCCGACATGTCGCAGTACGACTCGTTCGATCGGTTGAAGTTGCAGTGAGTCCGGCGGGAGCCGACAGGAACCAGGAGCCCAGATGCAGACCATGATGCCCGTCATCGAACTCGAGGGTTTGAGCAAGGTCTATTACACCGACGAGGTCGAAACGCACGCGCTCGCCGAAGTCACCGTCACGATCGAGCGAGGCGACTACGTCGCCATCGCCGGACCATCAGGTTGCGGAAAGTCGACGCTGCTCTCGATACTCGGGCTGCTCGACACGCCCACGTCGGGGCGGTACCGGCTGAACGGCCAGCCAGTCGAGGAGTTGAACCTGGCGGAGCGGGCGCGCGTCCGCAATCGAGAAATCGGCTTCATCTTCCAGAGTTTCAACCTGATCGGCGATCTGTCCGTCTACGAGAACGTCGAGTTGCCGCTGACGTATCGCGGCATGGCGTCGAGCGAGCGCAAGGAGCGAGTGATCGCCGCGCTCGAACGTGTCGGCATGGCGCATCGCGCCAAGCACTTGCCGAGTCAGCTGTCAGGTGGTCAGCAGCAGCGCGTGGCTGTCGCCCGTGCCGTGGCAGGCGCGCCGTCCATCCTGCTCGCGGACGAGCCCACCGGCAACCTCGACTCGAAGAACGGCGAGTCGGTGATGGAGCTGATGCGTGAACTGCACGCGGAGGGCGCCACCATCTGCATGGTCACCCACGATCCGCGCTACGCACTGCACGCCGATCGCTCGGTGCATCTCTTCGACGGCCGGGTCGTCGAAGGCGATGCCGCCATGGCCGCGCTCACCGGCGGCGAAAGCTACGGTCGCGGAAGACCGTAGGGCTCTAGGAAGTTTGAAGTTTGAAGTTTGAAATTCTGAATTCAGAGGCTTCACGGGTCTTCTGGTTCAGATAAGACAACGCCTCGGCGTGTGCCTCCGCGCCGGGGCGTTGTTGCGTACAGAAGAGGCGTCACAAGAGACCGGGTCTCCCTATACATCGCGGAGACCCGGTCTCTTATATCCCTGCCGCCTTCAGCATCGCCAGAAATTGTCCCCGCGTTCGCATATCGATGGACTGCGCCACCAGGCGGCCGCCGCGATCGTAGACGAAGGATTTCGGGATGCTGTCGATCTTCAGGGCATCGCTCACCGTGCGGCCCGCATCGAGCAGGATCGGATAGTCGACCGGGTGCTGGGTCAGGAAGTCGCGGACGGTCTTCTCCGGTTCGTCTGAGATGGCGAGCATCACGAGGCCGCGCGGCTGGAACTCGCGATAGAGCGCGTCGAGATCCGGCATTTCCTTCCGGCACGGCGGACACCACGTCGCCCAGAAGTTCACCAAAACGACCTTGCCGCCGAGCGTCGATCGCGTCCAGGTGCGGCCGTCGAGATCCTTCAGCGTGAAGTCGGCGGCGGCGCGAACCGCGGCCAGGGCATCGACGTCGGCCAGAGCTTTCTGCAGCGCCGGTGTATCGAGCTCGACGCTCATGCCCTCGTAGCGGACCAACTGAGCGAGCGATGAGTACGCGCGTCTGACGTTCTCGGCAGTCTGCGGGGCGTCGTGCACCGCCGACGCGAGCGTGGTCGTCACCTCCTGCAGGGTGTCCCGACCGAAGTCGCCCTCGGTCGAGAGGTTCGCCAGGCTCTGCGCGAGGGACAGCTGGCCATCGCCCGCCGTCAATTGCCGGATTCTGAGCGCCAGGTCCTTCGTCGCCTTCGCCCGCTGATCGTCGGGCAGCTGGCGCAGTGTGGCGATGGTCGTCTTGATGCCATCGGCCCCTGTGCCTGCGGCAGCTGGCGTGTCAGGCGTTCGCGCGCAGCCCGCGATCAGCACCGCCACTCCGACAGTCACGCTGATGCCACGTGTCTGGCTGTTGAGCATGGGACGAACATACCAAAAACAAAACGCCCCGATGCGTTTCCGCACCGAGGCGTTTCGTCGAACCCTCGAACCCTCGAACCCTCGAACCTCCGAACCCGCTCTTACTTGGTGCTTGGGCTATCGTCCGCCTTCAGGTCGCCGAGGGCGTACTGCATACCCGAGAGCAGGTGCTCCATCATCGCCGGCATGGAGTAGATGCGCTCGTCGTGGCCGAGCGCCATGTAGAACACGCGGCCCTGGCCATCCTTCTTGATCCAGCTCAGGCCGAAGTCGTGGTCGGGCCGCGGGCTGCTCTCCTTGAGCTTATCGAGAAAGCTCATCTTGTCGTAGTTGATGCTGGTCAGCACGTGGACGTTCTTGCGCGAGAACGACTGGACGCTGAACGTGTATGTTTCGTCGTAGACGTCGAAGTCCTGCCCGTTGAACATCTTCGTGAGCGGGCTGACCTTGTCGTCGATCTTCACGACAATGTGCTGTGGATCGAGCCAGTGGAACTTGAACCACCCGCCGATCATGTTGTCCCAGTCCTGCCAGCTGCCTTTGCCCTGGTCGCGGCCGGCAGAACCGACGTACTGGTTCGATGACGTCGCGAGCGGCACGATGGTCGTCATGAAGGTGCTCTGCACGATCTTGCCGCTGTTGCTTGGGTCGAGGTACTTCCACCATCCCTCGGCCACCGCGTCCATGTCCGCCTTGGTGAGTGAGAGGTCGTTGTCCTGAAGCTTCTTCTCATTGAGGCCCCACGACCAGCGGAGCAGGACCGACGCCAGTGTGCCGCCGGCGCCTCCAGCGTTGCCACCGCGGCCGAACCCACCGCCCCCGGCCGCGGGCTCGTCGTTCGGACACGCCCCGTGATACGAGTCACCGGTCGCGTGAATGCCCGCGACACCCTTGCCGCTGCGCACGAACTCGGTGAACGCCGCGCGGCGGGCGTCGGTGGCTGCCTTGTCGCCGGCCTTGTCGAGGAAGCAGCCCGTGGTGCTCGAGAGGAAGATCGCGTCGTACTGCTTGAGGTTCTCGGTCGTGAACACGGCCGGATCCCACGAGGTCGTCGACGTCCAGGCGCCCGTCTTCTTACCCAGCTCTTCGACGGCCTTGGCGGCCAGCGGAATCGATGAGTGCTGGTAGCCCGCTGACGGAATGCGCGAGAAGATGAGCACCTTGCGCGCGCGGGCGGGCTTGGCAGGCGCGGTCTTGGGCAACACTGCCATCATTTGCTCGACGTCGCTGATGCACGGTACGGTCGGCTGCTGACTACGGCCGCCGCATGGGTCATTCAGGCTCGGGGTCGTCGCGCCTGCCACGAATTCGACCGGACCACGTCCCGCTCCACCGCCGCCGCGCGCGCCGCCGCCACCCGCGCCGCGTCCAGCAGCTGCGGCTGGCTCGGGCAGGCTGAGCCCGGTGTTCAACGCCGGACCGAGCTGGTCCACGGTGACCTTACCGGCCTTGGCCGTGTCCGCAGCGTCGTACCACTTGGCAAAGGCGGCCTTCACCTCCGCTTTCGTCGCCGAGCCGTCCTTGTCGGCGTCGAACGCCGTCCAGAGCGCGACGTTGGTCGGGTTGGGAGTCCCCGCCGGTGCCTGCGCCTGGCCCAGAGCCGCCGCCAGCAACACCGCCACCGAGGCGGTACCGACCAGCGCCGGAAAATTTCGCTTCATTTCCACATTGCCTCCTCGCGGCGCGCGAACGCGCCGCCGTGCCACCTGGCAGAACTGCCGAAAACTGAAATTGAAGCGGAAGAATAGCACGCCGCTCCGGCCTTGCCGAGACACCGGGGGAGCGTCGGCAGGCCTCTAAAATCGCAAACTCCAGGTTCAGATGGGGTGCCGGTCGCGGTACCATAGACGCGCAGGACGTGACGGGCCGCCGACGCGCGACGGCCCTCCGTTTGAAGAGTTCTGGCGCGGACTATTCCGCGGGGCGCAGCCGGGTCCCCAATCCCGGCGACGGACGAGGAACGACACGACATGGGTGACGCCGGCGAAGGCCTGATCGACGCGGAATCGCGGATTCAGGAACGGATGGAAGAACTGGAACGGGCGCGGCTCGAAAAGAGCGTCCAGGATGTACGCGACCCCGAGGCGGTGCGCGCGCTCGAATCTCTGCGCCTGGCCCGGACCGAACTCGAGCGCCAGCTCGAGACCACGGCGCACGAACGGCGGCGCGCCCACCTCATGCAGGCCATTGCCGAGGTCGACCGGCGCATGGCAGAGGTCAAGGCAGTACTGGCGTAGACGCTACAGATGGAGCCCCCGACCTTCAGGTCGGGGGTCTGCGTTCGACTGAGCACTCCGCAGCCTGAGGCCTGTCGTCTGAAGCCTGAACGTCACTTCACTCCCAACGCCTTCAACTGTTCGCTGACGGCAGCCTGCCTGATCCGCACGAACACCTTGACTGGCACCACCGTGACGTTCTGATTGATGGGGCGCTTGAACGTCTCTTCGCCGAAGACCTGTTTGAACGTGCTGACTCGCAAGGGCGCGATTTCATCCGCGACCACCGGCGCGAGCACTGCGCCGAGGTCGTCCATCTGCTTGCCAATCCTCACGGGGTCGCCGAGCGATGTGTTCAGACTCGCCAGCGCTGCAAGGTAGGGCGTCTTGAACGCCTCGAGCGCAAACATCCGTTCGAGGAACCTGTTGTGCATCGCCGGCCCGCCCATGCCTTCGGGCACCAGGTTCCACGGCCGCATGATGCTCAGCTGCTGCTGGAATTCGGTCGGCACGAATGGCACGAACTGACCGAAGGAGTGGTCCAGATCCCACGGCAGGAACATGATCTTCTGCGTCTTCGGGTGCAGATAGATGTAGTAGTTCTGTCCCTGCACGAGCACACTGTCGGGATTGGCGAGCCAGGCGACGACGGCCATGTACTTCGCGAAGGCCGGGAGATCGATGAAGTCCCCGATCTTCGCCGTGAACGTCGCCGCATCGGCGCGCGTGACGAGTTCGCACACGTCGAAGAGACGCTGCTTGACGGCATCGGTCAGATCCGTCTTCGGATCGTACATTTGGTTGTACGCCGCCCAGTTTCGGCCCTTGTCCTCGAACAGCTGCGGCGTCACGGGCTTCAGCAGCGTGCCGCCTGGGACGCCGAAGCGCGATTCGGTGAACGTCGCATCCACGTCTTCCACCAGACTGTAGAGACCGAAGTAGCTGTTGTCGTACACGCCAGGTGCCGTCACATAGACGCGCGCGTAGGCCGTGCGCGCGGCAGGCACGCCGGCGTCGCGGTAGAGCCGGTAGGCGAGCACCTCGTTCATCATGCTCGCGTCGCTGAGATTGTTGTGCAGGTTCAGCGTCGAGACGCCCGCCAGCTTCTGACCTTTGACAAATTTATTCAGATCGATTTTGAACGGCGGCTTGCCGTTCTTCTGGCTCGGGATGTACGAGCCGTTGCCTTTGAAGCGCACGGCGACGTCGGCGAAATGGTGCGTGTCGAGATCGAACGAGCCATGGACGTAGGTGAAATCGAGCCCGCGCTGCGCGGACAACCCGTTGCGCTTGCCTTCGGGTCCCACGAATCCGGGGCCCGGCGCCGGCGGCGCGGTCGGCGGAGCCGGAGTGAGCGCGTCCCAGTTGGCCTTGGTGAACGTCAGATGGACCGTCCAGATCTTGTCGGTCTGAAAGAGCTGGTCGGTGGTGAGATCCGTCGAGGGGCCACGTTGGCGTGCCGCGTCGATGCCGGTGCTTAGTACGAGGCCGGCGACGCAGGTAAGTAGCGACAGGCGACGAAGCAGCATACAAGCCTCCTCAGAGGCGTCGGACGTGGCAGGTGCGGTTTGAACCTCGAAAAGTTTACCCCCGAATTACCCGGGCCAGCGACGTCAGTTCCTCGACGCGCTCGGGGGGCCATGCGCAGCGGATCTGCCGGCTGAGGAAGCGATGAAGGGCCTCAATCGAGTGACCGTGCGTCGCGGCGGCCAAGGCGTCGAGGGCGGCAGACACGCGATGCCGGTCCTCGTCGGTGGCATCCGCTGCGAACGCCTTGGCGGCGCCGATCGCACCGCCGTATTCGGCGACGGCATCTTCGTGAAGGTAGGCCCGCGCGAATGCGGACAACGCCTCCAAATGCCGGCGCGTCAACCGCAGCGGCGCGCGACCCGTCATCGGCGTGCCTCCGGATAGCTGGTCAACACGTAGTAGCTGTCGGCACCGGTCCAGCGGAGGACAACCAGCGCATCGGCGCAGGGGATCGTGGCGCGCGCTCCGCGAGGGAGGCTGCGTCCGATGATGTCGCCGCGGCCGCGATAATCCAGCGCCAGGTTTGGATGGCTGCCGCGTCGCGAGATCCACGACTGAATCCGCGCCTCGTCCTGGATCAGGGCCAGCTTCACCGTTGTTTCCGCCGCGACGCGATCCGTGTACGTCGAGGCCGCGTTGATGCCGGGTTCGCGCCTCAAGCGCTCGGCGAGTTCAGCGTCGGTCCGCCCAACATGTCGCGCCAGCGTGTGGCCGCCACGCGCCTCGTCCACAGACAGGTCGTGTCGCTCGTCGACCGACGGCTGACGGTTCGGAAGCGTGCGTGCCTCAGGTACCGACGCCTTGGGAGCTGGCGAGGAGTGGTCCGATCGCGCGTACTGCCACAGACCGGCCGCCGAAATGGCCACCAGCACGACCCACAGTGGCACTCGGGACCGCGTCGACCTCTGAGGCATGAACGACATTGGCCCTAGCCTACCTTGGGCGCCGGCCGTGGATCGGGAGGCCGATCTGACTGCTGAACCCCGGACCTGAAGGTCCAGGGCTCCATGCGCGCGGCCCCAGGGCTCCGTTCGCGCGGCCACGGACTCCATTCGCGCGGCCCCGGACTCCATCGCACGGAGCCCCCGACCTTCAGGTCGGGGGTACCATGGTGCCATGCTGCCAGCGATGACACGCGTCCTCCGTCTATCGGTCGTCCTCGTCGCCACGATCGTCGCGCTGCCGGTCTCCGCGCGGCAGGCAAACGACACGCCGGAGCAGGCCATCAGACGGCTCGTGACGGCGATGTACTCGAACGACGTCGCCGCGTACAACGCGGTGACCATCGAGCACCCGCGGCGTACGCGGTTGACGACCGGCGGCCGAGTCAACGCCGAGGCTCTTCAGCGACTCAAGGGCGATCCCGAAGGACTGCAGATTCGGCAGCTTCGGCCGTGGTTGCTCAAGGGACAACCCGTACCGACGCCCGCGCCGGATCCTGCGGACGGCACCACGGCGCTGTATCTCGTCGCTCACCAGGGCAGTCCGATGGTCGTGGCGTTGGCGCGCCAGGCCGGCAACTGGAAGATCGATTTGCGGTGGTGGATCGCCATGGCCGACCTCATGTCGGGTCCTCCGGCGAAAGACGATCGCCCGTCGATTGCGATTCGGTCGATGCTGGCGGCCATGCTGCGGCTCGATCGCAGGCAGGCCGCGAAGTTCATCACCGATGCGCGCGCGATCGACGCGCTCTTCCTCGGAGCGCCGTCATCGCGCGAGCCATCGGGAGTGTTGGATGCGACGGTCATGGAGATGCCCTTGGTCGAAGTCGGCGCTGGCGAGTTCTTTCGCACGCCATCCGGACGCGTCGTCGAAGGCGGATCGACAGATGATCGGAAGGTGATGGTCGGATTCTTCGGACCTGTCGAGATGCCGTTCGTCCTGCGCAGGATCGGCGGCGACTGGCGCGTGGTGGCCGAGCCGTACTTTGCCTTGATGCTTCAGTGATGGCCCCGCGCCTGGCCGCGGTCCTAGCGGCCCTTGTCGTTCTTGCCGGCTCGTCGGCCTGCCGCAACCAGGCGCCGGCCTGTTGCCTCGATCTACTCGATGCCGTGCCTGGCGCCGAGATTCGTCCGGCCGTTCGTGCGCCAGACGCCGTGCAGGTGATCGACACGTCGGTGGGCGGCGACGCGCGGCGTAGTCTGTCTGTGACGATACCGTCGCGCGTGATTCTGCGTGTGCGGATTCCGAAACGGTCGGCCTTCACCGCCGCGCTTGCGGTCGAGGCGCGCGGCGGCCATGAAACGGGATCCGGCGTCGCGTTCACACTCGGGATTTCCGACGGACGCACCTACGAAGTCCTGCTCGAGCGCACGATCCTCGCGGGCGATTCCTCGTCCTGGCAACCCGTCCAGGCCGATCTTCGGCGCTACGCTGGATGGCAGTGGAGCCTCTTCTACCACCCGTCGTCGATCACGTGGCAGATCGTGCTGAATTCTTATTCGGTAGGCCCCATCGGTGACGGCCTTCGGGCTCTTTGGGCGGCACCGGCGATCACCGGAGCGCAGCGGTGATCACAGCGGTCATTCAAAAACGTCTCTTCCTGTTCTGCCGCATTGCGCTCGTCGGCATCTTCCTGGCTTGGTTTGCGTCCTTCTATCGCGCCGGTTTCGGCTTCACGTATGTGTTGCAGTTCAATCGCCGAAGCGCCGAGACGATGGTCGAGCGCATGCGGGACGTGCCGGTGTACGTTCAACCTGGCGCCGGGTACGACGGACAGTACTACGCGCAGTTGGCCGTGGACCCGCTGTTGAAGGACCCGTCCATCGACGGCGCACTCGACTCGCCTCCGTTTCGCGCGCGGCGCATTCTTTTTTCATGGACGGCCTGGCTGATCGGCCTCGGGCGACCATGGTGGGTGGTTCAGGCGTACTGCATTCAGAACGCGCTGTTCTGGCTGGCGTTCGCCGTGTGGTTGCGATGGCGCCTTCCAGGTGACACGGTCGAAGATCTGGTCGTGTGGGCGGCATGCCTGTTCACGCCGGGGATGCTGGATTCCACGAGAATGGCGCTGATCGATGGTCCGAGCGCGTGCGTGCTGGCCGTCGGTGTGGAAGCCATCGAACGTGGGCGCCTCTGGATGGGATCGCTCGTGCTCGGGATCGCCGGACTTGCCCGCGAAACCAACCTCCTGGCGGGCGTGTCCGTCTTGCCGCGGCGATTGAATCTCCGCGCCGTCGTGACGACGCTGCTGGCCGCCGTCCTGGTGATACTTCCCACGCTGATTTGGTTCGACTACCTTCGGTCGATCTATCGCGCCGCGGTGACGCAGTTCCTCGATCAGCTCTCGATGCCGTTTGTCGCGTATCAGGACGCCTGGAACCGCCTCTTCCGGGTCGCGCGTCGCACCAACTTTGTGTCGGTGCGCGCGCTGCCGTGGTTCGCGTTCGTCGGTGTGAGTGTCCAGGCGCTCTACGTTGTGGCGCTCCACCGCTGGCGGAGTGCGTGGTGGCGGACCGGCGTGGCGTTCGTCGGACTGATGTTCGTCGTCAGGGCCGAAATATGGCTGGGCGCCTACCTGCGGGTTCTATTGCCATTGACGATGGCATTCAATCTGTCGCTCCCGCGCGATCGTTCGTTCTGGCCTGCGTTCGTGCTCGGCAATCTTGGTTTGGCGACCAGCGTGCAACTGATCGCGTCTGCGTTCAGATAGGCTCTTGGCAGGGCATGAAGGTCTTTCACTGCGAATCCTGCGGCAACCTGCTGTTCTTTGAGAATTCCACGTGCGTGACCTGCGGGCATACGGTGGCGTTCTTGCCGGACACGCGTGAGGTGCGCTCGCTCGAACCGAAGGCGGACGGTGTCTGGGCATCCGTCACGGCTGGCGACCCGGGTCGTTATCGGCTGTGCCGCAACTACGTCGAGACGAAGGTCTGCAATTGGGCGGTGCTGGCTGATGAAGGCCAGGAGTACTGCTCGTCGTGCCGGCTGACCGACGTCATTCCCGATATCTCGCAGCCCGATGCTCACGAAGGCTGGTACCGGCTCGAAGTCGCCAAGCGCCGCCTCGTCTACACCCTGCAATCACTGAAATTGCCCATCGCGAACCGAGCCGACGACCCGATAGACGGACTCTCGTTCGAGTTCAAGGCCGATCCGCCTCCCGGTGATCCGTCGCCGCCGGTGTTGACGGGTCACAACGAGGGTGTGATCACGATCAACATTGCCGAAGCGGACGATGCCGAGCGGGAGCGGCGGAAGAAGGCGATGAACGAGCCGTATCGCACGCTGCTCGGGCACATGCGGCACGAGATCGGGCACTACTACTGGAACCGGCTCATCCGCGACACTGGCGAACTCGAGGGATTCCGCGCGATCTTCGGCGACGAACGTCGCGACTACGGCGAGGCTCTGCGCCAGCACTATGCAACCGGCGCGCTGGCGGACTGGCCATCGCGATTCGTCAGCGCCTACGCGAGCGCACATCCGTGGGAGGACTGGGCCGAAACGTGGGCACACTATCTCCACATGTTCGACACGCTCGAAACCGCATCCGCCTGCGGCGTCTCTCTTCGGCCGAAGCGCCGGGACGAGCCGTCTCTGTCGAAGGTCGCCGACACATCCCGGACCATTGCCTTCGATCGGCTGCTGGACAGCTGGTATCCGCTGACCTACATGCTCAACAACCTCAATCGCGGATTGGGCCTGCCGGACGCGTATCCGTTCGTTCTCTCGACACCGGCGCTCGACAAGTTACATTTCGTTCACGATGTGGTCGACAGGTACACTCCGTAGGATCCTGAGGTCTACCGAAGCCTGTGGCCCGTAGCCTGTAGCCCGACATGTCCGACGATCTTCAAACGGAATTTCCGGTCTCTTGTCCCTACTGCGGCGAGCAGGTCGAGATCTATCTCGAGCCAGACGTGTTGGGCACGCTGGTGCAGGATTGCGAGGTCTGCTGCCAGCCATGGCGCGTGGACGTGGGGTACGAAGATGGCGAGCGGTACGTGTTCGTGAGCCGTGGAGACGGATCCGAGTAGCGCGCAGCCCATGCCACGCCGTGCCCGCGAAGTGCCACCGACGAAGCCGACCGCTGCCGACTTGCGCGCAGCCGAAGGCCGGGCGATTCCGGATCTGATCGCGCCCAACCTCGAGGTCCTTTTCTGCGGGATCAATCCTGGGCTCTACTCGGCTGCCACTGGCCTCCACTTCGCGCGCCCCGGTAATCGTTTCTGGCGCGCACTCCACGACGGCGGCTTCACGCCGCGTGTCCTCCTGCCCTGGGAGCAGAAGACGATCCTCGCGTGCGGCGTTGGGATCACGAACCTCGTGCGGCGCGCGACTGCGACGGCCGCCGAGCTCCACGATGACGAGATTCGCGCGGGGCGTCGCGCACTCGAGCGCAAGACTCGCCGCTATCAGCCGCGCGCGGTAGCCGTTGTCGGCATCGGGGCATATCGAGTGGCATTCGATCGGCCCAACGCAGTGCTCGGCGAGCAACCGGAGCGAATCGACCGTGCCGTCTTGTGGGTGCTGCCGAATACCAGCGGCCTCAATGCCAATCATCAGGCAAAGGACTTTGCCAGGGCCTTTGGCGCGCTAAGGAAATTCACCCGCTAGTCGTTCCCGTCGCGTTCTGCGGGCGTTCGAATCAGCAGGATGACCACGGCACAGACAGCTGAGACGACAACGACCGTCCAACTGAAACGTCCGGTCGGAAGCAGGTCGAGCAGAGCCTGCGAGCCGGGTGGCATGACACGCTCAGGCTAGCGACGCCGAGTAACGGCGCGGTGACGGCGTGAATTAACGCGTCCGTCTTGCGGTTGACACCGATCTGTCGCACGTGGAGGCGAGATTGTTCGTGCCCGCCCCCACGTGCGGGGCGATGGTCCGCCGACGGAGCAGTGACTGGCCGTGGACGTATGCTCCACGCTCGGTCCGACACGCACTCCGGCAGCGCCCATCGCCCAGCCCGTGGTCCCGCCCTCGCATCGGGTCGATCGCGCATTCTTACGCCGCCGAAATAGAGGTGTTGCACCGTTGTT
>Ga0068859_100003044_pt1 | contig 17003 bp, 14 predicted proteins | sample KBSSwiS22_FD_66585 | JGI IMG/M metagenome (GOLD analysis project Ga0068859, IMG submission 66585) | Switchgrass rhizosphere microbial communities from Kellogg Biological Station, Michigan, USA - KBS Switchgrass S2-2 | ecosystem: Host-associated > Plants > Roots > Rhizosphere > Soil ...
GTGCTGCTCGTCGTGCCGGGCACCATTCCCAAGACCTCGTCCGGCAAGATCCAGCGCGCGCGCCTCGGCACGATGATCGGCCAGGAGGAGCTGGCCGACCGTACCCTCTACGCCTCCGGCGCTCAGAGAGACGGGCGGTGAGATCCGGCTCGTCTTCGGGACCGTCGCCCGTGGGCGCATGAGGATCGTGGTGACCGGGCTTGTTGCGAGCTTTCCGCTGGGCGGGGTCGCCTGGGACTATCTCGCATACGTCGATGGCTTCCGCCGGCTCGGGTGCGACGTGTTCTACCTCGAGGACACCGGCCAGTGGCTCTACGACCCGGCACGCGAGACGTACACCGACGACGCGAACGCCAATATCCGCTGGCTGGTGGATGCGCTCCGCCTGGTCGACATGCCGGCGGAGCGGTTCGCCGTGCGCGTCCCCGACGGCACGTTCCACGGCGCCGGCCGCGACGCGGTCACGAGCTTTTGCCGGTCCGCCGACCTCTTCCTCAACGTGTCCGGCTCCTGCTGGCTCCGCGACGAGTACCGCGGCGCGACATGCACCGCCTACCTCGACTCGGATCCGGGCTACACACAGGCGAAGCTCCTCGCCCAGGAGCGCGGCGAGGCCACCGACGACCAGTCGTTCTCGGTAAAGCTCATCCGCCACCACGACCGCTTCTTCACGTTTGCCGAGAACATTGCCCAGCCGGACTGCACCGTTCCCGACAGCGGTCTCTCGTGGATCCCGACGCGCCAGCCGGTGGTGCTCGATCGCTGGCCGTTCTCGTTCGACGCCGACGCGAGCCGATTCACGACGGTGATGTCGTGGAAGACGGACGTGAGCTTGCCCGTGATCGACGGCGTCCGTCACGGCGGCAAGAACGAGGAGTTCTCGCGCTTCATCGAGCTGCCGCGGCGCACCCGCATCCCGATGGAGGTCGCGCTCTCCGGATCCGCGCCCCTCGATCACCTGCGGGCACACGGCTGGCATCTGGTCAGCGCCCGGGACAAGTCGGCGACCATGGACGCGTATCGCGCCTATCTGGCACAGTCTCGGGGCGAGTGGAGCGTTTCCAAGAACGTGTACGTGGCGCTCAGAAGCGGCTGGTTCAGTTGCCGGAGCGCCGTCTACCTGGCCCTGGGCAAGCCCGTGGTCGTCCAGGATACGGGCTGGAGCAAGTACTACCCGACCGGTGCCGGCCTGTTCGCGTTCGATACACCGGATGAAGCGGTCGCTGCCCTCGAGGCAGCCAATGGGGACTACCGGCGTCACTGCGACGCGGCCCGCGCGGTCGCCGAAAGCGCCTTCGCGGCCGACAAGGTGCTGGAGCGCTTGCTCGCCGACTGCGACCTCACATGAATCCGGTCTTCGTCGGATCCAGCTTCGTCGCCACGTATCCGACGGGTGGGGGTAACTTCTGGATACCGCTCCAGTATGTCCTCGGTCTGCGGGCGCTGGGAGTGGAGGCGTACTGGCTCGAGTTGCTGTGGGCGCGGGGCGACGTCGCGCACGCGCGCCGGTGCCTCGAGACGTTCCAGCGCCACCTGGAGGCGCTCGGCTTCGCCGAGTGGGTCGCGATCGTGCTCTTCCCCGACAATGACTGCGACGACCCGCCTGGACGAGAGGAGCACTACGCCGCCGCATCCGCCCACGATCTCTGGGCCCGCGCACGCGACGGCCTCCTGCTCAACCTGGGCAATCGAATCCCCGCCAGCCTGCGCGCCCGATTCGCTCGAACGGCGCTGTTCGACATCGATCCCGGTCAGTTCCAGCTCTGGGCCCGCGACGTCGATCTCGGGATTGGCAGCCATGACGCGTATCTCACCATCGGCCGGAACCTGGGCGCCCCCGATTCCCCCGTCCCGCTCGGCGACGTACCCTGGAAGCGGGTGTGGCCCGCTGTGCACCTGCCCGCGTGGCCGGAGCAGCCGGCGAATCGGCCCGCGCGCTACACGACAGTGACCCAATGGTGGAGTGACAGCTGGACCGTGCTTGGCAGCGAGGTGATCGAGGGCCACAAGCGCACGAGCTTCCTGCGCGTCGTGGAGCTGCCCCGACAGGTGCCGGTCGAGCTGGAACTCGCCGCGAACATGCACGCCGAGGAGACGGAGGACCGGCGCCATCTCACCGCGGAAGGCTGGCACCTCGCGGACCCTGCGGTGGTGGCGGGAACACCCGAGGCCTTTCGGCGCTACGTGCAGCAGTCACGGGGCGAGTTCAGCTGCGCCAAGCCGTCCTACGTGCGCACGCGTCCGGGCTGGGTGAGCGACCGCACTATCTGCTACCTGGCCAGTGGCCGCCCGTGCGTGGTCGAGGCCACCGGAGCCGATGCCCACCTGCCGGCGAGCGCAGGCCTGCGCTTCTTCAGCACCGTGGGAGAAGCCGCGGAATGCCTCCGAGCCGTGGAGCGCGACTATGCCGCGGCCGCGCGGGCGGCGCGCGAGCTGGCTGAGGACGTCTTCGCCACGCGCGTGGTCCTGCCCGAGATCCTGAAGGCCGCGGGCGCCTAGCAGGATGCTGGTCGCTCGGCGCTCATGGCTTCCCGCCGCCGTCAACGCCCCCCGCTGCAGCCGACCCAACGCTCGGCGGCAGGCGCTCTTCGTAGGCCCGGAGAATCGCATGCTTGTCGAGGCGCTGACGCGCTCCAGGCTTCTTGCGCGCTACCGCTCGTACGCTGTGGAGCCGTCCGGCGCTGTGCGGCGGGTGGTGATCCGCAAGGCTCACCACGTCGAAATGTTCCCGCAAGAGTGCCCGGAGGCTCTCGACGGAGAACACGGTCGGCTCGTCAGGCGTCGGCTCTCCTCCGATATCGACACTGACGAACAGTGCTCCATCTTGATTCAGAACGCGCCAGATCTCCTTCAAGGCCACCGCCGGGTCCGGCATGTGATCGAGCGCGTTCCGGCAGATGACGAGATCGGCGAAGTCGTCGAGCAGGGGAAGATTCTCGGCCCCGAGCGACAGATACACGGTCCGGCTGCCGGTCTCGGCGCGCACGAGCATTCCGAGTTGCTGATACGCGTAGAGCAGCGGATCGATGGCGATCTTTACCGCGGCCGGAAACGCGGCGAGGTCACCGGTGCAGCCACACCCGAGACTCACGACGGTCTTGCCCTCGACCCAGCTCACGTCGCGCCCCAGGTGGTCGGCGACCTCTGCCAGCAGCAGGCGAGAGTACGCGACCCGCTCGGCCTCGTAGGAGCCGCCAAACTGATCGCGCCGATACTTTTCGTAGTAGAGGAACCAGCCGATCTCTTCCAGGTAACGGGGATCCGTCAGATCGGGGATGTCGGCCATAGTTTACCTTTGGACAGCAGACACTGCTCGTGAGCGGCTCAGGCGCTTCTTACCTCCGCACATTCTGCCCGCCGACTTCCGAATCGTCAAGGCGCGAACGCTCTCTTCGCACTCCGCGCATTGTCGGGCGGCGGCCACGGGCCGGTCACGGTGGCGGCACTCGACGGCAATCAGCCCACGGCCCGGCGCAGCCCTCCTCCCAACGCACTCCTCGTTCGCCATCCTCCCTGGCCGCGGACCTCCGTTCGCGTTCACGACGAGCCCGTCGCCTCCCCGCCGCTTCCGGCGTGAGGGGCGAGGCCGAGCACTCCTGACGGCGAGATCCCGGCAGCGATGGCCCGCATCGTCGTGAACACCTACATGGTGCGGTATCCGCTGGGTGGAAATCTCTCCTGGGCGCTGCAGTGGGTCATCGGCTTGGAACGACTCGGACACGACGTGTACATCGTCGAGAAGGGCGACTATCCCAACGCATGCTTCGACCTGCCACGAGGGCTCATGACCGACGACTGCACGTACGGCGTCGCCACCGTCCGCGCGCTGCTGACGAGATTCGGACTCCAAGATAGCTGGTGCTATGTCGACGCCAACGGCGGGTATCACGGCCTGTCGCGGCAACGCGTGGAGGCGTTGGTTTCGTCGGCGGATCTCTTCCTGGACATGGGAGCGCACGGGCTGGGGATGGAAGGGACCTGGCTGCACGAAGCCGCCAACGCCGGGCTGCGTGTGCTGGTGGCCACCGAGCCCGGCCTCACCCAGATGCGGATGGAGCTCAAGCTCGCGGCCGGGGAGGCCCTGCCCCAGTACGACGTCTATTACACGACCGGCCTGAACGTCGGTACCGCAGCGAGCCCCGCGCCCACGGCAGGGCGGCACTGGCGCACGATCGTCGATCCGGTGGTCGTGGACCTGTTTGCCTGCCACCCGCGGCCGCCGCGGGCCGCGTTCAGCACGGTGATGAATTGGCAGTCGATGCCCCCGGTGGTCTTCGACGGGATCCGGTATGGCCAGAAGGACCTCGAGCTTCCGAAGTTCATCGACCTGCCCCGGCGTACCCGCGTCCCGCTCGAGCTCGCCATCGCGGGCAAGAACGCGCCCATCGAGCAGCTTCGGGCGGCCGGGTGGCGAATCCGTCACGCCCTTCAGGTCACCGCCTCGGTCGACGGATACCTCGCCTACATCGCGAGCTCGCAAGGGGAATTCGGAGTGTGCAAGCACGCGTGTGTCGCCACCAATACCGGCTGGTTTAGCGAGCGCAGCGCCGCGTACTTGGCCAGCGGCCGACCGGTCGTCATGCAAGACACCGGCTTCAGTCGCCATCTGCCGTGTGGGCGCGGTCTCTTCGCCGTGCGCACCGTGGAGGAGGCCGCCGCCGCCATCGATGAGATCGACGCCGACTGGGAGCGCCATGCGCGCTGGGGCCGGGACCTGGCACGCGAGTATCTGGACGCCCGAACGGTGCTCGGGAACATGCTGCAGGAGCTGGCGCTGTAGCCTGTCGCCACGAGGTCCGGGGCTCTCGCGTTCATCCGCCGCGGCAGAACGCCCGCAGGAGCGCGCGGCTACCGGGGTTTCGCCGTTCCCTCGTCGGTCCTGAGCGCATCGTGCCCTGGTCCATCGTCGGGCACGGTGGGCACTTCCACGATTGACGCGGGGCCGCTCCCGCCGGGCCGCACCATGAGCAGGCGCGCGTGGAATGGGCGCAGCGTCGGCCGATGGCCGATGCTGAACACGGTCGTCTTTGCGAGCCGTTCGCGCAGCAGCCGATAGAGGTTCGCCTCCGTTGCCTCATCCACCGCCGAGGTCGCCTCGTCGAGGAAGAGCCAGTCGGGCTTCTGGACGAGGACCCGTGCGAAGGCAATGCGCTGCTGCTCGCCCGGGGAGAGCTGGAGCGCCCAGCTCGTGGCCTCGTCGAGGCGCCCGGCGAGCTCCGTGAGCCCCACGGCCTCGAGCGCCTCGCGCAGTGCTGCATCGCCGATGCCCCCCACGGGCATCGGAAAGCTCACCACGTCCCGGAGCGTGCCGATCGGCAGGTACGGCCGCTGCGGCAGAAAGAGGATCCGGGCGTCCAGCGGCGCGCGGACCTCACCGCGCCCGAACGGCCAGATGCCGGCGATGGCACGGACGAGCGTGCTCTTGCCTGAGCCCGACGGGCCGCCCAGCAGCACGGTATCGCCGCGCAAGAGCGAGAGGTTGACGTTCGCCATGAGCGGCTGCCCATCGGGAAGATAGAGATCGACGCCCTCCACGGTCAGGTGCGTGGCGCCCCCCTCGGCGCTCCGTACGCCGCCGCCGCTCGCCGCCTGCCGGTGCACGTGCTCGAGCGCGCGCTCGAAGCCGGAGAGGCGCTCGACCACGGCGCTCCAGGCCGCGATCTCCTTGTACGACTGGACGAAGAAGCTGAGCGCATCCTGGACCTGCTGAAAGGCCCCGGTCGTCTGCATGAGCTCGCCCAGCCGGAGCTCGCCCCGGAAGTAGCGGGGCGCGGCGACGACGGACGGGACGATCCACGCGCCTTGTCCGTAGCCGGAGGTGAAGTACGTCAGCCGCTTCTGCCGGCGCATGATGCCCCACCAGTTGCGGACCACCTCCTCGAACCGTGCCGCGAAGCCACGGAGCTCGTCCGCCTCGCCGCGGTAGAGGGCCACCCCCTCGGTGTTCTCGCGGAAGCGAACGAGGCTGAACCGGAAGTCGGCTTCGTACCGCTGCCGATCGAAGTTCAGCCGGACGAGCGGGCGGCCGATCCAGTGAGTGAGCCACGTGCCGGCAATGGCGTACAGGACGGCCACCCAGACCATGTAGCCGGGTAGCGTGATGGAGAATCCACCCACCGGGACGGTGAGCGTTCCTGATAGCCCCCAGAGGATCGCCACGAAGGTCGCCAGCGTGACGCCCGCGCGCAGGCCTCCGACGAAAAGGCCGAGCGTATGCGAAGCGAGGAGGTGCAGGTCTTCGGCGATACGCTGGTCGGGGTTGTCCGTCTCACGCGCCACGAGCTGCATCCGATAATAGGCGCCGTCGGCCAGCCAGGTGCGGAGGTAGCGGTCGGTCAGCCAGCGCCGCCAGCGGATCTCGAGCATCTGGTTGAGATAAAGCTGGTACACGGCCAAGATGATGAAGACGGCGATCAGCCACGAGACGCGGAAGAGCTGCTCGAGAAAGGCCGTCTGGTTCTTCTCCTGCAGGGCGTTGAAGAAGGCGCTGTTCCACTGATTGAAGAGCACATTGATGTAGACCATGCCGAGGGTGAGAAGCACGACGGCGAGCAGGAGTCCCCAGGCCGCCCAGCGGTCCTCCGAAGCCCAATACGGACGGATCATGGCCCAGGCGTGGGCCAGCGTTCGGCGCACGCTGGTTCCGGGCGGATCCTCGAGAGGGCCGAGAGGAGTGACGTGAGGCACGTCCGGACCCGCTTGAAACACTTGCGAATGGTGATCCATAGTGAGATCTAACGTGATGAGTTTACAGGAACCGGAGGAGTCAGCGATGCGCCAACTGCTGCTCGGACGCGTACGGCGTGGAGTCTCGCACGCCCTGCGCTCGGGTCTTCTTGTCCTGAGTCTCGCGCTGCTGATCGTCGGTTGCGCGAGCCAAACGCTGATGCCGAAAGAGCAGGCGGTAGCCATCGACGAGCGAGACCGCGCCCTCGTGTCCCACGGCGCCGCCATTCAGGCGGCCATCCGGCAGTCCGGGACCATAGGGGCGCTCGCTTTTCTCGACGCCAAGGATGGCACCTTGGTCGTCCTGCCCGGCGACAGTCCAGCCGATGCCTGGGCCCGTTACGCCACATCGCCCGAGAGCGGCACCGGTCGCGTGTCGGTCCCGGCGGTCCTCACCTTCGTGTACCGAGCGGACGTGCTCAAGGCTCCCGAGCTCGTCACGCAAAACCTCTTGCAACAGCAGCAGGCCTTCCGGAGGTCCCTGACGGCTTTCGAGACCGAGCTCCGCGATGCCGACCGGCGCACGGAGCAACGCTTGGGCATCGTACAGCGCGAGCAGCGCGAGCTCGCCGAGTCGATCGCGGCGACCAAGCAGGAGACGGACAGGTCCCTGGCCGTGGTGAGGGCCGACGTGCAGACGGCCTTGGGCTCGCTGGCCGAGGAGCTGGATTCGGCACGCAAGTTCATGCTGCAGACGGCCCAGCTCGGCTGGCTCAATCACGAGCTGAATGTCGAGAACGCCGGCGGCATACGGAGGGTGGCGACGGCCAGCCAGGAGCTGGCCGCCAATTCGGCAAGGCTCGCAGACACGATGCGCCAGCTCTCGGAAAACCTTGCCGGCCAGCTCAAGGAGCTGGCGGGCCGGCTCGATGCCATTCAGGGCTTGGTCACGAACGCCAAGTGAGGAGGAAGATGCATCACGGCGGCACCGGCGGGCGATGTCTCGTGATCCTGATACCCTTCTTTTTGCTTTCCATCGCGGCCCCGGACGCGCTCGCCGTCGACCTGGACCGGATGCGTGAGAGCTATGACACCAAGCTCAGGGCTCATCAGAAGCGGATCACCGAGATCGAGGCCAGGGGGCGCGGAGCTTCGGCCGATCCGGGGAAGCGCGCGGACGGGATCACGCGGGATCGGCTCGCCGAAATCAGGGCCTCGTTGAAGGGGGATGGCGGCGCGGCCAAGCGCCTGACGGAACTTGCCGAGAAGGCGTCCCGTGACGGGAAGGCGCTGCTCGACGTGTACCGAGGACAGAGCGAGTACCTCGACGTCGTCACGCGTGAGTGGGGAGCCGACGGCACCGAGCGAAAGAAGCTGAGAGAGGCCATCACCGCGATGCAGAAGAATCTCGCGCTGATCGATACGCACCTGGGGACGGTGGCCGAGGCGGCCGCGGCGATGAAGACAGGCGTGCAACAGTCGGGCGGCGCGCTCGAGAAGGTCGCCCGGATCGAGGCGGGAGCGAGCGAGGCCCGCGAGCGGCTCAGCGCGCGATGGGAGCGCGAGCGCCTCATGCGGGAACGGGAACGAGAACAGCGAGAGCGCGAAGCGGGTGAGCGTGCGCGGGGGCTGCGGTGAGAGGCGGATCGCACTGGTGAAGCGAAAACTGCTCCCTGATGAATTGACGGATCTGTGGCAGTCCGTGGAGCAGCAAGAACTGAGCGTCGAAGCGTTCACGCGCGAGCAAGAGCGCCTGCTCGCGGAATACCGGCAGACATGGGGGGACGCGCTGCTGTTGGAAGGCTATCGAGATCTGCGGGAGAGCCTTCTCACCGAGCTCGGCCTGTACACGCAGTGCTCGGATTTGGCCGAGATCGAGCGCCTGTGCACCCATGCTGTGGCCACGCTGAAGCAGGAGTGGCAGGTGAAGGTCACGTCCGATGAGCGCCGGTCAATCGAGCGATTCTACGATGAGAGCCGGACCGCGATGTATGAGCTCATGTGGTGGCACAGCTTGCGCGATGATGCCTCGCCGCTGGCCTACGTGACAGGGCTGCATCTGGCGCGGGAGCGAGGGGGGCGGCGCTATCTGGACTTTGGCGCCGGAGTCGGGTCGGGTGGAATTCTGTTCGCTCGCCACGAGTTCGACGTGACCCTGGCAGATATCAGCTCCACGCTGCTGCAGTTCACGTCATGGCGTCTTGGAAGGCGCAATCTTCCGGCGACGTACGTCGATCTCAAGACCAGTTCGCTGACCCCGTGCGCCTTCGATTTTGTGACCGCCATGGACGTCTTCGAACACTTGGTCGACCCGGTGAGCACGGTCGAGCAGCTCTCGGAAGCCTTGAAGCCCGGAGGCTTGCTGTTTGCGCGGATCGCCGCCGAGCCCGATCTGGATCGTCCCCAGCATATCGTCCAGGATTTCGCGCCAACCTTCGAGCGCCTGCGATCACTCGGCTTCACCGAGGTGTGGCGCGATGCATGGCTCTGGGGTCACCAGGTCTTTCAAAAGGCGTGACGCCCGAACGGTCTTGTCCGTAGCACGTGAAGGAGGATAAGATCGCGCCCGCGAGCCGGCGGTCCGGGCGGGTCGTTGTCGTGTGCGTGGCGCTCCTGCTTGCCACCCTGCCCGGCGCCGTCTCGGCGCACCCGTGGCACCCGACGACCGTCGCCCCGGGCGCGAGTGCCGAGCCGGTGCCCGCCAATGGCCCTGTCCTCCCCCACCACGCGGCGCCGCCACCGCTCGCCCTCGCGGCGGGCGCGCTTGCCCTGCTGGCGCTCGTCGTCGTACGGCGGCGCCCGCTCGCCCTCGCACTCGCGCTCGTGGTGGCGATGGCGGGCTTCGTGGGCGTCTTCCACGCCGCGCTCCATCTGCACCACGCGTCCCATCCCGACGGTCTCACCATCGGAGCATCCGCGTCGGCGCCCACGGCCCTGAGCCCAGAGGCCGAGATCCCCGCCGCCCCGACCCGCATCTTGCTCGGACCCGCTCCGGAGCACGGCGGTCAGCTCGGAGCCGGCATCGGTCACGCGGCCCACCGAGGACGCGCGCCTCCCGCCCTCCCCGCATAGCATTCGGCCTCGGCGCACCGCGAGCGTTTCCGCAGGTGCGGACCGGGGTGCTCGTCGTCCAGCGAACCGTTGACGCGGAGACAGCCGCGCGTCGTCCGAGGTCCGTCCGGCGCACGTCATCCGCCCTGCGAGGTCCCGATGAAGCGAGTGATCATGTCGATCGTGCTCCTGGCGAGCATGGCAGTCGCGGAGGGCCAGGACCGGGTCCAGCAAGGGCCGGCGCCGGCGGCGCCGTCCGACTCCCAGGAGGCCGCGAGCCCCCCGCCGCCTGTCCTCCTCGTCGTATCTGAACAGCAACTGGTTCGGCTCGGGCCAGATCCCGGAGCGCGCCGTCCGGGGGAGCCGCCCCAGGGGGTGAGCGAGGTCAATTTCACGCCGGGCAATCCGCGCACCATCATCGGCGCGGCCTCACGTTCCGGTTCTGACCGCCCCCCGACCCGAAGGAGATCCCGGCGAGTGCAGGAGGAGGATGCCGCCTACGGGCCCGTCGGAGACACTCGGCTAGAGCTACGGCGCGCCCAGCTCCGCTTCCTCCGGGAGCCAGGCCTGGGCGCGGTACAGCGAGGCGAAGGAGCCGCCGGCGTCCATGAGCGTCTCGAAGGTCCCCTGCTCGACGATCCCGCCGTCGCGCAACACCACGATCAGGTCGGCCTTGCGGATGGTGGACAGCCGATGCGCGATGATGAACGTCGTCCGGCCCGCGGTGAGCCGCTCCAGGCCCTGCATGATGAGGGCCTCCGTCTCGCCGTCGAGCGAGGACGTGGGCTCGTCCAGGATCAGGATCGGTGAGTCGCGCAGGAGGGCGCGGGCGATGGTGACCCGCTGCTTCTCGCCCTCGGACAGCGTGACACCCTGCTCGCCGACCAGGGTGTCGTATCCCTGCGGCAGCGCCTCGATGGCCTCGTGGATCGACGCCAGGCGTGCCGCCGCCACGATCTCATCGGGCCGCGCGTCGGGCCGGCCGAATGCGATGTTCTCGCGCAGGCTCGCCGGGAACACCATCGGAGGCTGGAGCACCATCGCGATCTGCCGGCGCAGCGCGCCGAGGCGGTAGTCCCGCACGTCGACGCCGTCGATGAGGACGCGACCGGCGTCGGCATCGTAGAAGCGAGGCAGGAGGCTCAGGAGGGTCGACTTGCCCGCCCCCGTCGGACCGACAACCGCGACCTTCCATCCCGGCCGGACGGCGAGGCTCACCCCGTCGAGGACTCGGCGGCCCGGAACATAGCCGAAGGAGACGTCCTCCCACGCGACCGCGCCCCGCGCGCCCGCGGCAGGAAACTCGCGGCGGCCGTCGGGCACCGCGTGCTCGAGGTCGAGCACCTCGAAGACGCGCTCGACCCCGACTCGCGATCCCTGGGCGAGCCCCCAGGTGTGGAACATGCTGTAGAGCGGGCCGTAGAGCGAGGCGAGATACGAGATGAAGACCACCAGAGACCCGAGGGTGAGCGAGCCGTCCATCACGTGTCGCGCGCCCACCCACACCACCGCCGCGGTGCCCAGCGCGATCAGCACGCCCACCGCGCTCGAGTAAGCGCTCTGCAGCGTGTACAGCCGCCGGCCGGCGGCCAGGCTCCGCCCGCTCGCCGCCATGAAGCGCCGATGCTCGTCGTCCTCGCGCGTGAACGCCTGGATGACCCGCATCGCCGACATCGAGCGCTGGACGAGGGCGTACACCTCGCTGTCGCGGTCGCGCGCATCTCCGGCGGCGCGGGTGACGCGGGAGTCGAGCCGCGCGATGACGAGGAGCAAGAGCGGGCAGATGCCGAGCGACAGAAGCGTCAGCTTCCAGTCGAGCGCGAGCATGATCGCGCCCATGCCCGCGAGCGTCACCACCGCGGTCACGGCGGGAAACAGGCAGTTCATCGTGAGGGTCTGCAGGGCCAGGGTGTCGGCGGTGACTCGGTAGAGGAGATCGCCGACACGGGCCCGGCTGTGAAAGCCGAGCGACAGGCGGTGCAAATGCGCGTAGAGATCGCCCCGCAGCGCGGCCACCATCGCCTGGCCGATACCGATCGTGGTGTAGTTGCTCAGCACGGCGAGCGCGCCGATGGCCGCGTGGATCACGACGAAGGCGGCACACGCGGCGAGAAGGAGCTCCGGCGGCGACCACCCGGCGGACCATTCGAACGGCCCGGGCTGGTGACCCAGCACCGAGTCGATGACAATCTTGAGGGGCCAGGGCTTCAAGAGCTCGAAGGCGCTCACGACCATCACCTGGACGAGGGACCAAGTGAGGGCTCGCCGGTGCGGCCGCAGGTAGCCGAGGACGCGTGGAACCAGGCGCCTCACGCGTCCTCCTGCTCGCCGTCGGCCAGCGGCGGCGCATAGTGGAGCCTGACCCGCCGGCCAACGGTCTGGAGCGCTCCGTGGAGCATGCGTCCGAGGTTCAACGCCTCACGCGCGAAGGCGCCGGCGGCGAGCACGATGCCCGCCGCTCCGACCGAGAAGAGCACCGGCTGGCGAAGCTCCGCGCCGAGGACGGCGGCGAGGATGGCCACGACGAGGCCGATGCGGGTCACGAGCGAGGCGCGCAGGGCCGTCTTGACGCGGAGGACTCGCCGCTCGCCGCCATGATACTCGGTGGCCACCGTCACGCGGCCCCGCGACCAGAGCCCCCCCTGCACCTCGAGGTCCCAGTTGCTCCACCCTTCGTCCACGACGGCGAAGTACTTGCGCGCCGCCAGCTCTGCCCGGAGACCGTCGAGGATCGACTCCTTCTCGAGGCCGTGCTCCGTCCAGAAGGAGACGGAAAATGCGCGTTCCCGCCAGGACACGGGAAGGGGCTGCCGCCCCCAGCCCCCGTTGACCGGCTCCGCCTCAGACAGACCGCGCGCCCACCATCGGTACCGCTCGAGACAGCGCAAGAGAGGCCCGAGGTAGGTCAAGAACCCGATGAGCACACGGCCGCGGAGACCGGCGCCACGCGCGTCGACCCGCGCGCGAAGGGCCGCGGCCAGGCACGCCGCCCATGTCAACCCGAGCGGCAGGGCCCCGAGCCAGGCGTGGCCGCCGTGCGCGATGGCATAGGCCAGAAGGCCCAGGGCCACCGCGTTCCACTCGAGTGTGAACGGCAGGTGCGCGAGCAGACTCGACGGCGGCTGGTACAGCGTCTGAAACAACCCGCGGCCATAGACACCGCCGTAGACCACCGGGCGTGCCAGCGACAGGATCGACGAGACGCCGCCATAGATCCGCCCGCGCCAGCGCGCGTAGCCGAACGCGTTGAAGCGGTGCGGGTGGCGGAAGTACAGGAGCGCCTCGGCCTTGCCGTAGCCGCGCTGCTGCCCGATATATGCCTTGACCGTATTGCGCCGGAAGTGCCACACCATCGCCGCGGGACTCCAGCCGATGCGGTAGCCGAGATTCTGCAGGCGCCAGCAGACGTCCACGTCATCCCCGGCGGCGCGGTACACCGGGTCGAAGCCCCCGATCTCCTCGAGCGCCTCGCGGCGGAACGCCATGTTGCACCCCGGGATATGCTCGGCCTCCTCGTCGTCGAGCAGCACCTCGAGCGGGCCGCCCGGTGAGGCGGCCACGCACGACGCGACGAAGGAGTCCTCGGGCGGCGGCAGATTCGGCCCGCCGACGGCGTGCAGCCCGGAGGCGAGAAACGTCGCGACCAGATAGTGCAGCCAGTCGGGATCGACGACGCAATCCGAATCGGTGTAGGCGATGATCTCCCCCGTGGACGCCGCCATGCCGACATTGCGCGCCGCGCTCAGTCCCTTGTTCTCCTGGTGGATGACGTGAAAGCCTTCGTAGCGGTCGGCGATCGCGCCCGTGCGGTCCGTGGACCCGTCGTCGACGACCACCACCTCGGTGGCCGGATAGCGAAGCGCGCGCAGCGAATCGAGGCACGCCGCCATCGTGGCTTCCGCATTGTACGCGCAGATGACGACGGAGACCTTGGGGTATTCCGGCAGGGCCGGCAACGCGTCGGACGCGTACCAGCGCTTCACGGCGCGGAAGGCGGGCTTGCGCCTCCGCTCGCGGTCGACCACCCCGAAGGCCCAGTCCCGCACGTCGTGTCCGCCCGTGAACCACTCGTCCGTGAACGAGAACACGCACGTCCCCGCCGCCCCCATCTCGAGCGCGGTCCGGACCTGCCACGACAAGATCGCCGCCTGCTCGTCAGCGCCCTCGCGCACGGAGTCGATGCCGAACTCCGTGAGGACGACGGGGCGGTTCCCCGCGAGCGCGTGCAGCCGATAGAGGTAGCGGCGGAAATCCGGCTCGCGGTGCAGATAGACGTTGAAGGCGAGAAAGTCGGTGAACTCGGTCTCGAGATACTCCGTGGACGGAAAATTGGCGTAGCCCACGAGCGTGCCCGGATCGATCTCCTTGACCATGCCCACGAGCTCGCGAAGAAAGTCGGCGACCCGCGGGGCGCCGTACCAGCGGACGATGTCGGGCGGAATCTCGTTGCCGACCATGTACGCCGCCACCGCCGGATGGCTCGCGCACGTCGCCACCGACTCCGCCACCGATCGTCGGATCTCCGCCGTCACCTTCTTCGAGTCGAGGAAGCACACGTGCTCGGCCCAGGGGATTCCCACCAACAGGCGCACGCCGCGGCTGGCGGCGAGGTCGAGCACGTAGCGGGGCGGCACGGTGAAGGTCCGGAGGGTATTGGCCCCGAGATCAGTGATCAGGTCGAGATCCCGAGCGATGGTGTCGCAGTCGGGGAGCTGCGTGCCCAGCGCGTCAGGCGCGAACGGCCCGTAGGTGACGCCCTTGAGCAGTACCTTGTCGGCGCCGGAAAAGAAGAACTTGCCGCGCGCCTCGAGCTTGCCGGGCCAGTCCGGCAACGCGTTGGGGTCCGGCGATATCGAGATCGATCGTGTGCTCGTCAAGGAAAATCTTCCATAGGTTAAAGGGCAAAACTTACATCGAGACAGAGCGCGAACGCGCCCGCCGCCGCCAGAGACCTTGCATTAGCCAGGAAATCGCACACCTCACGGGCCAGACGGAGGCCGGCGCGTAAGGATAGCATGCGATCGTAAGAGCAAGGCCTGTGCCAGGCTCGTTCGACCGCGACGACGCTCAGGCGGCGTCGTGAAAGATCACGCCGAGCGTGTAGCGCTCTCCCGAGTGAATCCGGCTCACGCCATGCCGCATCGCCACGCGATGAGACCCACTGGCGCCGCGCACCGGGCGATGATTCGTGGGGAAGATGAGCGCCTCCCCCTGCTCGAGCGCGATGACCTCGCCGCGCGACTGGGCGCGCGGCCGCTGCTCCACGAGCAGGCTCTCGCCGCCCTCGAAGTCGACGCCGCGGCGGCTGAGCGCCCAGGTCATCTGGAGCGGAAACGCCACGGCGCCGTAGAGATCCTGATGTAGGCAGTTGTAGCCTCCTACCTTGTAACGCAGCAGAAGCGGCGTGGGTTTCGTCTGGCCTTCCTTGGCACAAACGCGAAGGAAGGCCGGCAGGGCGGCCGGGTAGCGTGCGGAGGCCCCCAGCGCCGACGCCCAGCGGTTGGCGATGGCAGCCAGATGCGGATAGGCGTGGGTGCGCAGCGCCGCGACGGGGCCGGGAAGCGGCGCCGCGAAATACTGGTACTCGCCGACACCGAAGCGGTACCGCGCCATGTCCACCCGGCTGCGGAATCGCCGGTCCTCCCCGTAGAGCCCGACGAGCGCGCCGCACTCCTCATCGGTGAGGAGCGGCGGCGTCCTCGCATACCCCCGCTCGTCGAGCTGGGCTTCGAGCGACGCCCAGTCCAGGCCCGCCAATCGCGCGGCCATGGACGGGAGCCTGGACGGGCGCGCGCTCACGCGGCGCTCAGCGGCTTGCATATCTTGCAGGGTCGATAGCCCACCGAGCGCGCGTCCTCGACGGATCCGAAGACCACGCGCTGCTCCGGACGCATGGACGCGGCCTGATGACACCCCACGCGGCAGACGATGCGCGTCGCGGTCGAGCCCGCGAGGATGGGTGTGAAGCGTTCCAGCTCCGCGAGCCGACGCTTGAGCTCGCCGCCGAACAGATAGCCGCCGAGGCCGCCGTCGCTGCGCCACACGCGGTGGCACGGCACGATGAGGGGCACCGGATTCCGCCCGAGCGCCGTGCCCACCGCCCGCACCGCGTGCGGATGGCCGATGCGCTCGGCGATCCACGCATATGGACGGGCCTCGCCGAAGGGAATGCGCTTCGCCGCTTCGAGCACGCGCCGCTGGAAGTCGGGCGTTCCGGACAGGTCGATGGGCACCGAGAAGAAGGCGCGCCGGCCGGCAAGGTACTCCACGATCTCCTCTCGCGCCTGCTCGGCGAGCCGCCGCGCGGCGGCCGTCGCCGGCTTGTCGAGCTTGCCCGTGCGGATCAGGCTCACGCCCTCGGGCGTGGCCTGGATGGCGAGGCTCCTCTCGAGCCGGCCGAGCTCTTCGGCGTCACGGCGGCGGGCGCCGAGCACCCGCCGCGCCAGGCCATCCGGCGACGGCCCGGGCTTGAAGTAGTCGTGGAGCAGATCATCGAGGTGGTTCGCGGTCGCGAGATCAGTCATGGAGGATTCCTCTCTTGCCGAGCTCCTCGCGCAGCAATGCCTTGCCGCGCGCGAGCTGGCTCTTCACGGTATTGACGGAGATGCCGCGGATCCGCGCGAGCTCTCCGTACGAGAGCCCCTCCGCGTAGCGGAGCGCCAGGAGAACGCGCGCCTCTCGCGGCACGCGCGCGAGCGCGCGATGCAGATCCAGGTCCCGCCGGGGCTCGCGGGGACGCGCCGAGTCGACCGCGGCGTACGAAGCGCCGTAGGCGGTCCGAGTCGCCCGGCGCCGCAGCTCGTCCACGCACACGTTCGTGAGGATGCGATAGAGCCACGTCGATACGGCCCACTGCGGCTGGTAGCTCGACGCGCCCGTATAGCACTGCAACAACGCGCGCTGCACGGCGTCCTCGGCGTCCGCCCGGGAGCCGAGCAGCCGGCGCGCCACCGCCAGGAGACGCCCGCCGTAGCGCTCGACCAGGACCGAGAACGCCGTCTCGTCCTGTCCCGCCACCCGCGCCATCACCTCTCGGTCGGTCTCCATGGCCTTCACGTAGAGCTATACGGCCGTGGGGGGTGAAACGGGTGGAATCAGGCGCGCTCGACCTTCACCGTCGTCCCCGCACGCACCCGCGCAAAGGCGCGGGCATCGCCGTCGATGCGCCCGAAGACGTTGACCGCGCTCGCCGGACGGATCTCCGAGCCGCGGCTCATCGGCGTGGGACCGAAGAAGATGCAGAACGCCGAGCCCGGCGGCCAGTACGCGAGATCTCCCATGTCCAC